>Ga0307513_10006561_pt1 | contig 15198 bp, 9 predicted proteins | sample 15_EM_MG_FD_202174 | JGI IMG/M metagenome (GOLD analysis project Ga0307513, IMG submission 202174) | Populus trichocarpa ectomycorrhiza microbial communities from riparian zone in the Pacific Northwest, United States - 15_EM | ecosystem: Host-associated > Plants > Roots > Unclassified | place... | reverse complement strand
GACGGTGTTCCTGGCCTACACGGTGTTCGCGTCCAATCCCCTGGCCCGGATCGTCGCGCCGCCTGTGGAGGGCCGCTCGCTCAATCCGCTGCTGCAGGATCCGGCCCTCGCGGTGCATCCGCCGTTCCTCTACGCGGGCTACGTTGGGATGTCGGTGATCTTCTCGCTGGCGGTGGCGGCGCTCATCGAGGGCCGTGTTGATGCAGCCTGGGCGCGCTGGGTCCGACCCTGGGCGCTGGCGGCGTGGAGCCTGCTGACGGTCGGCATCACCTTGGGTGCGTTCTGGGCCTACTACGAACTGGGCTGGGGCGGCTGGTGGTTCTGGGACCCGGTCGAGAACGCCTCCTTCATGCCCTGGCTGGTGGCCACCGCCCTGTTGCACTCGGCCATCGTCACGGAGAAGCGCGGCGCCCTGGCCGGATGGACGCTCTTCCTGTCGCTCGCGGCGTTCTCGTTCTCGATGCTGGGCGCCTTCCTGGTGCGCTCGGGTGTGCTGACGTCGGTGCACGCCTTCGCCGTCGATCCCAAACGCGGCGTGCTGCTGCTGATCATCCTGGGCCTGACGACGGGGGCGGGCTTCAGCCTCTTCGCCTGGCGCGCGCCGAAGCTGGCGCAGGGCGGCGTCTTCGCGCCGGTGAGCCGCGAGAGCGCGCTGGTGTTGAACAACATCCTGCTCGCCGCGGCCACGACAACGGTGCTGCTCGGCACGCTCTATCCGCTGATCCGCGAAGCCATGACCGGCGAGGCGATCTCGGTCGGCCCGCCCTACTTCAACCTGACCTTCACCCCGCTGATGGCGGCGTTGGCGATCCTGCTGCCGGCCGGGCCGCTGCTGGCCTGGAAGCGCGGCGACTTGCAGGGCGTGGCCCAACGGTTGTGGATCGCCGCGTTGATCGCGCTCGGCATCGCTCTGGTCGTCTACGCAACGATCAGCCCACGCCAGGCCTTCGGCGCGGCGGGGATCGGCATGGGCTCGTGGCTGATCGCCGGCGCGATCGCCGAGCTGGTCGAGCGCACGCGGCTCTTCCGCATCGCCGCCGGCGAGAGCCTCCGCCGTCTCGTGGGCCTGCCGCGCGGCGCCTGGGGCATGACGCTGGCGCATCTGGGTCTGGGCGTCTTCATCCTCGGGGCCTGTTTCGAGACCGGCTGGAAGGCCGAGTCGGCCGAGACCCTGCGGATCGGCCAGTCGCTCAATGTCGGCGGCTACCACCTGACCCTCGACGCCGTCCGCGATGTGGACGGTCCCAACTACGACGCCGAGCGCGCGCTGATCCGCGCCACCCGGAACGGCAAGCCGGTCTGCACCGGCGAGCCCGAGCGGCGGTTCTATCCGGCGGGCGGCCAGACAACCTCGGAGGTCGCCATCTGCTATCGGGGCCCGTCGCACCTCTACATGGTGCTCGGGGAGCGGCGCGACGCGGCCGGGGCGCCGGTCTGGCTTGTGCGGGCCTATTGGAATCCCTGGGCCACGCTGATCTTCCTGGGCCCGGTGATCATGGGCCTCGGCGGTGTGATCTCGCTCTCGGATCGGCGTCTGCGGCTGGGGGTCGCGCGGCGTCGGCGGGAACAGCCGGCGTGACGTGGCGTGGGCTCTTCGCGGCGCTGGCCGGCGTGCTCTGCATCGCCGCAGCCTCCGACCCGGCCGAGCGTCTCCCCGACCCTGCCCAGGAAGCCCGCGCCCGGGCGATCTTCGAGGATGTCCGCTGCCTGGTCTGCCAGAACGAGTCCATCGACGACTCCGAGGCCGAACTGGCCGGCGATCTGCGGCGCGTCGTGCGTGAGCAGGTGCGGCAAGGGCGCACAGACGCGGAGATCAAACGCTTCCTGACCGATCGCTACGGTGAGTTCGTGTTGCTGACGCCGGCCTTCAACATCGGTAACCTGGCGCTTTGGGGCGGACCGTTCCTCGCCGCCGGGCTCGGAATCTTCCTGCTGTTGCGTCGCCTGCGGAGCCGATCCGACGGCGAGGCCCTCTCGGAAGAGCTGTCTCCAGAGGAGACCGCGCGCGTCAAGCGGCTGTCGGAAACCGATTCCGCCTGACATGATTGCGCCCAACAACGGTCGGATTGCGGAACTGAGGGTGACCTAAACGTAACTTGAGCGCGGTTGCGCTCTCGTGCATCGCACCTAGGTTTGTGAGGCGTGTCCCGGTCTCCGCGGCGCGCACAAGGAACAGAAGGCTTATGACCTCGAAGAAGACTGGTTACCTCCTGGGCGCCGTCGCCGGCGCCGGCGTGATGGCCGCAGCCGTGGCGGGTGCGGGCATGCGGCTCCCCTACGCCCATGCCGACCAGGCCCCGCAGCTGATCAAGGCCTCGACCGCCCCGATTTTCGCGCCGCCGCCGGGCGCACCGATGTCCTTTGCCGACATCTTCGCCCAGGTCTCGCCGGCGGTGGTCTCGATCAACGTCACCAGTCGAGTGGACGCCAGCGCACTTCGCCGCATCCCGGGCTTTGAAGGCCTGCCGTTCGGCGGCGGAGCTCCGGACGGCGACGACGACAACGGCGCCCCGCCGCAGGGCGGCAAGACCGAGAAGGGCCAGCCGCGCCTTCCGACCCAGCAGTCCTCCGGCTCCGGCTTCTTCATTTCGGCCGACGGCTACATCGTCACCAACAACCACGTCGTCGAGAATGCCGAGAGCATCAAGGTCGTCCTGAAGGACGAGACCGAGCTGGAAGCCACCGTGGTCGGTCGCGACGAGGGCACCGACCTTGCCGTCATCAAGGTGAAGGGCGGCCGCAACAACTTCCCGTTCGTGAACTTCGAGAACTCGGCCAAGCCGCGGGTCGGCGACTGGGTGATCGCGGTCGGCAACCCCTTCGGCCTGGGCGGCACCGCCACGGCGGGGATCATCTCCGCTTACGGCCGCGATATCGGCGAGACCTTCGTCGACTACATCCAGATCGACGCGCCAATCAACCGGGGCAACTCCGGTGGCCCCACCTTCGACATCTATGGGCGCGTGATCGGCGTGAACACCGCGATCTTCTCGCCCTCGGGCGGTTCGGTGGGGATCGGTTTCGCGATCCCGGCCGAGGTGGCCGACAACGTGACCAAGCAGCTGATTTCCGGCGGCAAGATCCAACGTGGCTACATCGGCGCCACGATCCAGAACTTCACGCCCGAGATGGCCGAGGCCCAGGGCCTTGGCGACCAGAAGGGCGCCATCGTCTCCGACCTCGTGGCCGGCGGCCCGTCGGCGCGCGCGGGCCTGCTGCCTGGCGACGTGGTGATCGCGATCAACGGCGTTTCGGTGAAGACCTCGTCCGAGCTCACCCGCGAAGTCGCCAAGGCCAAGCCCGGCGACGCGCTGCGCCTGGACGTGATCCACGACGGCAAGCGCAAGACCATCGAGGTGCGCTCCGGCATTCGGCCCTCCGAGAAGGACCTCGCCAGCAACGACAACACGCCCGGCGGCCGTCAAGGCGGCCCCGGCGGCGCGTCGCCGCCGACGGCGCAGGCGCCGACGGTCATTGGGCTCTCGCTCGTGCCGCTGGACGAAGCCGCGCGGCGTGGGCTGAACCTGCCGCCGGAACTGCGCGGCGCCGTCGTCGGCGCCGTCGATCAGAACTCCGACGCGGGCCAGAAGGGCCTGAAGCGCGGCGACGTGATCGTGCGGGCCGGCAATCGTCCGGTCGCCTCGGCGTCCGATCTCGCCGCCGAAGTAGACGCCGCCAAGAAGGCCGGCCGCGCCAGCGTGCTGGTCGGGGTCTACCGCGCGGGCCGCACGACCTTCCTGCCGCTCAAGGTTTCGGGCTAGGTTCGGGGATGCGCGGGGGCGGAATCACATGCGGATCCTGATTGTCGAAGACGACCTGGAGGCGGCCGAAGCGATGGACCGCGGCCTGAGCGAGGCCGGCAACGCCTGCACTCGCGCGGCCGACGGCGAAGAGGGTCTGGCCGCCGCTCGCGATGGCGAGTTCGACGTGATGATCGTCGACCGGATGATGCCGAAAATGGACGGCGTCACTCTGATCGAGACCATCCGGCGCGAGGGCGACCAGACGCCGGTGCTGTTCCTCTCCGCGCTTGGCGAAGTGGGCGACCGCGTCGCGGGCCTGCAGGCCGGCGGCGACGACTACCTGGTGAAGCCCTACGCCTTCGCCGAGCTGATCGCCCGGGTCGAGGCTTTGGCGCGGCGGCGTGAGACCGGCTCGGTCCAGACCCTACTGCGGGTCGGCGAGCTGGAGATGGACCTGATCGGCCGCACCGTGCACCGCCAGGGCAAGGAGATCGACCTGCAGCCGCGTGAATTCCAGCTCCTGGAGTTCATGATGCGCCACGCCGGCCAGTCGGTGACCCGCACCATGCTGCTCGAAAAGGTCTGGGAGTACCACTTCGATCCCCAGACCAACGTCATCGACGTGCACATCTCGCGCCTGCGCTCGAAGATCGACAAGGGCTTCGACCGGGCGATGCTGCAGACCGTCCGTGGGGCGGGCTACCGCCTCGAGGCGTAAGGGTAGGGCGCAGCCATGCGCCTGCCGCGCATATTCCGAACAACGCCGTTTCGGCTGACGCTGCTGTTCCTGGCGCTGTTCGCCAGCGCCGCCAGCGCCTTCCTGGCCTACATCTATGTGGCGACGGCGGGCGAGGCGACGCGGCGCACCGACCAGGAGATCACCCGCGAGATGCAGTCGCTGGTGGCGGCCTACGATCGGGCCGGCATCGATGCGGTGAACCAGTCGCTCATCGAGCGCGCCGCCAGCGAACGGCCGTTCCTCTATCTCCTGATGAACAGCGGCCATAAGCGCATTTCGGGCTCCATCGAGGAGAGCCCGGTGGAGAAGTTCACCGGCCCACCGACCTGGACCACATTCTCGGTCACCGACGTCGACGGCCAGGGCCGGACCGTCAAGCACCCGGCGCGCGGGCTGCAGGAACAGCTGGCCGGCGGCGAGATCCTCTTCGTCGGCGCCGACGTCGGCGAGGACGAGGCCTATGTGGACAAAATCATCCACGCCCTGCAGGGCGCCGGCGCCCTGGTCATCGTCCTGGGCCTGGCGGGCGGGGTGCTGGTCAGCCGCAACGTCTCGCGCAGCATGGCCGGCCTGACTGAGGTGGTGGACGCTGTGCGCAACGGCGACCTCGCCGCCCGCGCCCATGTCCGCGGCACGCGCGACGAGTTCGATGAGTTGGCGCTGGGCCTCAACGAGATGCTGGATCGCCTGGAGCGGTCGATGGCCGGCCACAAGCACGCGGGCGACGCCATCGCCCACGACCTGCGTTCGCCGCTCACCCGGCTGCGGGCCCGGCTGGAAACGGCCTCCATGGACGTCGACGCCGGCAAGGGCGATCCGACCAAGGCGCTGGCCCAGGCGCTCGAAGATACCGACGGCGTGCTGAAGACCTTCGGCGCCGTGCTCTCGATTGCGCGGCTGCAGGCGGCCGGGGTCGCGCCCGACCCGCAACTGTTCGATCCGGCCGAACTCGCCGCCGACATCTCCGAGCTCTACGAGCCGCTCTGCGAGGACAAGGGCATCGATTTCGCCGCGGAGTTCTCCAAGGACCTGCAGGTGCGCGGCAACCGCGAGTTCCTGGCGCAGGCGCTGGCCAACATCCTCGACAACGCCGTGAAATACACCCCGGCCGGCGGCGCGATCATGCTCCGCGTGCGCCGCCGGTCCTCGGGGGAGGTGGAGTACTCCGTCACCGACACCGGTCCCGGCGTGCCGGACGAGGACCGCGAACGCGTCGTCCAGCGCTTCGTGCGGCTGGAGAACAGCCGCAACCAGCCGGGCGCGGGCCTCGGCCTCTCCCTGGTGGTCGCGGTCGCCGAGGCGCACGGCGGACGGCTGGAGCTCACCGAGGGGCCGGGCAAGGTCGGCGAGATGGGCCCGGGCCTGCGGGTCGCCCTGATCCTGCCGCGGGCGGCTTGACCCGCTCAGCCGAAGGGCCGAACTCCAGGGCGATGCGGCTCGTGGACCAGATGAAGCCTTGCGGGCCGGTGGCCGACGAGAAGGCGGCAGGGCGCGCACGCGGCGTGGTCGCCGAGGCGCTGGGCCCCGAGTTGCTGGCGGCGAGCTGGCCGGCGTTGGCGCCGATCTTCGGGGCTTCGTCCTATCTGGTGAGCCTGGCGCGGCGCGATCCGAAGCGCCTGGCCGACCTGCTGGACGGCGATCCTGCGGCCCGGCTGGACGATATCCTGGCCCGCACCGCCGAGGCGGCCGGCCTCGATGGCGTTACGGCCACAGCAGCCCTGCGCAAGCTCAAGGCCGAACTACATCTGCTCACGGCGCTGGCCGACCTGGGCGGCGTCTGGGACCTCGACCAGGTGACCGGCGCCCTGACCCGGTTCGCCGACGCCGCGGTGGCCTCGGCGCTGGTCGTCGCCGCCAGGGGCGAGTTGGAGGCGGGCCGCCTGACCCGGCTGGGCGAGGGGGCGCAGGGGCCCGTTCCCGGCTGGTTCTGCATCGCCATGGGCAAGCAGGGCGCGTTCGAGCTGAACTACTCCAGCGACATCGACGTCTCCGTCTTTTTCGAACCGGAGGCCATGCCGTTGGCCGCCGGCGTCGAGCCCGAGGCCTTTGCGGTCCGCCTGACCCAGCGGCTCTCCGACCTGATGCAGGCGCGGACGCCGGACGGCTATGTCTTCCGCATGGACCTGCGGCTGCGGCCAGACCCGTCCTCGACGCAGCATGCCGTCCCGGTCCCCGCCGCCGTCGAGTACTACGAGAGCGTCGGGCAGAACTGGGAGCGCGCGGCTTTCATCAAGGCGCGGGCCTGCGCCGGCGACCTGCCTGCGGCGCAGGCGTTCCTGACCGAGCTGCAACCGTTCATCTGGCGCAAGAACCTCGATTTCGCCGCCATCGCCGACATCCATTCGATCAAGCGCCAGATCCACGCCCACAAGGTCGACGAGCGGGTCTCGGCCAAGGGCGTGGACCTGAAGCTCGGGCGCGGCGGCATTCGTGAGATCGAGTTCTATGTCCAGACCCAGCAGCTGATCCTGGGCGGCCGCAATCCCGCGCTGCGCAGCTTCCGGACGCTCGACGCGCTACAGGCGCTTACCGAGGCCGGCCATGTCGCGCCGGGGACGGCCGCCGAGCTCGCCGAAGCCTACGTCACCCTGCGCGGCGTCGAGCACCGCATCCAGATGCTGGCCGACGAGCAGACCCACAAGCTGCCGGAATCCGACGCGGAGCGCCGGCGGGTGGCCGCACTTTGCGGGTACAGCCGCCTGCCCAGCTTCGATGCGGCGATCACCCGGACGCTCACGACCGTCAACGCCCGCTACGGCGAGCTCTTCCAGGAAGAGGAGCCGCTGTCGTCGCGGTTCGGCAGCCTCGTGTTCACCGGGGTCGATGACGATCCCGAGACCCTGGCGACGCTGGCGCGAATGGGCTTCTCCAATCCTGCGCGGGTCTCCCAGACCATCCGCAGCTGGCATCACGGCCGCATCCCCGCCACCCGCACCGAGCGCGGCCGCGAGCTCTTCACCAGGCTCGCGCCGCGACTCCTCGAGGCCTTCCAGACGACAGGCGCGCCGGACGTCGCGTTCAGCCGGTTCCGGGATTTCTTCGCGGCCCTGCCGTCCGGAGTGCAGATCCAGTCGCTGTTCCTGGCCCAGCCGCGGCTCTTCGAGCTGATCGTGGAGGTTATGGCCTTCGCGCCGCGGCTCGCGTCGACGCTGGCCCGCCGGCCGGCGGCCATCGACGCCATGCTGGACGGCTCGTTCTTCGAGCCCATCCACATCGCCGAAGACCGCGCGGTGGTGGAGCGGGCGGTGGCCCAGGCGGACGGCTTCGAGGCCGCCATGGACGCCGTGCGCCGGGCGCAGCGCGAGCAGGCCTTTCGGATTGGCGTGCAGGTGATGAGCGGCACGGCCAGCGCCGAGGCGGCCGGCAAGGCGTTCGCCGATCTCGCCGACGTCTGCATCGGCGCGCTGGGCCCGGCCGCGCTTGCCGAGGCCGAGCGGATCGGCGGTGCCTTCCCGGGCGACGTCGCGGTGGTGGCGCTCGGCAAGTCCGGCTCCCGCGAGATGAACGCCGGCTCGGACCTCGATCTGATGACCCTCTACCGCGCCGCCGACCCGGCGGGCGCGTCGGAGCTCAAGGGCTGGGACGCCACGACGTTCTACGGGCGTTTCACCCAGCGGCTGATCGCGGCGCTCTCGACCCAGACGGCGGAGGGCGGGCTCTACGAGGTCGACATGCAGCTTCGGCCGTCCGGCACCAAGGGTCCGGTGGCGGTGAGCGAGGCCGCTTTCGAGGGCTACTACCAACAGGAGGCCGAAACCTGGGAATTCCTGGCGCTGACCCGCGCGCGGGTGGTCTGGTCGACCGGTCCGGAGTTCGCGGAGGCCGCGGCCCACGCCATCGAGACGGCGCTGCGGCGTCCGCGCGAACGGGGGAAGACCGCGCAGGATGTCCGCGAGATGCGCGAGCTGATGGAGCGCGAGAGGCCGCCGAAGAGCGAGTGGGACCTGAAGCTGTCCCCCGGCGGGCTGGTGGATATCGAGTTCGCCGCCCAGTTCCTGCAGCTCGTCCACGCCAGCGAGGGCGGACCGCTGCATCCCAACACCGCGCAGGCGCTCGCCGCCTGCCGCGAAGCGGGGCTCGCGCCGACGAATGCGGTCGCCGACCTGGAGCGCGCGTGGCGCCTGCAGCAGGACCTCACCCAGCTCCTGAAGGTGGCGCTCGACGGCGACGCCGATCCGACCGGCGAGCCGCCCGCGTTCCGGGGGCTCCTGGCGCGGGCCGGCGGGATGCGCGATTTCCGCCAGCTTCGCAGCCAGCTTGCCGCCGCCCGGGTGGCGGCGCGGAAGGCCTACGACAGCATCGTGCAGCCCTAGCGGCGGGCTAGCCGACCGCGGCGACCAGGGCGGCGCCGGTCTGGCGCACCGGCAGCGAGAAGATGGCGCTGGTTCCCTGGCCCGGGGCGCTGCGCAGGTCGAGCAGGCCGCCGTGCATTTCCACGAGCGCCTTGGTGAGCGCGAGGCCGAGGCCCGTGCCCTGATGGGTCTTGGCGTGCTGGCTTTCGATCTGCTCGAACGGGCGGGCCAGCCGCGCCAGGTCGTCGGGCGTGATGCCGATGCCGGTGTCCTGGACGCTGATCCGCACCCGCTGGCCCACGGCGTCGTCGCGCAGCTCGGCGCGGACCGTCACCCGGCCGCCGCGCGGGGTGAACTTCAAGGCGTTGGAGAGCAGGTTCAGCAGCACCTGTTTGATGGCGCGATAATCGGCCTCCACGTCGGGCAGGTCGTCGAAATCCAACCGCAGCGCCAGGCCCCCGGCCTCCGCGCGATTGCGCACCAGCCGCAATGCATCCTCCGCGACTTCTTCAAGGGACAGGGGCTCGAAGCGCAGGTTCATCTTGCCGGCCTCGATCTTCGACATGTCGAGGATGTCGCTGATCAGCGCCAGGAGGTGCTGGCCTGAGTTCAGGATGTCCTGGGCGTAGCTGCGGTAGCGGGCGTCGCCGAGCGGGCCGTACATCTCGGCGATCATGATCTCGGAGAAGCCGTTGATGGCGTTCAGCGGCGTGCGCAGCTCGTGGCTCATATTGGCCAGGAACTCGCTCTTGGCCTGGTTGGCCCCCTCGGCGCGGACCTTTTCCTGCTCGTATTTGCGGGCCAGTTCCGAAAGCTGCTCCTGGCTGCGCTCGAGGTTGACGACGGCGCGGCGCAGCTCGTCCTCATTGATCCGGCGGGCTTCTTCCTGGGCCTTCAGGGCGGTGATGTCGGCGGCGGTGACCACCAGGCCGCCCTCGGCCGTGGTGCGCTCGGAGATCTGCACCCAGCGGCCGTCCACAAGCTCTGCCTCGCGCACGCCCTTGCGGCCGCCCAGCGCCGGGAACTCCTGGCGGATGGCGAGCTTGGCCAGGGTCTCAAGCTCCTCGCGCTCGATCCCGGGCTTGAGCACCTGCGGCTCCAGCCGGAAGAAGCTGCGGTAGTTGCGGTTGCTCATCAGCAGCCGGCCGTTGCGGTCCCAGAGCACGAAGGCTTCGGAGACGCTCTCGATGGCGTCGCGCAGGCGGGTCTCGGCGGATTGCGCGCGGGCCTGGGCGAGGCGTTCCTCGGTGACGTCGAGGGCCACGCCGATGATCCGCGCGAAGCCGCCCTCGGGGCTCTTGCCGAAGCCCTGGCCGCGGGCGTCGATCCAGACCGGTCGCCCGCCTGTCAGGCTCGGCACGCGGAACGAGACGTCGAAACCGCCATAGATCGCCGCCGTACTCAGCGCCTCGCGCAGGCCGTCGCGGTGACCCTCGGAAACACGCTCCAGCACCTGCTGCCCATCGACCACGCCGCCGCGCCAGCCGAAGAGGGCGGCGGTGACGTCGGACATGAAGATCTTGTCGGCCGCCAGGTCCCATTCCCAGATGCCGCAACGCGCCGCCTCGACGGCCAGTCGGAAGCGTTGCTCGCTGTCGGTGAAGGCCGCATGCGCCCGTTCGATCCGCCGCGATTCCAGCAGCAGCAGGACGCCGAGCGCGAAGGCGACGCCCAGTGGGGCCATCAGCCACAGCAGTTGCTCGCCGGGTGACTGCGGTCCGCCCATCAGGCGAATGACGGCGACGGCGGTGTAGAGGACGAGCAGCAGCAAGGCCGCCAGGACGGCGACGCGGACGAGCCGCTGGGCAGGCGCCGGCGCGAGCGCAAGGTCCGCCGACCGTCCCTCTCGGGACTCAGCCGCGTTGTCGCCCTCGCGTGCGCCCAAGGCCCGCCCCGCCTCCATCCCAAACATGGATATCTCTTAACCGAGACTAGCCGCTGAGAAGTTAAGCGTCACCGCGAATCCCGTGGCGAATCGTCTCGGCGGGTTGGGCGTCGGGGGCAGCGGGGCCTGTTGGGCCCACGGGTGATCGACCTCTAGCCTCGTAGGATCTTCGCCATGGCCTTACCCTTGGCGAGCTCATCGATGAGTTTGTCCAGGTAGCGGATCTCCCGCATCAGCGGATCGGCGATGTCTTCGACGCGAACCCCGCAGACGACGCCCTTTATTTCGGCCCGTGCGGGGTGTGGTTTCGGCGCCTGAGCGAAGAAGGTTTCGAAGTCCGATTTCTCCGTAAGACGGGAATTGAATTCCTCCTGGCTGAAGCCGGTCAGCCAGCGAATGATCTCATCGACCTCGGCCTTCGTGCGCCCCTTCCTCTCCGCCTTGGCGACGTAGTGCGGATAGACGCTGGCAAAGCTGGTTGTGTAGATTCGGTGCTTCATCGTCACGACTTCGTCCGCTTGGGTTTGGCGTGCCGGAATAGAGCTAGCACCTTCCGGCTTCTGGCGCAGGTCGGCGCGCCGCGATTCTGCTCAACAACAAAAACGCCTGGGTCCCCGCTTTCGCGGGGTGAGGGATCTCGGGCTTGTGGCTTTCCTTCTCCACTGTCCGCGCTTCTCCGCCTACCTGGTTTGCCCGCCGGCTGGGTCAGGCCAGTCCTCTGTCTCGAAGAACGGCATGCGCGCCTCTTCCGGGCGATCGAGGTCGACCGCGAGCAGAGCGACCCCGATCTCACCCTTGTAGAGGCTGTCGCGGCGCAGCGCCTGGGTGCGGATGTCCTCCGCCGCGCGCGCGGCGAGGTCGTGGGCGCGTTCGCGCCAGAGATCGCCGCCACCCCGCCGGTGGAGATGGAGCAGGGCGTAGGCGCGGCCCGCCAGGCCGCAGCAGAGGTCGCCGCCCGCCGCCGGTCCTTCGTAAGCCGTCCAGGCGGCGGCGTTGGCGAGCTCGGCATAGGCGGGGTCGCCCAGCTGGTCGTGGGCAAGCGTCCACAGATAGACGAGGCCGGCGGCCCCGTTGCACCAGCTGGCGCGCAGGCCATCGGCGCCGCGGTGCCCGGTGAAGGTGAGCGGCCAGGCCAGGCCCCGTCCGCAAGGCGTGGCGAGAGCTGCGAGCTGGTTGAGGCGCGCCGCCACGTCGGGCGGCGGACCGCCCGTGGTCCGCGCCCAGCCGAGCAGGGCGTAGAGGATTCCGCCCCAGCCGTGCGCGACGCCCAGGCTGGACGGCTCGGCGGCCTCGCCGATCGCCGGCCGGGCGTCCAACTCGCTGAGGATGCGCGCGCTCAGGTCATTGCCCAGCGCGCGGAGTTGGGCGGCCTCCTCCGGGGGCGCCTGGCGCAAGGCGTCCAGCAGGATCGCGCAGCCCAGCAGGGTCCCGGACACCCCGAACGCCAGTTCCAGACGCGGCTCGGGCTGTCGTGCGCTGGCGACGAAGGCCTCGACCGCAAGGCGTCGCTGCCCGGCGTCGGCCCGCGCCTGCGCCACGAGAGCGGCGACCGCGTGAACGCCAGGGGCGGCGTGATAGAGCGAGGTCTCGCCGACAACGTCCGGCGTGAGCTCAAGGTCGGGGCCGTACAAGGCGGTGTCGGACGCGGTCGCGAGGTCGCGGACGGCGGCGCTGACCCAGACGTCGGCGGCGGCCAGCAGGCCCTCGTCCTCCAGCTGCTGCGCAATCCGCAGCAGGGCATAGGCCAGCCCCGCCGCACCTGTGTTGACCGAGGCGGAGGGGGCTTCGAGGCCCGCGGCGAGCAGGGGGCCTGACAGGCGCGACCGCTGCAGAACCTCGTCGCGCAGCCGCCGGCCTGGCGGGGTTGCGGAGTCGGACGCTGGGGGCGTGTCGGGCGCTCGCGCGACGTCGGCTGCCAGCGCGTCGCGCAGGGCGTCGCGCAGGGCGCTCAGGCCGGAGAAGCGGTCGGCGGGGTCCTTCTCCAGGGCGCGCAGGAGGATCCGCTCGGTGTGCGGCAGGTCCGGGGTTCCGCGCGCGTGGAACGAGAGCGGTGGGTCCGCAACGAGCTGCCGCAGCATCTCCTGCTCTTCGAGGACGAAGTCGTGGGTATGGGCCCCGGTCGCCAGGCTGTAGAGGAGCGCGCCCACGGCATACTGCTCGCCCGCCTCCCCCGCTGGGGGCGACGGGTTCCCGTCGCGCCGGGCGCGCGCCAGCTCAGGCTCCATGTAGAGGTCCACCACGCCGCGGCCGCGGGCCTCGGCGGCGTGGTCGCGCAGGTCACGGGCGGAGCCGAAGTCGATCAGGGTGGCGCGTCCGTCGCCGCCGAGGAAGACGTTTCGCGGATGCACGTCGCCGTGCACGACCCCTTGGGCGTGCAGGCAGGTGTAGGCCTCGGCAATGGCGGCGAGGATCGCGCCCAGCTCGGCGCGGCGCCATGGACCGCGGCGGCGCGCCAGGGCGGCGGCCACGAAGGCGTCCACCCCGCGGCACCAGGAGGTCGCCAGGTAGGGACGGCCGTCGGCCTCGCCCAGCCCGAGGAGGCGGGGGCTGCAGGTTCCGTCGAGCCGCTCGAGGAGGGCGGCTTCGTGGCCGAAGCTCGCCGTGAGGCGGGCCTCGGCGCCGGGCCGCGCGATCTTCAGCGCCGCGAAGCCGCCGGCCGGCGCGCGGGCCAGGTAGACTTCGGTGTCCAGGACGACATCCACCGGCTCCAGGATCGTGAGGCCGCCCAGCACGTCCCCGCGGCGCCAGGCGAGGTCGATCGGCTTGGCGAGCTGCGAGTCCGGGGCGAGCAGCAGCCCGGCGTCGATCAACGGCTTGAGCACCGGGAACGCCGCCTCCAGCGTCTGGCGCGGGTCGCGGGCCTCCGCGGCGCTGAAGCGGATAACGGCGTCGACCAGCGTGACGGGCTCGCGAAACAGCTCGAGCAGGCGCGCCGTCTCGCCGCTGACGATCCGGGAGGGCGTGCGCGACTGCGGGCGGGTCAGGGCGAAGTCGCCCGGCTTGTGCTCGACCTGGCGCAGGGTGTCGGGCGGCAGCGTCGCGACCGGGACCAGGACGACGTCGGCCGGCAGCCGCAGCGGTCCGTCGGCCGTCATGGCGCGAGTTCGCGCGGGTCGCGCCGCCACAGCGCGGGATCCGGGACCCAGGTGTCGGTGTCGACGCCATCGGCCCGCAGCCGCGCCAAGGCGAACCGCCACGGCGACGCGGCCCCGCCCGCGGCCCTTGCCGCCAGCAGGGACTCCGCGAGCCGGCTGGCGACCCAGAGCCGCCAGCTGCCGCCGGCGATGGAACCGGCGGGGGAGCGCGGGGGATCGGCGCCCCAGGACAGCAGGCCGTCCCGGGTGAGGCCGGCGGTGAAGGGTACGCCGTGGGCGGGTGCGCCCTCCAGTCGGCTGCGCAGCTGCGCGGCCGCCCCCTGCAGGTCGTCGAGGCGCGTGAAATAGGCCACCAACTTGTCGGGCCGGCTGAGCCCCGCCAGGTCGCGGGCGATCTTGAAGCCGCGGACCCCGGGCGCAACCGCGAGGCTCTCGGCGGTGGCCGCGAAGGCGTCGGGCAGCGCACTCCAGGCCGGGCTGACGTAGAGCTTGCAGGCCACCTCCTCGTGCGATGGCAGGGGACGCCGCGGCCGCCAGAGACGCCAGTAATCGTCCGCCCCGCCGGCCGGCGCCCAGCTACGCTCGAGGACGGCCTGGGCGGGGCCGCGGGCGGACAGGCCAAGGAACGCTTCGACGGCGGCGTCGTCCGGGAGCTGCCGGGCCCTGCGGGGGGAGACGGGCCGGCGGCCATAGTCGTAGAGCCGCCGCGCGAGGTCGGAATGCGGCATGGCCCCAAGCGCTTCGCCGTACTGCAACGCTGCGATGGAAAGGGTCGCCGGGTCGCTGGGGCTTCGGTCAGGGTCGCCGCCGAGCACCGCGAGCGCCGCGGCGCCGGAGCGGAACGCGCCGTCCTGCTCGATCTCAAGCACGGCCTCAAGCACCAGGCGGGCCAACCGCCGCGCGAGGTCGTGGGGCGGCTGGGCCTGGAGGTAGGCCGGGACCGGCGCGGGCTCGGCGAGGGTCATAACGAGCAGCGCGGTGTCCGGCATCAGCCAGCGCCAGGGGAGGCCGCAGCCGCGCCGTGGCCGCAGACAGCCGTACGGAGCCGCGTCGTCGCGGGTCGCGCCCGCTTGCCGCAGGTCGGCGGCGGACATCTGTTCGCGGCGAACCAGCCGGTAGGCGGGATTGGCGCGGAACCGGCCGGCGCAGATCTGCGGCGTCGTCACGATCGTTGCCCTCCAGGGGCCGTCGGCAAGGTCCGGGCGCGCGCCTCGCGGGCGGCCGCGAACCGCTCGGCCGCTAGCCCTGGCGGGTCGCCTTGGCGACGGCTTCTTCGGCGGCAGTGATCTCCTGCAGGCGCGCTTCGAGCTGCTTGCGTAGCACCGGCAGGACGAGGGCGTCGATGGTCGCCAGGACCTCGATTGGATCGGTGCCGGCGCAGAACAGTGCGCCTGCCTCCGATCTGCCCTTGCACATGTCCGTCACGTTCGAGCAGTCGGTGCAG
>Ga0307513_10006560_pt1 | contig 15199 bp, 18 predicted proteins | sample 15_EM_MG_FD_202174 | JGI IMG/M metagenome (GOLD analysis project Ga0307513, IMG submission 202174) | Populus trichocarpa ectomycorrhiza microbial communities from riparian zone in the Pacific Northwest, United States - 15_EM | ecosystem: Host-associated > Plants > Roots > Unclassified | place... | reverse complement strand
ACAGTGAAGATGGTAGAGAAACGCATTTTGACTGAGAGGTCGGGGAAGGAGTGTCTGGTAAAAGAGAGGAGTGGAGCTGAGAGCTGATAACCGAGTAAGAGAACTGAGGTTGGGGATTCCAGTGCAGAAAGAGGTCAGGTATTTATACGATTCCTTCTCTGTCTGGGGGTCGCTGGCAGGTCGCCTGCGGCGAGAACCCAGAGAATCACAAGTCCCGACCGGCAAGCGACCGAGACGGAGGACGGAGAGTCTGCCCACGAATCCGCCTCGTTTCTGGGGGGAAGTCGGCCGTGCCGAGATGTGCACCCTACGGCCGCCAATCGCGTACGAGACGGAGGGCGAAACATGACACGGGGATCGACCGCCAGCAGGGAATTCACGTCAATCGCGACGCGTGTCACGCGCCCGGTGATGGCTCGTGCCGCTCTAAGCGACCTTCGAAGACCTTCGCGTCTGCAGCCCTCAGCTTCATCTAACCAAAAGTGCTCTTGCCCAAGCAGCAGTTCGCATGGTTCGTACTCCCGGGAGCGGTGTCTGGCGAACAAGGGAGGAACGCGGAGGAACCACAGTGATCGACGATGGAGCAAAAGAGAATTTCCGATGCGATCGAATGCAGACAAAGTATTTCCCCACATGCACGCCGGGCGTCAGACATGCGGCAACAATGCGACATGTTTACGCTCGAGACATCAAGGAAGAGGATTGGAAGCTTTCGTGTAGCGACAAGCGAGCGGGAGATGGAAACATTCGATCGTGGAACTCTGATGAATTAACGATAAAGGCATGAGGCCATCTAAGGATCACACCAAATCCGACTTGGGAAGGCAGAGCTGAAAATGGTAGGATCCGATGTCAGCCATCTCGGGCATGCCCGCGATTGGGTGGGTTTAGAGGGCGCGCCGAACGGAGCTTGGCCGGGTATTGGGCGGTGATGAACCGCAACCTCGGATTAAGCCCAGCCGCGGTACCGAATGCAGCGCGACCTGGCGACGGCTATGACCACTAAGGGATATACTTGATGGAAAAGAACCTTGTACACGTACGAAGCCATCGCTCTGCCATCATGCATCAGTCTCTCTTGGTCTCGGCCACTTTCAGATGAACGAGTTTTACATATTAGCAGCGGCATTGTTTCAGAAATGGCTCTCATATGTACGTGGAGCAGATTCTGCGGGGGAGAACGACTGGGTGGACGCCGACTTGGAGGAATCGTCTCGGTAACCGCTCCACCCCTGGCTTCCCGGCAGGATCAGCACTTCCAATACCCGCTCCCGCCTCAGCCGACGCGAGTTCGCGATGCCATCCAGGATGCTTCGCTCGGTCTCGGACGGGGACCAGACAGAATCTCGTGGGAAAATTACAGCAGGACGGCCAAGTCAAAACTACGAGATGCTTCACTTCCAGAGCTCGCTTGCCGCGGCGTTCCGATCTTTTTCCCCATCATCCGAGGCACTCCCGTGCTTCATGACCAGCGACCCGTGTCTCAGCTTTGTGTTTTATCGGCCAGGAGCCAGGTCAGGCGATCTTTGAGGTTTATTCGAGATGGCTGGTTGGAGTCCCTCGATCCCCCTGGCTCCTGCACACGGTTGGCTTTCACTTTCAATTCTTCCGAACCCTATAGCTATTGGCGCTGCAATATACACCGTTGGAGTTTGTGCGGTCGTCACATTACTTCCGCTTCGGACGGCTAATTTGATACCAATGTTCTGTCGGTGGTCGGATTCGGAATCCGGTGCAAATCCCGGTCTGAACATACAGCCGTTTCAATAACACCTGTGCCACGAAGATCGTCGTGGAGGCCACGCCCTCCGCTTTCGTCTCCGTCCCTGGCCTGTTTCTCGCCGATCCTACCACAGATGTTGCCGGAGTGAACCCCGTTCCGCTCCATGCTTGCCTTGGACGAACCATGGAATTCACCCGTTTCCTCCCCTCTGCCTCCTTCAGTCACGACAGCATTTGTAACGTTCGCAGTGTCTTACGTCTTTGCCACGACCGGTAAGCCGTCTCCCAACTCATTATCCGTCTCCATGTAGTTTTGTTACGCCACCATCAGCTCGACACTCAAGGTGAACCGGAGATTTCGCGATGCGACCCTTGGGTGTTCCCACCTAGCTATCACCATGAGTCTTGGCTCTGACGGAGTTGAATCGAGACGTCAACTCCCCTCTTATCCGCGGATTCTGATGAACCTTAGCTGGTTGGGAACGTGGTTGGGATGACCATAAGTGGGTCGACGTAATGGCCAGAGTGAAACTACCATGCGAGTAAAGATCCCTCTTGTTTCCTGAATCTCGAGCTCTTAACCGCAGACCAGCCCCTGGCCCCTCTCAAACGCTTCGATTTTCATATGGTTCCTTCCACTTCCTGATACAATAACGCAATATCCTACAACCGTTACTCAAGCAACTTTGAGCGCGCAGCCAACGGCATACGGAAACTCAGCGTTCAGATGTGGAGTGGGACTCCACCGCCCCCTATAGGTCTCATCATCTTCGCGGCGGAATCGTGCGATCGACCCGTCCGAGGTGTCGTAACTTCAGAAGACGGCAGCGGTGGGTGAGGAGAGAAGTGGAGACATCCGCAGTGAACTTGCCTTATTGTATTCAGGGTATCCCGCAAGGCACGATCCCGAAATTAACACTGTCCTTCTCAAAGAGGTGATCCGTTTCCCCAACAGCTCCAAGGTTCGGGGTGCACGGGGCGCCCTCGAACCAGCGGTGGTAAACTCGACGAGGAAGATGTCATAGGGCCCCCTTCCATCAAATGCCCCTTGTACCTGAGGATAGAGTTCCGTCTATAACATCTCCAAAGTGGAGTAGACGCAGCCTGTTCCGAGCCGTCCGAAGATCATTATTATCCTCTCATCAAGACGTGCTCCGATCCGTTTTTTCCGAGGCTTGGATCTACTCTAGTCTTCTGACCACGCAGGGGATGCACTCACCCACATTGGTTGTGACGGAGCGAACTTCGTTCTGGTGTTTGAGGGCTGGGTCCGTCGTCGTCGGGATGGAGCGTTTGGTTTTGGGATGAGTAACGTCGTGATAGTGGCACAGGAAAAGTTGTTAGCAACGCATCACAGACCCCCGTACGACTAATGAACGAACCACGTACCGCAGTGTTCCCCATATGTTCGATTTGACCGTTCACCAAACAAGTATTTATGCGTGGCCAGGACTTGCTGATTGCCAACTTGAACGCACCGGCAGTCATAGACGAGCTACCACGGGTCCCATTTTTGGCGGCGAACCTTCCCGCCGATCGGCGCTGCTAATATGGAGCACCGACCATTGCCCTTATCAATGAGAATCCAAAGCGGGAACGCCGACTCGCTCGCGTGCGGTAGACCGCATCTCGGCACTCCCTTTTATTTCGAGAGGCCGGATAAGCACATGTGTTTTTCTATATTTACAACACGAAAGACATGCACGCCTGAATGAACTACCGAATATCAACGAGCGGAGTGGGGACCCCGACAAGGTGGTCCGGCGGAAAGCTTGAAAGCTAAAGAAGCGCCTCTTCTGACCCGGATATAAAGATAGTTTGTGGGAGGAACCGGCCGAGGCTAAAAGCAATCTGCGAGAAATCTGTGGTCGTTGGGTGTTGTTTCGCCGTCTCCGGGAACGGGACAGGCTACCAGCCGCGGGTCCACGTCAGTAGACCGACTCATACAGTGCGTAAAATAAAATACAAAAACGGGGAGAGGTATGGCGTACAGTCGTCAGGGCTACGGCCTGAGATTTCGCCGGGACTCCTCTGAACAATGTCTGGCAATGGTGAGGATGTCAAGCACTGTTCGATCATCGTCCGGGCCTGAGGACGACTTACCGCCTCGTTTGCCAACGTCAGGTGTGGGCAATGCCGCTACTTGAACTGCACAAACGACGAAGAGTGTGACAACCTGAGAGAAGAGCTTCATGGCTGCACGAAGGCGATAGGTAGGGTGCGAAGGGATGGGTGGGGGGGGGTGATATTTCCCCGGACTGTGGTGTGGCTCTTATGGTCCGCTTCGGCGTAATCCCCACTGGGGAATTGCACCCAGAAGAGTCACGGTGATATCTCGAGAAAGGATACGTCGTGTATGTTCCGCAAGATGCACCACGCTCGTGTTATCTTCACGTGAAATCAACACTGAGGGGGAGACGTGGACCTATAAAAAAAAGCGACAAGGATCGTACTCACTAATACCCAGGGCCCCCGGTAGGTATTTTTGTTAACCAACTCCGTGCTGGGCGATACTAGGTAGGGAGACATGCAGCTCCGCAAGTTATAACTCGCGGGGTTTAGCGAGCGGGGGAAGATAATGTTGCCGGCTTGTAGAGAGGCGATACGTGTAGTCATAGCACGTGAAATTTCGGAGCCTCGCCGGGTTTCTGAGTCAGGAGACATCCGAACTATGGAGGTGTGAGTCTCGATGTCCTGGCACGACCCGTGGACGAACGCCATTCGTCATGCAACAGATTCAATGACCAAAGCTTACCCGAACCACTCCTAACAACCAATGGCCAACAGCGACCGCGCCACAAGAATGAACGAATGAATGAAGGACGTGTAGACCAAACTTAGGCGGTGATCCCAATGATGATCACCCACTGTCCGCGATCGGCATCTCCCTATTAAAGAGGTCGCCTTCTGGCACCAGCGGCAGCTATAGGGGTTCTGACGGTCTGACGATCCGGTGAGAACGGTTCCGCACCCAGCGAGCAAGAGATTTGTTGACTGAGGAATTTTCGACGGTTCCTCTGTGCTCAAGTAGCGCCGATCGGATTCGGACCAACTCGATCGCCGCATCGTGCTGTGACTCGGTTCGCGGCGGAAAGTTGCGAGGGTGTTTGGAGCTATTCCCCAGCATTATTCAGACTCGCACAAATTAAACGACTCTGACATTCAGCCTTGCAAGATCAATCCGTTTGTGGAAGGTTATTCACCCACCGATAATAATCGTGTCCGAAAAACAAATGATCTCATCGGAAAAAGGACTTTCAAAACCTTGTTATGTTTGTGAACGAGGATAAGGAACTTGACATTGGGGATCTTGTCCACGTAGCGGGAGAGTACGGAAAGAATGGCGGAGGCCGGCTCTTCATCCTTGCACTCGTCGAGGGCAGCAATGATGATTAGGGTTGAAGTGCGGGCGGCTTTTAGGGGACCAACAATTGTCTTCTCCATCTGGGAACAGAGAGACTCCCGTCCAATACCAGGGTTGGCCCTCAAGACTCGGAGCAATTGGTCTCGAAATGGGGTGTACCGATATGCAAGCTGAAAGGCGAGAGTTGGGAAGATCGCTTGGAGATTGCTCCTATCCTCGAAGTCCCGCGAGCAAAAGAAGCTCGCACCAAGCGTTCCATCCGCGAAGCTAATCTCGGCGAACGTCTGGGCTATGGTCGACTTCCCGGTCCCCGCAAGCCCATTCAGCCAGAACACACGGTGGTCTTGCTCGTCCTTTAGCCAACGTTCAAGTTGCAGTAGGACGTCCCTCCTTGTTCCCCTCAAGCACCCCTGCCTATTCCCGAAACTGTGTCCGGCCTCATCAGCGTGACGCATGTAGTTCAGAAGACGGCGATCCGCGTCTCCCTATTTGCAAGTCACTACAAAACGCCGGACTGTAAAGAGTGAGACTCACGATCTGCTGACAACCTTCATTGTAGATGTCTTGTTGTAACGAAGTCTAAGGTTGATATTAGGTACGGTAAGGGTGCGTGTTATGAGGGTGCAAACCTGATATTCCATCAAGGCGTATCGAACATCCTCCACCAGACCGTTAAGCTTCTCTGCATTCTCAGAGTTTTCGAGGAAACGCGCGAGATCCTTCTGGGTTTCCACCGAGCCCATGGCTTGACCAATCTCTTTCAGTTGCCTGGAAATCCCCAGTCATCAGATCTGACTTTCGATCGTCATAATCGAGGATTACCGTTCTAGCTCATTTCCTCTCTCCTCCTCGTTAATATCACCCAGGGAGACAGGTGCGGAGAGTGATTCAGAAAGTGCTTTGACTCGAGGCGCCAACGATTCTATGGCGTGTTTGTTCACTTCTGTTCGCTAGAGGGACTGTAAATATTGCGGATTGAGTGTGTGGGAGGAGGTCATACCTCACAGCGTCCCAGGACAGTGCAGAGACATCTTGCGACGGCTTTGAGTGGACCGAAGGCTCCTGTGGAGTCTCTCACCCCACGGAGTAGTTTGATCGTGGCAGACAGAGGATCAGACCCGCAGTCGGATTTGTTTTCGTCCGCGGTAGCGATTGATTCAGTATTCTCTCCAGGACGAAGAATCCCAGGTCCATAGTCAGTGACAGTAGATGTGTCCACGTTGTCTGAAGGAACAGAAGGGACAATCAGAGATAGCTACAGAAATGACCATGTTCACGCACTGTCTGGATTCGCACTGTCTGGATTCACACCGTGCGGGATAGAAGGAGTGGATGTAGAAGGATAGACTCGTTCGACCTCTTGATTTTGGTCCACCTCCCACCGCAACCTCACCGCCCAGGTTTGCGAACGGACGCCTCCGGCCGGCTTCTACACCGACATCTGCCTCTCCCGACCCTTCTTGGTCGTTTTCGCTTCCATGCACTGACGCAGATTCTGGCTCATCCGGCTGAGGACGTTGATCCATTGGAAAGTCTTGTTCCCCGTCTTCGTCGGCTCTATTCCCTTGTCGGTCGTGGCTGTCGCCCGCCACTACGTGAGGCTCCTGTTGCGGAAGGGAATCCGTCGGATCAGCACTAGCCCCCGCCCCGTCCGGCTTTCGTTTGCCTCCTCTGAGTGGGTACTTAAGTTTTTTCTTCATTCTAGAGAGTGAGTCCCGTATGTCGTCCATATCGGTGTTGGATCAGCGTAGATGGTGGTGCGATAGTGGATAGGTGGACTCGTGGCTTCGGTTCTATTTCGCGCCGGCGCTCCGAATTAGCGCGGGCGCATTATCCCACAGCTGGACGTTCAAGCGGGTCCTCCTGGTTTCTCTCCACCGGTAACATGTAACGCTTGAGCTCGAAGTTCTGACCTCTTTGGACCCTTCGCTTTCACACAGACACCCGCCGTGAGTGGTTTCGCATCATAGTATTCGCCCTTTTCACCAATTGTCTCCCCCATCTCTGTTTTTACCGATATCAGTTTCCCACATGTGCGCGATACTTGGACGTTTTAAGAATCTGTGGTCCCACCGGGACTCCTGCGATTCGAAGGTTAACCTGCCGTCGCGTTGATACCCTCGACCGGTCTCACCTCAACTTGAGTTCAGATGAGCATTGGAGTTGTCGCGTTTTTTCAAGGCCTTCTGAACCGCGTGTCTGATCTTCGATGGTTCTCGACGGTTGCGGGCATTGAGCCTCGCGATATCCTTCCTCAAACCCTCCTTCTCCCTCTTCCACTCCTCAAACTGCTCTCCATACTGCTCCTCCACCGCTTTATCCACTTCTCTCGCCCACTCCTGTTCCGCTTTCACTAGTGCTTCCTGTACCAGGTGCTCTCGTTCCCGTGCCTGATGCTCTCGCCTCCGGGCATTGAACTCCAACCTCTGGACCTCCTCCGGTTCTTTCTCGTACTTCTTCCGCTCCTCGGAGAGAAGGCGGTGGTTTTCGGGGCTGATCGTCTCGGCCTCGGCGTGAGACTTCGGTAGCCACCGTCGTTTACGCATGGCAGCGGTCTGGGCCTTTTGGTGTTGTGTCCTCTGACGGCCTTTGAGAGGCATTGCGCAGCGTAGAGGATGGAGTGGAGGATGACGGAGAGAAGATTTTGTTACACCTCCTATCGGGCGGGGTCCCCATATGCCTAGATAGCTGTTATGTAACTAGCGCATGAACATGTGGAGTCGCTCCACCCCCTCCTCGCAACACATAAAACTCAAAACCAACTCTAGTCCCACAGAGCCGGTTTAGGATCACACGACCGCATTACATCACCATCACCTTTCCCCTGAAACCCCAGACTACGAAAAGTGACCACCTCTCAGCGGGAAGGCTCAAGCATTTCAGATGCGACAAGTTGCCGGTTACTTTGTCAGCCACCCCGACATCCGTGCTATCGCAGGTGAACGTCGGGCTACGGGTCCCAGACATAGGGATCGACGATGCCACACACAAACACCCAATAAACGACTGGCTTGCAAATATGAAACGTTACGACGTCGTCTGCACGACCGTTGGACACATATGCTCCGGCTACGATGGCGCGTGGGGCGCGTTCCTCATCGCTCACGTCAAATACGTTCACCAGGGCCGGTCGCAGAGTAGTAAGAAAAGAGACAGACAAGTACACAAAGCGATGGTTGGTGGAAGACGGTGGGTGTGTCGTTTCCAGACGCAAACAAACTCCACTTGTTGGCTGACAGAACACGGCCAGATGGGAATAACCTTAAAGGTCCTTGGTCCGATTACCAACCCACCCCCGAACAGAATGCAGGGTCGACGAAGCTGCGTAAGCGCCTGGATAAATGGGTGGCTGACTCGCGACTGCAAGCGGGGAGGTTATGCAGAGAATGTGGCCGCCCCAGGAGCATTCATCTCCCCCGTAGTAATGCAGACTTCTAGTCGCCGCCGAAGGCCGCCGCTCGATGGAAAGGATCCGTTTGCCCACTTGACTTACAAAGTTGCAATTGTCTGTACGCGTGGTCTAGTACTTATCCAGACTGTAAATCCCACACCGGCCCTTCGCCCCGATCAACGACAATCCCACACAGTCTTAGGCTCACCGCAGCAAACTATGGCCACTCATCTCGCTATCGTAAGAATACCCACGGTTCGAGCAACAAGTTCAGTCTCTCGAGTCCTGTGTCATCTACCCCCTATCAGCTTCGTCATCTCGCCCCTCTTAGCTTCGTCAGCCATGACGAGCTCTAGATACGGGGGAGTATTTATACGATGAAAAGACGATAGTGTGGCCTACTATCAACTCACAACCCAACAATCCATTCCACCATGTTCACTTCCACACAAAACATCCCAGCTGTCTCCAAGACTCTCGTCCAAGGGGTTCGTCGCAGTCATTTGGAAATTGACGACTTCTGATCACATCTCCAGGAAGGAGAGATTGTTCTCAAAGAAACACCTGTCCCCGAAATAGGCGAGAACGAGGTTCTCGTTAGAGTTCGAACCATTGGTCTCAATCCCATCGACGTCACCGGTGGGCTGAACTCCCTTCTCTTCCCTCACCGGCGTGTACTGATAATTCCTCCTCAAATCATATGCGATGTCCAGCCCACAAGTACTTCCCTACGCAGGGTGCTTATATCGGGTGCGATTTCGCAGGAGAGGTCGTAAGGGTCGGACCAAACCTCAAGATCGATATCAAAGTCGGGGATAGGGTCGGCGCGTCCGTCGTTGGTGGTGAGTCCCCTATCCATCCACGCGTCCGCCGCAAGTGTAAGCGTTGCTGACCTGGCGGGAACCCTATTTCCTAGACACTGCGCCCGGAAGTGGTGCTTTCACTGAATATGCTAAGGCGTTCTCCGATCTCGTCTGGAAGATTCCCCAGGAAACGTCGTTCGAACAGGCCGTAGCCTTTGGTTCCCCGTACGTCTCTCTATCTTCATCCAAGCGACTATTCCATCGCGCAAGGTTCTCATGTGACCACTAGCCTCAACGCGGCCTTCCGAGCCTTGTACGACCCCCAAGAATTGGGACTAACCCAAAATTTCGAATCCCCGTCTCCGAAAGGGGCCGACGAGACATGGCTCTTCATTTACGGAGGGAGTTCCGGAGTCGGTCAATTCGGAATCCAACTCGCCAAGCTTTCGGGTTACAAGGTCGTCACCGTCGCTTCCCCTCGCAACCACGAGCTCGTAAAGTCCCTCGGGGTAGACGTAGTGTTTGACGTATGTACCCTTACCTGGTGATTTTTCGGTCCTGATTGCTGATACGCATTTGCGTATGCCCGTGTTCACAGTACAAAGATCCCGACATGGTTCAAAAAGTCAAGGATGTAGCGGGAAATAAGATCTACCGCGTACTTGATGCGATCGCCGGTGATGACACCCAGTTCACCTCCGTCAAAATCCTCGCGGAGGATAAACCCGGCAAACTCTCCATCGTGCGTCCTCATACTGACGGAATCAAAGACGTCAGGAAAGATGTACAAGTCACAAGTCCGTCCAACCTCCCCTCGGATTCCCTCCTCAGACCACTGACCGACTTTCTGTAACAGTGATCAATACCTTTACCGGCTACGGCTTCAGCTACGGCCCCATCGTGTCCGACGAAGACGCCAGGCGCGCACTGTCTGCGCTCCTGCAGAAACTTCCCGGACTGATCAAAGACCGCGAGCTGAAGCACATCCCAGTGAAGAAATTCGACGGAGGGTTGGAAAAGGTCGTCAGCGATGGCTTTGAGTATCTGGCGGGGGGTAAAGTCAGCGCAGAGAAGATCGTGTTTGCGCTGTGAGCGGGCCGATCTGGTCTGTAATGCTAACAGGGTATGCGTGAGGAGTAGATGAGTTTTCCATGTAACTCTACGTTACCATTGAACCGTGTATCAAATCCAGAGGGTTTCCAGTGCTTGCGATGAGCTGTTTTTCGATGATCCAAGGGGGTCGAGTGTCTCTCGAACGATGCTTAACATCACCAGGGTGGGATCCGCTACGCAACCTCTCCATTACCTACCTTCAATCCTGCACTAGTACGTCCCCACTCGAAGACTGGCTCAGTCCGCACGTTAAACACTCAGCAATCAATAGTCTATATATCCATAATCACACATCGGTAATATGACAAATAAGAAACTGCATGCAGAGGCCAGCACAATACCCATTCTATGGACTCGGGAGAGAAAGCTCCGAGTCTTCAACTAAGTATATCAACAAAGGTCCCAGCAACACAGAAGAGGTATACGTATACGTCCAGATATACCAAAGCTAAAGACAACAACCGATCCAGGGTTTTTGGTGATTTTTTCAGAGGTGCCTCGCACGTAGATAGATGGAGAGGTAAAAGGGGATGGGAAGAAAGGTGGGATGAGCTCAATTAGTGGCGTCGTGAAGGGATGCAGGTAAGATAACACAAGATTATGAGAGAACAGCGGTCAAAAGGGGGGAATATAAACAGAGAAGAGAAGTCGGGCGGAAAATATACACAACGAAAGAGGTTAAAGGCAGAAAAGTAGTATGCACATACGATAAGAGCGAGAGCAAGAGAGGATGAGAGAGACTGAACACATAGCGACGGGGTAATGATGATAGGAAAACGCAAACACGAGATGAGATCCAGAGACCGGGGTTTATGGGGACTGAAATATAAATGATGTTGGTGGGTGCCGTCGTCCGGCATAAAACAGAGGGGAACAAATTAGACGTAGCACCAATAAAGCGAGATCGTAAAATAACACAACAGCCGGACGGACGTTCACCCATACACGGGATGGAGAGAGGAGAAAAGCCAGAGCGAGGAAAGACAGCAGTAAGGACAGGACGCGGTGAGAACACCACAACATTATACGCTGGTCTCGATGGGGATAACGTTCCACACAGTTTCTTTGGCTATAGGGGAGGGCTCGGGGCGGTGCCTTTGCAGAGAGACGGACGCAGGAGGCTGAGAAGAGGGCCGTTCTCCGGCCTGATGTGGGGATCGAGGGGGAGAAGCAGAGACTGGTCGAGAAGGCGTGGGTTGTCGCGACCTTTGAGCTGCGTGTTGGCTGAGAGCAATCGCGAGTTCTCGTTCACGCATCTCATCCATGCCACGGCGGACACCTTGCATCAACCACTCCGTACGAGCGAGCATCTCTTCCAGACGAGACTTTTCCTTGCTGAGGTCCATGAAGTGTTTCTCGAGTTCAGCGTGTGAAGGGATGGAAGGAGAGGAAGGGGAGGATCGGTGGTGAGGAGAACCGTTGCCGTAGATCCCGGGGGTCGCGTGGTGCAAGGGTGGCAAGACGTAAGCATTGCTCGGAGAATGGGCACGGCTTGGAGCAGCACTTCCACTGCGCATATAGCTCGAACCAAAGTCCCTGGGAGGTCCAACATAGCCGGCCGAGGTAGGGAAAAACGCACGAGATCCGTTGAGAACCATGTGGCTCATCTCGGGAGCAGCAAGAGCAGCATTCAGCGGAGGAAGATCGAAACCGCCCACGTGAGAGGTCGAGTGAAGAGATGGTGAGTTGGCAGTGTAGCCCCGCCCATATCGGTCAATATGAAAAGCTGCGCGACTAGAGCTCCTTGAGAGACTTCCGGCACGGCTCTCGGCGAGAAGGATATCACGCTGAGATCCCTTCCTTCGTCTCTTGTTCCCGGCATCGGTATCATCGTCCTCGTCATGGTTATCTTCGGGAGTGGGTTCGCGGGTGGAAACCTTGGTCCTCGCGCTCCTTCGCCTGACAAGAGAAGCGGCAGTGCTGCCGTTGTTACCACGCTTGACGCGTTTCCTCCTGGGCTCGTCCTCATCGTCGTCTTCGTCATCATCGGCACCGACTCCACCGCTCTCTTCTCCGGAAGCACGCTCCTGAACGCGCGAAACAGAGACAAGTGCTTCGGCGGCTGCTTGCTCGGTCAAACGAGTGTTAGAGCTAGGGGGGGGGTTGGTGCTAGCGCTAGTGCCGGAAGCAGCCGGTACACGTTTTCGGCGTTTGATAACGGTCTTTTTCATCGAGTTTGGGCGATGAGTGCCGTGTAACTTATAATAGAGACCTAGAGATAAGGTTGACGTGGGGGGAAAGAGGGAGATTAGATCTCGGAAAGATCAGGGTAGACTCTGGGTAGATCAGATGCTCACCACACGCGTTACAGATGTTGTTTCCAACATCATCCCTTCGCCACAAGGGGGTAGTGCTTGTGCCGCAGTTGGCACAAGACAGTGCACCAACAGCACCTGAATTGGCAGAACCCTTGGCACCCTTCTTCCCGTTCGTGGGGGGATTCTTGGGCGCAGGAGCGGGGGCAGGATTCGGAGGTGTCGGATCATCCTTTGGTGGCTGATCCGCAGACTTGTCCTCTGTGGTGGGACGGGTAGCCTGGAGGGCATTGTTGAACGTCGGGCAGCCGGAACAGACATCTGCACCGCCCGTTCCGTCGCATCTACCATCACCGGGGCATGTGCCGACGTGTGGTGGCTTCGGCGAGGGAGATGCGGCGGGGGTGGGGATGACCTGCATCGGTTTCACGGGCACAGGAGACTCGGCGGTGGGTTTCGGGGAGGGGGAAGGAACGGAGGGGAGACGCGTTGGACGTGTCCTCTGGTTGAAGGTGATGTAAAGAGCTGAGAAATGGGAGATAAGGAAGGGACACGTTCGGGGTGCGTGGAGAACATACCGCAGTTGTTGCAGACGAAAGAGCCATCCTTATCATGCCTCCAGTGAACGGAGGATGTGGATGCACACTGGGTGCAGGCGGTGCCCGGGGGAGGCGGGGGGGATAAGACGTCCTCGTCCATGGGGTCTACGGGGGACTGAGGGCGGGACCGGTCGCCGGTGCGGGAGTCGGAGGAGGCGTGGTCTGACGGAGGGGGGGTGTGGATGGCGGCGGACATGATCTGGGGGAGGGGGGGGAAGGGAGGTTGCGCTGGCAAGGGCGAGCGAGGGTAATTGAATATATAATCGCGTCCAATCACACACCGCCCATTCGGGAAATCCAAGATTAGATAATCCTCTTTATTATATAATACATATTATCCAGAATCTAATCTCCCAATTTCAAATCCCGCAATCATTATGTTCTTCCTTCTCGACAACGGTGCTCACTCTATCAAGGCCGGCCACGAGCACGAGCCAAGGTATTTGTCTTTCCTCCGAAGAGCAAGAGAAAAAAAAGACGCACAACCGCACCCCCCCAGCGTGTTCCAAAACGCGGTCGTCCGCTCAAAGGGCGACAAGCAGTCTTACTACGGTCACGAGATCCCGCTCTGTAGAGACCGATCATCTCTCCATTACAGACTCCCCTGCGAAAAGGTCCAGTACGCACAAAGACATGATCCCCGCCTCACCCGCTCACCTCCGCCAAGGGCTATGTCGCCGACTGGGACGCCCAGAAGGCGATCTGGGACGGAATGTTCCTGAAATTCCTAAAGGTACCCTCTTTCTTCAGCCCTTGGTCACCGGACATCACATACTCAAACACGAGCTGCATCAGGCGGACATTTCGGAATCCTCTATTCTGATAACCGAACCTTACTTCAACCTCCCGCAGGTCCAGCGCATTTATGATCAGTTCGTTTTTGAGGAATACGGATTCCACTCATACCACAGGTGTACCCGTTCGTCCATCTCCGTATCCAAAAAAACACGCCCCTGATTAGTCTCTCCGTTAACAGCTGCATCACTGATCCCCCATGGTTCTTTGTTTACTGCACCACACAAAACCCCCGACGGCGGCCTACCCCCTCCTCCAGAATGCATGTTGGTCATCGATTCCGGCTTCAGCTTCACCCACATCGTCCCCCTCATTTCGGGATCGATCGTGTGGAACGCTGTAAAAAGGTGAACACGAATCCCATCTCTACCGATTTCATTCATGGACACGTGTTTAGAATCGATGTTGGCGGGAAGCTCCTCACGAACCACCTCAAAGAGCTCATTTCATATCGCCAGTGGAACATGATGGACCAAACGTACATCATGGACGACGTCAAGGAAAAGTGCTGTTACGTGTCCCCAGACTTCAAAGCCGACATGGAACTCTCACGGTACGTTCCACCCAGATAATAACCCAACGCCGCTCCCGCGTGTTTGGTCCGAACCGATGCCGTGCTAGGGTGGTGCCACCGCAGAATCCCATCGTCCTTCAATACGTTCTCCCAGACTTTTCTCTCAACCGGCCTGGGAAACTCCTCGAGCCTGGCCAGGTCGTGAGGGATCCGTCATGGCAGATACTGGAGATGAACAACGAGCGATTTACAGTCCCCGAGCTACTCTTCACACCATCCGACATTGGCATGTTCCTCGCTTCACGTCAAATGAATGAATGCGACGCTGACCAAGGGCCGAACAGGGCTGGATCAGATTGGCTTAGCTCAAGCTATCGCTCACTCTATCTCGCTCCTTCCTGAAGAGTTGCAGGGAATGTTCTGGTGCAACATCGGGGTCATCGGTGGCAACGTAAAATTCCCGGGTTTCGTACCCCGTCTGTGCGTTAAGTCCGATTCCTATCAATCTCTGCGTTTCTCCCTATCTTATCTCTCCGCTCTGATGTGAACGGTGACGGATCAGAATGAAAGAGCTTCGAAGTTTGGCATCGGTCGATTATGAGATCGCAATATACCAGTCGCCCAAGTAAGTGTGACCTCCCCC
>Ga0307513_10006559_pt1 | contig 15202 bp, 16 predicted proteins | sample 15_EM_MG_FD_202174 | JGI IMG/M metagenome (GOLD analysis project Ga0307513, IMG submission 202174) | Populus trichocarpa ectomycorrhiza microbial communities from riparian zone in the Pacific Northwest, United States - 15_EM | ecosystem: Host-associated > Plants > Roots > Unclassified | place... | reverse complement strand
TGAGAAATGACAGACCCTTCGGCTCTCCATACTCATTTCCCGTATCTCCAAAGCCGAAGTGAATTGATTGAGCCATTCCGACCGGAAGTGATCATGTGTCGTGTATAGGTGCCAGACACGGTCTTTCAAACCAACATGTCTAATCTGGAATGAAAATATTGCTTCCGATTCCTTTGATTTAAGAGTCCGACCCTTATTGGCAGCTGGTAATAGCATTGATGGGTTGACGCTGACGACGTCAAGGAACTCCAGTGGTATTGGCTACAAAACAGGAATTCATGAGTGCGGGTTTATGGACGGATGAGTGAAGAGGAGGTACCCGACAGAAAATATAAGACTTCCTGGCTCCAAAATAGCGCTTCTTCAAAGTAATAATTACTGACGTTCATAAGAAACGAGTTACTTCCAAACGGTGCCACGCACTATGTGTGTTCAAAATGTAGATTAAGAGGGAAACACCCTTCCCGCGATTATCTTTCTTCCAAACTATAGTCCCACTATACAGGAGTCGGTCCTTCATCCTATAGTCATCTGGATTCTGAGGATAAAGCAGGTTGTGAGAACGTTCCGATGGACGCGGAGCACCGACTTACAAATTCGTCTCTCTCCTTCATAGTCGTAATCCAACGTGTACCAGGGTCTACATATGCACTCATTCTTGACTGTATCTTCCCCTTGTGGAGTTGAACAAGTACATCCATACGGTCCGGAGTTGCAACACTTCCTCGTCCGTTTTTATAGGAACTTGGTTGTGCCATGGTCCTCTCAGGTCCTCCCTGGATTTAAGAGGATATTTAGATTCCGTGAGCAGTAAGAACGCTCTCTGAACAGGAAGCGCCCGTAACACGGGTTGCCAGGGGCCCGCGTCTGTGTGAGGTGAACAACTCCAATGTTCCTCAATCAACAACCTCAACAAAACAAGTACTATGGTATGTGAGATATGTTAGGCACGTTAGGCGCCCTCAGGTCGTAGGCAGGTTCAAGTTCGACTGAATAGCTGGCAGGTCGAAGAATCGGGAAGCAATTTAATTATTCATCTGCACAAGCACCTGCTCGTTTTCTTCCTTCCAGTTGTGCCAGTCATCCTCTGCCGCTCTTTCGCAGTACTTAACGACTCTCTGCTCGCACCTCCTATACTTTTCGATCATGTCACCATAAATCCTGCTGGTCTCGTGATGTGGACTCGCCACCTTTCTGAAACTGACACTGGGGTCCTTCTTCCACCCCACCTTCATATCTTCGAGAGTCCCCTTGTTGCCTTGTAACCTCCACCACGCGAAAAGCCCCAGCAAAGCGCCGCCCACACTCCCGCCTTCCTTGGACTCAGCCACGTATGCGCCAAGACCCATGACGTCTGATGCCATTTGTCTAATGACTTCGTTTGTGCTTCCTCCGCCAGTAATCAAGAGTCTCTTCAATCCCTTGACCGCTTCCTCGTTATGCGAGAGTATAGATTCCACTCTCGATCGAATAGAAAGGAGCTGGCTCTCTAGAATTGCACGGGGGTGGTATTTTTTGTCCGGGAAACCGAGGATCGGTGTGGTTTCCTTGAAGAAGAAGTCGCCTACCACATTCGGTGGGATGATTTCATGGAGCGGAAAATAGATTCCTGTGTAACCATCGTTCCCTGGGGGCGTGGAGAGGACCAGTTGGTCGAATTTCGCCCACTCGCCGTCTGCAAAGTGATCCCGAACATATTCGCGGGCTAGCGCGCCGTTCTTGTAGCACAACATCGCTATGTACGCATGCGGAGTTGTTGGGTGTGAGAGAAGGTGAGAGGTGGTAGTGTGTCGTGGGGCATTACCGTTTTCAATCTCAGAAGGAAGAGAGATAAGGAGAGTGGTCGATGTCCCAAGGGAGAGGATAACATCTCCCGGTGACGAAAGAGAGGCTATGGTTCCTGAGTTGTCCCCAGTAAACGGCGAGACGGTGCACTCTGCACTGAACCCCCATCGTTTCGCCCACCAGCTGCCAATGTTCCCAATCACCTCACCACCAAGTACTGGTTCGGGTCCAAGCTTCGGTCGTAGTGTCGGACCACCACAAACATGCAGGAGGACATCATCCCACTTCAGGGTTTTAACGTTCATAAGGTTCATCCCACTCGCGTCGGAATTCTCGATTGGTGCAATTTTGCATAGAAAGAGCGATGCCAAGAATGAAGAAACCAAGGATATACGTGCAGTTGAGCTGTAGATCGATGGTTGCTTGCGATACATCTAGAAGCGCGGCTCAGTCCGCGATAAAGGTTGTGATTCTTCCGCACCTTGAGGATCTGCACACCGGTGAATCTACATGGCAGAATTATCTCTATTCTGTGCACAGAGCGAATAGCAATACAGTCCGCACGTACCGCTCGTATGCACGACTCCCGGATATATTAGAAAGCCTTTGGGCACCTCCAAGGGTATCCTCGAGGAGCCTGCATTCTCCAGTTGTTGAGGAGTCTTGCCATATTGGACATCTTGTGGTTGAAAACGCTGTCGGGTTGAGTTGAACGGCGAGCGGTTGGGTTGAATCGAGACTTGCGAGGAGGGAAGCGGCTGCTTCATTCCAATATACAGATCCATGTTGCTATATGATACGTATGTTAAATAAGGATCGTAGTGGTAGTGGTATTTGAACCGACTTGAGCCGCGCCACCGATACCTCGTATTCGACTGAAGTCAACCTTGCCAGAAGCTTTCAGCCGGTCCATAAGGAGATCGAGGGCCTCGATCCACAATGCTACCGGACAATAAACTTCGCCCTCTTCGTCGCCTCGAATAGCGCCGTTCGTCGTGCCGAAGCGAGCCAAGTCGCAGTCGAAGTGGACAGACTGCTCACAGAGGAGCGTCCCTTCTTGAGTGATGAGAGCCGCCTTTAACTGCTGAGTGGAGAGGTCTAGGCCGAGGAAAGTAGGATCAAGAGTTGATGTCATGGTCGAGCTCAAGCCTCCGCGAGCTTCCAGCCTCGCCGATCGAACCCGCAGTGTGGACAGTACATAGTCTAGTCAGTTACTTATGTGACACTGATCCTACGCAGTCTCATTATAATGTGTCAGATTTTCTGAATATCCGCACAATATTTATGGAGAAAGGAAAGCGCGAATTGGAATATCCAGAATGCACGCAACACACCTAACTGCAGAGAGGAAAATGGGCATCGAATCAATGATGTCACGTGGAATTGTATTGGTTCGGAGGATAAAAAGGGGCTAATCGTCAAAATCCTCAGCCTTGGAGCCGACACCGACACCCTCCCTTCACCCTCAGGTAAGTGACTCTTCGTCGTCATCGGCGTGGTCCCTAGCGGGCCCAATCACTCACCACCGTCTGCAGCGACTGGTTCGCCTCGGTTACTCTTCGCGCATCTTTCGTTCCTTGTTGTCGCCTTTCAATCCTCCGTTGTAACACTCCCTTCGTTCTTCTCGTGTACAGCGTACTCCCATCTCTTCCTCTCCGACATGCATCGCTTCTCCAACCTTGCCTCCATTCTCTCTACCGGCTGGCTCATCCACGCCGTCGGGGCTGCGGTCCTCCCACAAGTCGCGTTCAAGGTATCCCTTGTCTCCCCTGGTGATCGAGCCCGCTTCTAACTTGACTCACAGCTCCTTCTGTCCAAAAGCGCGGGTCTCACTATATCGAGGCGCCCGTTCATGCCCACCATTACGAGCATGGCGTCTCTGTCTTCGTCGGCCACCACCACGAGCACCCAAAGACTGTCATCGTCTCACGCAATACAAAGGACACGGCCACAGAAGTCGATATCACCGCCAATCACCACCGATACCTCCCTGTCCGGTTTGTTGCCATGTCTGCCAAGCTCAATGTCGGTCCTGTCGATGTCGATGTCCGCACGAAGCCTGACCAAACATGGAGTCGCAGCCGCAAACGGGTAAGCCGTCAAGCCACATGTCCTGCTTTGACTGACCTCGCCAACGCACGCTCAACGTCCGCCACTACTATGACGAGCCCGAGGTGTTTGTAGAGGATGCTGAGCCTGACGTCGTCGTCGAGGAGGACCACTACGACTACGATTACAAGCACATTGACATCGGCCGCCGTAGCCTGCTAGATGGGCCCCTCGGCGCGGTCCTTGGTGTCATCGACATCAGCCCCGATCTCAGCAAGACCCCCGACGACCTCCTCGAGCCTGCCCTCGGTAACCTCCTACTCGCCGATGATTCCAATGATGCCAACCAGTTCGCGATGCTGGCTAGCACGACGGCCAAGTCGAACGTGTATCTCGTCGAGGACCGCACCGCACCGCCACTCCCTGATGGCTCGAGGGTAGTACTGCTCCAGACACCGGTCTTCGACGAGGCGTCCCAGTCGATGCGCACCTTCTGCGCGACATTCAGTACCGCGGCCGACGCACCTTCGCCGCCCCTCGCTGCCGAGTGCTCCAAAGCGAACGAGGCTTCACAGCGATTCGGGTACCAGTCGAGCACCGGCAAGCTCACGCCGCTGCGCTGGATCGATCCCTCGTTGACCGCCCTCGTCGCGGCGCACAGACGGGATGCCCTGTTACGACACGGTCGAGTCCCCTTCGGTGCCAAGCAATGCCACTGCACAGACAATCTCACTCCGGTTCACGCCCAACACCAAGGCGCAGGTACCGTACATTAATGGTGCATCCGCGCCGATTGCGCTTGGGGCGAACGACGTGGCTCCCACTGAGACCACGACCGATGTGGCTAGCACTGAGTCGCCCACATCTACTGTTGGAGCTCCTGCGGACGCGGCTGCGACCCCAATTGGTATTGTTCAAGGCGTTGAGGAGCTCCCGAGTGAGGAACCAGAAGCAACCACGACCACGACAGGCGATGATTCGCTCCCTGAAGAGACTCCGGTCGAGGATCCCGCTGTGACTGCTCCTTTGGGTTTGGTATCATCGGCTTTCAAGGCGAGCAATCCAGTTGGGCGGCCATTTGTACTTGGGTTTCGTCCTTCAGGTTCTCCTGCATCATTTAGACCTTCTTTGCCGTAGATAGATGCTTGGGACAATGAGATGCTTGAATATTCTTCATCGAAGTTGGCTTTTGTTTGGCCACGCAACAAAGACAATCCTTCGTCTCGCCACCTCGCCATGTCTCAACACCATGGCCATTCTCACGGCACACCGCAAGTGCAGCAGGTCACACCAGGCCATGCCCCTCCACACCAGCCAATGCGACCTGCTCCAGACCCTGTCCTCCAAACAGCAATTGAAGCAGACTTTAAACCAGTTTCGTTTGATTTCGCGGACCACGACGGTCGAAAGAACACTCAAGCTCTCTGCAAGGAGCACAAGCTACACGTGTGCCAGAAATGTGGGATAGATTGGCAGCCTCTCAATGCGCTGGCGGCGATGTTCTCTGCTGCCCCTCCAGACGCCATTCTCCCGCCTCCAAATGTCGTACAGCCTGCTCGTACACAGGCAGTAAATAAGACCAAGGAAGAGGGAAATGTGAGTGACCGTTGTCTCTTCCCCCGCCTCGTCATCCTGACATGCACGTTTCCACATAGAACTGGTACAAGAAGCACCAATATGAAAAGGCAGTGAATATGTACTCTGCTGCTATGCAAATTGCCAACTCGCGTCCTCCATGGGAAAACTCTGCGCTTGCTCGAGAAGAGATGAGTCTAGTCATCTGCAATCGGAGCGCTGCATTCTATGCTGCTGGGGACTACCTGAGCAGCATGCTGGACGCCGAGGCGGTTATTGCTATTAAGCGGCCATGGAGTAAGGGCCATTATCGCAAGGGGCGCGCGTTAGCTGCGCTGGGCGATTGGCAGGGCGCACACGAGGCTATTCAGCTCGGGCTGCAGTTTGAACCTAATAACACGGTACGTATTTCTACTCTAACCGCCCGCGGTTGGTTTATCGAGGACTCATGATTCTGGGACAGGATTTGGATACGTTTGCCAAGGAGATTCAAACGGAATTGGATAAGCAGCAAGCTGCGATTGAAAACAAGGAGAATGGGGCGGTGCCCATGTAGACTAGCTGGCTAGATCCTCCTGGATAGGCCTCCGCCTTTTCTTCTTCTAGCGGTCGTAGGGCCTTCTGCGGTACATACATCACGTAATACAGTACTATATAATATCGTACGCCAGAAGCCAGTCTTGCGGTGGTCCAGTAGCTTCCGACTTGTCCACTGGGTGCATATTCGTGGCTAGAACTGACACGATGGATGAAATAAGTGTAACATGTCTTTTGCAGACCTACCTTATCTCAGCAAGGCTTCTATTGCCTATCCTGTCTCTTTGGCTACTGCATGGTAGATTCTTACAGCTGCGCCTAGCTCACCAAGGCCCAACACATTCGACTTGTCAAGGCACGGACCCATCCTCACATCCCGTCCTCTTGATGGCCCATTAAGGTAAGCCCGTACCCTGATGTGTGAAGTTGTATTGAATGCGGCCTTTGGATACCTTCCCTGTTGACCAAGGATGATTAATGATTGGTGGTCTCACCCACTTCGTCTGGTATGTACGGTGGTATGTGTTCTGTTGGCACTGGTAGGCCGATTATGATACTCATTATGCCCTGGGGCGAATGGATTTGGGGTAGCAGTAAAAGAGCTGTCTCATCGCGTTTACGGCATTGACTACAGCTCTTTGGAAATCACCTGATACTCACGCTGGCATTTTCTCTTCAATTCCTTCACGCACACGCGTTCAATTTCAATCTATTAGACCAAATGTTAAGGAGGCGCGTGTGTTAACGTTCTCTTCTGTTGAATTTGCTGCTGCTACATCTGCTACCTCTGCGTCGACCAACGAGCCAAATGAGCGTGAAAAATATGGAAAGCCTGAGGAAAGGGAGGAGGTTGTGATGTAGAAGGAGCGTATGACGAGGTAACTGGGATCCACGGTGTGAATGTAGTACCAAAGTCCGGAAGGGCAGGAAGGAAAGGATGTCATCTAGGTGGGACAAAAGACCAGCCGAATTATCCGCGTCTCAAACCTCTGGTCCGCTCCAGATGAACAGGTTGTTCGTTGCAGCAATCTATATGGTCATTCTTCGTCAGCACCTCTCCACTCCCCTCTGCAAAAGCGTAGGAGAGACAACACTTACAGCGACAGTACTTTCCTTTGGGTGCCAGCTGCCGTGTAGGATCTTTTTCGAAAAGTCGACCGCATCGGAGGGTAGAGCGGGTTTCGCGCCCGCCCCATTTGCCTTTTGCGGCGAGCCCTTCCCACCCGTGCCGATCTTCTTGGCCGTCTTGAAGGCCGACTTGTCCGCCTGGAGAATGACATCGTCCTTCCCGTCCGTGTCATATATGCGGAAGTAATTGTGGTACGAGCCCGTCATGACTTGCCTACCAAACAGGGGAATGGTCAGAAACACTTCGTTGAGGCACTCGTTATATATGGAAGAAGGCGGGAAGGTTTTGAAGAGAAAGGTGCTTACTTTCCATCACCGCTAAACGTGCACTCGAATTTATCGAAAATGCAGTCGTTCTCATACAGGTCGCACAGCTTTCCGCGCAGGTGGTCGTGAATTTGGATCGTCCGGATCGGCCTCGAGTCCATGTTGATGTCCCAGATCTTGAGCGACAGATAATCCCGCGAGAGCATGTATCGCCCGTCGTCGCTGAACTTGACGTCCGATATGGAGGAGATAATTTCAGAGAAGAAAGATCGGTTAGAGGGGTCTTCCTCTTCTTCGAATTCTGTCAAAATGAGCAATTCAGTCAAAAATGCGTTTTGGGTGGCCTGGGAGAAGACGCACGCTTGGCGTGTCGGTCACAGAGAGCGGAATCGCGCATGTCCGCTAACTTGATGGTACCCTTGGAACTCGAGTACATGAACAGGTTGCAGTGTATGGGGTGGAACTCGGCCGCGGTAATGACTTCCGTCAGTTCCTCCATATTCACCGGTTTGATGTCCACAATATCTGCCAAAAGCCAAAATCCAAACGTCAAGTTTCCTGCATTTGCGCGGCAAATCAACAAAGAACACGTACTGAAGCTCTCGTTGGATATTGCGAGGTTCCAGAGGTTGACCCTCAAATCATCCGCAGAGATGTAAGTTTCACCGTCTGAGTTGATTGAGATCGAGTTGATATGATACGCGTGGGCATTAGCGTAGACCTTTCGTGGAGTGGCGGCGATGATGTTGTCCTGCTGCTGCAAGCGGGGCAGTCGCAGGAGATCGCGAGATATCGGGGGTGCGAGAGGTCGCTGGCCATCGTGGAGGTTGTTCTCTGATACGACGCGTAACGACTTTTCAAACACTTTCCATAATTTAATGGTCTTGTCTATTTCCCGAAGACAACGGCGGGCTGGTTAGTACTTGTACGTAAGCGCTAGAAGGAGCGCGAACCGTTTGTGGAGAGGATGAAGTGAGCCGCATTTTGGCGTGGACACCACTTGATCTGGTTAATCTTTTCCTCTATTTCGAGGGATTTGAGATAGTCGAATTCGGGCTCATGTGATTGGAATTCGGTATAGAACTTGTATTCACAGCCCTTTTTCTGGAGAGATGAGTGCAGTATATAGCATTTGTTATGTTTGAAGTGTTGTGTGGGTGAGATTGATGAGACAGGCGGAGCCGGACAGAGTAGCGTCATGGGGAGAGGTAGATCGCAATGTCAGAGCAGAGCGGTAGTCATACGAGGGATCCAGGGTCACGAGGTAGTTGCCGACTGACCGATTGGTTTCGTTCGAAGAGGACTACGCGCCCACCCTTGTCACCGGTGGCAAGATAGTCGCCCGTGTGGTTGAACTCGACGGTGGAAATGATATCGGCTGAAATTAGTGTACATCAGCAGACTATATGAGACACTGGTGATAGAAAGAGCAGGCCAGTGGAACAAGTGGCTTGCACACTGACCCTCTGTGATGTCCTCAACGTCGCCTTTGTCGCCAAAGCACTGAGCAAAGCGCCATCCACCAGAGGAAGAGGGGTCGTCCATGCTGGGAGTGTTATCCTGCTAATCTGCGACGGGGGTAGTGGTGGGTGTGTCCAAGGTTCAACTTGGAATCGATCCCAACACAACGTGGTCTCCTCACACGCGGGACTGTCCACCTCTGGACTCTCAAACAACGTTTCTCTTATATTTCTCTCCGTTATAACATCAAATAATGCCCCGCGATTGTCGACACCACCCGTCCAAGGCCCCAGGGCCTAAGCTGGGTGGCCCAAGGCATCCCTTTCCTCCGTGGCTCCGTGGCTGAACCGTCCGGTCGCGTCTCTGCAGATCCACTTGGTCGCTTACTCGCCCACCCTCATGTTGAGCTCCCCCGCTACGGCCGTGTCGCAGCCACGCCGATGACTTGCAGTCACCGTGCATTTCTTCCAGTCTGCTAGGTACGATTTAGGGAGGCGGACCTTTACCTCAGAGAGCACGAACCAGCACCCTTATTGCACACCCATTCAGAGCTGACGTCTCATTCCATCATCTCAGCCCTTTGACAGCACTTACGACAACCGGCCACCTATACAACAGCTCTCGGCTGCTGCTCCTTCTGCCCCGGACTTACGCCACTCCACACCCCTTCGTGGCAGGGATCTCCACTCTCATCGGTGGCCAGAGCTGCACTAAGGTCCTATAGGATCTTCCACGGCCCATCGTAGTAACCTATGGATACTCAAGTAGCCCGATTGTAGACTTACTTCATTGCACTGATTCGCAGGTCTCTTGAGTGCTACCTCAAAGAGACCCAACAGTTTCTAATGACCTGGTTCCACGCAATTAATTGTCTCACATTGGAAGGAAAATATGCACAAGGTGGCTGTAGGCAAGGACTACACACGAAGAAATCAGTTCTAATCAGTTATATTCCATGTCTCGGCTCAAGATGGACTCTGAATGGCTTCGGGTTCCCGGATTTGCCTTCCCAGTTGTCTAGATAGGTCGGTTCATGGCATGAGAGGGCCTGTTGGCATCAGCACCCGGTGGATCTAGTCATTCATTTACGTAACCGGTCCGCCGAACCGGCGGGCATACATTATGGCGTCAGATTGGGCTGCGGATATTGGGATCGAACACGTCATTGTGGATAGTGTTGTCGCTGTGACCACCTTCCGGTCTCACTTTCCTTCAGTGCCCGTCACACCACATCCTCGTTAACTTAAGGTGTATGATGGTAGATAGAGACACAAGGCATACTTGGTGATTTATAAGGGCCCAAACCCTTGCTGCACAGGCCCGATAGAAAATCCTGCTCGTCACCACCTCCGAGTACTGGAGTGGGGGGCATATTGATTACTGTATAGTATATGACCAAGATCGCAAGTGGTGCTCCCAAATCGATCAGGTTGTCACATAGCTGACACATATCTGGAATATCCAATCTCACATGTACATTCAATCATTCAACGTGTGATGGAGGTCCCTGGTCACTAGCTACATCACTTGGCGTCACCCTCGAGCATGATGCTATGTCATTCGTATTTCTGGTAAATTCTCAATTGCGGCTTGAGAAGATCCTTCAAAAGGTTGTGAGCAATTTACGGATCTGAAGAACTGGCTGCCCATGAAGAGTGAGAAGAGGAGTCACCGATGCTCCCCGTCGCCCATCGCCTATCGCTGTCACTAGCGCCCCGTACTCTTGATGATCAAAAGAGACCCGCTTCTCACAAAATTCCGAAAAAATAAGGAAATAGACACAAGGGGGCCAGGTACATGCCTGACACATGCCTGACACATGCCCGACACTCACTTAGGATCGGTGGCAATCGTATTTATTTATCAGGTTAGGCAAAGCGACCAAATCACATTTCCGTAAAATAGCCCCGAAACCTAGGACTATGCAAGGCTTGTATTGCAGATATATTGATTGTGTGGTGGTAATCGCCAAAGGCAGAGGCCCGCGAAGCACTCTTCCTACGGTCCTCCGTTGCATGTTGCAGTGGCAGTGGCAGTGGCAGCCATGGATTGATTCCTTTGATTTTGATGATGGTCGGATGGTCGGATGGGCGGAGGAGTATCCTGTCAGAATCCTGTTCCTGTTACACCCGTTGATCAAGAGTGATGATGGAAGTCGCAAGCCGCAAATGATAATGATGCGTTGCTATCGGCTGGATAAGCCGACTACACGACTACCATACTTCGCCGCTTCGCTTCGGACCTATGCCGCCCGCCTTGAGACCCATAGGGAACGACCGACCTGGGGGAGATCTCACAGTTTAGTGTGCCTAGACGGCCCAGACTCCTGCCTACTGGGCATCAGCACCTTTTTTTTTTCGGTCAGACTCACTTTTAGAGGTTCACACGACGAAATCGGTAGCTCGGTAGGCTCGGTAGGCTCGGCATCTGCTTACGATGCAGGTGATTATGCCCATCAGAGATTCTTCCAATATGCATTGCGGCGCCGGATATATTATTGCATTTCATTTCTGCTCGATTGTGAATTTGTCGGGTTGTCGGGTGGGAAGCGTACAATTACTACTGCGTAAGGACGAGGCGTCGGCACCAAATATGCACAAACACATTGGTGAAAGTGGTTAAAATTCAATTACATCCCTCACTGGAATATGGGCAAGTAGGCTCTTTCCACGCACTACATTGACAGGACAGATCGATCAATCCTAAATGTCTAGCGGCGTCTATCAACAAAGACAGAAAATCATCAAAAAATCATCGTCATCGTCATCGCCGACTCTATAGACTGTCGACTCGTCCTGTCCACCGTAAGAACAAATAAAAGGTTTGTGGGGCGTGAAAAAAAGGGGGGGTTGTAATTCCGTATATGACAGAGCTGTGGTAAGTGTACCAGGTGATTATGTTTTGTATGTGGGGGATGTGAGGAGGCAATGTTCGTGATTACAAAAGCGACGATACGATTTTACCAGGCCGCACAAGCGCCTTTACCCGTACTCAAAGAATGACCTTGGTCAGTTATTAAACGACCCATGAACGACAGGGGTGGGTAGGCGGTGTGGCAGGGTATAGGGAGACACTGAGAGCGGACAGGGAGCTCTAGGGGTGGGGGATGAGAGAGTAAGGAGAGCTGAACAAACCCATAAAAAATCAACGGCTTGCCACCACGACTACAACTTAGTCTTGCCCGGCAATGGCGTCGGCATCACAGTTTGATAACTGCAGGAATGCGGGGGGGGGAAGGAAAACCAAACCACCCCGGTGGTCAGAGACCAGGCGTCTACAAAGAGCCCAAACCCGAGTCAGCATACCCGTGAGGGTTCTTGGTTTGCCAGTTCCACAGGTCCCGACACATCGTCTCCAGGTCTCTGCGTGCCTCGAATCCAAGCTCTTGCTCCGCGAGGGTGGGGTCCGCGGTGAGGTCCGGAACGTCGCCAGGTCTACAACCAGTGCATTGTTAGCTTTTGAGATACTCGGAGGAGGGCTGAGGAAAGGGAAAAAAACGAACCTCCGGGAGGTAATCTCGGTCTTGAAGTCGTACCCAGTCGCCTTGCGCATCGCCTCGACGATATCAAACACGCTCTGACCTCGGCCACGACCGAGGTTGTACGCCTTGTAGTGTCCGTCGCCCGCCTCGAGCGCGCTCTTGAACACGCGCTCGTACAGCTCGGTGGACTCGTCGAGGGCATCGAGAGCGAGCCTGTGCCCACTCGCGAGGTCCATGACGTGGAGATAGTCGCGGACGCACGTACCATCGTGCGTCGGGTAGTCGTTGGCGAACACCTTGAGAGTCGAGTCTTTCACGCGGCCGATGGCCATGTGGGCGAGGAGTGGGAGGAGGTTGCCCGGTCGACCTTTCGGTTCCTCGCCAATGAGTCCTGAGGGGTGTGCCCCGGCTGGGCTGTGGAAGGAAAAAAGAGGATGCGCGATCAGGAACTAGGTCGTCGGTCGTCGGCGAGCGAACGAGTGAAGAAACGCGGCAGCGACAACTCACTTGAAGTACCGTAGTGAAATGCACTTCCAGGTGCTGGGGTTTGCTGCTAGGGGCGTTAGGGGACTCGTTCGGGGGAGTTCCCACGGACGGGATACGGACCGCGGCAGTAGTCGTTGAGGATCGTCTCGGCCATGACTTTTGAACGGCCATAAGGGCTCTTTGCGTCGAGTTTTGTGGTCTCGGGTATGGGTACAACAGGTGGGATGCCGTATACGGTGGCCGAGCTGGAGTAAACGAGACGTGCACACCCGAATTCTTCCATGAGGGCGGCGAGGGTCATGGTGGCGCCGGTATTGACCTGGTAATATGTGAGAGGAATGTCATTCGACTCTCCGACTGCCTTGTATGCCTGCGGGGGGGGGGTAGAACGAGTAGTGAGCATGGTCATGGAACGCGTCGAGGGAAACGAAATGTCGTACGGCAATGTGGACGACACCCCAAAAGGCTCCGGGGCCGTAGTGCGCGAACACGGCGCGCACCTGGTCCTCACGGGTGAGATCAGCCGTCCAAGCGTCGATGCTTGCGCTCTCGATGTCGTCAGGGGAAGCATCTGGAGGAAGGGCTGCGGCGGCAATGTGCTCGATGCGGGAAAGAGCGAGTGGAAACGAGTTGTGGTAGTTATCGAGAGAGACGACTTTGAACCTGCGGGAGAGGGCGAGAGAGAGGACGGTGTGCGAGCCGATGTAGCCAGCCCCGCCGGTGACCAAAATTCGCTGTTTAGATGAAACGTGAGCGGAAATGACGGGAAAATGGGAGAAAGGAGCATGGGAAGGGGTAGATAGGGATAATAGACGGACCTTGAGTTTAGTCGGAGTCGTTCTATTCGAAATACGGAGAGCAGATGGTTCGATACCGTGTGGTGGGGCCGGGAGGAGCGAGCCGGTGAGCTGGGGGGCGAGGTGGTTCTTCAGCTTGGTTACCCCATTCGTTACGCGCTTCTGGACGCCGTTGGAAGGGACCGAGGCAAGGGTGGTGGTCGTGGAAGCAGGCATGATTTTTCGGGCCAACTTTTCGTCGGAGATGGTGAGCTCTGGAGACGAAGGGTGGGCGTGGCCATTACCACCCCCAGCGCAGTCCATGTTCTGGAGACGACTGATGGCGAGCTGTCCCATGCTGCTGCGGATATTCGGAATATTTAAGGGAGAGAGTGAGCGTGCGTAGCGGTCGAACGCGCGAACCCAGCGGCTAAGTGGGCTCTGGGCTCGGAGAGGTCGGAGAGGTTGTGGAAGAGCTTCAAAAGGGGGCCAACGCGTGACCCACAGCCGACGACTTGGCCTCTTAAATACTTCCGTCAACAAATATTAATACTAATATCTCCTTACCTACCTAATCCTAATCTAATCATGCTGCTTCTCCTCCGACGTCGCATCCCTTTGCTTTTGCTCTCCCGCTCACGCTCATCTCCTCTTCCTCTTCTCTCCTTCCACCCTCGTGCTCGCCCTCTCCCCCCGCCTGCGCCGATCCTCCCGACCCCGACCACCCGCCGTTTTCAATCCACCGCTCCCCCATCGTCGCCACCCGCAGATGCAGAGGCAGATGCAGAACCACGGCTCCAGTTGACATTTACCTGCACCGCAGATAACTGCGGGCACCGCTCCACACATACCTTTTCAAGACGCTCTTACCAGTCGGGCATCGTTCTCCTCCAGTGCCCCAGCTGCAAAAACCGGTACGTTCTTACTCAGCCCGTCCCATCTTTTCCCTAATCAAGTGCCCCATGTGCGTCTCCTCAGCCATTTGATCGCCGATCATATTGGTTGGTTCAAAGATTCTACCCAAAACGGCATGTTCAAGACCGTTGAAGACTTGTTACGAGCCAAAGGAGAGCTCGTCCAACGCGGAAAAGTCTACGACGACGGCACCATCGAGATTCTCCCAGAGAAAGACGAACAAGAAGGAAAGCTGTGACAGCACGCTCGGGTTGCTTTCACTTTCCTGTCGTGTTGGTCAAGTCTCGGTGTCACCGTATGCTCATGTCTAATCTTGTTAGGTGTTAGGTGCTAGCGTGGAATTAATTGCTTCGTCCGCGTCGCTCGCATACGGCATTCCGGTCCGCTCCGCTCCTTCCTCAGCCTCAGCCCGTCGCGTGCTAAGTTCTAAGTTCGGACCGACCCTACTCCTCTACTATTCCCACTGCACAAGCACCAGTTCCTCCTGCCAGCACTCCTTTGCACTCGGATCATCCACCCTCCCCGCACAACAATTATCCCCACACGTGAAAACCAGTACAGTCCCCCACTCCATCCCCGTCCTCTCCAGTCCTTTTTCCTTTGCAGTTGGCCCCCTTTTCCCATTCTCACTCCCCGCCGCCTCCTCCGTCCGTTCTACCAGCTGTTTCACATCGACAGAAGGCTTCGGGCCCAACTCTGCACCCGAAGAGGTCTGCAGCACACTAATCAAATGGGGCACGAG
>Ga0307513_10006558_pt1 | contig 15203 bp, 10 predicted proteins | sample 15_EM_MG_FD_202174 | JGI IMG/M metagenome (GOLD analysis project Ga0307513, IMG submission 202174) | Populus trichocarpa ectomycorrhiza microbial communities from riparian zone in the Pacific Northwest, United States - 15_EM | ecosystem: Host-associated > Plants > Roots > Unclassified | place... | reverse complement strand
ACGCAGAAGGTCGATGCGATCTCAGGCTTCTCGACGGATGCGGAGAAGTTCGGTGGCGGCCACGGTGAAGGCACGACGTCAGCGGATGCCGGTGGCGGTTGGATCTTTGCGTCCGACCGCAGTCGCACCGAGGTCGCGATCGTCGATCCGCGCACCTCGAAGATCGTCGCCCGCGCGAAGCTCGCAGCGGTCCCGGACTACGTGCGCTGGGTCGAGCCCACCAAGGAGGTCTGGGTCACCGAGCCGAGCAAGCATCAGATCGAGTACTTCGCGCTCGACGAGGGCAGGCTGATCCGCAAGGGCGCGATGGACGTCCCCGGCGGCCCCGAGTCGCTGGTGATCGACGCGACGCGGGGCCGCGCGTACACGCACACGTGGACGGATGCGAGCGTCGCGCTCGATCTCGTCAAGCACAAGGAGGTCGCGCGCTGGTCCAACGGATGCAAAGCCTCCCGTGGCATCGCGCTGGACGAGCCGCGCGGCTTGCTGTTCGTCGGCTGCGACGAAGGCAAGGCGATCAGCCTCGACGTCGCGCACGACGGCAAGCCGCTCGGCAGCGCCACCACCGGCAAGGGCGTCGACATCATCGCGTACAGCCCCAGCTTGAGGCACCTCTACGTGCCCGGCGGCGACAGCGCCACGCTCACCATCCTCGCGCTGGGCGCCGGCGGCAAGCTCGACGTCCTGGGCGGCGTGGCGGTCGCCGCCGATTCGCACTGCGTTGCCGCCGATGACCGCGCGCGCGTGTACGTCTGCGACCCCAAGCAGGGTGCCTTGCTCGTGGTTCGCGATCCCTTTCCCGCGACGGCCGCGCGCTGAACCAACGGCCCCGGCGCGTCCTTCCTGCGGGAGGATCCAAGTTTGCCATCGCGTGCACGACGGCGTGATCGAGTTTGCGAGGTATCGTGCCTACGCCGTGACAGGATGCTCGAGGTCATTGCCTCATCCGTTTGCCGCGCGCGATGGCTGCGGCAGCCCGGTGGCGCTCGCGGCGCTCGTCGGGACGGCGCTGGCCTGTCGCGCGCCAGCGGAGCCCAGCACCACCGCGCACCGCCTCGAAACGTTGCGCCGCGTCGATGACCTCTCCCTGGCGCTGACCACGCGATCGAGGGCCGCGATCGTGGCCGCGTCGTACGGCACGCTATTCGGTCGTCCTTCGGCGTTGGCATTGGCCGAGCTGGAGAGTGCGGATCTCGAGAGCTGGTTTCGCGCAGCGTCGTTGACTGGCTATGACACGGCCGGGGAGACGTTCGTCGAACACATGTCCCGGATCCACGGAGAGCTGGAGCATCGTGGCGCGGCGTCGGACGTCATCCACAAGAAGATGTTCGAGGGCTACGTCCAGGTGCGGATGCTGGACGAAGCGCGCGCGCTGGCCAGGCAGCAGCCGCACCTCGGCGTGGAGGTCCTGCCGGAGGTGCGAGACACCGGGGCGCTGGTGCCGGGCAGGCCGAGCCTGTGGGTCGTCGACCCGGACAAGCGCCAGCTGCAGCGACAGAGTATCGATCTCCACCAGCCAGCGCAGGTCGTCATGGTCTCGCTTCCAGATTGCCACTTCTCGCAAAACGCGATGCGCGCGCTCGAGAGCGATCCGGTGCTCGGTCCAGTCCTCGCCACGCACGCGCTGCGGCTGGCACCTCAGGCTGCGCAGATCGACTTCGACGTCCTGCAGCAATGGAACCGCGAGCACCCGACGCAAGCAATCGCGCTGGCCGTCCGGAGCGACGAATGGCCACTCGTCGACTCGTGGAACACGCCGACGTTCTACTTCCTCAAGAACGGTACGCTGGTCGCGAAGGTCGAAGGCTGGCCGCCGGGCGGACGGCGGGCCGAGGTCGTCGCCGGCCTCCAGCAGATTGGCCTGCTGCCTGTGAGGTAGTTGCGCGCGTGGCTGTAGAGCGATCGCCGCGCGCTCACGACGGCGAGGCCGCGGCTCGGCTCGCGAGGATGTCGGCGACGGTGTTGAGCAGGGTCTCGCGGTCGAAGGGCTTGGCGACGAAGCGGCGAGGTTCGATCGGCGCGCCGGGGTGATAGCCCGACATGTACACGACCTCGAGCAGGGGGAGCTCGGCGGTGAGCGCGCGGACCAGATCCTGGCCCGACATGCCGGGCATCACCATGTCGGTGAGCAGCAGGTCGATCGTGCCGGCGTGCGCGCGCGCCAGCGCCAGGCCCTCGTTGCCCGAGGTCGCGACCAGCACGGCATAGCCCTCGCGGCGCAGCACGCGCTCGACCAGGCGGCGGATGTCGTCGTCGTCGTCGACCACGAGCACGGTGGCGCCGGCGCTCGGGGCCGAGCTGATCGTCGTGGGCTCGACGTCGAGCGGGCGATCGGCCTCGGGCAGGTAGATCCGGAACATCGTGCCGACGCCGACCGCGCTGGTCACCAGGATCTCGCCGCGCGCCTGGTTGACGATCGCTTGCACGGTCGCCAGGCCGAGGCCGCTGCCTTGCAGGCGGCCCTTGGTCGTGAAGTACGGCTCGAAGATGTGAGCCTGCACGTCGGGCGGCATGCCCGAGCCGGTGTCCTCGACCTCGAGCAGCGCGTAGCACCCGGCCGGCAGCTCGCCGACCGCGCCGGCCGCGAGCGCGACGCGCGACAGCCGCAGGTCGACGCGCCCGCGATCGAGGATCGCGTCGCGCGCATTGACCACCAGATTGACCACGATCTGCTCGAGCTGCGCGCTGTCGATCAGCACGTAGGGCACGTGATCGGCGACCTTGGTGACCAGCTCGACGCGCTCGCCCAGCGTGCGGCGCAGGATGCGATCGAGCGTGCGGACGCGGCCGGTGACGTCGATGACCTTGGGCGCGACGATCTCGTGGCGGCTGAACAGCAGGAGCTGGCGGGTGAGCTGGCTCGCGCTGGTCGCCGCCCGCACGATGGTCTGCAGGTCCGCGCGGATCGCCGCGTCGGGCGCGCTGTCCTCGAGCATGTTGGCGTAGGTCAGGATGACCGACAGCAGGTTGTTGAAGTCGTGCGCGATGCCGCCGGCGAGCTGGCCGACCAGCGACAGGCGATCGCGGTGCGCGGCCTGGGTCAGCTGGTGTAGCTCGTCAGTATTGTCGGACACGACGATCACCGTCTCGCCGTCGTCGCTCGAGGTCTTGGTGACGATCTCGAGCGCGCGCGTCGCGACGGAAACTTGTAGCCGCTGGTCGGCGCCGCACAGCCGCTCGCACGGTACGCCGGCGATCGTCGCGACCGCCCGGCCGCGCTCGATCACGCCGATCAGCGGCGCGCGCGACTGGATCCAGTGGTTCGCGAGCCGGCAGCGCCCGCGGCGGTCGAGCACGACCACGCCGGCCGGCAGATCGCGAACGACGCGATCGAGGTGGCGCCAGTCGTCGTCCACCGCGCTGCGGACCTGGCGGACCAGCATCGCGTTCTTGACCGCGAGCGAGGCGTGCCCCGCGATCACCGAGAGCAGCTCGAGGTCGCGCTGCACGAACACGCCGTTGGCGGCGCGCGAGTCGAGCTGGACGACGCCGAGCAGCTCGACGTCGTCGCCGCGGTACAGCAGCGGCGCCGCCATCAGCGATCGCACGCTGTTGACCGACAGGCTGGCCGAGCGATGCAGCGCCGCGTCGGCGTCGATCTCGGCGCTGAGGTGAGGCTCGTGGGTCTCCATCACGACGCTCACCACCGTGGTCGACAGCGCGAACGGCGAGTTCTCGCCGGTGCGCTCGCGCGCCAGCGTGACGTGCGGCGTCTTCGAGCCCGGCCGGAACACGGCGATCGCGCCACGGTCGGCCGCGAGCAGCTGGAAGCAGGTATCGAGCACGCGGCCGAGCACCTTGCGCAGGTCGTGCTCGACACCGATCGCGCGGCTGAGCTCGGCGATCGCGCGCAGCCGGGTCAGCTCGTCGATCGTCTCGACCGGCAGCGGGGTCGGCGCCGGCGCGTCGACCGGGCGGACGTGGAACCGCCAGCGCGCCGGGCCGATCAGCAGCTCATCGCCCTCGCGTAGCTCGATCTCGTCGACCTGGCGGTCACCCACGAAGGTCCCGCGCCGGCTGCCGAGATCGCGCAGCCGATACGCGCCGGTCACGTCCCGGACGATCTCGGCGTGGCTGGTCGAGACCAGCGGATCATCGACGCAGATATCGCAGCGTCGATCTCGACCGATCGACGTTCGATCGCGGAGCTGGTGGCGTTGTTCCGTCCCGACCTCAACAAGCGTAGCCATCCAGCCACAGGATAACCGCGGCGCATGGTCAAGGCGGTGTTAGTTCCGTGATGATCGCGGCGCCGGAGTCGAATCCACTCCCACACGAGGGATGCGACTTGAGCTTGGACGGGACGCACGACGGCCGCGGCAGTCCGAGCTGAGAGAATCTCGCCTCTTTCTTCTTCGAGATGCAGCGCGCGCCGGCCGGCGTCCACTCTGCCTCGGGAACCCAGTCGAGGTCGTCCGGCACCGTACCGCTCTGGTCGTAGATGTTCACGATCGTTCCGTTGGCGGTGTACGGCGTGCCGTCTCCGCAGTAATCGCCGCGCAAGGCACGGACACACGACGCGAGCTCGGCCGCGCGGCCGGCCCACGGCGTGTAGCCGAGCTCGACGCACTTGGCGATCGCGCTACCGCGGCAGGCAATCGTGAACTCCGAGGTCGCCGGGTGGTATGCGCCACCGCCCACCACGCCCTCGCCGAGCTTCCACGAGCCGCGCACGCTGTCGGCGAAGCCCGCGCTGCCGCCCTCGCCGCTGCACAGGGGACGCCACGTCTCCTCGAACTTGACCGACAGCTGATACGACCACAGGTCGGTGGCGCCCGCGACCGCTGCGTCGATCCGCAGCTCGACCGTGGTGCCGTCGGACACGTTGGCGAGCCAGATCGATCCAACGACGCCCGGCCCGCTCAGCGGTGGGCCGCTGGCGGCGATCGAGATCGGCTGACCGTTGAGGCGGCCGCTCGGGCGGACGCCTTCGAGCCGGATCTTGCGCTGGTCGGGACCTTCCGGGCTGATCAGCGTCGGCGCGATCCCGTTCGCGCTGACACCATTGGGGCTCATGAGCTCCTGGTCGAGATCTGCGTTGTTGGGTTCGTTCAAGGCGCAACTGCCCATGAACAGCGAGGCAATGAGGGCGAGCGTTCGCGACATGCCTCTCAGTTCGACCCCATGTCACCCATTGTAGGGTGGTGCATGGGGGTCGGGTGAGGCAGGGGTCAGGGCCTAGCGAGGTAGCGCTGGGGTTGCGCACAAGCGAATACCACCCGCGCCGTAGCGCACACTCGACGCCATCGGCGAGCGATTCGTGAGGTGCGCCGACTTCTGGTCATGCTGATAGCTGCCGCTGCGCAGGATGTAGCCGGGCTGCTCCGAGATCGTCCACTCGTAGACGTTGCCCGCCATGTCGTCGAGGCCAAACGGGCTACGTGATCGCGGATGCGAGCCGACCTCGTCGGGGCCCATCAGCTCGCGACCGTGCGTGTCATCGATGTTGGCGCTGCTGCGCTCGAGCAGGCGCCCGCCGGGATAACCGCGATCGTCGGCACCGCGCGCGGCGCGCTCCCACTCGACCTCGCTGCACAGCCGCGCGCCCGGCACGCGGCCGGTGCGATCGAGCCACGCGGCGTACGCGATGGCGTCGTCGGCCGACACCCCCATGACCGGGAAGCGGCGCCAGTCCTGCTCCGCGTGCTGGGTGCGGCCGGCATAGCGAATCGGCTCGCCCCAACCTGCCGTGTAATGACGATTGTCGATCGCCAGCGCGATCTTCCAGTGTCCGCTGCCGTCAGGCGTGATCGCGGCGCCGGAGCGCTCGGCGGCAAATGCCGGCAACTGGCGCGCGCGCTGCGTGGGAGGCAGCGCGTCGACGTAGGCCAGCCAGTCGCCGAACGTGACCTCGGTGCGCCCGATCAAGAACGCCCCGGTCGAGCGCCGGCGGAGCGGCGAGGTGTTGAAGAACGCCCGATCGCTCTCGCTGGCGTAGCCGTAGAGGAACTCGCCCGCCGGGATATAGATGAAGCCCGCCGGAATGACGTCGGGGGGCCGCGCGATGTCGACCACGAGCTGGCCGCCGCGCACGACCAGGATCGGCGCGCGCACGGCAGCGCGGCCGGGCAGCGCGACGCCGACAACATAGTTGCCTGGGCGCAGACGCACATCGGCGCTGCCCACGCCGAGCCGGTGGCCGGGCTCGAGCGAGATCGTCCCGTCGGCGGGCGCGTGCACGACGACGTGCCCGGGCGCCTCCCAGCGCGCGATCCGGCTGCCGTCCGCGTCGTAGACCCGCAGGCGCTCGAGCTGCTCGTCGCGGGTGTTGGCGTCGTAGACCTGATCGGCCAACGTCGCGCGATCGAACGTGATGTCGCCCATCAGATCGCGGAGGTCGCCGCGGATCGGATCCTTGGCGAACGCGATCTCGGCGTGGCCGCTCGCCTTGCGATACGCGCGCTCGGCGAGCTCGCGCTGGGCCACCGCCTGGCTCCACAGCTGCTCGCCTTCGTCCCAGCGCAGCGCCTCGAACGCCTGGTAGGCCCGGGCGGCGAGCGCGGCGCGCGCCGTGGCGGCGTGCTCGGCCTCGGCCAGCAGGCGGTGCGCGACCGTGACCTCGTCGGCGACGGCGGCCGCGAGCTCGCGGCGCGCGAGGTAGCGCTGGCTCCAGAACGCGAGCGCGATCAGGCCGAACGCGCCGACCACGGCGAGCCCGCGCTGCCAGCGCCGGATCCGGTTGGCGCGCAGCGACGCGGCGATGAACGCGCGGTCGTCGACGCTCAGGCTGGCCGGATCGAGCGCGATCGCCTCGCCGAGCCGCGGCCCCTGCCAGGTCGCGTCGCTGTGGCGGCCCAGCCGCACCCACTCGGCGGCCGCGGTGGCCAGGCGCTCGCGCGTCGCGCGGCCCGCGACGTCGGCGGCGAGCCATTGCCGCAGCGTGCTCCAGCCGGTGATCAGGCACTCGTGCGCGAGCTCGTACTCGGGCTCGGCCTCGCCCTCGTGGACGACGACGAGCCGGCCCTGGACCAGCGCCTCGAGCGCGCCGCGCGCCGAGTCACCGAGCGCGAGATCCTGGGCGGTGCGGCGCGCCCGCGTGCCCATCGAGGTCACGAGCCGCAGCAGCAAGCGCCGCGCCTGGACGCGCTCGTCGACGACCATGCCGCGCAGCACCACGTCGGCGTGGCGCGACAGCGCGCCGGCGACGCCGCCCATCGCGACGACCGCGCTGCGCGGGATGATGCCGTGGGTGCGGTCGCGCGCCTCCCATAGATCCGCGAGCGCGAACGACAACAGCGGCAGGCCGCCGCTGCCGGCCTGCGCGGTCGCCTCGATCAGCTCGTCGACGATCGCCGCGGGCTCGAAGCGCACGCCGACCGCCTCGGCCGGCCCGGTGATCACGTCGCGCAGCCGCTCGGGCGCGAGCGGGCGCAGGAAGTACAGGAGGCGTGACAGATCGCGGCCGAGCCCGGGCAAGGTCGACAACCGCGCGAGGAAGTCGGCGCGCACGGTCGCGAGCAGCCGGACGCCGGCGACGCCGTCGAGCACCGCCGCGAGCCCGGCGTCGAGCGCGGCGACCTCGCCCGGATCGCCCAGCGTGATCAGCTCCTCGAGCTGATCGATGAACACGATCAGCCCGTGGTCGTCGCCGCGCCGGCGCAGCTCGCGGGCCAGCAGCGCCGGGTCGTCGCGCAACGTCGCGACCAGCGACGGATCCCCCAGCGCGCTGGCCAGCGCGGCGAGCGGGCGCTGGCCGGGGACGATGGTCAGCGCCTGCCACGCGCCGCCGAGCTCGCCGTCGAGCACCGCCGGCACCACGCCGGCGCGGCACAGCGACGACTTGCCGACGCCCGAGTCGCCGGTGACCAGCACGATCGGCTCGCCGCGCAGGCGGTCGACCACCGCGTCGACCTCCGAGCGGCGGCCGAAGAACACGCCGCGGTGGGTGGCCTCGAACGGCAACAGGCCGCGATACGGGTTCTCGCCCGCGCGCACCGCGTGCCGGCGCGACGCGCGCAGCCGCTCGAGCGCCTGGCGCAGCTCGTCGCCGTCGGCGAACCGCGCCTCGCGCTCGCGGCGCAGGCAGCGCGCGACGACCGCCGCGAGCGCCGGATCGACCTGGGGCACGAGCTCGCGCAGCGGCCGCGCCTCGCTGGTGGTCACGCGCTGGCGGAGCCCGGCGGCCGCGGTATCGCCGAACGGCGGCGCCCCGGAGATCAGCTCGAACAGCACCGCGCCGAGCGAATAGACATCGGCGCGCCGCCCCGGCACCTCGCCGCGCCAGACCTCGGGCGCCATGTAGTCCGGAGTCCCGACCGGCGCCGACCCGGCGGTCGCGCCGTCGGCGTTGGGCCGGGCCAGGCCGAAGTCGATGAGCTTGGCGACCCCGTCGCGGTCGATCATCACGTTGCTGGGCTTGAGATCGCAGTGCACGACGTTGCCGCGGTGCACGGCGGCGAGCCCGCGGGCCATGCCGATCGCGATGTCGAGCGCGGCCTGCCACGCCAGCGGCTTGGCGAGCTCGGCGAGCGACACGCCGCGCACCAGCTCGGTCACCAGGTACGGCCGCTGGTTCAGCGTCCCGACCCGGTAGATCGCGACGACGTTCGGGTGGTGGATCCGCGCGACCACGCGAGCCTCGATCAGGAAGCGCTGGCGCGCCCCGGCGTCGAGGTCGGCGATGAACTTGATCGCGACCGGGCGCGCGAGCATCGCGTCCTCGGCCAGATACACCCGTCCCGCTCCGCCGCGCCCGAGCTCGCGCCCGATCACGTAGTCGTCGAACTCCTTGGGGGGGTCGATCTCGTTGTTCGTAGCGCGGTGATGGTATCGCGATTAGCGCGGCGCGGCTTCGAATACCGACGAGGTCGCCTCGGTCGTCGCGAGCTTGCGCGCGCCGTTCCAGATCACCCAGCGCTTGGCGTCCTTGGGATCGCTCCACGCGCCGCCGTCGCGCGTTGCCCACACATCACCACCCAGCCAGCGAAAATCTGACAACGGCTCTTTGTTACAGCCAAGAAATGCCACATTGCCGGGCACGTCCCCATCCGGATGATCTGGATTGTGGCCGATTGCGATCCACAGTGGCAGCGTCGCGCTCAGCCAGTGCGCGTCCTGGACGTGGAGGCGGACGAAGCGGTGGGTCGAGCGGCTCGGCCAGCTCGACGCGCGCTTGCCATCCTTGCACGCGACGCCGGGGGTGCCACCGGCGACCTGCGTGAGCGCGAGGCTCGCGCCGTCGGGGCCGGCCGCCGCCTTGGGCAGCGCGTCGAGCTTGGCCCGGACGTCGTCCTGGATCAGGGCGTAGCCCAGCGGCCACAGGTTGCTGCGCGCGACGTCGAGATCGGCGGGCGGCTCCTGCTGCAGCTTGCGCGGCATCGCGTCGACCCGCAGGTAGCGATCCTCGCCCGGGCCTTCGCCGGCGAGCCGCTTGCGCGCGACCCAGACCTGGCCCGAGCGGGTGACCATCAGCCGGCTCGTCGCGCCGCGAAAGCCGACCGGCCACACCGCGGCCTGGATGACCTCGCCGGTCTTGCCGCGCCGGTCGTTCGGGACGCCGTCGATGTACCAGCGCAGCCGCGTGTCGGAGGCGTCGCTGCCGTCGATCGGCAGCTCGGTCATCGCGACCAGGATGTGCGCGTCGACCCAGACCAGCTGGGTCGGCTCGGCGGCCTCGTGGGAGATCTCGGTGACGCCGCTGGGCGTGACGCGCGCGACGAAGAACTGCTGCGTGGCCTCGTTGCGCCCGGCGATCAAGAAGCCGTCGTCGAGGCTGGCGGGCGTCGCGGCGACAGGCGGCGACGCGACGGGCGGCGGCGCGGACATCGCATCGATCATCGGCGCGGCATCGATCGCTGGCGCGACATGGCTCGCCGGCGGCGGAACGGTCGCGCTCCCTGGCGACGGTCGCGCGGCATCTTGACTCTTGCAACCCAGCCAGATGACCGCGAGTCCCACAACCAGCTTCATGAGTCTGGATAACACGCCGCCGATCGGCGGTTGATTCCATGACCGCTGTTCGTGGTGACGAAGACACCATCTGGATACCGGCCAGAAACCAGCCGAGCGCCGCGGCCTGGTCCACTCGGGAGCTGCATGGTCGCGCTCACCACGTCCCAGCTCACGGTCGCGCGGGATTGCGACCGATCGGTGGTGACCCGCGCCCGATCGGCCGCGCCGCTGCGCCTGCTCGCGCCGGCCAGCACCGGCCGCGCCGCGTGGGTCTATCAATCGAGCCTGGGCGGCGGCTTCGTCGGCCGCGACGCGATCGACCTCACCGTCGACGTCGCCGCGGGCGCGCGGCTGTTTCTGACCTCGCAGGCGGGCACCAAGGTGTACCGCGGCGCCGCGGCGCGCTGCCGGATCGACGCCACCGTCGGCGACGACGCGGTGCTGATCGCGTGGCCCGATCCGATCGCGTGCTTCGCCGGCGCGGCGTTCGACCAGCACCAGCGCTTCCGCCTCGCCGCCAGCGCGGCGCTGATCTCGGTCGACGCGTGGACCGCCGGGCGGGTCGCGCACGGCGAGTGCTGGCAGCTCGATCGGCTCGCGCTGCGCACCGAGGTCGAGCTCGACGGCGCGGCGGTGCTCGACGAGGCGATGGTGCTGTCGCCAGCCCACGGCGAGCTCGCGGTGCGGCTGGCCGGGGCGCGCGCGTGCGCGACGATCGTCCTCGCCGGCGCGCGGTTCGCCGCGACCGCGCAGGCGATCGCCGAGACGATCGCGGCCTGGCCGATCACCGCCGAGCCGCGCTGCGCCGCGAGCGTGTGGCCGTGGGGCGCGGTGATCCGCATCGCGGCTGCCGCGACCGAGCCGCTGGCCGCGGCGATCCACCTCCTGATCGGCGGCGCGGTGCGCGACGTGCTCGCCGCCGATCCGTTCGCGCGCAAGTGGTGAGGAGGCCCCGGTGATGCTGTCCCCGCAGGAGCTCGACAAGCTCACGCTCCACCAGGTCGGTTGCCTCGCGCAGAAGCGCCTCGCGCGCGGCCTGCGGCTCAACCACCCCGAGGCGGTCGCGCTGATCGCGACCCAGCTGCTCGAGCTGATCCGCGACGGTCGCTCGGTCGCCGAGCTGATGGACCTCGGCAAGCAGCTGCTCGGCCATCGCCAGGTCATGCCCGGCATCGCCGAGATGATCGACGACGTCCAGGTCGAGGGCACGTTCCCCGACGGCAGCAAGCTGGTCACCGTGCACCAGCCGATCGTGCGCGACGACGGCGACCTCGCGCTCGCGCTGTACGGCAGCTTCCTGCCGGTGCCGGCGCTCGCCGCGTTCGGCCCGCCGCTCGAGGCCGAGGCGCCCGGCGCGATCACCACGCCGGCCGGCACGCTCGAGCTCAACGCCGCGCGCCGCACGCTCGCGCTCGCCGTGACCAACACCGGCGACCGACCGATCCAGGTCGGCAGCCACTACCCGTTCGACGAGACCAACCGCGCGCTCGCGTTCGATCGCGGCGCCAGCCACGCCATGCGGCTCGACATCCCGGCCGGGACGGCGGTGCGGTTCGAGCCCGGCGAGACCCGGACCGTGCAGCTGGTCGCGATCGCGGGGGCCGCGTGAGCCACCGCATCGAGCGCGCGACCTACGCGCAGATCTACGGGCCGACCACCGGCGATCGGATCCAGCTCGGCGACACCGCGCTGACCGCGCGCGTCGAGCGCGACCACACGAGCTACGGCGACGAGTGCAAGTTCGGCGGCGGCAAGGTCCTGCGCGACCGCATGGGCCAGGCCGCCGGCGTCGCGGCGGCCGACGCGCTCGATCTGGTGATCACCAACGCCACAGTGATCGACTGGACTGGCATTTACAAAGCCGATCTCGGCATCAAGCACGGCCGGATCACCGGCATCGGCAAGGCCGGCAACCCGGGCGTGATGGCGGGCGTGACGCCCGGGATGATCGTCGGCGTCACGACCGAGGTGATCGCCGCCGAGGGCCTGATCGTCACCGCCGGCGCGATCGACGCGCACGTCCACTTCATCTGCCCGCAGCTCGTCGACGTCGCGCTGGCGAGCGGGATCACGACGCTGATCGGCGGCGGCACCGGGCCGGCGACCGGGACCAAGGCGACGACGTGCACGCCCGCGCCCGATCAGCTGCGCGCGATGCTGCAGGCGCTCGACGGCCTGCCGATCAACGTCGGGCTGACCGGCAAGGGCAACTCGTCGCGCCCCGAGGGCCTGGGCGAGCAGCTCGCGGCCGGCGCGCTCGGCCTCAAGCTCCACGAGGACTGGGGCACCACGCCGCCGGCGATCGACTGCTGCCTCGGCGTCGCCGAGCAGCACGACGTCCAGGTCACGATCCACACCGACACGCTCAACGAGTCCGGCTTCGTCGACGACTCGATCGCCGCGTTCGCCGGCCGGACGATCCACACGTATCACTCCGAGGGCGCCGGCGGCGGCCACGCGCCCGACATCATCAAGGTGTGCGGTGTGCCGCACGTGCTGCCGAGCTCGACCAACCCGACGCGGCCGTTCACGGTCAACACGCTGGACGAGCACCTCGACATGCTGATGGTCTGCCACCACCTCGATCCGCGGCTGCCCGAGGACGTCGCGTTCGCCGAGAGCCGGATCCGCGGCGAGACCATCGCGGCCGAAGACATCCTGCATGACCTCGGCGCGATCAGCATGATGTCGAGTGACAGCCAGGCGATGGGCCGGATCGGTGAGGTCGTGCTGCGGACCTGGCAGACCGCGCACAAGATGAAGCAGCAGCGCGGCGCGCTCGCGGGCGACGCCGGCGACGACAATCTACGCATCCGGCGCTACATCGCGAAGTACACGATCAACCCGGCGATCGCGCACGGCGTGGCCGACCACGTCGGCTCGATCGAGCTCGGCAAGCTCGCCGATCTGGTGCTGTGGCACCCCGCGTGGTTCGGCGCCAAGCCGATGGCGGTGATCAAGGGCGGGATGATCGCGTGGGCGCAGATGGGCGACGCCAACGCGTCGATCCCGACGCCGCAGCCGGTGCGGATGCGGCCGATGTTCGGCGCGCTGGGCCGGGCCGCGGGGCTGGCGAGCCTGGCGTTCGTGTCGCGCGCCGCCGCCGAGGCCGAGGTCGGCGCGCGCTACGGCCTGGTCCGCCCGGTCGTCGCGGTGCGCGGCTGCCGCGGCCTCGGCAAGCGCGACATGAAGCTCAACGACGCGCTGCCCGAGCTCGAGGTCGATCCCGAGACCTACGAGGTGCGCGCCGACGGCGTGGTGCTGACCTGCGAGCCGGCGCGCACCCTGCCCCTCACCCAGAAGTACTTCCTGTTCTGATGCGAGATCCGCTGTTATGGCAGCTCGCTGACTCGGCGTTCCCCGCGGGCGGCTTCGCACACTCGTTCGGCTTCGAGGCGCTGCGCGCGATGGGCCTGTTGCGCGACGAGGCCGAGCTCGCGGCGCGGATGGCCGAGCTGGCGTGGCACACCGGCTATGCCGTGCTGCCGTTCGTCGCCGCGGCGCACGCCGGCGAGGCCGAGGCCGCCGATCAGGCGTGCGATCGCTTCACCAGCAACCACGTCGCCAATCGCGCCAGCCGCGCCCAGGGCCGCGCGTTCCTGCTCGCGATCGCCGCGCTGCTCGGCGTGCGCCACGCGCTGCCGTGCGGCCACCTGCCGGTCGCGTTCGGCGTCGCGCTGGCCGGTCGGCTCGCGCTCGCCGAGGTCCGCGAGCTCGCGATGTACACCGCGCTGCGCTCGGCGATGTCGGCCGCGGTGCGGCTCGGCGTCATCGGACCGCTCCGCGCGCAGGCCGTGCTGCTCGCCGCCGCACCCGCCGCTGCCCGCGCCCTGCGCGAGACCGAGGCGCTCGCCGCGCACGAGGCGCGCTCCGCCGCGCCGATGCTCGAGCTCGCCCAGGCCAGCCACGATCGCCTCTACGCCCGCCTGTTCCAATCCTAGGAGACGCCATGCACGATCACGACGAGCTCGGACTGCACGATCACCGGCACGCGCACGCGCACGTGCATGGCCTGCTGCACAGCCACGGCCACCGCCACGAGGTCCTCGCGCACGCCGGATCGTACGACGCGCGCGACGTGCCGCTCACCCGCGACTTCAACCAGCGCGCGTTCACCGTCGGCATCGGCGGCCCGGTCGGCAGCGGCAAGACCGCGCTCGTGCTCGCGCTGTGCCAGGCGCTGCGCGACCACCGCTCGCTCGGCGTCGTGACCAACGACATCTTCACGCGCGAGGACGCCGAGTTCCTGACCCGCCACGACGCGCTGCCGCAGGCGCGGATCCGCGCGGTCGAGACCGGCGGCTGCCCGCACGCCGCGATCCGCGAGGACATCACGCCCAACCTGCTCGCGCTCGAGGATCTCATGTGCTCGGTCGCGCCCGAGCTGCTGATCGTCGAGAGCGGCGGCGACAACCTGGCGGCGCAGTACAGCCGCGAGCTCGCCGACTACACGATCTACGTCGTCGACGTCGCGGGCGGCGACAAGGTCCCGCGCAAGGGCGGCCCCGGCATCACGCAGTCCGACCTCCTGGTGATCAACAAGATCGACCTCGCGCCGCTGGTCGGCGCGAGCCTCGAGGTCATGGATCGCGACGCGCGCCGGATGCGCGGCCACGGTCCCACCGTGTTCGCCAGCGTGATCGCCGGGGTCGGCGTCCCGGCGATCGCCGAGGCCATCGAGGCGGCGCGGCTCGCGGCGCTCGCGGCGCACGCGCGCCCGTAGCGTCAGGCGTCGACGGGGAGCGGCTCCAGGCCCAGGCGCGTGCGCATCCACCAGCGGCCGAGATAGAGCAGCGGGGTCAGGCCCAGCGAGATCACGAACTTGAGCAGGTAGCCGGTCGCCGCGGTCTTGAGCACCTCGGCCATCGGCATCGCGGGGATGTCGCTCGCCAGCACGGTGCGCGCGACCGAGAACGCGAGCCACGTGATGACGAAGCTGTCGACCGCCTGGCTGACCACGGTCGAGCCGGTGGCGCGCAGCCACACGCGACGGCCGCCGGTCATGCGCTTGAGCCAGCCGAAGATCGCGATGTCCGAGAAGCTGCCGATCAGGTAGGCCGACAGCGACGCGACGTACATGATCCGCGAGCTCGAGAACACGTCGTCGAACGAGCGCTCGGCGATGTTGAAGCCGACCTGCCAGTGCGGCATCGCGAGCGCGACGTTGATGACGAGGAACACGAAGCCGCCGGCGGCGAACCCGATCCAGATGATCCTGCGCGCCGCCCGCTTGCCGTAGAACTCGTTGACCAGGTCGGTGATCAGGAAGGTGATCGGAAACGTCAGCATGCCGCAGGTGTGCTGGATCGCGT
>Ga0307513_10006557_pt1 | contig 15203 bp, 21 predicted proteins | sample 15_EM_MG_FD_202174 | JGI IMG/M metagenome (GOLD analysis project Ga0307513, IMG submission 202174) | Populus trichocarpa ectomycorrhiza microbial communities from riparian zone in the Pacific Northwest, United States - 15_EM | ecosystem: Host-associated > Plants > Roots > Unclassified | place... | reverse complement strand
TGTACATGCTTTCGCCGAACGATGAGGCCTGCATTGCCTGGGCAACATCAGAGAGGTCCCAGCGACCAACGTTGAACGTTGAAGCTTTGAAGGTTGCCTCTGCTAATCCTCTTATAATTATCCAAACACGGCCCAAGTCCCGCTGTTTTATGAGCAAGGAACAGGCAGGTGGCAGCCGTCCTATTTCACGACGTATGGGGAGTAACTTCGGTGCGCGAGAGTATACAAATTCTCGGGCTGTGGCTGCGGCGCATTCATGAGAACGCGGCAGCGGTGAGTGTGTCTACCTCAGAGTTGCCCGTACTTACCATACACTACAGTACTTCAGCTCTCGCATCCGCCGCCGCGTCGTCGTATACACCAATATACCTGGACATCATCGACAGTGCCAATGGTGGTACGGCGGTGCCTCTTCGCGATCGTCTTCGCAGTCCTCTACGAGTACGAGGATTACCTCAGTTCCCATACCTGGCACATTGTATAAGCAAACCGATGTACCTCTCCATCGCGAATGCCCAAGGGCCCATGAAGGGTGAGGGTTATGCAGGAATCAGTCCAGGTACGTTCCTACTTACCTCCAGGCTGCGAAAGCTAACGGCCTCAGCTCCCCACGTGCGGCGTATCCAATAAACCGACATACAGGGGTGCTCTTTTCATCGCGGAAGCGACAGGGCCGAGGGTCTACGAGAAGTCAGGGTGATGAATACCACAACGAGTTGAGTACATAGCCCCACTCGGCCTCGCATTCATCGTTTGGAGTCGCTGCAATAGCTGACTCATAGCGGCCCAGGTTTCAGCTGAAGAATTACATCCACATGCCTTCCCACTCTCGAAACGATGCGGACGAGCCGCTCCAAGCGAGGCTGAGGATAACACAAGTCATAGTAGAGGTACGTTGCCGCTGACCTCCACGTGTACGACGAGGACTAATGATCGGCTTCAGCTCTCGCATTGTATAAACTGACGTACCTCTTGTTGTGGAAACGGCAAAACAGATGATTCATTAGGTTAGGATGAACAACACGACGTGATGAGTACGTGGGGAATGAGTCGAGGTACTTGCCACTTACCTCCACACCCACGGGGACTAACTGTGGACCGCCTCAGCTCGAAAGTGACCTGGGTGTCCTCTTCGTCGCAGAAACGACAGCGTCGAGGCTCTCTACAGAAGGTGATGGTGCGTCAGTCGAGCCTGATGCGCTTAAAGGCCTGGAAGCTGCGTACTTACCGGGATGAGCGACGGCTGGCGCCCTCAAGACGTTGACGATGAACCGCTCTTGCCCCTAGGACATTGCGGCGGGTCAACCACCTAACGACGACGAATCCACTGGAAAACACGACAGAGAATGAGAACGACTTACCCGACGAACTTGAGGGAGGAGGAAAGAGGCAAGTGGGAAATCCCAATGGGAACTTGGGATGGATTTCAAGCCAGAGAGACCCCTTGGTTCAGGGATGTTTGGATCAACGAAGACTCCGCATCGCGTTCCGAGTCGATGTCCAGAAACAACGGGAAATTCACCAAATTAAAATCGTACCTTCAATTTGCGTCTTTACCTCCAATCGAGTGGACTTGTCCACCTTCGACTCATCCTCAAGAACCGATGTAGACGCAGCCATCGCACCAGGAACACACAACAGCGCCTTATACCCCTTCGCAAGCAACGCCTTATCACTCACTCGAATCTCCAATTCCATACGCGCACCCTCTGTATAGTCGTTCAGTCGTCCAAGCGCAGCTTCGAGGATATCCACGGATATCGGTGTTGTTGGCAAGGTATGGGACGTTGAGGGATACTTTGAGCCCTTCAAGGGCGATATGACAATCCCGAAATGCACATTAAAGAACGTGGTAGCGTTTACTTACCCGCACGAGATCGGCCAGGAGTGGGTGGGGTGAAGGGGTTCTCTCAGGGATGAAGTTCGCACCAACGAGGACGAAAGTGAATACTAAGTAGGCGAGGCGCTGCAAAATAAAGCAGGTTGGGTGGATGTTGGCGCGGGGCCCTGACGAGCTCAGCTAAGTTCCCCTATACACTAATTAGGATTGGACCTAGCGCGTTGAGCGAGCAGTTATTTTGGACGTTTTTCTCGGTATTCTGAACAAACGCAATTGACGTAGTGAATGTCGCGCTAATTTTATGGACAGGTACGCCCCATAGCCGCCCTCAAAATGACAAGCTGAGGAGATAGCGCCAGAGAAACAATAAATTAGTGATATCCTCTAATTCTAAGGTTGAAACCGTATTTCCAAAAGAGCACCTTAAATAATTCCTAATGCCACCTGCGGTGCTTTATCGTTACCTACATAGACACCGTATACGATTCCCAACATACTAAAGGGCAACGCTCTTTCGACGAGAATTGATACTAACCCTGTGTGAATCTTCAAAGAATCTAAAGAGAGTGCGCGGTTAACCCGTTGCCCGACCCAGAGTATCCACCCCGCGATGAGGGTCGTTCCGACTCGGAGAATGTTGAGGCCACATGTTAATGCAATTCAGGGAATCGAGAAATTCGCAGTTTTTTATTCGTAGAAACTCGAATTCGGTTCTGCACTCTCGATGATTGAGAGAATAGAAATTGCCGCAAAATATTTTCAGGTTATCTGTCATTGCCGAACAAAAAAAAATCAATTTCCCCAAGTGTGGAAGCGAGGGATATTAAAACAAGTGGGAGAGTCTCCTAGACCGAATTGCATTCAATGTAGCACCGGTCAAGCTGACGAATGCAAAAAACGCTAAGGTCAGAACAAGAATCTGCGGCATCAGGGGGTTCATTGACACCCACCGGAAGTCCATAGCTCATGAAATTTCCAACAGTATCCGGAGATGAACCAAGGACCTCCTATTCTATCTAACTGCTCCCTTGAGAGGGGTAATAAAAGAAAGAACCTTCGAGAGTCACGGTACTCGATCCACATGCGGACACAGCGTTCCAACAAGCCTCATCGCCTCGAGGGTGGGGAAATTTTGTAGCGATTGGCGGCTCCGTTCTCGTCCTTCCGAGTCAACACTTGAATAAAAAAACCATGAAAATTTATCTCAAAACCACCAAGCGCTCCCTTCCGGTTGTTCAACTTAATAATGTTGCGCTCATCATCCTACTAAAAGTAGGAATGCAGTCTTAATTCAGGGTCAATCATCAAGGCACTGCCATTTCAACGCCTTAAGGCAATCGACAATCTCCTCGCTGGTCAGATCCACGAGAGGCTCCCTTACCAAATGCGATTTCGTGAACTGTGAATGCTGTTGAATTGAAATGGTAAGCGAAAATTCCATAATTTAAACGACCAATCTATCAATTTGGCTGATCGTCCAATGTAGCTAATATATATCTTACCTTTCGCGAATCTCTCCGGTTGGTCCTACACGAGCCGCGGCCCACCACACAGAAGTTGGATACGAGAGCCGATGGCTGCGATTTCGGTTACATAGCCTTGATAATAAAACAGAACATCGTCTGAGAAACCTAGACCTTCCGCCAATCGTCCCACAATTTCGGGGGGGGGTGTTCAGAATCCCAATACTCCTCGCACGAGCGGCCAGGAGTGACAAGGGTATGTGACTCGGATTTTGCAACCTCGATGGGCCTTCCAATAGTATTGTCGGCGTTTTCCCGGGAAGAGGAATGAAACATCTCCTCGAAGGTCGCAAAAGGATGAAAAGACCAATTGTTGATCAAGATTTAAACGGTTTGGAGGACATGGTCTGTGACCGGGGTGGGCAATCGTAATATGGAAAACAAAAGTAGAGAGATCTATGGCTAATGCGGCCGTGGAAATTGGCTCGGCTTTCGGGTACTTGGTGAGCCTTGCAGCGGTGGAAGTTGGGTCGGATCTTGGATTTGGAGGAGGGGTAGGAGAACGGTAACAAACGACTGATCTCCTGTTCATCCCCAGTGTCAGACATACCCATTGTCCGCTGCTATACATAATAGTTGGTGAAGAAGGTAAGTTTCTGGCAGCCGTGGAGTACTTACTAGTAATGAAACGGTCATTGAGTCACACTTCTAGGCGCGATCACGTAAAGAATTTGAGAAAAGCGAACTATATGCGTAACGTGTAACATGCCTCTATGGTCGAAATGATACAGTAATCTCTGGGGCGTGCTCACCGGTCTGTTAACTATACAGACAAACAGACCAAGGCCACCAATATTACGGATGAGCACGACAAATCGCCGACTAAGGTTCCCCCACCTTAATAGCCCATTCTTCTTTCACCTCTTTCTTTCTTAGCTAGAAATACAACACCTGCATTTAAGAATCATAAGATATGACTGGTGGCCTTAAAAATTAATATTTACCATCAGCTTCACAGATATCATGGGTGGTCAACATGCGGTTGACAAGGTCTTCTGGAGGAGGCAATCGTTGATCAGTCTGAAAAGAGAAACTCAGGGGGTTGTTAGGGAAGAGGTGAGGAAGCGCTTTCCTCTACGATCAATGAGATCCAATCATTGTCTTCGGTAATAGCAATGTGCGCGTTAGGATTCTACGGAAGGAATAATTAAAAAGGAGTCGTAGAAATGCATTGCTCGCGGACTTACTGATGCTAACATGAAATCGTTCATCGTCTTCGATGGGTGGCCGGTCTTGAAACGATCAACAAGCGTATAAGAGCGGGTGATAGAGGAGAGGGGAGAAAATTGCTCACAAGGGTGGTGTTGAAGTTGGGGATATAAACTGGTGGTGAAAGAGATTTCGGGGGTGAAGACATGACGGTTTCGAAGTCGAATCCTAAATCTTGCCAAACGTCGTCTCGAAGCGTGGCATTCAGTGTGCGCGCGAAGAGACACAGGTTCCGGCGCACGCCCAAATGTCCAGAATCATCAGTGGTTCTCAGCTCCTCCGTGTATTCGGGGCCTGGCCCCACCCTCGCCTCAATCATCCCCGAATATTCCCACCCATAAGTCTGCGTTGAGCCACTTTCGGCTGTTGGCTTAAATTTCAGATGGAAGTCGCGCGCCGTTGAATCTTTGAACGTGGCCATCCCCCACGACGAAGTCTTATCACAGCCGACGACCAGTCGCACGTCGCCGTTTCTTGCTTCCCGCCCACGGACACCGTTAACGTATCTGTACCAGCTTTCCGCGTTAGCAGACAGGTATTGTCGGAATCGCGAGACATTGACGAGATCCTCCGCATAAGCACCCTGAGGCATGACCAAAATTGCCCCTTCAGAAGCGGAAGATTCGAACGTTATTCTTCTACATCCAAATGTGTTAATCTTGAATATGTATTAAAAATAAAGTAGTCATACGAGGAATCGTTCTCTTCATGAGACCTTTCAACCGATGCACTAAGGAGGTAGCTATTCGGGCTGAATTGCACACGTCTGTGGATATCACTTGGCTGAAGCTGCGGGAGCGGGGAAAAACCTTCTGGAAGTCCTTGCTGATTTATAGGGTGATTCGCAGGCAAGGAAATGTTGAAGAAAAAGTCGAAACCTCCGGATGCTGTGAAGATGCCGACGTCACCAACAGTAATGCCTCGACGGCGATATGTGGATGGAAGGGTGCTGCTAGGCCCAGGTAGCCACATCGGTGACCCCCGACCTTTCAGCGCCAGGTGTCGATAGAAAATATCACAACTTCGCCGAACAGAGGGGAGTGCATAGACACGCGCCTTATATAGATTAGTCGTGAACAATTAGAAATCAAGTCGATTATTGCTCAACGTACCGGCCTGGAATCTTTCTCATTGTCTATGGATGCGATAGGCTCTAAGATTTTTGGGGATCCATTAGACGGTTGCTAAGAAAATAGGAGGGACTGTCGACAGTCAACGTGATTTTATCCTTACCGTGACGCGCTCCAAATTGCGATGTCGAGGTCGACCTACTGAGGCTGCGAATGGGCGGGCAGTTTCTGCAAGGTCATGAAAAAGTCGTACCTAACTTCACGTTCTTTGACCGCTTTTCCTCTGTGGATTACTTGAAGCCCCGGTCGACAGTGACGGCGTTTGACCCTATGCAGTGGGTCCATTTCCTTTGAAACTGCTCTTTGCGTATTTCGGCGTTATATTACCATTTCCACGTGCAACTCAAAGTATAAGGAACCGATGTGCGCATCGAAGGAGTTGAAGGGATTCTCAACACGAGGGTGTGCCTCGATGTCATGTCATGTGTTTGACAAACAGCCTGGCGTGGGCATCACCACAAAAAAGGGGGAAAGTACAAAAAGTGCCGAGTACTCAGTACTCAGGGTTCAGTGTCCCAGAATGGAAAGATTTCTTTACCTCATACTCGCCTCGCCCTCCGTGGCTTGCATCCATACACTTGCCTCGTGTATAGCTCACACTTTCCTCGTGTATATAACTCACACTTTCCTCGTGTATAGCTCACACTTTCCTCGTGTATGGCTCACACTTGCCTCGTGTATACCTCACGCAGCTCCCGTTTGCGACGAACGCCGCGTGTCTCGCCATTTGCAGCCACACCACATACTTGCAACATACCCACCCACGATGCTGAACGCCTTAACCACCATTATAGTAGTGATCTAATCTACTCAGGTCTCACAATACGCTGACGCTGGCTTGCAAGCACAGTCCTGCCTCGCCCTTCCCTCGCTCGTAGGGTGTCCTGCCTACTTGCACTGAATCCGACCCCGCATGCCCGCTTGCCTCTCCGTTTGTTGCCACACCGCGCACCTACCCATGCATGTGACCATCGTTCGTGGACCACAACCCTTCGCAACCTTACATTAGAATTCTGCACCGTCCCAAAGCCCCACCAACTAGCAGACTCGAATAAAAATGGATCCGCTCGGTGAACGCGCCAATAAGGATAAACGCAAGACAGCTAAGTACGATTTTTCCGTGGCGCATGCCGCAGCTGTTTGCTCATTCGCGGTCTAAGTAGATTCCGTACATCGCAATTCGAGGCCTCTAGTGGTACCAGCATCAATAGATCACTATTCATCAGTGCTAATAGATTCGTCTCACATCCCAAATCCAACTGCCCATGTTCTTCGCGGTTCGCTAAAGGAGTCCCAACGATCTCAAAGTCTGCCAGGAATGTCAGCATGGACGATAACGACATTGTAAGTACCCCATGACAATTTGTGGACTTGGCTCATGCATTTTCATAGGACTCACATACGAAAAATTTACATTCTCTCTCAGATAGCGAGAGGGCCTCCATTCCCATGAGTTATTCGCTTCCTATTTTTCACCGTCTGCAGAAGTGGCTCCTTCCACGCCCTTCTGTTCCACGAGGCATTGAGATCTACCGTCAATGCTTAGCAGAGACAGGCCGCGGGTTACCGATATGGCTCCCCGGGCCCAGTAGTACCCTTCCCGATGCCTATCGACGTCGAGGCGTTGCTGTTGGCGACGTAGGCATTATCATGGAATCTGGAGGTTTCGACTTCTTCTTCAACATTTACCTGCCTGCAGACCATATTATCAATCAGCAAGGTGTTCCGGCAGGCTTTTCCCCGGTCCCGAAGCTCCAGCCGAGCGATATCTATAGAATCCCGGAATTCGGCCCTAATAGCTTCTTCGTCAGTACATCAGTCGAAGGAGAGAGCGACTCCTCGTATGTACGCCTCCTTGATCACTTAATGATCAAAATTGACATATTTTGGATCCAGAGGAATAACCTTCAAGTCCTCCGCTTCTGAAGGGGCAATCTTGATCATGCCTCAAGGTGGCTATTCCGAAGATCTCCTCAATGTTTCTTCCCTCCGACGATACCTCCTTGCTAATGCCGAGAGTTGGTACATACACATCAACGGTACCCGTGGGCGAGAAGCAAGGAACGGTGATGTTGTCCTAGTCAAAGGCTGTGACAAGGCTTCATCTTGGGCGATGGCCACGTTTACAAAGTCAACGACATACGACTTCCGCCTGAAATTCAAACCAACAGGCGAAACTGGCTCACGGCGAAGTTATGGTTGGGAGTATTCGGGCAGTGTCGATTTGAAGGAAGGACCGCTACCTGATGAAACGGAGGAGCTGATCCGCGACGATTCCGGACAGTTGGACCTGTACGCAAACCAAACTCTCTTCATGCGCACACTGTCCGTCAAGGTTCGAGATGACATTTGGAATAAGTTGGGATTCGACTTCGAAACCGCCATGGACGTCTAAACCGATTCGGACCGTGCCCCGAAGACACGGAGTTGAGGACCCGCGAGGATTCGGGACAGTCGGGCGGGCATATAATCAAAATCTCCTCGTGCGATCACTGCCTATACGGTTGGCGAGAGGACCAGGGTCTATTCCAACCTTCCACTTAAACAGCCATCCGGAACTTAGGGTGCGGGCCACCTTTTTCCCAAGAGAGTTGATTTTGATGGCGCGATTGAGCTGCTGAAGTCGCTTTACTTTATGATTAATCCTATCTCTTACTTTACTAATACGATTTCGGATTACATGATCGAGGCGAACTAGTCCTGTTTTTACCACGCCCCCAAAACCGCGTTAGAATTCGGACTTTGAAACCAAGTCGCGTCGATTTCACGCGACAGCAGCAATTGTTGGCCATTCTTTTGAGAGAAACTGGTCATGTTTAGCTAATTGAACGGCGAAACGAAAATTTGAGGGGAGATGGCTGCCCCTTGTGTGAGTACTTTCGTTGATGGAAATGAGGCCATAACCCGTACACGTGATCTGGAGGTGCCTCACCAAATTTCCCAACACTTCTACATCTGCCTAGAAGGTCTCAAATTTTTTATACAGTACACATTTGGATCCATTCATAGACTTTCTCTCTGAAAAAGATTGAAAAGACCCTTCCATCTGTGCATTCAGTGAAAGGAGAGGCAATTTCAAAGTCCGAAGATTACATAAACATTTTCTAGCGCGGTTTTGGAATGAATGGCTACATTACATAAGCAACTCAGGTATTGCTACCTCACCAGCTAGAGTAAATACGGACAATCAAAGAAAAGGAACTAAGAAAAGGTTACAGAAAAAGAAGGGTAAGATGGGGAGGGTGGTAGAATGCGGGATAGGTGAGAAGGAAGGGTTAAAGTAGTACGATTTGAAGGTGGATTGCTCTCGAGGGGGCGTGGTAAACAACAGACTTCATATATCTCCGTAGGGCACATCACATATATTGAAGACTGTCTACGAGAGACTAGAGGCGAACACGGTCGCGATCAAAACCCGCGTCGACTGGACGCGACAAAGTAGCTCTTTCTGTGTTTATTGGAGACGAAATATATACAAATAGTTCAAGGAGCACTAATTTTGTAAAAAATTACACAGAAAAGAGGAGATCTCGGTTTTCACATTGGAATGACATCACACGATCATCAGCTGGAGTCAACCCGGTTAGGGAACTGTGCTGCTAACATCACCTCAGCGTCTCTTCAAATTTCAACAGTGTTCATTATTACTTCTTAAAGATATTTCTCTCCAAAATCCCAACAAAATCCTTTAAAAATCGTTGCCCCATCTCGTTGAGTAAGCGCAACTGAAACCTTCCAAGTCCGAAGATTACATAACAAACACATAAAAATTCACTTGTATCGTTGTCTAAGACTGTTCAAAACCGGGAATCAATGAATTCACATTCAAACTGTTGAATGTATAACTACCATAATGCTCACTACCTGACCGTAGTGGTACTACATCAGGGAAATAACTCAGTCCACAGCCGCTCACACAAACTCCTAACTGAGAACCGTTTTGCCAGAACACTACCATACTACTAATTTTCACAAATTTAATTGTTTTTGCTGACCAAGATGGTCGAAACCTTTCCTTTTGATTTATGTAAGGCGAATATAAAAAAGGTCTTTTTTTTTTTGCTATGCGATGCATGGTGCGAACAAGGTGGTAATAGTACAGTAATGCAAATTGAGGGAGACGAGAGAATGTCCGCGGTATATGTAATAGCTACAGAGAAAGTACCCGTACATTACTCAAGCTAGATAACAATAGGAGGGATGAGGGAGAGAACTCGGAGGACGAGCATTCGAAAAGAATGGAAAAGGAACGAATGGCGTGCACAGCACGGTTCCACTCGTGAGGACGAGCATTCGAAATAAATGGAAAAGGAACGAATGGCGTGCACAGCACGGTTCCACTCGTGAGGACGAGCATTCGAAAGAAATGGAAAGGGAACAAATGGCGTGCGCAGCGCTGTTCCACTCGCGAGGACGCGCAGCTGACCTGCAATGGTGGGGTGAGTAGGAGTATGGGACACTGCGAATTGAGTGGTTGACGACATGGGGCAATGGTGGTATGACAAAGAGTAGATTGACGTTGGCAAGAGTACAATGGGCTGGCCAACGTTGAAGAGGGAACTTCTGATACGAATCGATTTAGAGGTCCATGCTTTGCCAAATGTCATCTCGAAGCTTGACAGGAAGTGCGCGCACAAAGAGACATTGGTTCATGTACACACCCGAATGCTCGTCGCTGGACATCAGCTCTTCCGTGTCTTCCGGGTCCGGCCCCGTCTTCGCCTCAACTATGCCAGAATAGTCCCATCCACAAGTCGACGTTGGCCTTTCGCCTGCTAGTTTGAATGACATCTGGACATTTTGCGCCATTGACTTCACAAACGTAGCCATCCCCCATGAATAAGCTTTGTCACAGCCGATGACCAGTACAACATCGCCGTTTCTTGCTCCTCGGCCACGGGTATTGATGTACCTGTACCAGCTCTCCGCGTTGGCAGATACGTATTGTCGAAATCGCGAGACATTGGCGAGATCCTCCGCATAAGCGCCCTGAGGCATGACCAAAATTGTCCCTTCAGAAGCGGAAGATTCGAACGTTATTCTTCTGCATCCAAGTGTGTCAATTTTGAACATGTATTAAAAAGGAGGGAGTCATACGAGGAATCGTTCCCTTCATGAGACCTTTCAACCGATGCGCTGAGGAGGTAGCTATTCCGGTTAAATACCATATGTTTGTGGATATCGCTTGAATGAAGCGGCGGAAAGAGCGGGGAGAAGCCTTGAGGAAGACCCTGCCGGTTTATAGGGTGGGACGCAGGCAGGCAAATGTTGAAGAAGAAGTCGAAACCTCCGGATACTGTGAAGATACCTACGTCACCAATAGCAGTGCCTCGACGTCGATATGCCTCTGGAAGAGTATTACTTGGCCCTGGGCGCCATATCGGCGTCCCGCGGCCTTTGTCAGCCATGTGTTGAGAGTAGGTTCGTGGAATTGAAGGGAGTTGAAGGGGACCAGTCTGAGTTGAACTGGAATGTGAATAATAGGAGACGAAGTAGATTATTCCAAGACATACGGGTCGGGATGCACTTTCGTCATCCACACTTGGACAGGCCTGGGATTTCTTCGCACGTACTTCAAAGACCGTTGGGGGTTCATTGATCATTAGCGAACCGAGGAAGGAAGAGACTCACGGTTGCCATTCACCATGACTACATCGAAATGGTGGGCAGCCTCAAGTTGTGAAAAACAGGACCTACTCATGGCTGCGATTGAGCGAAAAATTGCAGGATGCGGGATGAAAAATCGTACCCAGTCTCAGATTCTTGGGTTTCTTTCCTCCGCTTGGCGAATTGAAGCCTTCCCCGACAGCGAAGACGGCGCCGCCGTTTAACCCTGCTCATGCGTTAGGCGGGGTTACCAAACTGAAATGCGATGAGGGGCCTACATCATATATATTCCATCCCACGTGTGTTCATGCCAGTAATACTTATACAGTCGTGGATAAAGCCCTTAACCCACTAATAAAAAAATGGAAATTTAGTGATGGCCGTAAAAGGTGTCAAAAAACATGCGGATGGGCAATGAAGGAAGCTCGTGGCCAATTACCATCCCAATCTCACTCGAGAAAATGTCTATATAAAGAAAGTGTCTCTGAAATTGAGGACCCCCTAAACCGGAAAATTAAGAAAAAGTGCGGAATCGCTTCCGAGTCCTTTCGTTGAGTGCAACGTGTTTGCCGCATTTCAAATGATGGATGTCGGCATACCGCATGGGAAAGGCTGCAGTAGGCCGTACGCAAGCAAAAGGGTCATCGCAGTGCCTCAAGGACTGCCACGATGCATTTGGATGCTGTTCTCAACGGTCTACCAGTCAGTACCCTTAAATAATTATATGTACATCTTTAACCACCCAAACCTATCCAAACTTGGTTCTTGCCTCCCAAATGCATCTTTCGGTCCCAAAAAGTTGTGGGAAAAACTTCGGAGGCCTGTTTTTCAACTCATTCAGCAATCCGAACAAGAATCTGAAAAAATCTCAACCGTAGGTCCCTTCAAGGCTAAGATAACAGATTGCGACCGTACAAGAAACTGGTGTATCTATTTATAAACCGCTCGAACGGGTGTTTCACATATGGGCTATGTGGACTGGCCGTAAATGGTGAGGCAGGCGGGCCACTTATTCCTCTGAGGAAAGAATTTTCAGTCAAGCAAGGTTAGGTCGACTTTACATAGACTTTAGTGTTGCTTCAGTGGACCCTTTTTTGGAATTACATAACAAAATCTTGCACGTGCTTGCTTTTTCTCTTGCTTTTGGTACCGCTCTTGTCCTTTGTCGTTTATGAATCCTGCTCCTACCACCGTATTAACTTCTCCGTTGGAGTGAGGTGTAGTTTGTCATCGCTTTATATCACTTCTTCTCGCACATCAAACTTAACCCCCACATCTCCCTTCTCTTCCCAGCGCCTCCTCAACCGCCAGGCTGTGCCGCTTCAAGTTACTTAGAGACTCGTCCCGACTCGAAGAATCAGTAGTCCATCTCCAGTTTTGTCTCAGTTCAAGGTTCTGACCACCTTTTCGACTAGAAGTCTAATCCATATCGCTGTGATACACATGGAGGCACGCTCTGAATGTAACCTCGCGAGGCGCCCTGGTAAACACTCTCCTGGATCCGTCTCAGCTCCACCGCAGCCCGGGGTTGTTACGTTCTCCTCTGCTCGGCATGACTTCGTCACCGCTCCGCGGTGCACAACCACTAGATAATCTTGGCACCGCTCTCAGCGATATTTCAAACCGTCTGAACCGGAAATGGCCTTGTCATCTTGTCCTCTCGTCACCTTTGAATCTGAGCGTCTGAGTGGAAATGTCAATTGCATATCTCCGGAACTACTTTTTCGTATCCCTGATCAGCACGAGGATAAGGACTTGGGGGAGGTAAAGGGTTGGGTGGTTGAGTGGTTGAGAGGGAGGAATTAGTGGCGCCATCTACGGAGTATTTGCAACAGCGTGTTTTCGGTGTTTTTCAGCGTTTTATCGATTCGAGTTTTCTATATCCCGTCGTTCTCCTCGTTCCAATTATTTATTACTCCTTTTCTCATATCCTTTGAACTGAAGTGCCTCTCATTGACGTTCTTGCGGCTTGTAGGTACATTCATCTCTTCGACACCAGCAGCTCAACATTGGAGTTGGCGTATGCCAAGGACGCCATTTTCTCATGTCCAGCCTGAGTCCAGTGCCTCGTTATTGGGAAACATCATTCCGTAGCAAAGCCATTTATGCCGGAGGTGAAGTTATCATTCCCCTCAACAGTGAGCATTCCCACCTTTTATGCATCATTTTTATTCTGGTCTACCGTCGCTGTTCTCTCGCGTTCGAGCTCATGGACACTGGAGGCAGACTCGCGAACATCAGCATCAGTTGTGATATGTTGACTTTCTTTTTTCGTTCAAGTATAATCTAATGCAGAGAAGCTGATCCATGTGTTTTGATGTGTCTAGACTGGCACAAATGCTGAATGCTCCACAATATCAACTACTCGTTGCAATTTCTCATCAAATGAAGAATATACTGTCTAGATCTCGTGGCTCTCCTCGGCGAAATCGCCAGTAAATCCAGTTTTAATCTCGTCATAAAACACAGCTCAAAGACACGAACAGTCCTTTCAGTCCATTTGGCTCATTGCCCAGTAGTTATTCATACCTGGTCGTCGGAGGTCGCTATCCTCCATGCCTTTGTTGGCTGTTCTTTTCTGGCGTTACTCACACTTATTACGACTCTGCGGTTGGCAGCAATTGTCCGATGGAAATTTTCTGCAAGAGGACATGGTTCAGGTGCCAGATTTGATTTTCTGACCACTTTCGGGCAAGGAAGGCAGAACGCCTAAGTGGTGGAATACCCATTCACACGAAAAAATTGTTAATTAGTTGCGATATTGCCATTCAGGGGAGAGCGAAGCTTCTGAGATGTTGTAGAGGTTTCCTTGCGCCCCTTTTCTTGTCTGCTTTCATTGGTGTCGCAATTTTTGGGACCAATACGGCAGACGCTACTTATCCCTGTTAAGAATGTCCAAACCATGGATGTACCTGTCGATTTCCGAGCAGAGACTTCGGAGTGGAATGTAATTGTTGTGAGTTGCCATCACTTGTGAATCATTGAATGTCCCTCGACAAACGATTCTGGACACGTCTCGTGTTTGACATGAACTGGGCAGATGACGAAAGTTTTCATGACGCTGTGAATTTGACTGCTTTGTGGGACAAGTCTGGTGAGTTCTTGTTAATTAAATTTCATCCTTCACGGTGCTCATCGTTCGAAGGCACAGCCCGAATCCATTTCCCTCCACGTTTGGCTATCCCCGACGGTTTGTACGAAATATTAAGCCGTTATTATTCCCCTAACCCTTTAGCTCAAAAGAACTTCATTACTCCACTTCCTGAACGCGACTCACGACGCGATCTCCTGATCAGCACAAACTATACCTAAGATAGGTCTTCCGAGAGATGATCTTGTCAGCACGACGGCCAATTCAGTTGAAGCCTATATCGGGCTCACGAACAATACCTTCACGGCTGTGTATCGGACTCTCCCAACTACCACCCGGGGTCAATCTAATGGGTACTCTGAGTCTCGAGTTACGACAACTGTACAAGAACGTCGGAGTTTCTGCACTAGGGCTATTCTCAGTATGTTTGATTTCTTATTCCTTCGGTGCCCGACTACCACCATGATTGGATGGGTGATCAATGTTTTCAATGACCCGAAAGCGGGGATTTCTCCGCTCATCCCTCGGTCTCTTAGCACCTCTATTTTTCGAGCTTTTCTGCAGTACTACCCATCGGAATGGATAACAATCTCAGATGCGAGGGGTGAATCTGACCTCTCCGGGTTTTTGCGTGTTGGTGGCTTGTAGAGGTTCCTCTGCGGTGTCTTCACCATATATTTTGGGACTCTGTACGCTCATGCTGGTGGCTTGAAGATGACTCTCGTGATAGAACCGTGGCACGACTAAAGCCTGCGTCTCTGCAGATTACTCTATTAGGACAAGTGAGCGTTTCGCCTTTGGTA
>Ga0307513_10006556_pt1 | contig 15205 bp, 11 predicted proteins | sample 15_EM_MG_FD_202174 | JGI IMG/M metagenome (GOLD analysis project Ga0307513, IMG submission 202174) | Populus trichocarpa ectomycorrhiza microbial communities from riparian zone in the Pacific Northwest, United States - 15_EM | ecosystem: Host-associated > Plants > Roots > Unclassified | place... | reverse complement strand
CCTCGCCTCCGGATGAACCGCGTTTCGTCCTGGCTGCGCGCGACATGGTCGAATCAGGGCAGTGGCTGTTTCCGCATCGCGGAAGCGAGTTCTACGCCGAAAAGCCGCCTGTGTTCATGTGGATGCAGGCCGCGGCGTATGAAGCGATCGGCAATTGGAGGATCGCCTTCCTGCTGCCTTCGTTGCTCGCCGCGCTGCTGACTCTATGGTTGACCTACGACCTGGCCGCGCGGTTGTGGAACCGCAGGGCAGGGCAGTATGCGGCGCTGGCATTGTTCGTCTGCCTGCAGTTCGGCCTGCAGGCCAAGCGCGGTCAGATCGACATGGTCCTGGTGGCGATGACCACCTTGTCGCTGTACGGGCTGTTGCGCCATTTGCTGCGTGGGCCGCACTGGCCGCTGGCGTGGCTGGGTTTCTTCGCCGCCGGGCTGGGCACGGTGACCAAGGGCGTGGGTTTCCTTCCCGTGCTGGTGTTGTTGCCCTGGGCTGCGCTGCTATGGCGGGACCGCAAAGCGCCGCGCACTACGCTGCCCACGCGTGATGGATGGCGTTGGCTGTTGGGTGCGCTGTGCTTCATCGCAGGTGCGGGTGTTTGGGTCTTGCCGATGCTGTGGGCGGTTTACAACAGCTCCGATCCCTCCTTCCAGGCCTATGCCAATGAGATCCTGTTCAAGCAGACCGGCAAGCGCTATGCGGGGGCCTGGCATCACGTGCAGCCGTTCTGGTACTTCGCGCAGGTCATTGTGACCTTGTGGCTGCCGGGCGCGTTGTTGTTGCCCTGGCTGGTACCCGCTTGGTGGCGTCGGCTGCGCCGCGGCGATCGGCGTTTCTGGCTGCTGCTGGGATGGAGCGCATTGGTCCTGCTGTTCTTCAGCGCCAGTCCCGGCAAGCGCGAGGTTTACATTTTCCCCATGTTGCCGGCCTTGTGTGTGGCCGCGGCGCCACTGCTGCAGGCGTTGGTGCGGCGCGTCGCCGTGCAGCGGACGCTGCTGGGCTACCTATTGGTCTTGTCGTTGGCAATGGGCGCTATGGCCCTGACCGGTTTGCTAGGCGCGAGCGAATGGGCTCACCGATTGGCCGCCCAACGCGACATCGATACGGCAACCTTGCGCACCTTCCTGTTCTGGCTGCTCGCCTTCGGCGTGGCCTCGATGGTGGTGATCCTCTGGGCCTGGCGCCGACGCGTGGGTACGGCGGTAGTAGTGGTGACCGCCTTGTTGTGGATGACCTATGGCTTCGGTCTGGCGCCTACGCTGGATGCCGACAGTTCCGCGCGCAAGCTGATGCAGCGGGTGAGCCAGCGCATCGGTCCGCAAGCCCAACTGGGCATGGTGGCTTGGCGCGAACAGAACCTGCTGCAGAGCGATCGGCCCACGGTCGACTTCGGCTTCAAGCGTTCATGGCAGGAGCAGTGGACCGGGGCCGGGCCCTGGTTGCTGGAAGATCCGGCGCGACGCTGGGTGTTCGTGCTGGACAAGGCCTTGAGCCCCTGCGTGGACCGCGCGCGCGTCGTCGATATCGGCCAATCCAATCGCAACCGCTGGTTGCTGGTGCCGGGCAGCGCGTGGAAACCGGGATGCGTGACGCCCGCGTTCAAGGCGGAGGAGGGCGAAATTCCTTGAATCCCAGCTAACCGATCCAGGTTCTTAACGACCAGCGAACTCCGCTCCGACCACTCTCCGACAGAGCAACTCCAATCATTCGCGCCAACTAATCCCATGCGCGCGCGGATGCAATCTTCTACTCCTCTACCCGCCCCACGATCATGGTGGGCGATCGGACCCGGCACGCTGGGCGGCAATCCGGTGCGCGAATGGCCGAATATCGGCTCGCGATTCTATTTCCAGCACTTGTGGATGCCGCTGGCGATCTTCGCTGGCTTGTCGTTGGTGCTGATGGGCCTGCATGGAGATCTCTGGCTCGCGGATCGTTTGTACGCGATGGAAGGCCACGCCTGGAATCTGCAGACCGGGTACCTCACCCAGGACCTGCTGCACGCCACAGGCCGACAGGCGAGCAAGGATATGTGGTTCACTTTGGCGCTGATGGCGGGGATATCGCTACTGGCGCGGCAGGGACGGCAATGGCGACGGCCGCTGGTCTACCTGCTGCTTGCCACCGCGCTCTCCACGGCCACCGTTGGTCTGTTGAAGCGCTGGACCAATGTGGACTGCCCTTGGGATCTATTGCGGTATGGAGGCGACAACGCCTACTACGGGTTGTTCATGCATCGGCCGTCGATACTGGGTCACGCGAAGTGCTTTCCCGCCGGCCATGCCAGCGCCGGTTATGCATGGATCGCGCTGTATTTCTTCTTCCTGAGCGCGCGTCCGCGCTGGCGCTGGTGGGGGCTTGGCTTCGCATTGGGCCTGGGCGCCATATTCGGAGTCGCGCAACAGCTCCGCGGCGCGCACTTTCTTTCTCACGATCTCTGGGCGCTGATGATCTGCTGGCTCATCGCGCTGTCGCTTTATCTGTTGATGTTGGGACATCGCCAAAACGGTCAGTGGGCGGAGACCGCGCCGTGAGCGCCATCGCCGCGAGCCACGAAGCGCTCAGTCGGAAAGACGATCGGCCTATCGTCTGGTGGAAACTTCGTCCGATCATCGGAAGCGAAGTGCTGATTCTGCTTTGCAGTCTGTTTTTTTCCATGTTCAGCAACGGCGCGTTCTGGCATAGCGCGCTTGCCCATCCGCTGGAGCAGTGGCGGTTGGCGGTGTCGTTGTTCCTGGTGATAACCGCGCTACATGCGCTGCTGCTGGGGCTGGTGGTCAATCACTGGACGGCCAAGCCGCTGCTGACCGTACTTTTTTTGGTCACCGCGCTAGCGGCACATTACATGAGCGCGTACGGCGTGTACCTGGACGCCGACATGTTGCGCAACGTGCTGCATACCGACAGCAAGGAATCCAGTGAGTTGCTGTCTCCGCAACTGCTCATTCCCATCGCGCTGACCTTGATTCCGGTGATAGCGCTGTGGCGTGTACGTCTGCCCAAGCGTAGCTGGCCGCGCGCGCTGGCCATCCGTTCCGTCTTCCTGGCGGCGATGGCGACCATAGCCGCCGCCGGCGTCTTGCTTTCATTTCAGGACATCTCTTCGCTGGTGCGGAATCATCGCGAAGTACGCTATCTGGTGACCCCGGCTAATTACGTGGTGGCGTTGTCCAATGTAGCGCTGGCGTCGCCTCCCGGGCCCAAACAAGCGCTCCTGCCCATCGGAACCGATGCCAGGGAGACGCCACGCATCAGTGGCGGCAAACCAAGGCTACTGGTGCTGGTGGTCGGAGAAACCGCACGCGCACAGAACTGGGGGTTGAACGGCTACGCACGCCAGACCACACCCGAACTGGCCAAGGTCGACGGACTCATCAACTTTTCCCAGGTGAGTTCCTGCGGGACCAGTACCGAAGTGTCGCTGCCCTGCATGTTTTCTCCCTACGGCCGCCGCAATTACGACGAAAAGGAAATCCGCAGCCACCAGTCCTTGCTGCACGTACTGGATCATGCGGGCGTGGCTACCTTGTGGCGCGACAACCAGTCCGGCTGCAAGGGGGTGTGCGACGGGCTGACGATCCAGCATCTTGCGGACGCCAAAGATCCCGATCTGTGCAACGGCAAGCGGTGCCTGGATGAGATTCTGCTCAAGGACCTGCGCGCGCAGCTTTCGCCTTCCAAAGGCGACCAGGTAGTAGTGCTGCACCAGTTGGGCAACCATGGCCCCAGCTATTTCGAGCGTTACCCATCACGCTTCAAGCGCTTTACGCCCACCTGTGAAAACTCCGAGCTGGGCGAGTGCGAGCCCCAGGGAATCGTAAACGCCTACGACAACGCGTTGCTGTACACGGATCATTTCCTCGCCCAGACCATAGGCCTACTCAGATCACAGGCCGACTACGACACGGCTTTGATCTACGTTTCCGATCATGGCGAATCGCTGGGCGAGAAGGGCTTGTTCCTGCATGGCGTGCCTTATTCCATCGCGCCGGCGGAACAGACCCGGGTGCCGATGGCGATGTGGTTCTCGCCAGGGTTCGTGCAGGCCGCCAAGCTGGACACTGCATGCCTGCGGCATGAGGCGGCGGAACCGGCCAGCCACGACAACCTGTTTCCCTCCGTCCTGGGACTGATGCAAGTAAGCACCCGCGAGTATCAACCCGCTTACGATCTGTTCGCGAAGTGCCGTAGCAGGCAATAGAAAAGCGCGGCGCCGAAAACGACGATAGTGATTTCCCGCTCTAGCGTCTCCACCAGCGAATGACCGCTTCTCCTGACAGGCATATCAACATGGAGAGGAACGCGCAGGCCGCCGCAATGGCCAACAACGCAGCCAGCGCAAGGAACGGTGCAGGATGCAGACTCTTGCTGCCGTCCGTCGCCAGAGCGGCGAGACCGCATAAGGCTGCGACGATGGTCGATCCGGCGAATATCCGGAGAAGTCGAGGGTAAGCGGTGACCTGCATATCGCCTTCAGTTCGCCCGCCGCGTTCTGCAACCGCCATACTTGAATTCTTCATCAACGTGGGCTCGAAAGAGTCGATGTAAGGGTGCCTAGCGATCCGTCGGAACACGGTCGGAACGACGTTCGTTCCTGGTTAATCCGCATGCTTCATTTCGCTTCTAGCTGGTGTCCCGGTCGTTAAAACCACACCGATGCCGGTGACCGGTTCTATTCCGATGCTTGACGGTTTTGATCTCAGCTGAGGTTGTCGCACGCGATGAACAGCGTGTCGCCCAAGCATCTCCGCCCGCAAACGGATTGCCACGGGTCAACCTGGGCAGCTTGGCGCCAATGCCACGGGCATCGACGCGGCCAGCGCCGCGTCGGACAGAGCAGGACAGGGGCGCCCCACGCTTCGCGCCCGACGACGATCTGCAGGACAGGCAGCCAACCGGAGCGCTGCCCGTGACGGAAAGGCATCTGGCGCAAGTCTGGGGCGGAAAAGCCGTGGGACCCAGCCGGTGCCAGCCTCGACCTGGCAACAAAAAACCCCGCGATTACGCGGGGTTAGATGATTCAATAGCGGATTCAAGAAGTTGCTTGATGTGGTGGCTATGGGTGGACTCGAACCACCGACCCCAGCATTATGAGTGCTGTGCTCTAACCGGCTGAGCTACATAGCCGCGTATTGAACCGCGCATTTTTCCTGCCTGACCCTCGCCTGTCAATGAGAACTGCTTTGCTTGAGACATCCGCCTGGGCGTGGCACAGTCGGACTCAGTAGATTTCAGGAGTCCGCATCGTGATCGATCCGGACGGCTACCGACCTAATGTCGGCATAGTGTTGATGGGCCCGGATGGGCGGGTGTTCTGGGCGCGCAGGGTGCGCCGGGATGGCTGGCAGTTCCCGCAGGGCGGCATGAACACCGATGAGACGCCGGTCGAGGCCATGTACCGCGAATTGCGCGAGGAAACCGGCCTGCTGCCCGAGCATGTCGAGATCCTGGGCGCTACCCCAGGCTGGCTGCGCTACCGGCTGCCGCACCGGGCCGTGCGCCACAACGAACGACATGTCTGCATCGGCCAAAAACAGGTCTGGTTCCTGCTTCGGCTGGTGGGCGACGAGTCGCATGTACGCCTGGATCTTACTGAGACCCCCGAATTCGACCACTGGCGCTGGGTGGACTTCTGGTACCCCATGGAGCACGTGGTGATGTTCAAACGCGGGGTTTATGCCCGGGCCCTGCGCCATCTGGCCCCCTTCGCCCGGCTGGTGGCCGGCGCGCACGCGGTGCCGCAGATGCTGCTAGATGCCTGGATGCCCGAGCTGGGACTGGGCAGACCGCATCCCTCTTCCCAGCCGCCAGCCAAACGTGGCGGCAGTGGCGGTCCCGGAAAGAATTGACAATCATTCTCATTCGCGATGGAATAGACAAAGCCCAGCCGGGTCCGCCAGGAATCCACCGCCCCGTGTACGTCTGCATCTGCAATGGAGTCACCGATCACCAGATCCGCGAAGCCGCCGCCAGCGGCGTACGCAGTGTGGCCGAGCTGACTATGCGTACTGGCTGCGGCGCCACCTGCGGTACCTGCTTGGAGACGGCCGCCGGGATTCTCGATGCTCACGCGCCTGAGCGCCGCAGCAACGCCTTCTCCGTGCCGATGCTGAGCGCGGGCATTTCCCGGGCCGCCTGAGCCTCGGACTCCGCCCCGGCAGCGCTTTGCCGCGAGATGAGCACGATTCGCGTTTCGTCATCGCTCCGGGTGAGCCGTTAACCTGCCCGCCTTCCCCATTACCGGAGCACGGCCATGAAGGGCGACGCCAAGGTCATCGAGTTCCTCAACAAGGCGCTGTACAACGAGCTGACCGCGATCAACCAGTATTTCCTTCACGCCAAGATGCTGAAGAACTGGGGCCTGAAAGAATTGGCCAAGCACGAGTACGAAGAATCCATCGACGAGATGAAGCACGCGGACAAACTGTCCGAGCGCATCCTGTTCCTGGACGGCCTGCCGAACTTCCAGATGCTGGGCAAGCTGCGCATCGGCGAGAACCCACGCGAACTTCTGCAATGCGACCTGGCCCTGGAATACGAGGCGCTGCCGTTGCTGCGCGAGGCCATCGCGTATTGCGAAACGGTCAGCGACTACGTCAGCCGCCAGTTGTTCGCCGATATCCTGGAATCGGAAGAAGAGCACATCGATTGGATAGAGACCCAGCTATCGGTCATCGACCGCATCGGCGAGCCGAATTATCTGCTGACCAAGCTGGAAGACTGAGCGGTCGCATCGCAGTCGCGATTGAGCTCGGCGATGTAGCCTTGCAGGGCCATACGCGCGCGCGCGTATTCGGCGATCACCAGCGCCACCGCCACCGCGGGGCGATCCAGTTTCTGCGCGCGCGCCCCCAGTTCCACGCGCTTGGCCGCAGTCGACAGCGCCATCGCGCCGACGTTGGCGCTGGAGGACTTGAGCGTATGCGCGGCGTCGCGCATCGCGTCCAGATCGGGGATCGTTGAAGCCGATTCCAAGCGGGCGATCAGCCTTGGCGCATCTTCCAGGAACAGACCGATGATGCGTGCGGTTTCATCGCCGGCGATTTCCTGCAACTCGTCCAGCATGCTGTGGTCGAGCACCGGGAAGATCGAGGGTGCGGCGGGACGCGGCGGAGGGGGTGTTGCGGCCGCAACGCCGGCATCGGCCGTCGGCTGCACAGCGCGTAGGCTGAAACTGGCCCGGCCCGGCAACCAGCGTTGCAGACAGTTTTCCAGTTGCTCGCGCGACACCGGCTTGGACAGGTAGTCGTCCATGCCCGCATCCAGGCAGCGCTGCCGGTCTCCGGCCATGGCGTTGGCGGTCATGGCCACGATCGGAAGGTGCATCTTCGAACCCTGCAGGACTTCCCGATCGCGCCATTCGCGCGTGGCCGAATAGCCGTCCAGCACCGGCATCTGGCAATCCATCAGCACCAGGCTGTAAATGCCGGTCGCCATTTTTTCCAACGCGATCTGGCCGTTGATGGCGATGTCGCAGCTATAACCCAGGACAGACAGAAGTTTTTCGCCGACCGCCAGGTTGACTGGGTTGTCTTCCACCAGCAGCAATCGGGTGACGGTGGGGAGTCCACTCACCGGAGCGATGGCTGCGACGGGTAGATCGGCGCCGGACGGCGCGGGGGCCACAGCCGGTGGCGCTGGTTCCACCGCCATCAGCTCGTCGCGCTGCGGAATTTCGTCGAAGCCCACGGTCGCCGGTTCGGAAATAGGCGGAGCGAAAGAGAGTGCAGCGTGCAAGTCCGCGCCATGCGACTGGCGCGGCAGCAAGATACTGCCGTCGCGCAGTTCATCGGGGATCTCCTCGTCGCCGTACAGCCAGACCATGCGCATCCCCTCGACGATATTGTTGCGAGTAACGCCGCGATGCAACGCGCGCGCGCTGGCGCGGATCGAGGAAAGATCGCCCAGGACGATGGAAAAGTTGGTGGTCCCGGACGTCTGCACGGAGCGCAGACGTTCTAGCGCTTCCTGAGTGGTATCCACGCACGTCAACTGGATGCCCCAACTGGGCAGCAGAATGGACAAGCGTTGGCGCAAACGGGCCTCCGGACTGACCAGCAGCGCACGGGTGAGTTCCAGACTGGAGTCCTGGGTGCGCAGGTCGCCGATCACCTTCAGCAGCGGCACTTCGAACCAGAACGTGGCGCCGCGCCCCGCTTCGGAATGCACGCCGATGCGTCCGCCCATCAGGTCGATGATGCGCTTGCAGATGGCCAGGCCCAGCCCGGTGCCGCCATACAGGCGAGTGGTGGAGGCGTCGGCCTGGCTAAAAGAACTGAACAGTCGGGTCTGCGTCTCCGCATCGATGCCGATACCGGTGTCGCGCACTTCGAAGCGCAACAAATGTTGGGCCGCGGTTTCGCCCAGTCTGCGCACGTTGACCGTGACCGCGCCGCGCTCGGTGAACTTCACCGCGTTGCCGATCAGGTTGCTGAGCACCTGGCGCATGCGCACTGGATCGCCGCGCACGGGCAGGCGTACCGCAGGATCCAATTGCAGGTTGAGGCGGATGTTCTTGTTCTCGGCCGGGCGTTGCATCAGCTGCAGCACGCCGTCCAACACTTCGCGTAGATTGAAACCGGTGATTTCCAGTTCCAGCTTGTTCGCTTCCAGCTTGGAATAATCGAGGATGTCGTCGACTATGCGCAGCAGTTGCTGCGAGGACGCGCTTGCCGTGTTGAGCATGTCGCGTTGGTCGGGCGGCAAGGCCGCGCGCGACAGCAGATCCAGCATCGGCACGATGCCGTTGAGCGGCGTGCGAATCTCATGGCTCATGGTGGCCAGGAATTCGCCCTTGGCCAGCACCGCCGACTCGGCCGCTTGCTTGGCCAGCAGCAGTTGCTGTTCCAGGCGGTCGTGGCGCTGTAGGTCCCGTTGCAGATTGTCGCGTTCGGACTCGGCCATCGCCGCACGCGCTTCGGTGCCTTCGTAATAAGCGGCCAACGTGCGCATGCGCAGGGCGACGATCAGGCAGGCGAGGCCGGCCACGCCTGCGCTGGCCAATGCCACCCACGGCCAAGGTCCGGCGATACCGAACGATGGCAGCAGCAGCGACGCGAGGACCAGCAGGATTGCCGCCAGTGCCAGCCAGGGCGCTACGGGCAGACGCCCGAGCCGGCTCATTTCTACAGGACCGCGTTGTGGAAATCGAAGCCCAGATCGCTGCCGACTCCCTGCACCAGGTTGCCCTGGATGAAGTCGACGCCGCCCATCCACATCGCCGCTGCGGCCTGGGGGTCTTCGATCTGTTGCCCGATCACTTGCAGTCCCATCCGATGGGCCAGGTCGATCATCCCGCGCAGTTGGTCGCGCAGGGCCGGGTCGTTATGGGCGGCGGCGTAGCGGCTGGCCACGCGCAAGTAGCCGAGCGGCAGCTGGGTGAGCAGCGCTTCGGCTTCGCGACCGGGTTCGAACTGGCTGAGGCAGAACTGCACGCCTGCGGCCATCAGCCGGTTGCAGAACTGTCGCAGGGTCACCGAGTGGATCAAGGCATCGTCCAGGCGCAGGTCGATGATCAACGAAGTGCCTTCGATGCCGCGCTCGGCGATGGTTTGCAAGAGCCAGTCGGCGAACGTCTCGCGCGCCAGCGAACGCGGCGATTGCGAGACGAACAGCCTCAGCAACCTGCCATCGCTCTGGGATTTGGCAAGCAGGTCCAGCACTCGTTCCATCACCTGCCGATCCAGCTCGACGATGCGTCCGGCCATTTCCGCTGCGGGCACGGCCTGCGCGGCAGGTATCAGGGTGCCATCCGCCTGGCGCATGCGCAGGAACACCTGATACTGCGCCAGGCTGTTGCCGGCGACCGAGACGATGGGCTGGAAGGCCAGCTCCAGCGCCGTATCCAGCAGCGAGATCCCGTCTTCTTCGCCACTGGCTTCGAGCGGCGTATAGGCTGCAACTCCCTCCGGCTGCTGGCGGGCCTGCAGCGCGGCGCGCTCGGTGGCTTCCAGTGCGCTGCCGGTGTCGGAGAACGTGTGCGGCACCGCCGCGTAGCCCACCGCGCCGCCTAGGCGCAAAGTTTCGTCGGTGCGCACCGGAAAGTCGTGCAGGCTCAGTTGCTCGCGCAATCTGCTCGCGAACGCCGCCATGGCTCCGGCGTCCAGATCCTTGGCCAGCACCAGAAAGCTGTTGTCGTTGAGCCGCGCCAGCGGATGCGGCGCAGCGGTCAGCGCCAACTGGCGTCCGGCAGCGGCCATCAGGTTTTCAAAGTTCGCGTAGCCGTAGCGCTCGCGCAGGCCCAAGGTTCCGCTGATTTCGATGAAGAACAAGCCGCCCGGCGTTTTTTCCTCCAGTGCGTTACCCAGTTGCAGCATCAGGTAGGCACGGGTGGGCAAGCCCGTTTCGGGATTCAGCGACAAGTGCGGCATGGTCGCCAACGGCGCACGCTGCCGCGAGCGCTGAATGCGGTTGGACACCGCCGCAATCAGGTGGCGTGGTCGGATGGGCTTGGTGAGGAAATCATCGGCGCCGCTTTCCAGCACTTCGTACTCGCGCTCCGGGTCGGGATCGCCGGTCAGGAACACGATGGGCAGGTGCAGCAAGTCCGGGCGCTGACGGATCTGCATGGTCAGCGACATCCCGTCCCGCCCCGGCATGTGCAGGTCCATCAACACCAGATCGGGCTTGAAACGCTCGATCGCCGCGATCACGGCGTCCGGCGCCATTTCCACTTCGGCCTGCATGCCAGCGCCGTGCAGCACGCTCTGCGCGAACAGCGCCTGGCCGCGATCGTCTTCCACGATCAGTATCCGGAAGGGTGTCTCGCCGGTTTCGTGCTTGCGCGTGTCGTTGGCAACAATGGAGGTGGCGGCGGCGTTGCTGTCGGCCGCCCGCGGCCCCGCGGCCGCAGCGTCGGCAGCCGCAGTGTCGGTAGCCGCGGTGACGGCAGCCGTAGTGAAGGTGGTAGTCGTCGCCGGTTCTTCCGCAGGCGCGTCGTCGGTCCAACGGCGCCAGTAATGCGACGGTGGCTTTTCGGCGCGCAGTCGGGAGCGTAAGGGCTCGTCCTGCGGACGGGATGTGGGTTCAATAGCTGACATCAGGCTTCCCCAAGCATGAGGCCCATTATGCGACGAAGTTCACAAGATTGTGGGCCTGGATCACGGCTGGGGTCCTTCCATCGGTCCGGCCATGGGCGGGGGGCCCTGCATAAGGTTGCGGAGCCCCCTGGACAGTTTGCGCCAGACCCACCATACCGCCAACGCCAGGACCACGCTGACCCCTACCACCAACGTCAACGCCAGCCAGGGGTGGGCGAAGGCCAACGACAGGCCGCCGACCACCACCACGTCCTCGGTCACCGAGGCGGTCCAGTTGCTGACCGGCTCCGGCGACGTATTGAGCAACGCGCGCGAACCGCTTTTCAATAGATGGCTGGTCAGCGCGACGCCCGCGCCGGCCACCAGGGCGCCGGTGCCAAGCTGGCCGTCGGGCGACAGCGTAGCCGCCGCCAGGAAGGCGCCGGCCGGTACCCGCGCCAGGGTCTGCAACAGATCCCAGCCCGAATCCACGCCCGGAATCTTGTCCGCGAAGAATTCGGTCAGCGCCAACGCGCCCGACGCGCCCAGTACCCACCAGGACTCGGTGACCTGCAGCGCAGGCGGCAGGTCCAACCAACCGAACGCGCCGGCTACGCCCAGCCCGAACACGGTCAGGTACACGCGAATCCCGGCCATCCATGCCAACAGGATCCCAATTACGAAAAGATGCGCTTCGGACATGAGGACGATTCGCCTAGACTGAGCCCATACCGGACGGTCACAGGGGGCCGTCCGACCGTTACCGAGTATAGGCCCGTTGCCCGGGCGGTACCTGAGTCGCTTGAGGTATCGCCGGACGCGTGTCCGCCAGGAAGGTGGATGCGTCCTTGGGCTTACCTCCAAGTACCGAATATCCGGATTCCCCCGATGCCCGCAACCCCTTCCCGCTACCAGATCGTGCAACGCCGAGAGACGCGCCGCTGGCCCCGAGCGGTTGCGATCGGCGCGATCTGGCTGCTGTCGCTCGGCCTGGCCTGGCAGTGGGCAGGCATCCGCGCCGCACCTGCCTTGACCGACGCGACGAAGCGCATGCGCAGTGCGGAACGGCAACTGGCGGATCAGCAACTTCGCTTGAAGCAAATGAGCCAACGCGAAACCACCCTGGCCGTGTCGGACAAGATCAGCCGCAATGCCAATGGCGATCTGCAGGGTGCGCTGGCCGAGCGCGACGAGGAAATTTCCGCCCTGCGCGCCGATGTGGCTTTCTACGAACGCCTGGTGGGACCCACTCAACAGCGCAAGGGGCTGAACGTGTTTTCGTCGGAGTTCGCCCCCGGCGTCGGCAGCGCCTGGCACTACCAGATCGTATTGACCCAGAACCTCAACCGCGGCGCGATCAGCCAGGGCCGGATGCGTTTCGTGCTCGAAGGCGTGCGCGCCGGCAAGCTGGCCACGGTGGACTGGGCCGAGCTGAACCAGCGGCCGGGCATGCAGGGGCAGGGATTCTCCTTCCGCTATTTCCAGAGCTTGGAAGGCCAGGTGATGCTGCCGCGCGACTTCACCCCGCAACGCGTACGCGTGCTGCTGGATGGAGAAGACGTGGCGGTGGAGCAGGCTTTCGACTGGAAGAACGCCAATACCTGAGCGCCAAGCGCCCGCCCTTTCTTACGTGCCCCTTTTTTTAGTTGCCAGCGGAGACCCACATGTTCAAGAACAAGCCGATCCATCACGACGGTCATCCCATCGATACGCTGATCGGCCCGCAGGTCACGATCCACGGCGATCTGGTCTTCAGCGGCGGGCTGTACGTCGAAGGCCGCATCCACGGCAAGGTCATCGCCGAAGAAGGCGAACGCGCGGTGCTGACCCTGGCCGAGCAGGGCCGGATCGAGGGCGAAGTGCAGGTGCCGGTGGTGATCCTGAACGGCGAGTTACACGGCGATGTGTACGCCGCCGAGCGGGTGGAGCTGGCGGCCAAGGCGCGCGTACTGGGCAACGTGCACTACAAGGTCGTGGAAATGCGTGCCGGCGCGATCCTTACCGGGCGACTGATCCATGTCGATGCGGAAACGGCGATGGCGCCGGTCGCGACCCTGGTGGCGTCGAGCGGGTAAACCACGCTGGGGATAGGGGCAGGCGCTCTGTTCAGAGGTTCCTTAACCCGCAAGGGCTATCCTGGGCCATGATCGATCCCTCTGCTCCGGCCCAGACCAAGCCGCAAATGCAGCCGCTGTCGCCGATAGCGCGCAGCACCCTGTACGCGACCCTTGTACTGATGTTGCTGGCGCTGGCCTTCGGTGGCTGGGGGTTGTGGGAGGTATTCGGCGGCGCGGATGCGAATCGGCCGACATCGGCGCAGCTGCAGGACCAGCAACGCAAAATCGACCAGCTGGAACAGCGCGTCGCCACGCTGGCCCGTTCCGACCAGATCAGCCGCGACGCCAACGGCGACCTGCAGAGCACGCTGGCCGAGCGCGACGAGGAAATCGCCGGCCTGCGCGCCGACGTGGCCTTCTACGAGCGTTTCGTAGGCGCCACCGCCCAGCGCCGCGGCTTGGCCGTGCACGAGCTGCAACTGCAGCCTTCCAGTGAGTTGAGCTGGCATTTCGTTGCCACCCTGACCCAGAACCTCAATCGCGGCGCGGTCAATGCCGGACGCCTGCAGGTCTCGGTGGAAGGGACCCGCGCGGGCAGGCTGCAGCGCTTGGCCTGGGCCGATCTGCGCCAACAGCCCAATGCGCCGGGGGTCGAATATTCGTTCAAGTATTTCCAGCAGGTCGAAGGCGACCTGGTGTTGCCCGCCGATTTCAAGCCGACCCGCGTCGCCGTGCGCCTGGTCCCGCAGAGCGGCAATCCGATGGAACAGTCCTTCTCCTGGGCCGATTCGCTGGCCGGTGCGGCGGTCACGCCCCCGTCCCAATGAACGCTTTCGATAGCCCGCGAGACGCAGTGGTCCCTACCTCCGCTTGAACCGACAGCCGTCCGGCCCCATCCTGATGCCATGAGCACGCTCGTTTCATTGCCAGGCGCCACGCCTGCGCCGAACTACCAGTCGCTGGATCGCCCGCTGAACTTCACCCACGCGGCCGCCGCCAAAGTGCGGGAGTTGATCAATGAGGAAGGCAATCAGGCGCTGGCTCTGCGCGTCTATATCCAGGGTGGCGGCTGTTCGGGCTTCCAATACGGTTTCGAGTTCGACGAGAACCGCGCCGACGACGATGTGGCGGTGGATACCGATCAGGTGACCCTGCTGGTGGATCCGCTGAGCCTGCAATACCTGATGGGGTCGGAAGTGGACTACACCGAAAGCCTGCAAGGCGCGCAGTTCGTGATCCGCAACCCCAACGCCAAGACCACCTGCGGTTGCGGAAGCAGCTTCAGCATGTGAGCGCGCGCCTGCCGCCGCGTATCATGCCTGCGCCGTGACAGACACCCGCCTCAAATTCCCCGCCGAGCTTTCCGGATTCGCCTTCACCGGCGAACCGCTCAACCGTGCCGATGCCTTGCGCGACGACGCCGATGCGCAGGCGCGGCTGTGGCCACAGGCGCGCGTCATCGTGCTGGACACCGATGGCAATGCCTTTGCCGATGAAACGGGACAACTGCTGGTCACCACCGGCGCGGCGCTGGGCGGCGGACCGGGAACGGCGGTCTTGCTCGGTCTGCATGGCGATGTCGCCTGGTTTTCGGTGGACGCCGAAGCGCTGCCGCTGAGCGCGCCGCAACGCATCGATCTGCGCCGTGCCGCCGCCTCATGGCCCGCTGCCGAAGCCAGCGCCTTCGCCTTCGCGCGCGCGATGCAGCACTGGCGCAGCCGCACGCGCTACTGCGGCATCTGCGGCGGCGCTATCGAATTCCGTCGCGCCGGTTACGTGGCCCATTGCAGCCAGTGCGGCGCCGACCACTACCCGCGTGTCGATCCGGCAGTGATCGTGGCGGTCAGCGATGGCGAGCGCCTGCTGCTCGGCCGCCAGGCCAACTGGCCTGCACAGCGCTATTCGGTGATCGCCGGTTTCGTCGAGCCAGGCGAATCGCTGGAACAGACCGTGGTCCGCGAAGTGTTCGAGGAAACCCGCGTACGCGTGCGCAGCTGCCGCTATCTGGGTGCGCAGCCCTGGCCATTTCCGGGCGCCTTGATGCTGGGCTTCATCGCCGATGCCGAAGCCGACGAGCCGCAAGTGGACGGCGAGCTGGAGGACGCGCGCTGGTTCAGAGATCGGAAGAGCGTCGTG
>Ga0307513_10006555_pt1 | contig 15205 bp, 18 predicted proteins | sample 15_EM_MG_FD_202174 | JGI IMG/M metagenome (GOLD analysis project Ga0307513, IMG submission 202174) | Populus trichocarpa ectomycorrhiza microbial communities from riparian zone in the Pacific Northwest, United States - 15_EM | ecosystem: Host-associated > Plants > Roots > Unclassified | place... | reverse complement strand
AGGTGGGACGGGCACTGGGGCGGAGTGTGCCGTCTAAGGGCAAGCGCCCAGAGGAGTGTCCGGGGGTCCGCTGGCGACAGCTCGTTAGGCAGGGACGAAGTGCATCGCAAGTCACCATAAAGGGTTGTTGCAAGAGCAGTGGTTGGTCGTACAGCCCACCACCTCTACTCCCATTTCCCGCTCCGCGCTCGCCGACTCACCGCCGACGCGCTACATAGCTCTACCGTCCGGGTTTTAATCTCTTTGCGAGTTGCGAGCGCTCAACATCCTCTAGAATATGGCTCCTACCCGTAGAGTTAAAACAGCTCGCGCCGCTTCACAGCGTCCGCCTTTTCCCCCGACGCCATCTGGTTCAGAAGAATATTCCGATCACGATATGGACCCTGATGCCACATACAACCCTTCCAGCACCCATCCACGCGCCTCCCCCTATCACCGACACTCCCAAGGTGCATATCCCCTCCAGCGGGGCACGGCCTGTCTCTCGTGTCGCAAACGCAAGATGGTACGCGTCCTGGTGTCCTTAGACCCGTATCCGATCATCCGCTTACCCCCTTGGTCATTCTCCGTTGACTGGGCCATTTCCTCAGAAGTGCGATGGATCCAAGCCTGTATGCCAACAGTGTACCAAGGCAAATCGCGCCGCCGATTGCGAATACGATGATGGCAAGTCCAAGACACGCACTCAGCTCCTCCAGGAGAAGATCCAACGCCTCGAGTCACGACTTCATCAGCTGGAAGGAGTACCCGCCTCTCAGCAGCAATCTACGAACCCTGGTGGTCCTCTACCATACCCTAACTCAGCAACAGGCAACCTTGTAGACGTACCGCTACATTCCTCAACACTCGCCTACGGCTCTGGTCATCCCAACCCAATCAGTGTGTACGGCAGCCCAAGGAACACCCCTTCACCCCCAAATCGACAAAACTACTTTGATGAGAATCTCTTCTCATCTGCTGCACCACCCCCTCAGCAGTTCCCTGGCGATGTCTTTCTAGATCCCACATCTGCTGAATCACTATCCCTGGGTGAGCCCCTTCTTCCTTAAGTTTACCCGGCCACAAAGTCGTTCCTGGCAACGCCCCTTTATTGTGACACACATTCGGTTACATGACGGAGTTTACTTTCAACTTATTGCCTTGTCATACACTTTGGACAATGCCAAAGGTTTGCCGGTTCTCCTGAAACGGCCTTCCGTGTACCACGGGGAGTGCACTCACCTGGTGTCCGACAGATAGCAGACAATTGACCTGGACCCCATTATCCAAACACCTGCCTGATTTGATCGATGTTCCTGTCCACTCACATGTTCTTTTTTGCAATTAGATTACGCTCTCACTGGTTCGGGTGGTGCGCTGGGGTATGATCATATACAGCTCCTCGACGCCTCGAATCCGCCAACAACTGCTCTTGACGCGTCTGCTTGGGAAATGACGACACAGACCCTTATGAACGACTGGAACGAGGAGCTGCCCCCGCAGTTCAGGCAAGGACTGTAAGTGTATTCAGAATTTCCGGCCCACATGTCGCCCCTTTTTCCCGACGGCCCTCCAAAGGGTCTTCTATCTATTCGTGGCATACAAATGTTGCCTATCGGACATGTACTCACCATAGGTCTTCTTTTCGTTGATAGGCTTGACCTGGTTGGGCCCCACCTACCAGCGCTTGGTCTCGACTTGCATCTGCCAACCTTTTTGCAATCAGTGATGTATCCTCCAAACCACCCCAGTCGCCCACACCCCTGTCTTCTCAATGCACTCTACCTCCACGCCTGCTCTATTGCCCCGCCTCAGCAGCAACTGCGTCAACACGAGAACCGTTTCCTTCAGCGCACTCGCGACGCCATTCAGCACTCGCTAAATCGCTCCGACCGACTCCTCGATGGCCTCCGCGCGCAATGCCTCCTCGCGGTCTGGTACTACGCCCGAGGGCGAGTCCTTGAAGGCTATGCGACCACCAGCGCAGCTGCACGCTTTGCGGTGGGCTGTGAACTCAACAAGATCGTTAGCCCTGTCTTGAGGCGTGGACCCGAGAATACAAACCTCATCTCGAGTGGTATTGCGGCGTCGGCAAGCGGACTGGGGGTTGGGTTGCCTAGCCTTGTGCCAGGCGCCTCGAACGCGGCTGGGGCTGCGAGCAGGAATACGACTGGTGTATCCATCTCTCCTGCGCTTGCCACGACCCGCCACATCACCTTGGGATTCGGCACTGGTCTTCTTCCTTCGTCGTCCTTCACGGGTCCGTCCCTGGCCTTCACCCAAACTCCTACCCCTGGTCGTGGCAACCTCATCCTTGATGCCCCACGGACGACCCATGAACTCGGCGAGCGAATACTCGTTTTCTGGAGGATCTTCAACCTCGATCGGTTCTGGAGTGTCGTTTCTGGCTTGCAACCCGCACTGAGTGAGGACGAGATCATGACCGTATGGCCAAGGGGGATGGAAGACTACCATAGTGTACGTAAACGTCGACGCTGTGTGTTGAGAAAAGCTTACCGTTTCATTGTAGAACAACGTCTCTGACAACGAGTATGCTTCGTTACGAACGCTGGGTATTCGCCAACCACCAAACCCCAATGTCCGACCTGATACTCAAGCGGCACTGTTATCCAAGGCCATTGCGCTCTTCGAGCGAGCCGGTCGTCTCTCTGGAAGTCTCTCTTCCGCACAACCACCAACTGAGGCATTCTGGGTCGCTTTCCGCCTGATGGAAGAGTCCATTACCCACCTCACCGGTTCCATTCCCCACTACCGACGACCACAAACCACTTCCACCTCGCGCCCCTCGCCCACAAACAGCAACTCTCCGCCATCCTCCGCTCGGGCCTCTGGCTCGTTCAACACCAGTCCTATCGATGCGACATTGTTCCTCGTCCATATCGTCGTCCGTGCCGCCGCGATCCAGTTGCACAACATCTTCGCCAACGAACGCTCGGATAGCTACCAGATGGCTCTTGGTGCAGCGAGGCAGGCCGCCACAATCGTGGCGGAGGTCACCGACTGTACGCCAGAAGCAGTCATTGCCGATGTGGATATCATGCTTGGGGTACGTTCCCGTTTCTACGATCGTTTCTCTGAAAAACTAATCGCTTTTTTAGCCGTGTCTGACCCTTGTTGCCGACACACTCGTCCGAGAGTCCCTCGATCGTCCTCACAACACCGATCCGCTTGGCATCCTGAGCGGAAACGCTGGCACGACATCCTCTGGTCATGGAGTCGGACCAGCAATCGACGCGGAGCTGGAGGCGATCGTCTATGTGCTCAAAGTCCTCGGCAGTCGTTCACCACTCGTGTATCGGCAGGCAGTCCTCGTCGACGCCGCCCACAACGCCGCCATACGACAGCATCAACAACAGGAACAAGGCGGCCCACAGCAGCAGCAGCAGCCACAGCAGCAAGGAAGGCCTATTGCGAACCACGCTGGTTCTATATCTCCCCCTATGCCGCCGCTGCAACAGCAGCTCGGCGCTGTGGGTGTCGGCCCACTCCAAATGATAAGCTTTACCGCAGGCTTGGCTTGAATGGTGAAGCAAAAAGCAATGTCCGATCTGGGTGGAAGACCCGGTCTATTGCCACTTCGAATCTTCATCCCAGGCTGCGGCGTGAGCGGTGCTCGCTGCACTGAGATGTTCCGGTCACTTCTCATCGCATAGAGCCAGTATTATATGCCTCCTTATGCGGAGTCGTAATTAATGTCCATCGACGCCTCTTGTCTTCATGTTCGTACAGTACACAAGTATTCCTATTCCTTGATCCGATCCGAGGTTTATTGCATATTCTCAAAGGGGCTGGTTGTGACCATTTTATGTACTAAGTACTTGCTAGGAAGGAAGGAGATCGAAACTATGTCTTTGTTCAAGTTGATGTCTTAGGAGTAATTATCCATCCGTGAGAGCCCTAGCCTAGCCGCGAGCTATCCAGGGGCTCGGTTAAGAGCTCAGAGACTAGTAGATACGCGAGTACGCTCTCAGCCAACGCTCGATCGACCACGCACCACGCACCGTGCATTCAGTCCCACGCGACGCGACGCGCGACCGACTCACCACTTTTCCCGCGATCTTCCGATCTTCCGATCGCCACGGAGATCGCTAATCTCCCCCGCAGGTCTATTTTATGTTTACGCGATTTTCCGGTCGCCAAGCCTAACCGCCACACCGCCAAGAGGAACGATCACGTCGTGTTGGGCACGCGCATATATCCTCTCGATACCCAGTATGGTGAGTCTCCTGAGTCTCCCGCGGTGGTCATAACGGACTCGAGGCCCTTCCTACTGATCCGTGTTCTCCTCATCATTTTCCCATTCTCACACTCTTCGGGGGGCAACCCTTTCGATCCGGGATTCGAAATCTCACTCACCCTTACAATCCTCACTTTCCAGTTAGAATGCTGGCTAGTCTAGTTTTTCCTGCAGCGATGTCGTTCCTACTGTCAGACCCCCTTTCGTTCGCGTTCGTTCGCGTTCCTAGCGTTTATTGCCAACGTCGCCAACTCGAGGATAATAATATCCCACAAGGCGTGTGAGAATATAGCGTTTCCTGGCGACGAAACCCCTCGTTAGTCTGTAGGGTTTGTTGTGCTGATAACGGCAGATACCAGCATCCTGAGTCTTCTACCATACCCGCTTCGTCAGAGATATTGCACGATATTGCGCCTGTCTCGTTATAGCCATAGCCTGCTCACAAAACGAAACGAAACAGAAGACAACCACATAGAGAACAAACTGTCTGAATATAGAAGCGGTTCGAAAACCCTTTCACAAGAAATATTGCAACGCGATTGCCGCCCAATAAGCCTTGTCCCTGCGTTTTACTATGACAGCTCGAAATAAATGAGTTTCGTTCACCGCCGTCTTTCGACATTCTTGAGAATGGACAAGTTCGTGCTCTCGCAACTGCCACACATCACAAAGGTACCTATCCAAATTGTGCCTTATGTCCGTCCAAGCTCTCAACGCTCTCACAGATTAGTCCCTCCGTCGTGCGAGTCCTCGGCCAGGCATGTATTCTATCCTCAAGTCCTAGTTTAGCCCCAAACCTGACCTTATTTTATACTCATTCCACCTATCAGAACCCGGGGCCTTATACCTTGCAAGGTCCGACGTGACTACTTGATGACTCTCAGCCTTGGCTCAAATAGATCGTACAGGAACAAACACGTACCTGCTCGGGCGAAGACCTCCTTTTATCCTTCTCGACACGGGGGAAGGAAAGCCCGAGTACGTCCCCGTCCTCGAACGGGCCCTCGTAGAAAATGACGGAGGCCTGCCCGCAAATGGCATTTACGTATCCGACGTGATAATCTCGCACAAGCACCCAGATCACCATGGAGGCCTTCACAGCGTGCTGGAGCTCCTCGAGCAATTGTGGAGTCGTCACGCAACGCCATCCTCTTCGGGCGAGACATACACTCCCCCACGTCTCCATAAATTCCCTTCATTCTCGAAAACGCCAGATCAATGGGACGCACTCCTTGATGCTTCCTTGAACAAATGCACCGACGGCCTTGTTTCGATCCCGCCCGCGTCCTGCGGCTTGAGTGGCACACCAGAGATCCACCGTTGTCATGGAATCAAAGAAGGCCAAGAGTTTATTCTTACAGGAGACGAAAGCACAGACGGATCCATCATTAGCGCCATTCATACACCCGGCCATACCGACGATTCAATATGTCTCTATCTCCACGAGGATCACGCGCTCTTCACATTTGATTCTGTCTTGGGCCATGGAACAGCCGTCTTTTCGAATCTCTCTCAGTACATCTTGTCCCTGCAGCATCTCCTTGATCTCAATGCTAAGGGCGAGACCGCGTTTACGAAGCTGTATCCTGGCCACGGGCCGGTCGTCGAAGGTGGTGAGGCACTCATTCAACAGTATATTGCGCACAGGCTGGAGAGAGAAGAGCAGCTGGTCACGCTGCTCGGCTCAAGGGGCGACGTCGAGGACAAAAGCTGGACGGCGGATCAGGTGTTGGAGAAGGTGTACCCGCCACATGTATGGGCTATGGCAAGGGGGGGTCTTCTTCTTCTTCTCCACAAGCTGGAAGAGGACGGGAGAGTTCTCAAGTCTCAACGTCAGGGAGTCGATATCTGGACGCTGCTTTGATCGCGCCAGCCACGTTTAGACAGGTCTTTGTAAATGCTTCGCGACATGTGGTGGCGAATGGCGAAGTTGTCAGTTCCTCCGGAAGTCGTGATGTATTCTTTGAACTCTCCTCACCACAGTGGAGAACACATATTGACACGGTAGACTGCTCGTGTAGCCCATAACGATTCAATGGAATTGGTTGTGTACACCTTCCTTGGGTCGTCTGATTTGAACCCAATAATTTGACCAGACGGGAGCTGATAGGTAGCAGGATCCAGAAAGCACGTCTGCTGGAAGCTTCCTACGACAAAAAAGCCAGATGTAAGCGTGTAAGCAATAGGTATCAGAAGCGTCACGCGCGATATGCCATAAATTCAGCGAATCCGCCTTTAAGCTCAAGGAAATAATAGGCTATGGCTGTTAGCAGGGCGGGTCAACAGGGCGAGCACAAACCCTGGGCACGTTACCACAACCGAGGAGACGTATCAAAGTCGGCGTTCCAGGGGGGTGAGGAAATGATCACTACAGGCGAAGGAATGTAAGTAGAGGATAGGGGAGATGGCCATGGTAATGGACTTGTAGAATCTATCCGGGTGTTGACCTATTCCGAAAGGAGCCCAGAGCTGACGTTCCTCTATCATCGTGCAAAGGGTCCAATGGGCGCTTCTCTGGGTTTGGGAGGCGTTGCGGTGCATTAGCCACCAGGGCGATTCGTTCCTTGTTGGCGGGCATCAGAGAGTCTCGTGCTGCCATCCTCTTCAACATCCACTATGCTTCATCAACACTCTACCCTCGAGCACATGAGCATCTTGTGCATTTTATCAGCTTGTTCTCCCCAGCTTGTGGCACCCTCCGCGGTATTGAGTGGATTCGACCGCAAGACGCACATCTGGGAACGGTGCACTTCAAGGATCAGTTCTCTCCCAAGGCTATCGAAGCTAATAGTAGGTAGAGGGAGGCTTACATGGTTGAACCCCTTCCTGCCACCAAATTGGATAGGACGGATAGGACGGATATGACTCCCACTCGCCATCGCTCAGATCCCCATCAGGCTCTCGGAGAATGACAATAACGCGCCGGCAATGGCCACAATTCTACACACTCTCTCGGACGCGCACACGCCTCGCTCTCGGAATCAACAGCGGAGTCCTGTAGACACGTCCTCAAACCCGCCGCCTTGTACCGTCGCACTCATACCCCCGCTCGCGGTCCTCCGAGTGTTTCTGCTGGAGGTGTGTAATGCTTTGATCTCTTGCTCGACCTTGTATCTTAATGTGACGTCCGAATACAATCGAATACCTTTAATTGAAAGAGACAGGAGTGTACAAGTAGAACGTGCGCTGGGTAAGATGGTAGAGGTAGAGTGTAGGATCGAAATTGTTAGTACAGGAAGAAAAAAGCGACAGGGTTATATAGGAGCGGAAACGTTACGCAATGGAAACGTGAATACTATAACCGAGCCCTTACGTCCTCCCCCATCAGAAACGATGACTATTCTCCAATATAAGTGGCGGTAGATGGTGGGGTAGTCATAGGAGCGTTGGCGGCGATTACCACAGAGTTGACTATCTCTGTGTCCAACAGAACCGATGATGCGTTAGCGGTGGACTCCGTGACAGGAAGAATGCGTCCCCTAGGCCGTGGTTGGGGTTCCCACTCGCGGTCTGCGGGGAAATCGGCGAGAGTATTGTCGAGTTTGGGAGCCAAGTCGTTTATTGTTTCGATTTTTGCGTACGAGTGGTTTACTAACTGTGGGTTGTGCCCGTTAGCGTTCGCAAAGGCTCCTGTGGGACCGCCGCCAGGATAGGGCATAGATCCCATGGGGGGTGCGCGAAGTATGATGCGTACATGATGTGGGGCATAAACCCAGGGTCAATAGCCCTAGGTGGAAGCGCTAGAGCGCCGCCTGTACGAGGCTCCATGATCTTAGGGGCTGTCGTAGGTGCGTCTTCCATGGCCGTATCCTTCATTCCGAATAGGAAGCTGAGACTAAGCGGGTCCATAGCTGAGGGCGCAGCTCCTAGTGACTGGCCTAAAGCAGAATCTGTCGGATTGAGAGTCGGGAGCGACAGTGGCGGTACTGAAGACGTGGTATCCGAATGTACGGAGAGACGGTCGACAAGTGTAACGGGAGTTCTAGCGTTCCGTTCAAATGGGTCAATCTATACTCGATCTATGATGTAGTATCCCGTTGTTTCAGGGTAGGAACTGCGAAAACAGTGCAATTGGCAATTACTGCAATCATTTTTTATGCCGCGGTAGCTGTGATGGCTTCGCTACCCATCGTATGGATAAATATTCATCCAGCGCGTGGAGCTTATCGCAATTTCAACCGGATCTCATGTGGACTCACCGGAACTCCCTTTGACGAGCAACCGGAGTGCCTGGCCATCCCACTGGTGAGCCAATATTTCGTCGACTTCCTGTTCGGCCCCATCGCCATATCCAAAATCATAATAGATATGGATATCGAATGAAGGGAACCTTTTATCGTCGTTAGGAAATTGTGGTTTGAGCAGAGAAACATGGAATGTTAGATGAACATTCCGTGCCTCTAGCTCATTCGGTGACTTTAGCGTGTAGTTGGACGTAGGTGGGCTCTCCCTTATTATAGGTTATGGACCCACGTACTTCGGCATGAGTTTTCGCGCTCGATTCTTTGGTAGGTTCAGGTTCTTGGTAGATAGATATACCGTATCGCCCTCTTTCAGGGACCCTTCAGCGGAACGGTGTTTTTTCGCGTAATGAACCTGAAATGAACGACTAGCGATTATTGAATCGTGCGCAATCGCCAGATTGGTGAGAGCTTTTCAGCGAAAGACTCCACACCTTGATATGGTGTGATATATATATTATGGAGTATGCGCGGCATGTACCCGTACGTGAGCTCGAACGGGGCGAATCCGATATTTTCATTGATTGAAGAATTAATCGCGAATTCTACTATGGGGGGCCTATCCACCCAATCCGATTGATCGAGTGTGACTACCACATGTAGGATTTACGCTACTCCTCTGATGGCACGCTCCCCCATCGCGTCAGTTTGGGGTGATACGCCGTGAACATAAGCAGCGTAACCCCCATGAGGCGATGAAGTTTGCGCCAGAACTCAGATACAAATTTAGGATCACGGTCCAATACGATGGATTCAGGCAACCCATGCAAGCTTAAGAAATAGCCAGGCGACCTCTGTGGCTTTTGCCGTGGTCGCAGTGGGTATTAGGTAATCTAATGAGGTTAAACGACATATGACTACGAGTAGGTAGTCATGTCCCGTACATTCCGGGAACGGCCCCACGAAATACATCGAAATGAACCCCTTCCTGCCAACAAATTGAATAGGACGGATGAACAACTCCCACTCGCTATCGCCTAGATCTCCATCAAGCTCTCGGATAATTGCATTAACGCGCCGCCAATGGCCACAGTTCTGCACACTCTCACCGACGCCCACCCGCCTCGCTCTCGGGATCAACAGCGGGATCCTGTCCTCATTGTCGGACACGTCCCTAAACCCGCCGCCTGCACGTCGCACTCATACTCCCGCTCGCGTTCCTCCGAGTGGTTCTGCTGGAGGAGCTGCTGCCCGAGCGCGTCCTGGAGGGCTTCGACCACGAGGCGCCTGGTTGGGTAGCTCCGAGCGCGGCTATTCCCAGCCGATGGGTGAATGGTCGGGGATGAAATGAAAGTCGCGTTTCGGGCATGGGCATGGGCAGGGAGAGGTGGAAGTGGGCCCGTCGCTTGCCTGCAAGTCGTGGTGGACCCTGCTGGAGGTTCAACGAACATCGTGGATCTTGGTATGGCTGTGGCTGCCGATAATTCGATAAGAGGTCAAGGACAGCAGTTCCCACCACCGTTCTAGTCATTGGTGCTAGTGGTTGACCCATGTTTTGCTACAGACCTCTAGCACTATCTCCCAGACCCGCTGAATACACGACGTAGTGTAACCGAAATGCCGTAGCAGTGCTCCGCTATTTGACCCTACTATACTCGGTTCCTGAGGCAAGCCCAAACGATCTCCCTTACTGTGCGAACTAGGCCCATATTCGCGGTTGTAACTTATTAGAACCATCGTGCCCACCATCAGTCTTTGTTGAAACCTAAAGCGAATGCGAGGCTCAGTTCGTGATGGCAAACTGTGGTTATATTGGTGGGGGTGTGAACGCGCTACAAGAAAGTATCAGACATTTGGAGCCAGCAGAACAGCAGAGTGATGGACTTGCAGACTCAGTGCACTGTCTAACAATAGAGAGATGATACAACCGGGCCGATGTGATCAAAAAAGGGTCGAAGCCAGAGCCAGCCGTAGCCCACTCAAGGGAGTAGCTGTGCCTTCTCTGAACCCGGCTGTCAGCGCACACGTTGCTGTAGCCATAGTTGACGATGAACTGTGTCTTGTGGGACCCGTCATATATACTGTTTGGTTCCTTAATTCGTATCTCTAGGCGGATAACGTAGATAGGAGAAACTGCTTACACTACTTGTGTATATAGGACGGCCGTGTGGGTCAAACCTCACGGTTTTCCCCTCTCAGCTGCGTGCTAGGCCAATTAGCGTTCCAAACCACTTCGACTACCTTATGATGCCATTCCCTCCATAGTAGATACGAGATCGAATGAAGATCGTGCAATTTTAAACCTCATAAACTGAAAGTCATTGCTTAATTGAACTGCAAGACAACAGTGGACACAAGTGATATCAATTCAAATGACAATGTTTTGAGATAGAGTGCTTTCTATAAAGGGACAGCTCATTCATGAGAGGTGAGGCCAATAATTAGTCCAAGACGGGAGCTGATACGCAGCAGGATCCAAAAAGAACAGCTGCCGAAGACTTTCGACAAGAAGAAAGCCTGATGAAACAACGTAGGCCGTAGGTATTAGCAAAAGGGTGAATACTGTCATGCCGACGAATATCGCTGAAGAGAATCCTATTAAATCTTCTGATGCGACACTCAACGGGATCCCCGAGCATGTTACCACAACCGAGGAGACACGCCAAAGTACACGTTCCAGAGGGGTGGGGAACTGCTCATTCCAGGCAAGAAAATGTATGACGCCATAGAGCACCGGGCAGACGGCCCTGGCTATGAACTCGTAAAACATATTGCTTCCTGACTCTCTCCCAAGTGCCCCGGGAACCATGTTCGGCCTATGCCCGAGAAAGCGATAACGGTGTCTTGGTGGTTCCTGTGGGTTTGGGAGGAGATGTTGCAGTGCATTTGCCGCCAGGATGATTTTCTCCCTTCCTGTCAGCCTCGAAGGGTATCCTCTTGCCCTTTTCCGCGCCATCTCCAACGCCTCTTCATACTCCTCGTGTTCGCATTTGAGCAGTGCATACACTTCCCGAGCCTTTTCCCCCCTCATGATGGTAGGTGTCGCAACATTGAGGGGCTTCGACCACCAGACGAAATAGGTGAGCAGAGTGCAGAATGCATGAGCGGCCGTGGAGACTTCGAGGAGACTCAGCGGAAGACGTTGGATAAGCCTTGAGGTACAATTCGTACAGAACCACACCACCTGAACAATCAGGACAGCCTTGCCCAGACTGCTAGACTCTGCACGGTCGAGAATGGTCTCCTCATCGGTGTCAGTGATAATCTGGGGGAAGTGCTTTATGATATAAGTGAGCGTCTCAAAGTTGGGAACCTCAACAACAAAACGTGGGTTTGTTGATAAATCAGCGAGGGACTCCTCAACAGTGGGGATCCCGCCCATATCGGATCCATAAAATGCGAAACCGCCCATGACTGCATAGTATGCATGGACAAGACCGAAGTGCGGTTGAGATGTCCGCTCTATGAGATCATAGTGCTCCTGCTCAGTCCAATGAGCTACTACCAGACCACTGAGGCTTGGTATTGGATACTCACATGTTTCAACTTTGCTCGGATATAGTTGTAGACGCGAGCAAGCATTCCAGGTTTGGCTAAATGTGGGTGGAATTCCAGGGTTCTCCTCACCAAAGCAGTAGCATCAATCCTATCAGTTATTGCCAGGTAAAGGACGATCTCTGGTGCGAGGAGAGCGATGACCATCCAAGAAGCCTGGAGGAAAAACCGACGGGTGGGAGTGTGACGTCTGGAGGGTATGTTGAGGTGTAGAGTGCTCCATACGCATATGATCATGGTGGTGAAGCAGACGGAGAGGATTCCAAACGTAGACCGCTGCTTGGGTTGTCCAACCCACAAATACGGAGGATTGCTGGGCGTGGTGGTGGTATTAGTTGTAGAGTTCTCCATCTATTTTATGGGTCAGTACAGAGAGTATGTTCAGCAAAAGGGAATGGGACCAACTCCTGTGAAGAGCCGGGGGGGGTTTTATATGGCTTCGACTACAGAGCGGGCACTTATATGCGAGCGTATTGTTTTCAGTATGTGGAGGTAGGACTTTGGTTGCTGCCTGCATCCAGCTAGCTGTGCATGCCAGTTGCTCATTTCAAATTTGCCTGTCTCTAAATTCGGTTTCAGGGCCGCGACAGCGGTGTTACCAAGGAGAATTCAAGATCCAATTTCAGATTATTAGGATTGGTTGATCGCTCAATAAGGGGTACCAGAATTTACAGAAGCGCCAGCATATCTGTGACATAGCCCTGAAGCTTACTAACGGCTCACAAATCCGGAGGTCATGACCGCCATTATCTATATCGTCGTTGCATCCAACACAGTACAGAACTATGCTTCTACGAGGGGCTTCATTCAACACAAGAACGCGACCAAAGTTTGCTTTCTAATATTTTGTCTCACATTCAATTAGTATATCGACTCCCAAAATACTATAAAATCCCCTTTGTTCGGGGCACCGACCAGCTCAGTGGTTTACGATCCCACCGAGCGTAAGTCTCAGATCGAATCCCTACATACCATCGAAATATACCTGTAGTAATAGTTTGATTAACAGGTAAAATACAAAAATGGTTTACGATTCCACTGAGCTAATATCTTGATTAACAGCGCCACAACTATAACAGAAGTCGATGCAGAGTTTATCGGAACCATCATATCAGCAGTCGATTGCCGGCTTCAGGACGCCATGCATGCTCCTGTGATTCAGCTCGGCTTAGGACGCACACTCTTTGTTACCCACCCCCATAGGCGGTCGCGCCGCAGAAAGTGTGACCCACTATAGTCGTGTGGAGGACATTAGGATTAAGCTACAGGACAGTAAAGCGGACTCACAGACTCAGTTGTGCGTAGCAAACTGAGTCTGTGTCGTCCTGCAGTAACATGTCTTATATAGCGCACTGTAGGCAGACCAGATATGGAATGTGAATCGAAGTTGCAACACTTTCAACGGCACGGAATATATGATCGAAATTCGGTCGCCAGCGTATACACATTTCCGACAAGAGGTCCTCGAGTCGTTGTTCCCAGCCAATGAACGGGCTCCCAGGCGGTAGATCAGAAAATTTCACCGTGCCGATGGAGGGGGGGCGACTCGCAGCTGGTGTTCTCATGGCCGGTCGAGTCGATGCCGTAGGACCACCTCAGAGGTTGGTTTTGCTGTCGAAGGTCAGGATTGTGGGTTCGGCTTATGCTTCAATATGCTCCCACAGTATACGGAATAGCATAGTGAGACCGTGGGTAACGGATGAGCACAGATACATGCACACGCATGATGCTGGGATGAGCTTTAATGGATATATCGTCAACTGTATTTGGTATACAGTTTGCAGGATTCCGTTTCTGCAACTCGAATCTGATGGTGTATTCGTTCACGGGACAATGCTCCTCGCGACCGCAACCACTGCTGCCTTCTAGAACGGGTTCTCACCATGCACGTGTGTGCGTGGGTTATGGGAGACGGGATGGCCTAGACATGATTTCTGAATCAACTCCTTCCACGCCATATTTCGGATGATACACACCATGCTGGTCCTAGAACAGAACCTTGGGAGGGTGCTTCACGCCTTCTTCTTAGCGTCTTCTGGGGTCTCCACATAGTAGCCGTCGGGGAACCAGATAGGCCAGATCCGAACGCAAAGTCAGCATCCTCCACGCTCGACATCCTAAGGTCATCGATACCGCTCGCAAATCGACTCATTCCGTAGGTACCATCACGTCTTCCACCTCCAGCTAAGCGCCCTGGGAGTTGGAGCCAGGACGGGACGTCGGGCCACCGCCTTTTGAGAGTGCTGTAGCCAGGCGGGCCAGGGAAGAAGAAGAAGAGTACTCTGGATCTGGACGTCGAACTTCCGGTGCCCCCTCGCCCCTTCATCCGTTCCCTCCCAATGTACCGGACATAGTCGGTTTAGCAATGTGCCTAGGGTATCCATTTCATTTGCATCGATCGATTGCGCCGAGATGGAACGTAGAGTGGTTAGGCCAAATAGTACTCTAGATAAATATCCAGCTAAGTACCGCATTAGATTGTAGACTTGCCACTGAATGGCCCTGAACTTGAGAGCGGGAAATGGATGCACCCGAAGCGGCTCCTCGTCACTGTGAAATTTTGCGCGGAAGAATTATTTGGTCTGCACATGGAAGTTCTTTTCCGTGCGCGGCGCATGGAAATTGTCAAAGGAATTCCATGTGCATATCCACTGGATTATTTCAATGTGCGGGTGGACATGGAATTCCATAGTACACAAACCAGTGATCTCAAATGGACTTAGTGATTTTCTGGATGTGCGCTCCACACTGGTAGTAGTAGTAGTGGTGGCTGGGCAGGACGAAAGAATGGGTTTGGTGCTCCCGATGCTGGTACAGTAGGTGTTGTCGGGCCAGCTCCCTGTCCAAGCCTGAAAGGGTTCGTGCTCGACGGCCTAGTAATTTCTGCGGGCACCGGAGGTGGAGGGGCAACAGACACAGGCGGACTAGTAACGATAACCGGCGGAGCAGGTGGCGGTGGAGGAGAAGCAACCGCAATCTTCTGTTTATGTAGGGCGCGTCGCGTCGCGTCGAACCGTTCCTGCTCAAGTCTTGCTTCTTTTTTCATCCTTCTCAAGTGCAAGCATACGCGCTTTCTGGGCCTCACGCCTCTTCCCTCGCGCGCTTTGAGGGATTCCTCTTCTGGCTCGACAACTGGTAGGGGTGGCGGCGTGGGTGCTACGCGTGTAACAGGAGTCAGAGGTATGGGTACAGGAGGTTCCAGTGAAGCTGCAGGCGATCGAATAGACGAGCG
>Ga0307513_10006554_pt1 | contig 15205 bp, 12 predicted proteins | sample 15_EM_MG_FD_202174 | JGI IMG/M metagenome (GOLD analysis project Ga0307513, IMG submission 202174) | Populus trichocarpa ectomycorrhiza microbial communities from riparian zone in the Pacific Northwest, United States - 15_EM | ecosystem: Host-associated > Plants > Roots > Unclassified | place... | reverse complement strand
ATGCACGCGCTGGCCGGCGTGGCGGCCGTGCTCGGCGGCGAAGGCCTCGGCGCGTTCCTGCTGCTGGGCCGCGGTGAGGAGCTCACCGGCGGCCGGTCGAAGAGCAGCATCCTCGCCGACGCGATGGAGGCCATGATCGGCGCGGTGTACCTGGAGCACGGGCTGGAGACCGCCCGCGACGTGGTGCACCGGCTGTTCGAGCAGCTGCTGCTCGGCGCCCCGCTGCTGGGTGCCGGCCTCGACTGGAAGACCAGCCTGCAGGAGCTCACGGCCGCCGCGGAGCTGGGCGTTCCCGAGTACCTGATCGGCGAGAGCGGGCCCGACCACATGAAGGTCTTCACCGCCACCGCGGTCGTCGGTGGTCGGTCGCTCGGCGGCGGCGAGGGCCGCACCAAGAAGGAAGCCGAGCAGAAGGCCGCCGAGCTGGCCTACCGCACGTTGAAGGCCGAAGCCGACGCCGCCGCACAGGCCGACGGGTCGGCACCGGCCGACGGCTGACGCCGTGCCCGAGCTTCCCGAGGTCGAGGTGGTGCGGCGAGGCCTCGCCGAGCACGTCATCGACCGGAAGATCGCCGAAGTGGCGGTGGAGCATCCGCGTGCGGTGCGCCGACACATCGAGGGCGATCTCGACTTCGCTGCGCGGCTGGCCGGCCGCACCGTCACGGGCGTGCGCCGGCGCGGCAAGTACCTGTGGCTGGAGCTGGACGAAGCCGGTGACGGTTCCGACGCCGTGCTCGCCCACCTCGGCATGAGTGGCCAGATGCTGGTCGCGGCGGCCGACCGTCCGCCCAATTCGCACATGCGGGTCCGGGTGCGGTTCGCCGACGACGGCCCGCAGCTGTGGTTCGTCGACCAGCGCACGTTCGGCGGCATGTCGATCCATCCGCTGGTGGCCGCCGCGGGCGGTGGGCTGCTGCCCGAGCCGGTCGCGCACATCGGCCGTGACCCGATGGATCCCGCCTTCGACCTGGACGCCGCCGTCGCGGGGATCCGCCGGCGGCGCACCGAGCTGAAGCGGGCCCTCCTCGACCAGACGATCGTGTCGGGCATCGGCAACATCTACGCCGACGAGGCGCTGTGGCGCGCCCGGCTGCATGGCATCCGGCCCACGGAGAAGCTCACGCGCGCGCAGGGCCGTGCGGTGCTCGCCGCCGCGGCCGAGGTGATGGACGCGGCGCTGGCCGCGGGTGGCACCTCGTTCGACGCGCTGTACGTCAACGTCAACGGGGCGTCCGGCTTCTTCGACCGCTCGCTCGACGCGTACGGGCAGGAGGACCGGCCGTGCCGCCGCTGCGGCACCCCGATCCGGCGCGAGCAGTTCATGAACCGCAGCTCGTACAGCTGCCCGCGCTGCCAGCCACGGCCGCGCACGCACCACTGAGGTGCCGTCAGCCGGCATCGCGGCGCAGCAGATCGTCGACGGTCTCGCGGCGCAGCATCGGCAGCATGGCGCCGCTCGCCACCGCCACCACCGGCGGGCGGCCCACGTGGTTGTACGTGGAGGCCAGCGACGCGTGGTACGCGCCGGAGCACGGCACGGCGAGCAGGTCGCCGACGGCCACGTCGGCCGGCAGCAGCACGTCCTCGGCGATGACGTCGCTCGACTCGCAGTGCCGCCCGACCACCGTGACGGCGAGCGACGGCGCCTGCGCCGGCCGGCCGACGAGCCGGACGGGATAGCGCACGCCGTACAGCGCCGGCCGGGGGTTGTCGCTCATGCCGCCGTCGACGGCCACGAACGTCCGGCGCAGCCCGTGCTTGACCGCTCCGACCCGGTAGATCGTCACGCCGGCGCGGGCGACGAGCGCGCGGCCGGGTTCGACGGTCAGCCGCGGCACCGGGATGCCCAGGCGGGCGCACTCGTCGTGGACCAGCGCGGGCACGGTCCGGGCGAACTCGGCCAGCCGAAGCGATGTCTCGTTCTCCGCGTAGGCCACGGCGTGCCCGCCGCCGAGATCCAGCTGCGGCAGCGCCCGGCCGTGGACGCGGGCGATCTCGGCGAGCAGCGCCACCGTGACGCGGGCGGCGTCGGCGTAGGCGCGGACCGAGCGCACCTGCGAGCCGATGTGGCAGTGCAGTCCCACCAGGTCGAGTTCCGGGCGGGCGAGCACCCGTGCCACGGCCTGTGCGGCGTCGCCGGTCGCGACCGACAACCCGAACTTCTGGTCCTCGGTGCCGGTGGTGAGACCGGCGTGGGTGCCGGCGTCGACCGCGGGCACGATGCGCAGCAGCACCGGTTGTCGGTGCGGCGCGAGCGCCGCGATCCGGTCGATCCCGTCGAGCGAGTCGATCACGATGCGCCCCACGTGCGCGGCGAACGCGGCCTTGAGGTCCTCCGCGGTCTGCACGTTGCCGTGCAGGATCATCCGCTCGCCGGGGAAGCCGGCGGCCGCGGAGACGGCGATCTCGCCGCCGGAGCACACGTCCAGGGACAGGCCCTCCTGGTCGGCGAGGCGGGCCATCGACCGGCACAGGAACGCCTTCGCCGCGTAGGCGATCTCCACGCCGGGCAGCGCGTCGCGGTAGCTGCGGGCGCGCTCCCGCACGTCGCTCAGGTCGAAGGCGATCACGGGCGTACCGAAGGTGGCTGCCAGATGGGCGGTGTCCACCCCGCCGACGGTGAGAGTGCCGGCGCAGGACTGGCGGGCCGTCGCCGGCCAGAGGCCGTGCTCGAGGCGGCTGGCGAGGCTGGTGCGCAGGGACGGGAGGAGATCGGCGAGAGTCACGCCCTCCGTTGTGCGCCTCCGGATCCCCTTCGGCATGATCACCCGCACGGTGTTGACGGGCCGGGCGGGTGTCCTGACGGCGCCTTGACGGCCGGCCGGAGACCGGCGTAGACCGAGACGCCGAGCATCGGGCGCTGAACGGGGGAGCGATGTCGGAGACGGGGAACGGCCACGCCAAGGTGCGGACGGCCGAGGGGGAGCTACCGGGGCGCACGATCTTCGGGCACCCGATCGGGTTGACCAACCTGTTCGGGGTGGAGCTGTGGGAACGCTTCTCCTTCTACGGGATGCTCACGATCCTGGGCTACTACCTGTACTACTCCCTGGACCAGGGCGGACTGGGGATCCCGCAGGCCACGGCCACCGGCATCGTCGGCGCCTACGGCGGGTTCGTCTACTTCTCGACGGTGCTCGGCGGCTGGCTCGCCGACCGGGTGCTCGGCATGGAGCGCACCGTCTTCTACGGCGGTGTCGTGGTGGTGCTCGGCCACCTCGCGCTGGCCGTGCTGCCCGGGTTGACCGGGGTAGGCGTCGGCCTGGTGCTGGTGGCACTGGGCAGCGGTGCGCTGAAGGCCAACGCGTCGTCGCTGCTCGGCACCCTCTACGCGAAGGGCGACGTCCGCGCCGACGGCGGGTTCACCCTGTTCTACCTGGGCATCAACCTGGGCGCGTTCATCGGCCCGATCGTGACGGGGCTGCTGCAGACCTCGCTGGGCTTCCACTTCGGGTTCGGTGCGGCCGCGATCGGGATGGCGCTCGGCCTGATCCAGTACGTCGTCTTCCGCAAGAACCTGGGCACGGCCGGCCGGTACCCGACGAACCCGCTGCCGCGGTCGGGGTACCCGATGGCGGCCGGGATCATCGTCGCCGTCGTGGTGGTGATCGCCGTCGTGCTGCTCACCGGGCTGGTCCCGCTGGCCAACGTGTCGACCGTCGTCACGGTGGTGCTCGTCATCGCGTCGATCGGGTACTTCACGGTGCTGCTGCGCAGCCCGCAGGTCACCGCGCCGGAGCGCAGCCGGGTGCGGGCGTTCATCCCGCTGTTCATCGCCAACGCGGCGTTCTGGGCCCTGTTCCAGCAGATCTTCACGACCCTCGCCGTCTACTCCGACGAGCGCATGGACTGGAACGTCTTCGGCTGGACGGCCCCGTCGAGCTTCATCGGCTCCGAGGAGCCGATCTGGATCATCCTGCTGTCGGGCGTGTTCGCCGCGATGTGGACGCGGCTTGGCGACCGGGCGCCGTCCACCCCGCGCAAGTTCGCCTTCGGTGTGATCGGCATGGGCGTGGCGTTCCTGCTGTTCCTGCTGTTCGCGGGCGGCACCGGGAAGTCCACACCGGCGATCGCGGTACTGGTCATCCTGGCCTTCTTCGCGATCTCCGAGCTGCTGCTCTCCCCGATCGGGCTCGCCGTGACCACCAAGCTCGCCCCCGAGGCGTTCCGGGCGCAGATGATGGCGCTGTACTTCTTCTCCGTCGGCATCGGGACTTCGCTCTCGGGCAGGCTCGCGGGCTTCTACTCCCCGGAGCACGAAGCGGCCTACTTCGGCATCAACGGTGCCGTGGTGATCGTGATCGGGCTGGTGATGTACGCCATCGCGCCGTGGATCAGCCGGCAGATGGAGGGCGTGCACTGATGCCCGTGCCGAACCCGAATCCCGTTCAGCCCTACGTCCTGCGCGCCGGCGAAGGCGAGGCACTGTCGTTCCTCGGCAACCTCGTCACGATCAAGGCCACGGGTGCCCACACGCGCGGCGCGCTCACCGTGGTCGAGTTCCTCCACCCGGCCGGGTTCGCCCCACCGGTGCACCGGCATCTGGCGGAGGACGAGGCGTTCTACATCCTCGACGGGCACGCGCAGTTCCGCTGCGGCGATCAGACCTTCGACGCCGGTCCCGGCGACTTCGTCCTGCTGCCCGTGAACCTGCCGCACACCTTCCTGGTCGGCTCGGACGAGCCGATGCGGGCACTGCAGATCACCACGCCGGCCGGTTTCGAGGAGTTCGTCGCCGAGGTCGGTGCACCCGCCGCGGAGCTGCGCCTTCCCGATCCCGGGCCGATCGATCCGGCCGCGCTGGGCCACGCCGCCGGCCGGCACGCCATCGAGCTGATCGGGCCAACGCCCCAGCATTGAGGCGTCAGAGCCAGTTGCGTTTCTTGAACGCCAGGTAGAGCAGCAGGCCGGCCAGCACCATCAAGCCGACGGCCATGGGATAGCCGAACGGCCAGTCCAGCTCGGGCATGTGGGTGAAGTTCATGCCGTAGATGCCGGCGATCAGGCTGGGTGCGAACGCGATGGCCGCCCAGGAGGAGACCCGCTTCATCTGCTCGCTCTGCTTGTAGCCGGCCTCGGTCATGCGGGCCATCTCCTCGTTCTGCCGCTGCCCGACGAGCGCGGCGTTGACGCTGAGGATGTTGGTGAGCAGCTGGCGGAAGGCGTCGGTGCGCTCCAGCACCCGCGTCGCGTGGTCGGCGACGTCGCGCAGGGAGCGGCGCAGCTCCAGGTCGAACGGGCCCGCCTTCTCCTTCAAGCGCTCGCGGATGCCGTCGAACAGTTGCTGCAGCGGCTCCACCGCCCGCTGGAACTGGATCACCTCGCGGCTGAGCGTGTAGATCCGTCGGGAGACGGCGGGGTCGCCCCCGAACACCTGGGTCTCGATCTCGTCGATGTCGTCCTGCAGGCCCTCGAGCACCGGGCCGTAGTCGTCGACGACCTTGTCCATCACCGCGTAGAGCACGGCGAACGGGCCGTGGTCGAGCAGGCTCGGGTCGTCCTCGAGCCGCCTGCGGACCTGGCCGAGATCGGGTTGCGTTGCGTGCCGGACGGTGATGACGAACGACGGGCCGAGGAACAGGTGGATCTCGCCGATCGTGACGGCCTCGCGGGCGTCGTCGTAGCAGGCGGGCCGCAGCACCACGAACTCCACGTCGCCGTAGCGCTCCACCTTGGGTCGCTGGTGGGCGTTCACCGTGTCCTCGACGGCGAGGGAATGCAGCTCGAACTCGGCCGCCACCGCGTCGATCTCTGCCTGGGTGGGATCGAGCAGCCCGATCCAGCAGAAGGCGTTGCGGGCGCGGGCCTCGCAGTCGCGCAAGGTCTCGAAGGTCTGGTCGAGCGACTCGGGTACCACGGCTCGCTTGCCGTCGATGTAGATCGCGTTGTCCATGACCGACACCCGCGGCACCTCCTGCATCACACACGGTCCGGACCGTCAGCGTAACCGCGCGGCAGGCCCTCCGTTTGGCCTCGTGCACTGTCCGCGCTACTGTGCGGTGCGCAGTAGCGCGTGGTGTGTAGGAGGGCGTCGATGGACACGAGTCAGTTGCTCAAGGGCGTGCTCGATCTCGCCGTGCTGACCGTCCTGGCCAGCGACGACGGATACGGGTACGAGGTCGTGCGCAGGCTGCGGACGGCCGGGCTGGAGGAGGTGGGCGACGCCTCGGTGTACGGCACGCTGCGCCGCCTCTTCAACGCCGGCCTGCTCACGTCCTACGTCGTGGCGAGCGACGAGGGGCCGCACCGCAAGTACTACAGCCTCAACGACCTCGGTCGTGTCCGGCTGGGAGAGATCACGAAGGTGTGGCGGGAGTTCGCCGCCACCATGGAAGGGCTGGTTGGGGCATGAGCGAGCCTGCTCGCGAGACGACGACCGGGCCCGCCGCCGCGCAGAGCTACCTCGACGGCGTGCGGGCCGCGCTGGCCGACCTCCCCGCGGCGGAGGTGGACGAGATCCTCGACGACGTGCGGGGACATCTCGACGAGATCGTCGCGGAGCTGGGTGCGGACGCCGACGGAACCGAGTCGCTGACGAAGCGCCTCGGCACCCCGGCCGACTACGCCGCCGAGCTGCGGGCCGCCGCCGGGTACCCGGAACCGGCGACGGTCGCGGCGGCCGTGCCGTCCCCGTGGCCGGCGCGCTGGGCGCTGAGCGGGATGCTGGTCGGAGCGGCCGGGCTCGCCCTCGGCCTGCTGTCGCGCAATCCCCTCCTGGTGCTGATCGGAGTGCTCGCGCCGGTGCCGGCGCTGGCCATCGTCGTCAAGGACGGGAAGGACGTGCCGGCGGTCGCGGCGCTGCCCGTCGTGCGCCGGTTCGTGGCCGCCCGCCCGCCGGCGGGATCGGCCGCCCGGTCGGTGACCGATTTCGTGGCGAGCCTGCAGCCGGCGTGGTGGCTGCTGCGGGCGTTGATCGCGGGGATCCTGATCGGTGCGATCGTGGGTGAGTCCCTCGCGACCGTCGTCCTCGTGGTGGTGGGGCTCCCCGTGTCCGTGTGGCTCGGGTACGCCAGCAAGCGCGACCGGCGCTGGCTGTGGCTGGTCGTCCCGCTCAACGCGCTGGCCGTGGCCCTCCTGCCGATCGGCCTCGACGGGTCGAACCTTCTCGGGAGCTCGCCGCGGGCCGTCAGCAGCGCTCCGCTGACGGGCCTCTACCAGGACGACGGGCGCCCGATCCGCGACATCCGCCCCGTCGACGCCTTCGGCAACCCCCTCAGCGGGGTGTACCTCTTCGACCAGGACGGGCGGCCGATCGACGCCCCGGCCAGGGCCTACTGCTACGACCCGTACCCGACGGCCGTGCGGCCGACCGGGCCCGACCTGCGGCCCTACCCGCGGGGGACGACCGATGAGGACCCGACCACCGGCCGGTGCCGAACCGTCCCGCCCGGCCCGCTGGTCGTCGCCGTCCCGCAGCCGACCCCGTCGGCCGCCGCGACGGGTGCGCCGGGTGCGCCGTACGGACCCTCGACCACCGCGGCCCCGACCCCGGCCGGACCGACGGGCTGACCCGCGGACGGACCCACAGGCCGGCGGCTGGGGAGACCCTCAGATCCGATTCGGTCCTGACGCGGTCCTGACGCAGCGCGTGGCGCCGGTCGGCGGGGGCGGCCGGCGCCACGGAGCCATGCCACAGGCCCGACCGTGTGGTCGCAGGGCGGACGTCGCTACCTGCGGCGCAGGTACGCGCCGCCGACCGCCTCCCGTTCGGGTCCGCCATCCTCCGTGCGCCGCGTGATGGCCACCACGCGTGCGTCAAGAACCCGTCAAGGTGGACCGGTCCAGGCGTCAACGGACCGTTGCGGAACACCCGGTCGGGGGTAGTGCGGACGACCCTTCAGTACGGCTCACCACGGTGGCGGGCCGGCACGTCTGAAGGGTGTTCGACATGGCCGATCTGGCCTACGCGTTGCTGCTGATCGGCGGTTTCGCGCTGCTGGCGCTGATGCTGCGGGGGCTGGACTCCCTGTGAACACCATCGCCTACATCGTGGGCGGGCTGGTCGCGCTCGCCCTGCTCGGTTACCTGATCGTCGCCCTCCTGCGCCCGGAGAAGTTCTGATGCTCCCTGATGTCGTCGCAGGGTTGCTGCAGATCGCGGCCCTGCTGATCCTCCTTGCGCTCGTCTACCGCCCGCTGGGCGACTACATGGCGCGCGTCTACTCCGACAAGCGCGACTGGCGTGTCGAGAAGTGGCTCTACCGGGTCGTGCGGGTCGACTCCGGCGCCGAGCAGCGCTGGAGCGGCTACGCCGCCGGCGTGCTCGGGTTCTCGTTCGTCTCGGTGGTGGTGCTGTACCTGCTGCAGCGCCTGCAGCCGTTCCTGCCGATGTCGTTCGACCGTGGCGCGGTAGCCCCGGCGATGGCGTTCAACACGGCGGTCTCGTTCGTGACGAACACCAACTGGCAGAGCTACATCCCCGAACAGGTCCTCGGCAACACGGTGCAGACGGCCGGGCTGGCCGTGCAGAACGTCGTGTCGGCGGCCGTCGGTATGGCCGTGGCGGTCGCGCTGGTGCGCGGGTTCGCGCGCTCGGCCACCGACCGTCTCGGCAACTTCTGGGTCGACCTCACCCGTGGCGTGACCCGCATCCTGCTGCCGTTCGCCTTCGTCGCCGCGATCCTCCTGGTCGCGACGGGCGTGGTGATGTCGTTCTCCGCCGGGCTGGACGTGACCGCCGTCGACGGCGTGCAGCACACCCTGCCGCTGGCGCCGACGGCGTCGCAGGAGGCGATCAAGGAGCTCGGCACCAACGGTGGCGGCATCTTCAACGCCAACTCCGCGCACCCGTTCGAGAACCCGAACGCGCTGTCGAACCTGTTCGAGATCTTCCTGCTGCTGGTGATCCCGGTCGCGCTGACCCGCACGTTCGGCACGATGGTGCGCAACGTCCGTCAGGGCACCGTGCTCGTCGCGGTGATGGGCGCGATCTGGGGCGTGTTCGTCGCGCTCGCCTGGCTCGCCGAGGCCAACCCCAACGGGCCGGCAGCGCTCGCGGCCGGGGCGGCGATGGAGGGCAAGGAGACGCGGTTCGGCATTCCGGCCTCGACGTTGTTCGCCGTCTCCACCACCGGCACGTCGACGGGCGCGGTGAACTCGTGGCACGACAGCTTCACCGGCGGCGCGGGCGGGATCACCCTGCTCAACATGCTGCTCGGCGAGGTGGCGCCCGGCGGCGTGGGGGCCGGGCTCTACGGGATCCTCGTGCTGGCGATCATCGCGGTGTTCCTCGCGGGCCTCATGGTCGGGCGCACGCCGGAGTACCTGGGCAAGAAGCTGGGTCGCCAGCAGGTCACGGCCGCCTCGATCTCCATCCTCGCCATGCCGGCGATCGTGCTGCTCGGTGCCGGGTTGGCGATCGCCCTGCCGAGCACGCTCGATGCGCTGAACAACGACGGTGCCCACGGGCTCTCCGAGGTGCTCTACGCCTACGCGTCGGCGGCGAACAACAACGGCAGCGCGTTCGCCGGCATCACCGTCACCAGCGACTTCTTCCAGACCACCCTCGGATTGGCGATGCTGTTCGGCCGGTTCGTGCCGATCCTGGCCGTGCTCAAGCTGGCCGGCACCCTCGCCGAGCAGCGCCGTGCCGAAGCCGGCGCGGGCACCCTGCCCACCGACGGCGCCCTGTTCGGCGTGCTCGTCGGCGGCACCGTGCTGCTGGTCGCCGCTCTCACCTTCTTCCCGGCCATGGCGCTGGGTCCCATCGCGGAGGCTTTGTCATGACTGTCCAGCTCGAGGAACGACCGGTCGCGCCCGTCGCGGCACGATCGGTCGCCGCGGGCGCGTTCACACCGGCGCAGCTGTGGAAGTCCCTGCCCGACGCGTTGCGCAAGCTCGATCCGCGCACGCAGCTGCGCAACCCCGTCATGTTCGTGGTGTGGGTCGGATCCGTGCTGGTCACGGTCTTCGCGATCATCCAGCCGAGCGTGTTCGCGATCCTCATCGCGGTCTGGCTGTGGTTCACAGTCCTCTTCGCGAACCTCGCCGAGGCCGTCGCGGAAGGACGGGGCAAGGCGCAGGCCCAGGCGCTCCGTGCCACCAAGCGCGACACGATCGCCCGCCGACTCACCGCGTCCGGCGCCGAGGAACCCGTACCGGGTACCGAGCTGCGCATCGGCGACCGCGTGGTCGTCGAGGCGGGCGAGACGATCCCGGGCGACGGCGACGTCGTCGAGGGCATCGCGACGGTCGACGAGTCGGCGATCACCGGTGAGTCCGCGCCCGTCGTGCGGGAGGCCGGGGGCGACCGCAGCGCCGTCACCGGAGGCACCACGGTGCTCTCGGACCGGATCGTCGTGGAGATCACGACGAAGCCGGGGGAGTCGTTCGTCGACCGCATGATCGCGCTGGTCGAAGGCGCGTCCCGGCAGAAGACGCCGAACGAGATCGCGCTGACGATCCTGCTGGCCGTCCTCACGATCATCTTCCTGCTGGCCGTGGTGGCGGTGGCGCCGATGAGCGCCTACGCCGGCCAGGGCCAGAGCCTGGTCGTGCTCACCGCGCTGCTGGTCTGCCTGATCCCCACCACGATCGGCGCGCTGTTGTCGGCGATCGGGATCGCGGGCATGGACCGGCTGGTGCAGCGCAATGTGCTCGCCACGTCGGGCCGGGCCGTCGAGGCCGCCGGTGACATCGACACGCTGCTGCTGGACAAGACCGGCACGATCACCTTCGGCAACCGGCGCGCCACGGAGTTCGTACCGATCTCCGGCGTGAGCGCCGAGGAGCTGGCCGCGGCCGCGCGACTGTCCAGCCTCGCCGACCAGACCCCCGAGGGCCGCAGCATCGTGGAGCTGTGCGCGCAGCGGTACGGCCTGCCGGCCGAGGCGACCGCCGACGAGGCCGTCGCGGAGTTCGTGCCGTTCACGGCGCAGACCCGGATGTCCGGCCTGGACCTGCCGGGTCGCTCGATCCGCAAGGGGGCCGCGTCGGCCGTCGAGAAGCTGACGGGGGAGACCAACCGGGAGATCGACGCGGTCGTCGACGAGATCTCCGACGACGGGGGAACCCCGCTGGTGGTGGCCGAGAACGGCCGCGCGCTGGGCGTCATCCGGCTCTCCGACGTGGTGAAGCCGGGCATGGTCGAGCGGTTCGCCGAGCTGCGGGCCATGGGCATCCGCACGGTGATGATCACCGGTGACAACCCGCGCACGGCACGGGCCATCGCCGCCGAGGCGGGCGTCGACGACCACCTCGCGGAGGCCACACCCGAGGACAAGATGGCGCTGATCAAGAAGGAGCAGGAGGGCGGTCGGCTGGTCGCCATGACCGGCGACGGCACCAACGACGCACCGGCGCTAGCGCAGGCCGACGTCGGCGTCGCGATGAACTCCGGGACGGCCGCGGCCAAGGAGGCCGGCAACATGGTCGACCTCGACTCCGACCCGACGAAGCTCATCGAGATCGTCGAGATCGGCAAGCAGCTGCTCATCACCCGCGGCGCGCTGACCACGTTCTCCGTGGCCAACGACCTTGCGAAGTACTTCGCGATCCTGCCCGCGATGTTCGTCGCGATCTACCCGTCGCTGGGCGCGCTGAACATCATGGCGCTGGCCACGCCGCAGTCCGCGATCCTCTCCGCGGTGATCTTCAACGCGCTGGTGATCGTGGCGTTGATCCCGCTCGCGCTGCGCGGGGTGCGCTACCGCCCGACCAGCGCAGCCGCACTGCTGCGCCGCAACCTGCTGATCTACGGCCTCGGCGGCGTGGTGTCGCCGTTCGTCGGGATCTTCCTCATCGACCTGCTCGTCCGACTGATTCCGGGGATCTGAACCATGTTGTCCCTCCTCACCCGCCAGACCATGGCGGGGTTGCGCATCCTGGTGGCGTTCACGCTGCTCTGCGGGGTGATCTACCCGGCAGCGGTGTGGGCGATCGCCCAGATCCCCGGCCTCAGCCACCAGGCCGGCGGTTCGGCGATCACCGCGCCCGACGGCACGGTGGTCGGGTCCTCGCTCATCGGGGTCGACCCGGTCGCGGCGAACGCTGCCGCCGATCCGTGGTTCCACACCCGCCCGTCCGCGTCGTCGGAGGACGTGCTCGGCCCGGCCGACACCTCCACGTCCGGCGGGTCCAACAAGAGCACCGTCAACACCGACCTGCTCGACACGATCAACCAGCGGCGGGAGCTCATCGCCCAGCGCGAGGGCGTCGATCCGGCGCTCGTGCCGCCCGACGCGGTGACGGCGTCGGCGTCCGGCCTGGATCCCGACATCTCGCCCGACTACGCGCAGCTGCAGGTCGCGCGGGTCGCGAAGGTGACCGGCCTGCCCGTCGAGCGGGTCCAGGAACTGGTCGCGCAGGCCACGACCGGGCGAATCCTGGGCTTCCTGGGCGAGCCCACGGTCAACGTGACGGAGCTGAACCTCGCAGTGCGGGGAAGATGACCTCATGAGACGGGGTGAGCTGCGCATCTACCTGGGCGCGGCCCCCGGTGTGGGCAAGACGTTCGCGATGCTCGGCGAGGCGCGGCGGCGGATCGAACGCGGCACCGACGTCGTCGCCGCCGTGGTGGAGACGCACGGCCGGTCCAAGACGGCCGAGCTGCTCGACGGCATCGAGTCGGTGCCGCTGGTGGCGCTCGGCGGTCCGCTCGAGGAGATGGATCTCGACGGGGTGCTCGCCCGCAAGCCCGACGTGGCGCTGGTCGACGAGCTCGCCCACACCAACGCACCCGGGTCGCGCAACGCCAAGCGCTGGCAGGATGTCGAAGAGCTGCTCGACGCCGGCATCGACGTGCTGACCACCGTGAACGTGCAGCACCTCGCCTCGCTGGGCGACGTGGTCGAGCGGATCACCGGGGTGCGGCAGCGCGAGACCGTGCCGGACGAGGTGGTGCGCCGCGCCGAGCAGCTCGAGCTGGTCGACATCACCCCGGAGGCGCTGCGGCGCCGGCTCGCGCACGGCAACGTCTACGCCGCCCACAAGGTGGATGCCGCGCTGGCGAACTACTTCCAGCCGTCGAACCTCACGGCGCTGCGCGAGCTGGCGCTGCTGTGGGTCGCCGACGAGGTGGACGTGGCGTTGCAGCGCTACCGCGCGCAGTCCCGCACCGAGGAGGTGTGGGAGACCCGGGAGCGCGTGGTGGTGGCGCTGACCGGTGACATCGAGAGCGAGACGGTGCTGCGTCGCGCCGCGCGCATCGCGAAGCGCTCCGGGGCAGCCGATCTGCTGGCCGTCCACGTCCTGCGCGGCGACGGGCTCGCCGGCCCGCCGGTCGGGGCGATTCCGCGGCTGCGGGCACTGGCCGAGGAGGTCGGGGCGAGCTTCCACACCGTCGTCGGCGGGGAGAACGTGCCGGAGGCGTTGCTGGAGTTCGCCCGTGGGGCCAACGCCACCCAGCTCGTGCTCGGCACGTCCCGCCGCTCCCGACTCGCGCGCGTGTTGGAAGACGGTATCGGCACGCAGGTGCTGCAGGAGTCCGGCTCGATAGACGTGCACATGGTCAGCCACGCCGAGGCCGGTCGCGGGCTGCGGCTACCGGCGCTGCGCACCGGGTTGTCGGCGTTGCGCAAGGTGTCGGGCTGGGTGCTGGCGCTGCTGCTGCCGGCGCTGGCGACCGTGCTCGGGGTGCTGCTGCGCGACGTGATCGGGCTGTCCACCGACGTCGTGCTGTTCTTCCTGGCCACGGTCGGGGTGGCGCTGGTGGGCGGGCTCGGCCCGGCGCTGCTCGCGGCCGTGTCGGGCGGGCTGCTGCTGAACTTCTTCCTCACCCCGCCGCTGTACTCGTTCACGATCGGCGAGCCGGAGAACGCCGTCACCGTCGTGGCGATGGCGGTGGTCGGGGTGCTCGTCGCGCTCGTGGTGGACCGTGCGGCGCGCCGCGCCGTGCAGGCCACGCGGGCGCGGGCGGAGGGCGCGTTGCTGGCCTCGTTCGCCCGCACCGTCCTGACCAGGACCGATCCGCTGCCGCGGCTCCTGGAGAAGGTGCAGGAGGCGTTCGGGCTGACGTCCGTTGCCCTGCTGGAGCAGGTGCCGCCGGGCAGCGATCACTGGATGTGCGTGGCGTCATCGGGTCCGGCGGGGTGCCAGGATCCCGACGACGCGGACGTCGACGTCGCCGTGGAGTCCGACCTGCACCTGATCGGGATGGGTCGGGCACTGCCGGCCGCCGACCGGCGACTGCTCGAGGTGGTGGGCGGGCAGGCGCTGCTCGCGCTGCGCAGCCAGCGCGCCGCCGCCGCGGCCGACGACTCGCGCCGGCGCGCCGAGGCGACGGAGATCCGCAGCACCCTGCTCTCGGCCGTCGGGCACGACCTGCGCAGCCCGCTGACCTCGATCAAGGCCGCCGCCAACAGCCTCGCCGACCCGTCGTTGGAGCTGCCGGAGTCCGATCGTCGCGAGCTTGCCGAGACCGTCGAGGAATCGGCCGACCGGCTCAGCGGGCTCGTCGACAACCTGCTCGACTCCTCGCGGCTGGCCGTGGGCGCCGTCGAACCGCTGCTCGCGCCCGTCGGGTACGACGAGGTGGTGGCGTTGGCGCTGGTCGGGATCGAGGACCGCGGGCGGGTGAGCGTCGAGATCGACGAGTCGCTCCCCGACGTCGTCGCCGACACCGGGCTGCTGGAACGCGTGGTGGCCAACGTCGTGGACAACGCGCTGCGCTACGCCGGCAAGGCCCCTGTAGTGCTCCGCGCCAGCGCGTACGCCGATCGCGTCGAGCTGCGGATCGTGGACTCCGGCCCGGGAGTGCCGCCGCGGGACCGGGACGCGCTGTTCACGCCGTTCCAGCGGTTGGGCGGCGCCGATCCCAGCGACCGCGACGGCCGTACCGGGGTGGGGCTCGGCCTGTCGGTGGCACGGGGTTTCATGGAGGTCATGGGCGGCACGTTGACGGCCGAGGACACCCCGGGCGGGGGCCTCACGGTGGTCGTCGCCCTACCGGCGGTGCCGCGATGACGGCTCGCGCATACGTTCGTGTGCCGACGCATACGGTCGACCGTGTGCGTGGGCACACGAGGCTGTGCGTGGACGGAGCGGTTGTGCGCTCGGCCGACCGGGGCGCAGTCCGTGGGCAGTTCGCTCGCGCACACCGTGGAGTGGCGGCGCACATGGTCGACGGTGTGCGTGGGCACACGAGGCCGTGCGTGAGCTGCTCGGGCGCCGGTGCGCTGGGCTGCTCGGCCGGCCGGGGCGCAGGGCATCGGCCGTTCGCTCGCGCACACCGTCGTGTGCCGGCGCACACGGTCGACCATGTGCGTGAC
>Ga0307513_10006553_pt1 | contig 15207 bp, 12 predicted proteins | sample 15_EM_MG_FD_202174 | JGI IMG/M metagenome (GOLD analysis project Ga0307513, IMG submission 202174) | Populus trichocarpa ectomycorrhiza microbial communities from riparian zone in the Pacific Northwest, United States - 15_EM | ecosystem: Host-associated > Plants > Roots > Unclassified | place... | reverse complement strand
ATGGCCTTGCCGCACTTTCTGATGGGCGCCGAATACGCGCATGCGGGGCAAATTCCGGAAGCCGAAGCGGCGTACGCCCAGGCCGTGCTGCTGGCGCCGCAATTCGACATGGCGCGCTTTCAGCTGGGCCTACTGCAGTTCACCTCTGGTCGCACCACGGTCGCGTTGGTAACTTGGCAACCGCTGTTCGCGTTGCCACCCACCCACGCCTTGCAACGCTTCGTGAGCGCGTTTGGCGCGCTGACCCAGGAGCGGTTGGCGGACGCGGTGGAGTTCTGTCAACAAGGCATGGCCCTCAACCACGACAATCCGCCGCTCAATGTCGACATGCAAATGCTGATCGACAGGATTGCGCGACTGCAAGGCACGATGCCGATGTCCAACGCCGCCCCCTCCGCAGACAACGCTCATGTGCTGTTGGCCAACTACCACCAACAGGACTCACTCCATTGACGTGCAGCTCGCTGCCCAGAGTCTCTGTCTATGACCCGGATTGATGCCAACGGCCAGCTGGCGGCGCTGATCCAGCGTCAGCTGGCAGCATTGAAGTCGCCCGGCCGCTTGGCACAGACCGCGTCTTCCCCCCAGACGCAAGCCGGCGGGGCAGAGCCCACCACACACGAAAGTCTTGCCAGCCTGATCGCGCGCCGTGTCCGCATGATCGACCCCGATGACCCTCAACGGGGTCGCAAGGCGTTTCGGGTGTTCCTGGAGTCCGTGTTGTTGGCCGAACTAGGCAAGGACCTGATCAACGATGCCGCCTTCTACCAAATGGTGGATCACATCCAGTTCCAGATGGAGACCGATCCCCAGCTCGGTCCGGCCGTTCGCGAAGCAGCGCCTCTTCTGCTCGAAGGAAAGGGCGGCTGATCGCGCTGATGGCGGAGCGGCTCGCGACATCACGGGCTCCAGTGTCGCCCCGCTGCACCGGCAGATATTCAGCCCCGCCGGCGTCGGCGGATTTCCGGGGCAAGGTCGTACAGCAATCGCCGCGAAGCGAGTCTACATGCGGCCTGCAGCCGGTCTTGGCCTCCTGTCGGCGACCATCGAGCTGCTCACGATGCCATACGGGTGTGCTCGGGCGGCCCGATGAACAACGACGAGCGCAACCACGCGTTGCAGTTGATCGCCGAGACCATCGAGCACCCGCATTCGACGCTTGCTTGACCGGTGTGCCGTTCTGCATGCAGCCGGTGCGCAACTTGCTTCGTGTGACATCTTCAACCGAAGATTCCACGGAGGCTGACTGAAAGTCACACGCGCCCTTCACTTGGTGTGTAGCTGGGTTGCTGGCGGCATGGCACAGTGGATCGATGTCCTCTGTGGACATGCGTCGGCCTGATAAAAGTTGCGCTTGATGTGTGCAAAATTTACCGACTCATCTGCAAACAAGGGCATGTCGACATAGGCGAACTGACACCATGCTCTCATCCAAGCAAAGCATCTCAGAAACCGGCTCTGATCCCATCGTTGCATCAGCAGCCTTGGAAGCTGCTCCGACGATCGATTTTCAACCGGCACAGCACCCTTCCAACGTAAACCACGTCGTCATTCGGGGACGGCGTCTCGACCTTGATCGGTACGTTGATTCAAAACTTTTCGATCCGTTGTACATCGCCGAAATGCGTCGACAGCTCCAAGAGGCGACGCCGTTTCCTCACCTCGCTGTCAGTGGCTGGTTCAACCCCGTGCTGCTCGAGCTGGTCCGCGAGGAATTCGACTTCGTCGACCACACCCAGTGGAAGGTTCACGACAACGACCAGGAGCGGACCCGCCGCTCGGCCAAGCACGATGGCCTGGGCCCGGCTTCACAGATCTATTTCGGGATCGTCAATTCCGGCTGGTTCATCGACTTGATCTCGGACATCACCGGTGAAAAAGATCTCCTGTCGGACCCCACGCTTCTCAACGGTGGCCTGCACGAAACTCCGCCCGGCGGGAAGTTCAGCATTCACCGCGACTTCGATCGCCACGCGCGTTATGGCTTGAACAACAAGATGGTGTTCATCACCTACCTCAACCGCAACTGGGATCCGGCTTGGGGTGCTGCACTGGAACTCTGGGACGGCGCCAGCCGCAAGAGTGTGCGCTCGGTCCAACCGGAGTTGGGCAATTCGGTCCTCCTGGTGCATGGCCCCAAGAGTTTTCATGGCCATCCTGAACCGATGACCGCGCCGGCCGGCCAGACAAGACGCTCGGTGGCGGTCTACTACTACGACAACCCGGCTGCGGAGGAGATGCGTGCCAAGCGCGTTTCATCGGTGTTCCTGTTCGCGCGCCGCTCCCCTTCCTTGCGTCGTGTCGTGCGGCAATTTTTTCCGCCGATCCTTGTCGACGCGCTCAAGAAGCTGATTGGGCGCTGACATCGAGCGCGGCACAAACGGGGGATTCGACTCGGCGGTGTTTGCCGGGTTGAGCGTGGCGCTCGTGCGAGGAGAGTTCGGGCCCGTCGGCGGCGACCCATGCATGTGCTCCAGGTACGATCAGGCATACATGTCTGCATTGGGCTCGAAGCCACCCCTCACTCTCTTTGCCGCCGCCGGGCAGCCGCTGGAAATGGTGAGGCGCTGAATGCGCAGACTGCGCCACCTCACTTGGGCAGTTTTGCATCTGTTGAAGATGTCGGCACGCGCCGCCTGGGCTGACTGGCTCAACGCTGCGAGTCGCCAGGCGGTGGTCGTCGATGGCGCCACTGTCGTTGTCAGCCTGACGACCCACGGCGTCCGGATCGGCCGTGTGCACCGCACCATCGAATCCATCGGCAGAGGCCGAGTTCGGCCGCGGCGCATGATCCTGTGGTTGAGCCTCAGCGAACGCGAGCGACCTCTGCCGCGCGCGCTGCAGCGGCTGCGCGCACGTGGGCTCGAGGTGCGTTATGCGGAAGACTGCGGCCCGCACACCAAGTACTTCCCATATGTCTGCTCCGAGCCGAAGCACCTCGTGGCGATGGTGACGGCCGATGACGACACCTGGTATCCGAACTTCTGGCTGGATCGGCTCTGTCGCGCGCACGTCGCCCAGCCCGAGCTCGTGCATTGCTATCGCGCGCGCCGCATCCAGCTGAAAGACAACGGTCTTGCGCCTTACGCCACCTGGCCTTTCGTGGTGAACGACCGACCTGCCCCCACGGTCTTTGCCACCGGTGTGTGCGGTGTCATCTACCCGCCAACCTTGCTGGACGCCCTGCGCGACACCGGCCCGGCGTTTCAATCGCGTTGCCCGAAGGCCGACGACCTGTGGTTGCACGTCACCGCACTTCGCAACGGCTTTGTTGCACGGCAACTTGATGCCAGGGCCGCCGAGTTCGACACGATGCCGTCGACGCAGTCCATCGCGTTGTGGCATCAGAACCTGATCCTGTCGGGCAACGACCCCCAAGCCGCAGCCACCTACACGGAGTCCGACCTGGCCCGCTTGCGCGTCGCCTGAGCCGCTCGCGGACTCAGCGCGGCCGGCGCAGCAGTGCGCGCAGATCGGCCAGTTTGCGGCGGAACACCAACGTCAGCACGACGAGGTACACGATCGCGCCGACGGGGCACGCCACGACGAGCGTGAGCAGCGGCGTCACTCCCTCGCGTTCACAGGCCCAGACGATCACGCGCACCGCCGCGGCCATGACCAGCGAAGACGCGACGGGCGCCGACAGCGCCTTTGCCAAATCGGCCAGCGACGAATCGAGTTGGCTCAAGGTGACGAGCATCACCGGGACGAAATTGATCAGGTTCGCAGCCATGTAAAGCGCAGCCAACACCAGCACGTCGTATTGCGCGCCGATGAAGAACGCCGACAGTTGGGTGACTGCCGTCAAAACGCCAACCCTCATCATCAGGTCGGTCCGGCCTCGCGCCATGAATATTGCGCCGGTACTGCTCATGATGGATTGCAGAAACCCCGTCGGTGCCAGCCACATGAGGATGGCACCGACCTGCCCCCAGCCCGACCCGAAGGCGACGGTGACGAAGGCTTCGCGCACGCTGAACAAGCCCGCCATCAGCGGTGCGGTGATGGTGGCAATGAGTGCGATCGTGCGCAGGTACAACGACGCCATGTCCGCAATGCGTGTCTGCTGCTGGCTCATGATCGGATACAGCGCACGCGAGGCAACGCTCGTCAGGCTCTGGATGGGAAAGAGCATCAGGCGATACGCCATCGAATAGAAGCCGAGCACAGTGGTGCCCAGGAAGCGCCCGATGATCATTCCGTCCGCGTTGCGAGAGAAGTAGTTGATGAACTGGAAGAGACTGAGGTTGCCACTGAACCCCACCAGGCCCTTGAGTTCGGAGAGACTGCCGTTTCTGCCGGGGCGCCACAGAGACTTCTTCCAGAGCAACAGCGTGGAGACGACGGCATTGACAACGGCCTGCACCACCAGGCTGAACACGCCCCATCCTGCTGCCGCCGCGGCGACCGCGCACGCCACACCGAGGGTCAGCGCCCCGAGTTCGATCTTCGCGATGGACTTGAACTGCGAGCGCCGCTCCAGCAGGGCTTGATGCGTTGTTGCTGAAGCCGTGATCGGAAAGATCACCGCCAGTGCCCAAAGCACCGGGGGCAATTCGGCCGAGCCGAACAGGTGGGCGATAGGAATGGCCCCCGCCCACAGGATCACGGCGACAGCCATGCCCATCGAGAGATTCAGCCAGAAGACGCTGTCGAGCAGCTTGTCGCTGAGGTGGCGACTCTGCACCACGGCTGCGCCGGTGCCGAGATCACGCATCAGCAGCGCGAAGTTGGTCACGACCGTTGCCATTGCCATCACGCCGTACTGTTGCGCGTCGAGCAGCCGAGCGAGCGAGGCCAAGCCGATGAGCTGCAGCGCGATCCGGCCGACCTGGGCGATGGCCACCCACTGCGCATTGCCCATCGCCGACGGCGGGGGGTCGGCGGGCGGGTGAGGGGCTGGAGAAGGATCTGGCGTCGGCGTCTTTTCAGTCACGGTCCAGCCTCGATCACGCTCGGTGGCACTCCATGCGAGGCCTTGACTTGCAAGGGGACGGGGCGAGCGCCGTATGGAGAGTCAGGTGCATGCAGTCACGCTGTGGAAACGGGGGGCCAAGTCGAGGCGGGAGCCGCGTGCCTTGGCAATGCGGTGAGCTCGGCAGATTGCCTCTGCGAACTGCGCCAAGAGCGTAGCATGGCGACACTGTGCCGAGAGGCGCTGGCAGGTTTGAAAAAGCGATATCGATGCGACGATACGCGATGGGTTTTCGCATATCGCATCGATCTTGCCGATCTTTGGAGTGATCTCTTGCCGCCTGATGTGGCCGGCCCAGTTTCCATCCAAGTCGATCAAGCGAGCATGAGGCAGCGTCATTTCACATGCCCCATATCTCGTACAGTCGATACCAATGAATGCGTAACGACGACTGACAGACAGCCAATGAGAATTGCTTACCTCAGCACGATGTCATGCGCCCCCGTGGCTATCTGTTCGTCGCTGGCAATCGCCGCCTCCACAAAAACGAATCCAGAACGCGAATGACCCCGATGCCATCTGCAGTCGATGTCGTTTCGGCACGAAGCGTCAGCGTCGTGATTCCGTCGCGCGATGGGCGAGGCCTCTTGAAACGCGCACTTGATTCGATCGTGCCTGGAGCACAGCACGTGCGTGAAGTCATCGTCGTCTACAGCAACAGCCCGGTCGAGTTCAAGGCGTACTGCGAGGCACTGCTTCCTCAGTATGCGGCCAGCTTCGAGGCCCGTGCCATCGACAGCGGAGTGCCAAGCAACGGTGCGATCGCTCGCAATCTGGGAATGCATGCTGCCGTTGCGCCTTTGCTGGCGCTTCTTGACGACGACGACGAGTGGCTGCCCGAGAAGCTCGACGTTTACCTCGAGCACATCGCACGCCTGTCTTTGTCCAAAGACTTCGTGCTCTTCTCGCAGGTTGTAGCGTGCAGAGAAGACCGCACCCGTTGGCAGCTGTTCCCTTCGATCCACTATGACGGAGGGCGCTTCTCGGACTTCGTGCTGTCGCCGCTCGGGGGTGCGCAGACGAGCTCGCTGCTCTTGCCCACTCCCTTGGCCCAACGAGTGGGCTTCGATCCCTCGCTGGTTCGGCACCAAGACTACGACTTTTGCCTGCGGCTTGAAGAGGCCGGTGCCCGCTTCGTCGCGATCGAGCAGCCGTTGTCGTATTGGTACCAGCGCGGCAATGGCGTGGAAAAGGGCGGGACCTTTGACTTCTGCAGCGGTTGGGTCCAAAAAAACGCGCACCGGATATCGCGCGCAGCCTATATAGGCTACATCGAAAAAGATATGTTCACGGTGGCTCGCATAAGCAGGCGCCTGAACGATTTTTTCGCCTTTCAGCGCGCGAACTTGACCAGCCGCGAGATCGTGGGTTCGCTATTGCGGCTCGCCGGGCGCGCGATCAGTTCGTTAAGGCGCAGGCTGTCGCCAAGAACGGGTGCGTTCGTACCCCGCTGAGGCGCCGAGGGGAACAACAGCCACAACTCTCGCGACAAGGCTCATGGTGATTCTTCGTGAGGCCTAACGAGACTGTGCAATAACCCGCTTGGCCTTGTACTTGCCTCGATCGGCGAAGCGTTCGTCCCTGCTGCGGGACCAAGGGTTTGCTACTCGACGATGCCGATCTGTCGCCGCATGCTGCCAAGCAGCTCGTAGATCCACTCCTCGTAGTTCGGGTGCAACGCGAAACCTTGCCGTTGAACGGCGTACTGGAAGTCTGGCAGCGCTTTGAACTGTTCGGCCTGTTTGGCTGCTGCTCGGGCGCTCATGGGCGCCTTGGCGGCATCGAGAGGCCAGGCAGAGGGGGGCGGCGACTCCGCGAAATTGAGGTTGGCGCTGTCCACGTAGCGGACGGAATAGGAAGTCGCCTTGTAAGCGACGCTCAACGTGATCGGGTGCTTGAAGTTCTTGACGGCTTTCAGCTGAAGTGAGCCGTCTGGCTGCACGGTGCTGCCCCATCCTTCGATTGCAGCTGCGGCACGCAGCGCTTTGCGCACCTGAGCTGCGGTGAGTTCGTGATCGGCGCTCACTGGGATGTCGATGTGATCGAACAGGGGCACCAAGGTTCGCTGAGCGCTCGCGCTTCCCATCAAGCAAATCGAAAGCATGGCCATCAAACATATTTTTCTCATCGATCCCTCCTCGTAGCTACATTGTTAGCAGATCATGAAGAATACAACTCAAGTATGCGGTTTTGAATGGCACACGTGTGGTGCCTCAAAAGCCGGGTAATGCAAAGCGGCGCCTCGTGGCCAGGTTGCAATAAAAATCAGATGGGAACAGGAATGAAAACACTTTGGGCTCTGCTGCTTGCTTTCACTGCGGGATCAGCGCTCGCGCGCCAGGGCATCCCGGTGGTTGATTTCGTCGACGTGCCGGTGAGTGCATCCACCAGCAAGGCCGTCACGGCGGCCCAGGTGCGCGCAGCGATCACGGCGGCGGCGCTGATCAACAAATGGGATGTCGAGCCCGATGGGGACGCGTTGCGCCTCACCTTGGTCGAGAACCACTTCCACACCGTCGTGGTCAAGGTGTCTTACTCCGCCGCGGCTTACTCGGTGCTGTATGTCGACAGCAAGGAGATGGACTACTTGCCGCCCGATCGAGCGTTCACGCACCACTCCTCACCAGGCATGGCGCAGGACGCCATCGCGAAGCAGCAGGCGAAGTTCGCGCGCTACGCCGAGAGCACGAAAGCCGTGCCTCGCGAGGGCACGCTGATTCATCCGTTCTATGAAGAGTGGGTCATTGAGCTTCTGCGCGGAGTGCGTCGGCAATTGATCGTTGCCCAGTAGGCCGCCATCATCCAAAACATGCGCGGGGCTTGTGCGGGTATCCGGCCTCACCGAAAGCAAAAGCGCACAACGGACGGCGCGAACGTCGAGGCTCAGTTCGTAGCCTCGTCGGACTTGCGAACATCGGCCTCGATCGATCGCTTGGCCGCCTGAATGGCGCTGGCCGTCGCCGCCTCGGCGGTCTCGCTGATCGTCTCGGGGAAGCGCTGCCAGCAGTCGCTTCCGCCAAACGGCGGGACCACCGAGTAGCTCGCCTGAAAACGCCGGGGTCCTGCCTCGCAGCACCGCGTGGTGATGCGGTAGCCCTGATAAAAGGTGTTGTGGTTTCCGAACATGAGTACCTCCCTGCTTTCGCATTGAGACCCACAGTGCGCCCAAAGACAGGGGGTCAGGGTAGGAGAAGAGGCCGCCTGCGGGACGGACCAATACGCTCATTGCCCCGGACGAAAGGCCCGCGCCGCGCGCCAAGCCCAGGCGGGGCCTCTCAGCGCGCGGCCTTTGGTTTCACAATTGTTGGCGGCAGCCAGGCAAGCTCGACACGCCCACCTGGGCACTCGGCGCCCGTTCACCTGAGCAGGCTCGCGAGCGGCTCTGCGGCTCAAGCGAAAGCCGGCGCCCCGGCCTTGATGGTGAAGTTCGACACCAGGCGCATCAGGTCGGCCGCCTGCGTCTCCAGGCTCTCGGCCGCAGCCGCGCTCTGCTCCACGAGCGCCGCGTTTTGCTGCGTGCCCTGATCGAGCGAGGTCACGGCCTGATTGACCTGGGCAATGCCCGTGGTCTGCTCGCCGGTCGACGCATTGATCTCGGCGATCAGGTCGGTCACGCGCCGCACGCGTTGCACGATCTCGGTCATGGTCTTGCCGGCTTCGCCGACCAGGCGGGTACCGCTGTCGACCTTCTCGACCGAGGCGGTGATCAGCGCCTTGATCTCGCGCGCCGCCTGGGCGCTGCGCTGTGCCAGCGAACGCACTTCGCTCGCCACCACCGCGAAGCCGCGGCCCTGCTCGCCGGCACGTGCGGCTTCCACCGCCGCGTTCAGCGCGAGGATGTTGGTCTGGAACGCGATGCCGTCGATCACGCCGATGATGTCGGCGATCTTGCGGCTGCTGTCGCTGATCTCGTGCATGGTCGTCACGACACGCGTGACCACCTCGCCGCCCTGGTCGGCGACGGTCGCTGCCGAGGCCGCGAACTGGTTGGCCTGCTGCGCGTTGCCGGCGTTCAGCTGCACCGCGTCGGTCATTTGCTGCATGGAGGCGGCTGTCTGCTGCAGCGCGGTCGCCTGCTGCTCCGTGCGGTTCGACAGGTCGGCGTTGCCGCTGGCGATCTCGCTCGATGCATGGCTGATCGACTGCGCGCCGCTTTGCACGTCGCCCACCAGGCGGCGCAGCTGCAGCGTCATCTCCTGCACCGCGCTCAACAGGCTGCCTGTCGCGCCCGGCTGAACCGCGATGTCGTGCGACAGGTCGCCCTGTGCGACGCGCAGCACCGCTTCGCGCGCGTATTCGGGGTCGCCCCCGAGCTGGCGCCAGACCTGGCGAATGATCCAGCGCGAGCCGAGCCCCAGGCCCACCAGCACGAGGCCGGCGCTGGCAAGAATGGCCACCAGCGTGGAGCTGGTGCTGCGCTTGGCGCCGGCCATCGCGGCATCAAAGCCCTCTTGCGACTCAGCCTGGGCCTGCTTCAGCGATGCGGTGAACAGCTTCTGTGCGCCTTGCATCTTTGTCAGCGCGGCCCCCTCGTCACCTTGCTGGCCACCGATCAGGATGCCCAGCGCCTGCGCCGCAGATGCGTAATAGCCGTCGAACTCGGCCCGCAAACGTTGTGCCTCAGCCGATCGACCGGGAATGGCCTGCGTGGTTTGCAGCAACGCGCGGATCTGCTCTGCCTGTTTGGCGCTCTCTTCCAGGCCTTTCTTGTCGCCTTCGGAAGCCGCGTTTTGCAGCGTCGCCACCAGGCCGTCGAAGCGGCCCGCCAGCTGCTGGCTCGCGTTCAGGTAGGGATAGTGCGTCTGCCCGACCGCGTCGAGCGCCTGCGACGTGCGGGTCGAGAACGCGAAGACCACCATGACTCCCAGCGCAAAGACGAGCGCCGAAGACAGTGGCAGCAACCAGATGGTGTGTTTGACTTTCAAGGTGGGTTCTCGTGGTGGCTACAGCGTGCGTGAAGAACGTCAGTCGACCGACTTCACCAGGTGCGCGACCTGGCCCTTGAACTCGGCGGAGTCGCGCGTCTTGCCTTCGAGCTTCCAGACTTCTTTGGCGGTCGGACCGTACTTGGCGTAGAACACCTTCGAGAAGATGGTGAAGTACGGCTTCTCGGCCAGCGGCGGCGAGATGCGTTCGATCTTCGCGCGCAGGTCGGCGTTGTCCTGCAGCGTGTCGTCGGCTTCGGTGGTCTGCAGTGCGGCCAGCTGGTAGCGGCCGGCGGCCACGCGCTTGAGGATCTCGGTCGTCGCGTTGGCACTGTCGTCGACCTTGGCGCCGAGCTTGGTCAGCTGGGCGATCACCGAGTAGCCGGTGGGCGCGCCGATGGTGCCGTCGACACCGGTCAGCTTCTGGCCGTCCCAGCCGGCGGCCGTGCCCTTCGCGCGGTACAGCGCGTAAGTGGCGCGGTACATGCGCTTGGTGGCGTCGGATTCGCCATCCAGCTTCACCGGGTACACCGCGAATTCGGCGCGGTCGGCGGCAAAGCTGGCGTTGATGGCGCCATCCACCGCGCCGCTCTTCACCTCGGCCATGCACTGCTTCCAGGGCATCGGGCTCAGCTTGATGGGCACGCCCAGCTGCTTCTCGATCGATTGCATCATCACCGCGCTGTAGCCCGGCTTGCCGTTGATCAGCCACGGGTAGGCTTCTTCGTGCGAGTGGCACAGCGTGATCTTGTCGGGGTTCGACTGGGCCTGGGCGGCGGGCATCGCGGCGAAGCAAGCGACCAAAGAGGCGATGGAGAGCGCAAACGTATGGCTTTTCATGTGGGTACGGATGGTGACGTGGACGACATGGAGGTATCGGCGTAAACCCTAGGTAACTTGAGCCAACTCCGTCACGCCTACGACCGCTTCAACGTCCACCCGCGAGCCCGATCGCGTGTCGTATTTATCGACAAGCGGCCTGAGCCGAACGCCCCGGCTCACCGCACCAGGCTGACAGCTCCGGGCACCGCAATCCGCAGCAAGCCCGGGTCGATCGCCCGCAGCAGATTGACGGCGCCGTCGCCCTTCGTCACCTGCCCGCTGCGCAGCGCCCACCTGGCCTGGCTTTCCATCGTGCTCACGAGCGACTGGTCGAGGTTCAGCGAATAGTCGTGCGCCACGAGGTAGGCAGCAGCCTGCGCGTCGGTGATGCGCAGGCGCGTGGTCAGCACCTGCCTCGCTGCGGCCGGCTCCTGTGCAATGAGTTGGCTGGCGCGCGCGAGTGCACGCAGCAGCTTGACGATCTCGGTGTTGGCGACGGCCGTCTTGCGCCGGTTGGTCACCAGTGTGAAGTGCTGCGTGTAGACGCGCGGCGTGGGCATCGCGGCCAGATCGTCTTTCAATGCATCGGCCACCGTGGAAGCAATGGGCTCCCAGATCGCCACGGCATCGACGTCGCGGTTCTCCATCGCCGCGGCGAGCCGGTCGGCCGGCAGCGGCACCAGCGTGACTTCGGAGCGATCGACGCCCTGGAACAGCAGCCAGGTGTCGAGGTAGTACTCGGCCGAGGTGCCGGCCACCGTGCCGACACGCTTGCCTCGGAGATCGTGGGGCCGCAATACACCGGCGCTGCGGCGGGCGAGCACGCGCATCTGGTGCGAGCTGCTGAGCGTGGCGACGATGGACAAGTCGGCCTTCGTGAAGCTGTTCAGGCTCACCAGCAATTCGGCGGCGGTGGCCACGTCGGCGTGGCCTTGTTGCAGCATCTCGACGCACTGCTTGCCGCTGCGGCAATCGAGCGGCTTCACGTTGGCGCCTTCGCTCTTGAAGTAGCCCTTGGCTTCGGCCACGTAGACCGGCAGGGACACCGGCCCGGCCGACACCGCCAGCCTGAGTTCGTGCGCGAACGCCGGTGCCAGGCGCAGGCAGGCGGCCAGGAACAACGCAGCCGACAGGAGGCAGCGCACCACGGTTCAGGCCATCCGGTGCACGTTGCGGCCGGCGCTCTTGGCTTCGTAGAGCGCCTTGTCGGCCCGCTCGAGCAGCACACCGGGCGTGATATCGCCCTCGCTCGCGTCGTGGTGCGAAATGCCGACGCTGGTCGTCACCTTGAGAATGTGCTGGTCGACGACGAAGGGCACGTTCATCTCGGCAATGATCTTGTCGGCGATCAGCGTGACCACCTTCACGTCGTGCAGCCCTTCGAGGATGACCACGAACTCGTCGCCGGCGAGGCGCGCCACGGTGTCGGTGGTGCGAACCGTCTTCTGCAGGCGCTTGGCGAACTCCTTCAGCACCGTGTCGCCGGCGGCATGGCCCAGCGAGTCGTTGATGGCCTTGAAGTGGTCGATGTCGAGGAACATCAGCGCCACCCCGTTGCCGGTACGCGCGCTGCGGGCCAGGGCTTCGGGCAGCTTCTCGTTGTAGTGCAGGCGGTTGGGCAGGCCGGTCAGCGCGTCGAAGCGCGCCAGGGCCTTCAGCTGCTGTTCGACGCGCTTGAGCGAGCTCACATCGCTGGTGAGCGCGTAGACGCCTTGCACGGCGCCCGCGGCGTCGCGGTCGGGGATGTACGAGGTCTGCGTGGCACGCGTGGTGCCCAGGCCGGTCACTTCGCCTTCGAATTCCACGCGCTCGCCTTGCAGCGCACGCTCCAGCTTCTCTCGGCGTGCTTCGAATGCCTGGGCACCAACCACCTCGCGCATCGGCCTGCCGATCATCCCTTCGGTTTCGACGCCCAGCCAGGTCTTGAAGGTGCCGTTGGCAAAGCCGAGCCGCTGCTGGTCGTCGATGTAGGAGATGAGCACCGGCAGGTTGTCGGTGATCTGGCGCAGGCGCTGCTCGCTGCGCGCGCGCGAAACCTCAGCCAGACGCACGTCGGTCACGTCGAAGGTCATCACGTAGAAGCCGCGGGTCGACCCGTCGTCGGCCCGGTCGGGCACGAGGTTGGCCTTGAAGTAGGCATCGCGCCCCTTGCGCACCACATGCCATTCGAAGGCCTGCTGCTCGCCGCGCAGCACCGCTTGCACGTGCGGCTCGTGCAGGGCATAGGCCTCTTCGCCGATGCCGGAGCGCAGCGTGTGCTGCGACAGGTCGGCACCCAGCAGGCCGGTGAGCTTGCGCACCGTGGTGTTGGCGAAGAGGCAGCGCTCGTCGAGGTCGAAGTGGCCGATCATCGCGGGGATGTTGTCGGTGATCGCGCGCAGGCGCGTCTCGCTGTCGCGCACACGTGCACCGGCCTCGCGGTGCACGGTGACGTCGACCGTCATCGCATACAGGCCGAGCACCTGGCCGTGCTCGTCGATGTCGGGCAGGTACTCGGAAAGCAGCCACGAAGACCTGCCGTCGACCAGGCTCATGCGTTCGAACTGCTGCCGCACGCCGGCGAAGGTGGCCGCCAGGTAAGGGCCGATGACGGCATAGGCCTCGTCGCCCAGGCCCTCTTTCACCGTCTTGCCGATGAGCGAAGACGGGTCGACACCGGGCAGGCGGCGGTACTGTTCGTTGGCGAAGCGGTAGCGCTCGTCGCGGTCGACGTAGGCGATCATCGTCGGCAGGTTGTCGGTCACGGCGCGCAGGCGCTTGGTGGCCTGGGCGGCGTGGTCGCGGCTGGCGCTCATGGCCGCGGTCATCGCGTCGAAGCGGCGGGCGAGTTCACCGAGCTCGTCGGGCGCGTCGCTGCCGATGCGGTGGCCGAGGTCGCCTTCGCCGACCACGGCGGCAGCCTCGGCGAGCCGCTGCACGGGCAGCAGCAAACGCTGGCGTACCACCCAGGTCAGCACCATGAACATCAGCACCATGACCATCGGCGTGGTGAAGGCGACGATCTGGAAGCGCTCGTCGGCATACCGGCGTGCCGCGGCCACGTCCTGGAACCACTGGTCGGCGTAGTCGCTCATCGCCTGCGTGCTGGTGAGCAGCTGGTCGAGCAAGGCTTCCCTGCGGCGCACATCGAACGGCTCGCCGGTCTTCGGGATTTCTTCGAGACGCAAAAACAGCTCCGGCAGGTCCTGCGCCAGGTTGCGCAGGCCGACCACCGCGCCGTTGCCTTGCCGGGCACCGTCATCGAACAGCAGCGCCTTGGCGATCGACGCGTGCCGCAGGTGCCATTGCTCGGCAGCACGCGGCTCCAGGTAGCGCGCGTACTCCTGCGTCAGCGTCAGCAGGCCCGTCACTTCGTGCGAGACGTTCTGCGCACGAGACTGCGTCTCGGCAGCGGCGTTCTCGAGGCTGGCGGCCGTTGCAACCGCCAGGGCCGCCAGCATTCCCAGCAAGGCTGCCGCCACGATGGCCACGAGCAACAGATTGCGGATCCGCATGGCTGGCTACCGACCCAGGCTCACCGCCGAGGGCTTGGCAATCATCAGTGGGGCCGTGTGGAGAAAGCCCATGAAGTTCGGGCTGGCCTTGCCGTGCACCTGGCCTTCGCGGACTGCCCAGCGGGCTTCGCTTTCCATGGTGCGCAGCAGCGCTTGGTCGAGGCCCAGCCGGTAGCTGGTCGATGGCCAGAACCAGGTGACGAAACCTTCGTCCAGCTGCAGGCGCTTGCGCAGGATGGCCTTGGCTTCCTCGGGTCTGTCTTGAATGAATTGCTCCCCCCGCTCCACCGCGCGCAGCAGGCGGACCAGGACGTCGTCGCGCACGCCGAACAAGCGCCGCGCCGCCACCAGATTGAAGGTCTGCACATAGGCGCTGGCACGCGGCAGCACCCGGCCCGTGGCGCCGGGCGCCTTGGCGGCGAGGTAGCCGAAGGGCTCCCACACCGCGACCGCATCGACCCGGCCGCTCTGCAGCGCGCCGACCGATTTTTCAGGCAGCAAATCGACGATGGTGATCTTGCGAGGGTCGACGTTGATCGCCAGCAGATGAAGCTCCAGGAAGTAGTGGCTGGCCGAGCCGATGGACATGCCGATGCGCTTGCCGGCCCAGTCGTGCGGGTTGGCGAGCGCGCCCGCGTTCGCATTGGCAATGAGCTTCAGGTTGCTGGTGCTGGTGGCGATGGTCGAGACGATGGCGTAGTCGGTGCGGTCGAAGCCGCTGAAGGCGACGGCCATTTCAGATGCGGTGGCCGCGTCGGCGCGGCCGTCCAGCAGCTCGCGCAGGCAACTGACGCCGCCGACGCATTCGGCCACCTGCACGTCGATCCCTTCGGCGCTGAAGAAGCCCAGTTCCAGCGCCACGTAGACAGGCAGGGAGTGAGGTGATTTCGACAAGGCGAGGCGCAGCCCATCGGCTGCGAGTGCCGTCAAAGGCAGGCTGAACAGCAGCGCCATGCCCAGCCGTTGCACGACCCGAAAGACGAACGATGTT
>Ga0307513_10006552_pt1 | contig 15207 bp, 19 predicted proteins | sample 15_EM_MG_FD_202174 | JGI IMG/M metagenome (GOLD analysis project Ga0307513, IMG submission 202174) | Populus trichocarpa ectomycorrhiza microbial communities from riparian zone in the Pacific Northwest, United States - 15_EM | ecosystem: Host-associated > Plants > Roots > Unclassified | place... | reverse complement strand
CTTTCGTATTTGCATGCCCGTAGAACCCTTATAATATACATATTACCAATAATTTCCATATTCGCAACAGTGCCCCATCACAAAACTCCATCTTTTGAACATCCCTTTAACTCACCTCCTCGATCGGTGTTCAACTTATCTCCGACGCGTATAATACGACGATCCGTGGCGAACTATAAAAGTTTACATTCAAAAATACAACACTGGCCGGTAGCCCGTTCAGTTGTAGTTCTAGAAAGAATGAAGAAAATCAGGCGCGGCAATTACAACGGTCATTACACTCAACCATCCCGTCCTTGATTCCTTCTATATCAGTGTCAGTCATATACGCAGCAGAAATATTGCTCACGACGATGCGTTAGCAGAATCCAACGATCTTCCCTCACAAGCCATCTGTCCTTCGCAGGACCATTATCCTATTCCGTGCCCAGAACCTGCCCCAACAATTCACAAGCAAATTCCATTCAAATATCTATTCGACATTTCCAGTAGATATCGCGTCCCTCCGGACCCAATGGTCCTCTTCGAACGCGACCACACTTTTTGCAGTCCTCATGGACAGGAACCCCACAATGGGAACTACCTTCGTCTTTCACAATCAATCGTGCCGCGATGTATTCGAGACCAATGACCCTCCGCTGCCAACTTGCGTACTCGTCCCTCCAGGACATTGCCGGAACCACAAATGGTAGACCTTTTGGGCGTTGGAGCAGCATGGTAGTTGTAGGGTCTAGAATAAAAGCACCAGGTCCGATATCCCTTCTTCCATTTGAGCCAGCCCGAAGCAACAAGAACAAGGCCTGCCACTGAAAGACTCATCATGACCCTCCGCGAGGCCAATATCGTCCGCAGCTCGAGACAAGGAACCTAACTTTGGCTCAACACCTACATTGACGACACAACTGACTTGAACGGGTAGATTGGCGTGGAGGGTGGGCGACAGAGAAGTGAGTACTCGTGGAAAGGTTCTGAGTGACACAACAGTGAGGTTGGGGGATGCCGGGTAGGGAATAAATATTGGGTGCTGGCCCCGATAACTGAGGTCCTGATATTGCAACTAAACCAAGATAAACATAGAAGAGTTGCAAATTACGGATCTTACGGACACAGGATACCACTGAGGATCCACCCGCATGGCCTGTTCTCGTGATTGATAGTGCCTGTAAAATCGGCAGGCTCACACTGCACAAGAGATCAATGACCACATGTCTTGAAGTATCCGCAGCAATTTTGTGAACCATGTCTTTTGCCCATAGTCGTCGACCAGGTTTGTGGCCGAAAGAAGCGAGGACCAATCATTTTTCGGGGATTTCACCTTGGTTGTTTCCGTTCGCAGTCGTCTAAATGGGTTCGCCATGGTGTTGTCGACGGATACTACACACGATATCTTCAGCAAAAAATTCCGTACGGGCCTTTGCGACGACGGCCCATCTACGACGGCAACCCCAAACATACATCGAAAAAGTAGTCCAGAAATATGCCGTTGGGTGGCCTCAAGACAAAGTTGTCAAGGCCGGAGACTATGTTATGATACGGCCTGAACACGTTATGAGCCATGATAACACGGGTCCAGTTATTTCCAAGTGAGCATTCCTTCCTCTCGACCTCGCCTGAGTACCATACGGCATTTTCTCCCCTCATAATCTACCCAGAACCCAACGCTTATTCGTTGTGGCCCTTTCAGGTTCAAATCGATAGGCGCAACCCGCATCTACAACCCCCGACAAACCGTCTTCACGTTGGACCACGATGTGCAGAACAAATCAGACAAAAACCTTGCCAAATACGCGGCCATAGAAGCATTTGCCCGGAAGCATGATGTAGATTTTTTTCCTGCGGGTCGCGGAATCGGTCATCAAATTCTGGTTGAAGAAGGCTATGCCTTTCCGCAAACCTTGACTGTCGCAAGCGACAGCCACAGCAACATGTATGGTGGTGTTGGGTGCGTTGGTACACCGATAGTCCGTACAGATGCTGCCGCCATTTGGGCAACTGGCCAGACTTGGTGGCAAGTCCCTCGAATGATCAAGGTCGAATTGAGAGGCAAATTACGACCGGGAGTAACTGGAAAGGATGTGATCGTCGCCCTATGCGGGGTATTTAATCACGATGAGGTCCTCAACGGGGCGATCGAATTCACTGGGGAGGGGGTTTCCGCATTGACAATTGACGAGCGCCTCACCATCTCCAACATGACAACAGAATGGGGTGCCCTTGTGGGGGTGTTCCCAGTAGACGAGCCACTACTGCAATGGTATGACGCGTTGCTCAAGCGACTCTCGCTGCGAACATTCCATTCCTCCAAGCCAGACTCAGCTCCTGAACCCCCTGAACACCCTAGAGTCAACTCGTCACGCCTCAGCGCTTTGCGTTCGAACATTCTCTTTTCCGATCCCGATGCCGTATACTCTTCCCATCTCATCTTCGACCTTTCCACCCTCGTTCCGCACGTCTCTGGGCCCAATAGTGTCAAAGTATCCACGCCATTACCGACCCTCGCCAAATTGAATATCGCCATTAACAAAGCCTACCTAGTCAGTTGCACAAATTCTCGTGTATCAGACATTGCGGCAGCGGCAGCGGTTGTTCGTGGGCGGCACATTGCCCCTGGAGTAGAGTTCTATATTGCAGCGGCCAGCTCTGTCGTCCAACAGGATGCGGAGAAGTCTGGTGATTGGGGTGCACTGATCGCGGCAGGTGCAAAGACTCTCCCTGCTGGGTGCGGGCCATGCATTGGCCTAGGCACGGGGTTACTTGAGGAAGGCGAGGTGGGGATTAGCGCGACAAATAGGAACTACAAGGGCAGAATGGGGTCTCCAAAGGCGCAGGCCTATCTCGCGAGCCCTGCCGTTGTGGCCGCAAGCGCTGTCAAAGGCTACATTTGCGGACCAGATGAAATAGATGCAACACAAGCCACCTATGATTCAACTCCGCCCACCTTCTCGATTGCTGAACAGGAAAGCAGCTTGGCCTCCGCCGCTCCTTCTTCGACCACGGAACAAGAGCTCTACCCGGGCTTCCCCTCAATATTCGGCGGCAGGATCATATTCGCCCCTCAAGACAATTTAAACACCGATGGAATCTACCCCGGTAAATATACCTACCAAGACGATATGACTCTGGAGCAACAAGCGAAAGTAGTGATGGAAAACTACGATCCACAGTTCGCGTCTCGAGTCGCGCAAATCATCGACTCGTCATCCTCGCCGTCTGACTCGGCAGTCAAGTCCGGTGTAATCCTCGTCTCTGGCTTCAACTTCGGCACAGGCTCTTCGCGAGAGCAAGCAGCAACTGCCCTGAAATCTGCTGGAGTCCCTCTCGTCGTCGCTGGGTCATTCGGAGACATCTTCAAGCGGAATTCCATCAACAATGGGCTCATTTGTATTGAATGTCCCGAGCTGGTCGAGGATATGACACGGGAGTACGCAAAAGATGGGAAGCGAGGTGCTGGAGGCAAGAAAGGGGGGGTCAGTGTCGAGCCAGGCTGGGACATTACCGTAGACATGCGAACGGGACAATTACGCGTGTTGACTGAGGATGGAAAGAGAGTGTACTCCGCCCGGCCAGTTGGGACAAGCGTCCAGGAGCTGTGGACTTGTGGAGGTCTGGAGGGCTTCGTTCTCAAGACCATCAAGAGCACCGGTTCATGACCTTGTCTTGTTTAGAGTTTTGGTGTGCTACAATAGCGTCGGACGTTTGGATTCATGTATGTCTAGGGGCTCAGTTCACCAACGCGAAAAACGTGGTATTCAATTACTGGGCGGACAATCGGCAACACCAAGGACAGGGAGCAGGAAAGCAGGTACAAACACACGCATCGCTAGCTGTGTTGCTGCTACGACAAAAAGGTATGGAGAAAGGACAGACTGGAAATGGGTGATAAAACCCTGTCGATGGATAGCCTCGGGTGTTCCGCCGCAGAGGATAGGATACAGATGATGTAGATTTTATAAGCCAGAGGATATGAAGCAAACCAGATAGTATTTGGAAAGAGATCTTGCTTGTCAGTGAACATTCGTCGGGCTATATACTGATTCAACGCGGGTCCACCACAACACTAGCACGGCAAATGCGTAAAACGTGGACGTAGAGTGTCCTCATAGGGTAGAGGTTGGGGGAAGGGTAGAAGGGAATATGCCTCTGGGCATATTACTGGTGTAGCAAGATGGTGTAGTGAAGGGATGGGTACAGAAGTACGTGGAGACAAGGCACTCGGACACATAAAATTAATGCAGGTGGAGATGCAGCAAATGCAGCACGTCTATACCTCTGCACGTGGCGCAGATGAGTAAATTCGATTTGCGTGCTGGAATTGAGGATAGAATGGACGATGCTCCTTCAATTCTTCGTAAAGCGGACCGGTAGGAATTAAGAGTCCGAACGAAATCCCGACTAAAGTCGTCATGTAGCATGTTGACCCTCATCTCCCGAACGTGCGAGCTGTGCTAGGGGTACTGGGAGTCTGCGGGGTGGACGAGGCCGGAGTTGTGCTCCTCTGATAAACACTTTGGGACTCGTCATGTTGCTCTGTCGCTTGTTCATCGATATCTTCGCCTGCATTTGTCATGACTACTCCCGTGTACGCTACTTGACTTCTCATCGGGAACCCGTGTTCGTCGCCGAACGGGTTAGAACCTGTATCGGGTTCCGCCGCAGTGGCAGGGGTCATGCTCGCGCCACTACTCCGGTTGTACGCTAGGATAGTAACATCGCTGCTGGTGTTCACGGTGCTGTATACGACTCTAGCAGCGGGCGTGACTGTCGCGGTAGCAGTCACAGCGCCGACTATGTGTGATTCATGAGACGATCCGCCACCGGTATTTGTGCTTTCGTCCGTGATCAGGCTTCCTTGGCTGGCACGGCGAGCCATGAACGGATTGTGGAGAGGCATGGGCGACGCGGGGGCGACGTCGTCTCTGAAGGGGTCGTCTTCCTGCTGCGGGATTGGAGGGAGCGGTTGGCTGACTCGCCGCTGCGGACGGTCGACTGATGGATCACTGGAAAGCATTGACGCAACGGCCGCCATGGAACCAAGTCTAAAGACCGCAGATCTAGGTGTGGAGGTGGGCTCAGGCGGTAACGGGAATGCTTCGTGGACAGGAATGGTCCCAGAGAGACGACTCGAAGCGGCACTCCATCGGTTCAGATCAGAATAAGCGCCATGTCCAATCGAATGAGCGTTACTCGATTCTGCCATGCTCATCTCTCCAGCCATTTGGTACCCAGTTGGTGGCAGCCCGAAATAGGACCCGTGACCGTCCGTGTTCCGTGTGCCTGCTGAGCCTCCGCTGGCGTGCGTAATTCTGGACGGGCCAGGTTGCAGGTACATGGCACGGTCGCTCTCCGCAAGCTCATGCTGTTCGTTCGCAAGGCGAGCGGCGTCCCGCTTCGCCAGGGCCTTGGCTACACGCGGAGGCACATGGATGGCGATGGGATAGTCTACAGGTACGCCGATACTGGGGTCCGGCTCATATTGGAAGAGCGACTTTTCGGAGAACTCGCTAGACAAGTAGCTGCTGGGAGTCGCAGGCCGTGTATTCCCCATGGACATGCGAGATACCCTTCGACTATCCCTTCGGTTGTCCGCGGGCGCGACGGTAGCAACAGGGACTGCAGGGGGTAGAGCGGCATAGGTGACAGGCGGTGGCGACGGGAAGATGGGTGGTAATGATAGCGAGTGCACCATCCCAGGTTCTTGACCCTTTTCAGCAATGAACACGTCGGACGAGGTAGAAGATGTCTGCTGGCGTTCGCGTTCGCGTGCGCGGCGTTTCCTAACGAAGAGATAGCCAAGGCCACAGCAGGTGAACAAGAGAAGCAAAAGGCCAATGACCAGGCCAATAACCCATTTGCGGTCAGGGTCGCTAGAGGCGTAGTTATATGTCAGGAATGTGACAGAACGGCACCATACGGTGATACGCATACCTGTTGGCTGTCTCGGCTCCTTGGTCGATGGGGCCACTTTCAGTTGCCATTGAAGAAGGCGAGATGCCCGTGATATCAGTTTTTGAACTTGACCTGCAAGAGTGAAAGTGAATACTAGCACCACCAGAAGCAGATAAATCGAAGCAGAGTCCACGCACCCATTTGTTGGTAAATTGCTTCCACCGGCATCGTCATCGTCAAAGCCATTTCCAGAGGCTTTCGACATGTTGCCAGGGTTACCATTTGGGGCCGAGTTGCTGCCAGAAGCTGTTGGTGACGTTTGCGGCGTAACAGAGGTACCTGATGCGTTACTCGAAGACGCGGCGGAGATCGGGGCAGGGGAACTCAACGCCGACGTCGTCGACCTGGTTGTTGCCTGGGCATTGGTAGTTGATTGGGCACGGGTTGTGGCCGCAGGATTGGTTGTAGTCCTGGCTGGTGTTGTTGTTGACGTTGTCTTCCCATTAGCATTTCCGTTCCCATTCCCATTCCCATTCCCGTTCCCATTCCCGTTGAAGTTAAATGGGTCGGTCTTGAAGTTATCCCTCCACCATTTCATGAACTTGGCTACGCTTGAGAAGTATTTCGTCCAATTCGATGCATTGATGTTGTTTTTGTCACTTGCGCTTGGTTTGTCCTTAGAACCGCGAGTGTGAGCACCGGTGTGCGAACAAGGTTACAGGTAAGGACACCTACCAGTGGGCCCCGTTTCTCAAAAGAAGGCTACAAGTCGAGAAGAGGGGGTTTATCGTCAATGTTCATTGTGTGTCGCGACAGCAATGTAGATGCTCACAATACGAAAAGCCTGATCCGGACGAGCAGGTGGCTCTCGCTCTCGCTTTACGGTTTCATATACTAAACTGCGAGTACATTTGTATTGGCGACATTGAGGTGGTATGCCGGCAGCGTTGGCGGGAGCAACGGTGAGGGCGAGGAGGGCGATGAGAGCAAGGACGAGCAATTTGTGATAACGAGTGGAGGAAGAAAAGAGTGTCGAGTGCCGTTTGGCTGTAGGTAGGAAAGGTTCGTCTAACGAGGACATTCCAGGAAAAACTAGCAGGCCGCGATATCCATACAACAGAACGCGAGTTGGATGTCGAAGCAGGAAAGGGCGGTCCGTAGAACGAGGCCGGGGCAACGACGGACGACGGACGACGGGGAGAAGTTGCAGTTGCAAAGCAGAGGTGGGGTCTAAGGAGGAGCTTGGCACTCTCCCGATTGTGTTCGAGGCGAAACACCGACGGAGGCGAGTGGAGGCGTGAGATACCGCACACGTCGATCAACGAACGCAACGACCATTCACTCAGCCCCCGGATGCAAATACTGGATGCAAATGCTGGGCGCGGGGGTGCCTGATTGACCCTGAATAAGGGCTGACACTCCTTCCGGCCTCGCTTCACCCTCGTTCTAATATTCCGTTCTTCTAGTAACAACCCTTACATTCCGGGTTTGGTAATAAGTCGCTTTAGAAACAAATTCCTGCAGGCAGGCTTCGCATATGTTGATGGATGTCGGATGACGGCTCAGTCTCCTCCCTTCCTTGAGTGTTCCGACCTCACGTACTCGGTTTCTCAGACTCCTGGAATGCTTGCCGAGAGTGTCCCGGCATACTTTAAGTCTCCTTGTCCTGTCCTCTCATTGGTCCGACTGGAACGAAAAGACTGAGTCCTCGTGCAGACCTACCTTCCGGTTAAAGCTTCCTTAGAGTGGGAATACCAGGCAGACCATGTGTTTTACTCAACTTCTCTTTGCCATTCGTTGGAAGATACACCACCCATACGCCTTCTCCGCGTCAGTCAGCATTGGCACCTGGCGTCTCTTTTCGTACCAGATATGGTGACTTCCAGGCGGAATCTCTCAGGGCTAAATGGCACGTCCATCAGGATATACTCTCCGTGCGCGTTGCCTGTCTCGACAGACGACCAGTGTCGGACGGCCCATGCCCATTCCAAATACAGGTCCGAGAGGCTACAATGGGAATGGACCTTCTTTCATTTACTATTCGTGCCCCAGACAGACAATAACCCTCGGCTACGCCAAGTCGCCGTGAGTCGGTCCCCGGTCAAAGGTGCGATGGACAACTACGCGTACGCGCGTGACGCGCAACGAATCATATCTACCGCTTTGTCCACAAAAGTCAAGGTTTCCTGCCGGAAACTCTCCGACCACGCAATTGAGGCGGGCGTCGCCAGGTTCTGTTCTGCACACTTGCCACAACCCGGTTCTCCAGACTGGACTTGGATCGAGCTCGCTTAATCCGTATCAACGCTTTCACATGACATGGACCCGGGTGACCTGTTCTTATACGAACAGGGCGAAGTACGCCGCCTCCGTGCGCGACCATTCTTCCATACTCCAGCCAGCCTCGGTTTCTCCGTCAAACTTAGGCGTGGAGGATAACTACTCGTACCGTCGTGACTTGCTCTTGCCTACCCGATCCACTCCCACTCTCGTGTCCTTTCGCCTTTCTCTCGAGTCTCAACCCGACCGGCGTGAGTCAGAAGTCAGGACCGGCTGTAGTACTTACACTACGCTACCAACACCATCCCCAATTACTGGCTGGTCTGCCAGATCGGCCCATTCAAGCCACGCTCAGTCGTCAGCATTCACCACCTGCTTCTGTCGAGTCACACCGACCTATTCACCAACACTTCAGAGGCATACGAAAGGACCACGCGATCCATTAACACGTCAACCGCCGCGTGTGCAATCTTTCGAAGCGCCAGCTAAAGTACCAGCCGGAGCACCAGTTTCTGTTGGCGGCACACGCACTAGACCCGCATTAGCCCTTGCTTCCTCAGGCGCTGGTACTTGCTCCCCTCCGACAACGGGATCCGTTCGACAGCCATGGTCGCCCGCCCACAAATGCCTCACATACCCGGCGTGAGGCGTGCAGATCCTGAACGACATCATCACCATGGAGAACATGGGAGGAGTTGGTCCCCCGACCGGAAAACGCCCCGCTTGTTTCCGGGAGATATAAGTCTCGTCCAGAGGGCTCGTCTTGCCACTCCCCCAGCATCCCCCTCGAGGAAAAGGAAACGTTGCAAATCCCCACATCCCGACCAGCTCTCAAAGTCAACTTATAGCGCGGACGGACCTCGGTCACCCAAACTTCGCGCACCGGTAGCTGAACGAAAGCCACTAGCGGACGCACAGAATCTCGCCATCGCCGTGCAGACACCCCTCATTCTCAAGACATCACATACAAGTCTCGAGTCTCCTGATTACAGCCCGAATATGCCTTATCCCCCCACACACACCCAACAATTGCCACCAAGTTTCGTCGCCGCGGCCTCGTCGCCTGCAGCAGCAGCCTACGCTACCGCTACGTCTTACCGGCAGTGCGTTCAACTATACGCAGATAAACACTACTATGTTATGTACACGAATTATCATGGCGCAGGTCCAAGCCACGCTCAAACCTGGCGCGCACAGGTTACCCTTACCCAGAAATTGCGTACTGGGCATGAAGTCACTGTGGTCGATCACACTAGCACCTATTGGTATACGAGACAGGCGGACGCCAAGGAGGCAGCTTCTGCTGAGGTGTGGTCCATGCTCTTAGGAAGGAACTAACTGGAAGGTGTATAATTGAAACATGGATAGACTCTTAGACGCACTCTTGTTGACACAAACTCTTACTCCCACCTCTTCTCCCCGATCGTCTTCATTTCGTTGACTGTTGTCATGTTTGGGACTTTTTTTTCTCGCGCTTGGACTATTCACTTGCTTCGGATGTGTTCTATTTGTCTCACTCACCAGCCTTCCGCAGGCTGTTGTCTTCATAATCCGTCCTTCGTTCCGGTGTTGTTCCACTACTGTAGCCCCATGTCGTGTTTCGGACGTTCTCTTGTCTTCCTGTCTTGTCCATACGATAATAAACATGTATCACTGTGCATAATCATAGAATGATGCGTCGTAGGCGCATATGGCTGTGATTAACGGTCCGGTCTGCACGAAAACACTCGGAATAAGATTAAATCTTAGTAGTATAGTGGTACCTGCAGTATGGGGCATGTAATTGGCGCTCTGATACAGGTAGTGACACACTCACAGCCCATAATGTACAGAGGGGAAGTACCAGTCCGTAGATGGCCACAGAACGCCACTAAGCGTACCAGAACATCTTGAAGATCTTCCACAGCACCCATAGGCCCACAAGAGCACCGACGGTGTACAAGCCAATTCTCCACGTCTTCGTCCCGCCAAACGTGCGGGTGAAATGTCTCCCAGACTGGGTGAGCGAGTTTGCAAACGACGAGAATGTGTTTGAAGTATTGTCTAGTAGCAAGTTCTGCTGTTCTACGTCATCATAAATGTCTGTTGTTACCTACTCTGGAATGAGCGCAGATGCCAAGGCAACAAAATGAGGGACGCACTCCGCGAAGAGAACGGATTTTCGAGTGCAGATCGTCCAGCCGCTGGTCATTTTGTGATTCGTATGTATATGCGTCGTCCTGTTGTTGCGACGGGCCAGGCATGATGTCGAGGTCGCGGTCAGAAGCTTTGAACCGCTTCGCGACCATGGCATCGACAAGGGCAAGCATGCTCAAGAGCATAAATTACATCAATAAATGGTAGGTACACAGCATAGAGTCGAAAAGTCATCATAGCCGACACCCTGATCAACCTGCAAAGCATTTCATCGCGCTTCGCCACGAGCATGGTACGCCAGACGTTCTACAGTACTTAGGGGGTATATTTGACACACAATAGACTACGTGGCGTGTTGGGGGCCTTCCCTCCACTTGCAGGACAGTTTGTTTAGCCTCTTCGCCTTCTTTGAATCGGCTTGGATCGCGACCAGGGGAACGAACAAGCAACCATCTGAAAACCGCTCACAGATGGAATTACACTTCTGGTAGTGCGAGTGCACCAGTCGAGTCGCCGAAGCTCCCGCAAGCCACTGCGGATGATGATCGGGTTGCTATTGGGTGGCAGGGCGGGGGGTGGTCACGCTAGTAAGTGTAAAAACTCATATAATTAAACTACTGTCCTCTCGCCCGGTTTTGGCGCTGATACTTGTCTTAGTCACCACATTTGGTTACGGGATCACTGCAGATGTCCTGAATGTTTTCATGCTATAACCAAACAGCGATTATTAGACACATTCTCTGTCGGTCGGACATCTCAAATCGCTGTTCAGTCCATTAACCTCGGCCAGATACCAACCGATATTGTCCCATCAAGTGTCGTCCCCAAACCTGATGGTTTGGAAATCACATGTTTGTGGGCTTCTTCTGCTGCCTCTCCGTCCTCCAATAACACAAATCCTTTCATAGGGAAGCTATCCCCACCGCATACATCGCTCTACCCTTGGGACTGGCTCAAGTGCAACTCCTACGACCCGCCAATTGTCGATTCATCTGCTATTAGAGTGGGAAGAACGAACAGGTACATACAAGCCTTCTATTGGTCGATCTTCCCTTTCACTTACGAGTTGCATACTGAATAGCAAGATACTCTGGAACAGTGATATACAGAAAAACCCACCGACTGTCGCATTCGATGATGTAATGAAGGATGACAGAGCTGTACTCAAGTGGCTAGAGAAAATAGTAAGACCCAGCCTCCTTCCCACCTAACGCTCCCACACATGCAATTCCCCTTTTTAGGACCAGTTCGGTCTCTGCTTTGTCTCAGGCGTTCCAACCACTACAGAAGCCACTGCTAAACTGGCTCGACGAATCAACTTCATTCGCGAAACACAATGTGACTATTCTGTCCACCCCCCACGGTGAAATACTTACTAACCAGTTCCAGACGGTGGCTTTTGGGATTTCACCTCCGATCTGGCTCACGGCGACACTGCATATACCAGCTTCGCCCTCCCAGCCCACACGGACAACACATACTTCGTACGTTGCTATTCGAGTGATATCTTCCGTTGGTGAACGTGAATACTCTTAGACCGATCCTTGTGGCCTCCAACTCTTCCACCTCCTCTCGCACACCAAAGGATCAGGTGGTCAGACCCTCCTCGTCGATGGCTTTTACGCGGCTTCCATCCTCAAAGAACTCCATCCCGACTCGTACCACCTCCTTTCGACAGTCCATATCCCATCCCACGCCGCAGGTGATCCCAATCTACTCTACCGACCAACACCAGTGACAGGCTACCCTATTCTGGTGCACAACGGCGGCCCTGATGGAGAACTCAGACAAGTCCGATGGAACAATGACGACCGAAGCGTCATCAAGTGGCACGACCCGTGTCTAGTTCTGCCTTGGTACGCTGCTCCTTTCAGTACGCAATCCGGGGATGCGCTACCGACCTTTTCCGGTTCTGGTAGGTATGACTCAATTCGCAACTGGAATTCCTGCCTCAAGAGTCCCGACTCTGAGTTCTGGGCCCAACTGGCACCCGGCACGGCAGTCGTATTGGATAATCACAGAGTCCTACACGGACGGTCGGCCTTTACCGGCAAGAGAAGGATGTGTGGTGCGTATATCGGGAGGGATGACTATCGCGCCAGGTTGGACGCCCTCAGGGGACGATTTGCTAGGGAGGAAGGATCGAGGGGTGTGTGGGACCCCTGGTTCTAATACAGTTCCAACCTGTCGGACAGGTTGACGGAGAGAAAGCATTTGTATTGCGGTATTTGTGGCCTTCCATATGGGCGCGGCTTACAAGTTTGGGCAGACGGTCACAACACACACTTTGGGTGTCGATCAGACGGCGGTGGCGAAACTTTAGGCTTACACACCTCGAAATTTCAAATACGAAGCTCACCGAGCCACTTAGGATGAGTTCAACAACAGTATTTTTGATCCACAAACCCTAGTCTGGACCCTTCCTGTGTCTATGTGAAACTCAGGGAACCTTGGGAAAAGCGCACTGCTCTAACATAGGTTCCAGCTCCACCAACCTTAAACCGGTACACCACGTGGGTACACCGCGTGGTAATCTCGTAGCTGATACTGGGGATGTCATTTCGTCGTGGCCCAAGAAACCCAGCGCTGATAGTGGGCATGCTGAGCAGCGCGGTTTGACTGCTCTGAGTCTTGGCATTTTTGCCGGTAGCAACGACGTCGCCGGCGAAATCCGCGGGTGCAGGTCCATCACCTAAAGTGAATACAAGCTGACTTTCCAGTCTGTCGGATTGTGCCGAACGGCCCTGACCCTGGACCATACGAGGGGACGGGTTCTTATCCGCGTTTCCTCTCTCAATAAATCTGACCGAACAGTGCGAGGCGGAAAGGTCCTGCCTGCCTGGCGAGAGGTTTTTCAAGCTAGTAGTCCTGGAAGATACGACGAACGAGGTGCAAAGTCTTCAGAGGTATGTACCGCGCAGCAGAGGTGCTTGTTTCTTTGTTGCCTGTGCGATAAATGGCTCGCATGAATATTTGCCCATTAACTCACGCCAGCGAGGTACCTATGAGCGAGTGTCTTTCGCCTATGGGTCCTAGCCTTTGGCAGTGAAGAACGCCTCCATTGGAAAACCGCGGCGAGAGGATGGTGGATCTATGTGGGGGACCAAAGGCGCTTCACCTTAGAAGCCGATGAACTCTTAGCTTTGTTACCAACGCACTCGCTTTTCAAGGTATCGCCAACTTGATACGTGGTGTGGCTCCGTGGTGAGTTTCCTCTGCAAAAATCCTCGTCAGGAAGCGAGTGGAGGGAAAATTTTCTCCTGAAATGGAACTTATCACGTTGGAACAAGCGCGACTTCCATCACCACCGTAATTCGCGCACAAATTCTGAAGCGTTATATTATATTTGGTGCCAGGCGGCTTCCAAGCTAGCTGTAATCGCGCAGCGACATTGTCATTTCCTCGATTCTCACCACACACAGACAGTACCAGGTGCACCCCCCCGTCTACCTCTGGCGTTCTCAGTCATCCTTGACGGCCTGTCCCCGCTCTCTCTAGCTGCTCCACGACCTGATTATTAAAGCGCTGCCGTCTTATTCAGCTCTGACCAATATTAGGTAATTCTTTGGAAAGTCCCTGTCGCACGTGAATATAAACCCGTGAGGACACGCCACCCACAGCGCACCTGTTTCTAATCCTGGTCCCTTTGGCTGACTGATACTACGCCAACCGTGATTAATGATGGCCTTATATAAACTCGCCCTCTGCTCTCTTCGACTCGCCTACTTCCGAAACCAGGGTCTCACATCATCCATACGGGAAATATCAATACCTGCGTTAGGAACCATGTCCGTCCCGAGTACTCATCGTGCGCTTACTGTTGTTGAGCGAGGCGACAAGTCGACGAATAAGCCGGGGAGGGTCGAAGTTCAGGAGCGCCCAGTGCCTGCTCTCAGAGAGGATGGTGTACTTGTTCGCGTGAAGAGTGTCGCATTGAACCCTACTGATTGGAAGGTGATTCTGTCTCCGCATTTTCGTTCGGCTTCTTAGGGGGACTGACATACTTCGTTGACGGATATGATCCATCCACATATACTCTGAATTCCCTACCCGCTGTTCATCTAGCATGTCGACTGGATACTACCTGAAGGAGCAAGCATCGGCTGCGACTTTGCTGGAACCATCGCCGCAGTGGGGGAAAAGGCCAAGGACTCGGGGTTCAAGATAGGCGATAAAGTATCAGGCTTTGTGAGGGGTGGCTTTGTGGAGAAAGATAATGGCGCATTTCAAGGTGGGCTGTTCACTTGCTGCTCCTGTTACACTGGTTTCTCACCGAGACTTGTGGTGGCCCACAGAGTACGTCAGTACGCTTCCTCAATTACTCTGGAACAAGCCTGCATCGCTACCGTATGACGACGCGGCTCCCATGGGCGGGATTGCGCTTTCGACTGCTGCTCAGGTGAGTTACAGGCTCTCATTGAAGATCGAATAACATTCACGGCATTATAAGGCTATCTTTCATCGATTCAATACCCCTTACACAGGCGTGGGCAACCCCGAACCGGTATGTTCTTCCCCCTTCTCAGTTCAGTCCTAACGAGTCTGCAGTTCTTGGTCTGGGCAGGTTCGACAGGTGTAGGGATGTATGCCATCAAGCTTGCTTCTATCCTAGGCTATCGCGTTGTCACCACCGCATCTCTGCACAATTTCGATCTCGTGAAATCCCTCGGTGCCTCGGCGGTTTTCGACTACAAGGACCCGGACGTTTCGACGAAGGTTCAAGGGTGGATCAAAGATCAGAACATCGGGCCGCTAACCAAGGGTTTCGATACGATCTCAGAATCGAAGGACAGCACGGCTGCAAACGGGGCGGTAATCAGGAGTTCGATTAAGTTATCACTACAAGCGTTTGGGGGCTCTGAGGGGACACTTGTAACACTTTGTACGTTACCATTTATGTCCATG
>Ga0307513_10006551_pt1 | contig 15207 bp, 14 predicted proteins | sample 15_EM_MG_FD_202174 | JGI IMG/M metagenome (GOLD analysis project Ga0307513, IMG submission 202174) | Populus trichocarpa ectomycorrhiza microbial communities from riparian zone in the Pacific Northwest, United States - 15_EM | ecosystem: Host-associated > Plants > Roots > Unclassified | place... | reverse complement strand
CCAGGTAGAGGCTCTGAAGTCCTCGATACGAGCGTTGCTGTAAGGAATCGGCCCACCTCTCCGGTATCCACTTACTAAAGAATATCAGTTTCTCTCTTTAGGGACAGAACCGGAGAAGATCGCCCAAATGGAGGACGAAGCGCCCATCATTGGCCCTCCGCAATCGATAGTTAACAAGGCGATCTTTGCCGACCTCTTGAGTGCTCAAATCAAGGTATCGAAGGTTCTCTTCTTGTTAAAAATGGCCTTAACTCCGTGCAGAGCAGTAACCTTGTCGCCTGCTTCGTCAAGCTACAAGTGCCCCCTGAAGTATGGTCTCGTCATAAGGAGTCCATCGGTGATGGAAGTGTCAGGATGCTTAGAGTGCTACCCGCGGAGATTTCCGAAAAACGGAGGGTAAGCTTGCATCCGACAGTACAGCACATATGTACTCAACCGTTTAAAGGAATTGCTCATTGCATTGCGTCACGTATTTTACACAGACGCGAAGCTTGGATTCCTCCCCCACATTGCGTCGCTGTTGGATGAACGTGTACTCCTTGGTCCTGGTCCGCTTCGGACTGGTCCCTCGTCACTAGCTATCCTGGGATATTCCACACTCGCAGACCTAATCCATCATGTACGCAACGAGCTCAGCACAGAACTTCTCCTCCGAATTGTCCGCCGCTACTCAGAGCTCATTGTCGATACAACGGTCACGCACACGTTGCATACATTGGCATGCAAGCTCATTATTGGTTTGATGGAGATATTCAACCAATTCAAGGATAAGGGAGACGAAAAACCTATTGCATGCAGTGTACTAAGCACCCTCCTTGAGACCCTTACCCAACGTATGGTCGCTTCCCAGCAGATCACTGTAAACATTCTCGCCATTAAGCAGGAGCAAATGTCGGAGTCATTATCGAATCTCGTGGCAATCGAAAAAACCAGGGCGATTCCTACGCTGGCATACCTGGCTGGCGAAAGCATTGCTGCTTCTATCCACGGTGCGCAGGATCAGTCATGCGACTTCTGCCATAGCTGATATATTATATGCAGAGGAACGCCTTATCATCTCCGCTTTGTTAGTCGGCGTGAAGAGCGTAATGGCCATGATTCGGACCCTTGATGGTCGTGTCCCCGATGCTGAAGCCATGTCTAAGGTTATCCAAAGCATGTGCAAAGTATTTCCGCTTTTCTCTGGTGAAGGAGAACCACGGCTGGTCGCGAATATCAAGGATGTCTTCCTCGAAATGGAGCCCCATGTCTTTCAGGAAGTCTGGACGACCCAAATGGACCTCTTTATGGAGACTGCCGTTCACTACAAAGCTCTACTCGTCATACAGCAGGCGTTGTTTTCCAATGATGCTACCTCCAACTCCCTCACAGCCATCGTGCTTCGTTATCTCGTCGACCGACTCGACATCATTGGGGAGGATACACCTATTGCTGCCCTACACCTCCGCGTTTTTCGTCTCGTATTCAACGCAGTGGGTATGAATCCCGAACATAATGAGAGAATGTTACTGCCCCATCTCGGGAAAATGTTGCTTGACATCTTTCCTCTGGCAGCGAAAACCACCAGCGCGATGGCCTACTTTAGCCTGATTCACAACCTCTTCCGGGCGATCGGCGCAAAAACGTCGCGTTTTGAGCTCGTATACAAAGAGGTCATTCCTTTCATTCCTGAGCTCTTGGACAACATCAACCGCTTTCTTGAGCTTGTGGAAGACAGAGCGCTACAAGAAATTCTGGTCGAGATAGCCCTCACGATGCCCGTCCGTCTCCAGCACCTCATCCCCCATATCACTGCGCTCCTGAAACCACTTGTATTCTCACTCGGGGGCGGCCCGGAAATGGTCCGGCAGGGCTTGAGGACTCTCGAGCTCTGTATTGACAATATTACGACCGAGGTGTTAAACCCACTGACTTCCCCAGTGGTCAAAAATCTCGTCCTTGCATTGAATAGGGTGCTACAGCCAGGGAAAGAGAACGCAGAAGCAGCCCATACAGCTACCAGAGTACTTGCCAAACTGGGTGGCAAAAACCGCCGCGTCTTTGACTTACCACCAACGCTGAACTATGAGAAAGAGTGCACGCGGTCAACGGTTATGGCGGACTTCGGTGGGCAAATGGCACCAATCGAGGTGGAATCCGCTTGCGCAGTCGCGATTCGTGCACTTGCTGATCCTTCGGCAAAAGACTACCATGAGATCGCGTTCGACCTTTTAAGGAACCAGGCAACTTTGTTGTTGCAAAAGGTTAGCAAACACACATTTCCGTTCTCTTCTTTTCCTGAATACCGCTTAGGATGGCCTTGACCATGGACCAGACAGCATTTTATTCTTCAGGACCATCGATGGGCTTATCGACTCCCTTTTCATCAAGGAGATCGAGTCGCAAGCTTCGGATTTCCTCAAGGAAATATCTCTCGGCTTATTCGAACGCGAGCTCGACCGGTTCATGGCATCCAACCCTGGCCGCAAAGCTCAGCTGTCGCCCTTCATGTCCGATTACATGGATGCCCTTCCTGCCGCTTTCCTTGAACGCCCCCACGGGAATGCCCAAGCTGGCAGAAAGCTCGTAGCTCTGCTCTTCCAAGATCTCCGGGACCGAGCCAAAGAGGGGGACTCTCAGCGTCGCACGAGGGCAACCGCACAACTTATTACCTACCAAGCAAGTCGAATTCAGTCATGGTGCTGGGACGAGACGTGGAGAAGGAAGATGGCGGGGTGTCGGGCTATTGGTCTGCTGATCTCTAACGATCTTGATTTGGGATCTTTTTGGCCACACAGCAGGGAGATGGATATGATTCGTGGATTAATGTCGATTCTCAAAGATATGCCCTCCGATCCACCACTGGATGTCGAGGAGGTCGTCGTAACCATCCTTGGGCTCATTCGCTTTTGCAACCCAAAATCTATCTCAACCTCGGAACCCAAAACAGAAGATACCAAGATGGAGGACGCTACTGGTGACACGGAGATGAATCCCCCTGGGCCAGAAACGACAGAGGAACAAATGCATGACTGGGCTGGGAAGAAACCATTTGAAAAAGCGAAGTACTATCTCATTCTGATGTCAGGGGACCTCAGCAGTGTCAACAAGCATGTTCGCGAAGCCGCTCAGAAAGCCTTCCAACTGCTAGCTGAACTTCTTGGCCTATCGACTTCCGAGCTACTGAAGACACACATCCAGTCGATCGTATCCCATATATTCAGCAAGCCTTTACGTGCTCTCCCGGTGCCCCGCCAAATCGGGAACATAGCCGCGATTACATACCTGCTGGGCTTGAGTCCACCTGTTCTCGAGCCCACGGAAGAACTTATTCGCCTACTTGGAGAGACTCAGGCTCTTGCAGATAACGAGGATATAGGCCACTTCATTAGTCGACCGAACTATCGTCGGCACCACAAGCAAACCATTGACCTCAGAGTGGCATGCATTACACTTCTTACGGCATCACTCCAAGTCACCGACTACTTTGCCCAGCAAGTGACCCTTCGTCAAAGGTACATGACACATTGGATCTGAATTCGTCTGTAATTGACATATATTAAACAGAGTCACGCAATTATATTTCAAGGCTCTATACTCCCCAGTCAAAGAAGTCAAGCTTGCGGCTGATCGCGGCCTCAGTGTGATCCTGCGAAACCAAAGCCGACTACCGAAGGAACTCCTTCAAAACGGTCTACGCCCTGTGCTGATGAACTTGTCGGATCATAAGAAGTTGACTGTGTCTGGCTTGGATGGCCTAGCGCGGCTTCTCAAGCTCTTAACCAACTACTTCAAGGTAGAGATAGGATCTAAACTGTTGGACCATTTCGACTCGATTGCCCAGCCCAATGTCCTCAGTGAAGCAGCCTACACTCCCATCGCCGACAATGAAGACATTTGCAAGCTCGTAGAGCTCCTCAACATTTTCCACCTTCTCCCCCTCGCTGCGAATCAGTATCTCGAGCGATTTACAAGGGTGGTTGTGGAGACGGAGACGCAGTTGCACACAGCCAGCCCTAGCGTATTCACTCCTGCACTATCAAAGTACCTGAACCGATACCCTGGTGAAACTGTCGAGCTCCTCTTCTCGCGTCTCAAGGAGCCCCGTTGGGTTCGTACGATCGGAAATGTAATTCAGAGCGGGGACGCTCCTGCTTTCAAGGCTGAACTCTTGAAACATAGCGATCGCTTCGCGGAGGCAATACTCGAGGAGACTACAGAAGTAGCCCGTCTGGGACCCCTTCTCATCTGTAAGGACCTTGCCTTACTCAACCCAGAATGGATACCATCTCAACCCCAGCTCCTCGATGCTTTGAAGGAGTACTGGACTCGAGAATTTGGTGACCCCGCTGCTCGTGACGTGTACTCACAAGCCAAACTCGCTCAACACCGAACCGTCTGCTCTATCTGGATACAAGTCTTGTCTCGGACGCCTCGAGCGGATATCCTCTTCACCTTGATCTTGCCCTTTACACGCAAAGTGTTGGTCGATACCGCCGACCTGTTGGAATATATCTACCAGAAGCTCATCCCCACTGCATCCCCACAACTCTATCGCGAGGTTCTCACGGCTTTCTTCCGTGCTCTGGATGACCCCGATCTCCCTCAAGGCCAGGTCGTCCAATTTGCGAGGATAGTCGTCATCCCAGTCCTGCACAATGCCTTCGCACGACGAGATATCGCATCGGATGTCGTCGATGCAGATGTCCTTCGCGAGTTCCACAGTCGAATTTGGGAACGCGACAATCAGTACAACCCCAGTGATCGCATGAAACTCGAGTTCCTTCATATGACAGACGCAATCGTCCAACGTCAGCCTCCAGGTTGGGATCGAGTGAAAGGTGACGTGATACGATTCGTCTGGAAGCTTGTCATCTCAGATGACGCTCTCGCCCGCCCATTGGCTTCGTTAGTCGCCGCTCGCTTCCTCGCCTCATTTGGTGATGACTCTGGCAAGTTTTCTCGCCCTCTATGGATTGGCCTATTACGTCCTATTCACGAGAATGAGGGCTCTCCGATGGTCAAGCAGGCCCTAGACGTCCTTGCACCTATTATGCCCGCTCGGCTTCCTAGGTGGGACCACCTGACGAGGCAGATTTTGGTTGAGGACCAGGCCCATTGGAATCGAATGCTGAACACCTACCGTCTGATCCTCCGCCATCCTGTTCTCTTCTACCCATCACGAGAACTATTCACCCCTGTCATCGTTCAGTCCCTGATGCGCATCACCTCATTGATAATGAGCCAGGACCCCCGGTCGGCTGCCGAGCTAAGGATCATGATCCTCGATCTGAATGATCTTGTCGTCAAGTGGGACACTCAAGCCTGGACAGAGCAAGAGCAGTCGATGTCAATTGACCCACCACCACCCAACCTACCGTGGATCATGCCTTTGGGACTTCGTGAGGCCATCATCAGCCACCTTGTCCGCTACGGTCTCCCCGTCCCAGATCCACAAAAGGACAAGGACAAGGACAAAGAGGCCCAAAGCCGTCCCCTGCAACAAATCAGCGCATTCCTCGGGATGGAGAGCTGGAAAGATGTTAATCTAAAGCTTCAGTTCTTCAGCCGTGGTTTTGACACGGTACGTTTCTTAGCTCCATAACGCTATGAGGGCTTACATTGGTTTTTGGGGGGTTTTCAGCCTGACACGGAGCAGGGGAATACCATCACGTTGTGGTGGGCCAAGGTGCTCGCAATATCCGCCGCACCGAAACCCCCCGAGTGGTATGCTTCTAATGCTACTATCGTCTTCCCGTATGTCAAGCGAGCCATGTCTTCCGATGCCATTGCCGAAGCCTTTCGACCTGTCTTTGAAAAGCTCCTTGCTGTTCTCCCGCCTAGCGAAGACACCGAGGGCTCACCAGATTTCGCGACCCAGTTCCACGGCTGGATTACGGACTTTGTCGGGGAAGCTTTAGGATCCGGTGTTCGAGTTCATGCCGCGCTCATCGTCTTACAATCTTTGGTAAAGCAATATCCCAGCCGCGTTGAGCCCGTGTTGCCAAACTTCATCAGGCTCTTTGCGCGTCTTTCAAGGGAGCATCTGGGCGCCGTCCAGCCCACGGCAGGCTCTGAGGTCATCAAAGCCCACCTTATTGTAGCGCTTGACATTGCCAAAGAATCTGTCGCTTTCTATCAAGGAGAACATCGAAAGCAACTCCTCGTTGCGATGGTACAGCTGATCAGGGATGGGGGTAGTGCGGAGATTCGAGTGCTCATGCTCCAAATCATTCGACATTGGCTGATGGTCATTCGTTCGGCTTGGCCCACAACCAAGGAACAGGCGAGTCTCCTCAAAGTCATGGGAGGCTGGTCGGTGTTCAAAGACTCGAGCTACCTCGAGTTTCTGGAGCTGATTTACGACATCTACAAGGAGAAGTCTTTCGCGCGTTCTGAGCTTACGTTGCGATTAGAACAGTCGTTCATTCTAGGCTGTCGCGCAGACGACCGTTCTATTCGCTCACGTTTCATGGAGCTTTTCGAAGCCAGTGTCCCGAGAGCAATTGGTCCACGGCTGCTTTATATTTTTGCAGGACAAACTTGGGAGTCAGTACAGGACTATAACTGGATACACATCGCCCTCGACCTTATCCTTGGTGCCGTCGGTCGTGAAACTCGGCTTTCCCCGATGTCGATACCCCCTAATTGTCCCAACCGCGTCGTTTTCAGCCATGAGATCATAAACCCGATGCGCCAGATCCTTTATCGCGATGCAACTGCTATGCAAAAAACAATGGCATCGGTCTTCCCCGAAGTCTGGGCGATGCTACCGCGAAAGGAGCAAGCCGAGTTGGCAGTCGGAATTGTGCAAACACTCTCAAAAGACCAGTACCAGAAGCAAACTACACGGCGCCCAAGTGTTCTTGAGACTCTTCTGACGGCTATGCATGCGTGCTCACCTCCCATCATGCTCCCTCCGCACCTACTCAAATACCTGGCCAAGAACTTCCATGCCTGGTATGTTTCCCTCGAACTCCTCCAAGGTGCTATCGGGCAGGTTCGGGACGATGACAACACCGTCCGCGATCTCACTCAGGACGCATTGGCGGAACTATACGGCGAACTGGCTGAAGAAGACTACTTCTATGGACTATGGCGACGAAGGTCACTCTACGAGGAGACTAATGCAGCTTTATCCTTCGAGCAGAACGGAATGTATCAACTCGCACAGCCCCTGTATGAAGCGGCACAGAACAAGGCCCGACTCTCCCTGTACCCCTTCACAGCCTCAGAGTACGCCGTCTGGGAGGACCACTGGATACGATGCACGAAGAATTTGCTGCAGTGGGACATTCTCACTGAGCTAGCGGCAGGCGAGCAGAACGTCGACATGTCGCTCGAATGCGCGTGGCGCACCCTACAGGATTGGACACCCGATAATCCCTCTGTCAGCAATTCCTTGGCCAATCTCGATCCTGAGGTCTTAAACCCGCGGCGTTTCATCTTCAAAGCGTTCTATACACTGAATTCATGGGGGGCCCAAGCCAAGGAGCAGATCACAGCTATTGCGGCTCAACCCAACCCGGCCCCCCAACCACCACCACGTGTCTCTCTGGAGGGAAACGGCGAGTTCCACCGACTCACTGACGAAGGCATCCAGCACTGTTTACGCAAATGGGCCGTCCTTCCAGAAAACATGACCATGGCTCATGTTCCACTGTTGCACAACTTTCAGCTTTTCCTGGAGCTCAAAGAGGCCTCTGTGATGATGTTGACGCTCATCACCACTACCCACGCCTTACTCGATAAGAAGGCGATGGAGATGAAAGCGATTCTCCAAGCATGGCGTGACCGACTGCCAAACCCTCATGACGACATCAGTTTATGGAATGATCTAGTATCATGGCGGCAACATGTTTTCCATACGATCAATCGGTACTACCTCCCGCTCCTGGAGGGCAATGGAGCTGCTCAAGCGCCAAACGTCAATACCCACGCACATCGTGGACATCATGAGTCTGCCTGGATCATCAATCGGTTTGCCCATACCGCTCGCAAGCATGGTTTATTGGATGTATGCCACAAGTCACTCAACGATATCTACAAACTTCCGAACATCGAGATATCAGAAGCATTTCTCAAACTTCGTGAACAGGCTCGTTGTCATTTTGAGCGGCCCAAGGAACTGAACAGTGGCCTCGATGTTATTAACAATACCAACCTCATGTACTTCTCCAACGCACAAAAAGGAGAGTTCTATGCCCTGAAAGGCCTCTTCCTTCATAAACTCAAAATGGAAGAGGAAGCGAACACAGCGTTTGGTGCGGCTGTCCAGCTCGATCTCAACCAGTGGAAGCCTTGGGCATTATGGGGTCGATACAACGATGACATGCATCAAGCGAACCCGTTGAATGTAGCTGCTGGCGCTCATGCATTGAGCTGTTATTTGCAGGCTGCGAGTCTTGCCCGATCGGCCAAAGTGCGGCCAATGCTCCACCGCGTACTGTGGTTGCTCAGCATCGATGACTCTAGCCGAACTGTTGGACTAGCCTGGGAAGCGTACAAGGGAGAGCAAGTCTGGTGGTATTGGATCACGCTTGTTCCCCAGTTGATCACTTCCTTATCTGGTCGCGAAGCAAAATACGCCGCGCAACTCCTCCAGTTCTTGTCGAAGGCATTCCCCCAGGTATGCCGTCGGTCTTTCCTCGGCCCCCCTCTCTCATATTAATGTGTTTCACAGTCGGTCTTTTGGGCGGTGCGAACGACTAAGGAAGAGTTTAGTGCTGTGAAGCGACGACACATGGTTGGTATGAACAGAATGCCTCTCCAACAGCAACAGCAACTCCAGCAACAATTAGCTCAGTCTCAGCAGCAGGCTCCTCTCCCAACAGAACCACCTACAGCTTCAGCTCTAGGGGCTTTAGTCAACCACACCGGAACAGAGGACATTATCATGGCCGATTCTCCTACCAGGCCAGAGCAACCGAGTTCCACAAATGCAGCTGCTCCTTCCGGACCATCATCCAACCCAAGTCAACAATCCCTCGTCCAGTCTACATTAGATCCTGCCGTTCAGCCAAGCATAGAACGGAAACCATGGGACTACATCGACGAGATCGTTGCGTTGCTCAAGACCGGGCATCCCCTTCTGGCGCTCACTCTTGAGACGATTGTTGATCAGATGCGCGACCGGCTGAAAGCTGACGGGGACGAGGAACTTTACCGGGCGATATGTGCTCTTCAAGCTGATGCACTGCAGGTTGGTGATTTCTCCTTCACAGTACAAGATTACTCTAATCGTTGAGTAGCGCTACTCAAAGTCTTGGCCGAGTGTTCCCCCAGAAAATACGCCCATCGTCAGAGATCTTGGCATGATCGCCAGCCGCTACGTAGATCTTCTTTCTCCTTCGCAGAGGGTTCGTTTTCTCTCAGCTTTGAGGACGCAACCTCATTGCTTTCACAGGGTGAATTTGAGAAGGCATTCGTGAGATTTGAAGGCATGGGCACGTTGAAAGAGTACATTGTCAAGGTTACTGAATGGAAGGAGAGGCTAGAGAACTTGCTGGACAAGCGCCCGAGATACAAGTCGTTGGAGACATGGAGCCATTGGTTGATAGAGTATCAGCTCAACAAGCTGGAAGAGGTGGTCATGCCTGGGTCGTGGGCAGAAGTAAGTTTCTATGTTGGCCGGGACAAACTGTCACTGACCCCTTGATAGCACAAGGATAACAAGGATCAGATGGTCAATATCCTGCGCTTCTCTTCGAAGGTTGAACGAGGCAGGATGAGCGGTGCTGCTTTTAAACGCTTCACCATTGTCGGCGTAGATGGCTCCCGGCATCAGTTTGCCATTCAAAGTGTGAATAGTGTGATCACCCGACGTGAGGAAAAGATGCATCAACTATTCAGGGTCTTCAATGAGTCCGTGTTCCAGACATGATGCGCCTGCTGATTATGCTGACCCACTGATAGGATCTTGTTGACGAAGAAGGAAGCTCGGAAGAGAAGCTTGCACTTCCACATCCTCCCATCAGTGCATATCGCCCACATGCTTCGTATCGCCCGTAACGATGCTTCATATGTTACCTTCCTGGACGTCCACGACGAGTATTGTCAGAGCAAGCATATCCCCCGAGAAGCGCCATTCGCCAAGCTTCTGGAGAAGTTACGAGCGCACGAAGAGACGAAACCTGTGGGTTTACTCTCCCCTCGACTTCCGGATCCCGGTGCTATTTCCTGATTACTGTTGCTTCTTAGAATCGAACCCACGCTGAGTATTTGAGTATGCGAGTCGAGATCAAAGCGGAAATCGAAGCGACCATGTTCCCGCTGACGATCCTATCGAACGTAAGTACACCACCGTATCCAGAGTTCGTGACAATGCTGACTCCTGACTTGCAGTACATCCGAGGCACCATGCCCGACCCAGCAAGCCTATGGCGCTTCCGTCGTCAGTTCACCCTCCAAATGGCCGCAAACTCATTCCTGTCTTACTGTTTGCACCTGAGCATCCGACAACCATGGAAATTCAGCTTCTCCCGTGAGACCGGATGTGTTGCGCTCTCCGACTTAGTCCCCCGTGCGTCGTTCCTCCCTTCTTCGACCTGGTATTAACTTGGTTGGCGGATGGTAAAGACCAAATCGACATTAAGGCTGAAGGAGGACCTGTGCTAATAGGCACCGAACTTCCATTCCGGCTGACGCCCAACCTGCAAGACTTCATCACTCCAATCGGGATTGAGGGACTGCTCACCGCCTCAATGCTCGCACTCGGCCGGGGATTGACGGAGCCAGAGGTCTCTTTCTTTCTTTCTTTTCCTTACTAATACTTTCCGGCGATGAGCTGACGATGCGCTTGACGCAGGGCGAGGCGGAGAAGCAGCTCCCGCTATTCATGCGTGATGAAGTGACGGTCTGGTACGTACACCAGGGTAAGACGGTGCATTCGGACAATTTGCGGTTGTTGTTCCGTGCTCAGGTGGCTGGATGTATCGAGGCCATCCGTGCAAGGATGGAGAACATGTCGGGCAAGGCGGAGAGGGAGAAGGTGTGTACCCCTTTACTCCATCTCTTCCTCATACACCCCGTTTCTCTGATGTGCTGTTTGTTTCTGTGGCGTTCGCAGGCGTTCGATATGGCCAACGAAGGACAAACACCGCCCATTACGCCCGTCGTAGCTGCCGTTTCTGCGTTGATCAACACTGCAACGAACCCTTACCAGCTCATGCGCGCTCACGACTCGTTCATGCCTTGGTTCTAACTATTGACTTTGCGAGAAATGTCAATCGGTCTTACGTTGCCACTGCCCCTGTATCTTCCGCCATATGTGTACACGTTGTATAACCATTCACTGGTGATTTTGCGATCTTGGCTCCATACCGTGTGCTATTAAGTTGGGTGCGGCGTGTGCGTCTAAGAGGTATATTGCACGACTCAAGTCCGAGAAGAATGCATTAGAGAATAATAGGATCATAGGAATCTCGGTGAAGAACAGAAACTCCACACAGTGTCTGGGACAATCAAAGGTCATGATCACAGTGTTGTATAACTAGGCGAGCGCTAACACTGCGCCGCCGATGAAAGCGACGACTGCGGAAAGCGATATGGCAGCAAAACGAGCCACGCCGCTAGGGGGTGCGACCGTGCGTGTGGCATACTGCGAGGTCCACTCCTGGTAGTTCATAACGCTACCCTGCGAGTATTGCTGAGGGGCCGAACTAGGTGCGAAGGTTGGAGTGAACGTATACATTTGGATGGTTGATACGCCGCCTGTTATGCGTCGAGGGTGACATCAGAGGCGGCTTGAAACAGCGTGGAGACAGGAGCGATGAAAGGGAACGGATGATGCATACCGATTGTTGTTGTTACCCAGTAGCGTGTTATTACAGTCTAATAATGCGCGTTAGATATCAGGTGTATGGGAAGGAGTATCTAGGGCATGACGGACTGATGGAGTTGCTTGTGGAGCGCCTACGACTGGATCATAGACTGGGGGGTTTTGCAGTCCGACTGTAGAGCTACACCAGATATCGATAAGAATGGGTGACTGGTCTGAGATGGGCTGAGACGCAGCGGAAAGGCGTACATTACTGAGGTAGTTGGGACAACAACACTTAGGGTGGGATCCAGAGCAGTTGTTATTACTTGCACGACTGTATATCCAGAATCCCTACAAATGGCAGCGGTAGCAGTAAGACCTATAGCAACGGATAGCGCGAAGGGCAGCGACGTACGGGTCTACAGTCGTTCGTGTCTGAGCTTGTGCGTAAACGATAGCCGCAAACAGAGCGATAAATATGCGCCAAATTGTGGGCAGCACCATGTCCGCAGCGTGGTGGTGGGGGTCGTGGCAGGAAAGGTTCAAGTCGGTTGCTTTATCTCCCAGCCTGCTTTCCCCAGTTTGTCTGATCGATCATCAGAGATTACAACTAAGATTACAACTAAGATTACAACTAAGATTAGATCTCTTCTCTTACCTCGCATTACAACCATTCCTTACTCCCCTTATTACCTCGTCCGAAGACCAGCAATGTTCGGGTAAACTTCTTTTCTACCTCTTCCGCAGCGCTAGGCAAGCGTCGCGAGATGCCGCCCAAAAAGGCCCCAGTACCGGAGAAGAAAACATTGCTCGGTCGACCCTCGAACAACCTCAAGATTGGTATCGTCGGTAGGTCGTCCCTATTCACCTCCCTCACGTTGCACTCATCCCGCTTCGTGTAGGGCTACCCAATGTTGGCAAATCTTCCTTCTTTAACGCTCTCTCCAAGACGGGTGCGTAGCGCATATAGGGCTGAGAGTGTACATGAGCTGACTTGCCACCTGATCCATCGAACAGATCTAGGAAAGGCGGCCAACTTCCCATATGCTACAATCAACCCGGAAGGTCAGTTCACTTCCAATTTCACGCATATTATCCCACGTGGACGCTGATTCGCCTGTCGTCTAGAGGCGCGCATTCCAGTCCCCGATCCCCGCTTCGACTGGCTGTGCGACCTCTACAAGCCCGTTTCGCGAGTACCTGCGTTCTTGACGATCCTCGACATCGCCGGTCTGACCGCTGTTCGTACCCTTTCGGAATCCGATCACCTTGCCTCCCTCTGACTCGGTTTTCTCTCCAATGCACTCAGGGTGCATCAACAGGGGCAGGGCTGGGTAATTCCTTTCTCTCGCATGTGCGGGCGGTGGACGGTATCTTCCAGGTCGTCCGCGCATTCGACGACGACGAAGTCATCCATGTCGAAGGCGACGTCAACCCCCTTCGTGATATGGAGATTATACAGACCGAGCTCCGACTCAAGGATATCGAGTGGGTCGAGAAGGCGCTCGATGCTTTGAAGAAGACGACTCGTTCACTTGGGAACACGAGTTTGGCGGATAAAGCAAAGAAGGAGGAGATTGTGAGTTCAACTGTGTCATTGGGGAGGGACCGTGCTGATAGAGAATGCGAATAGGCGATTACGGAGCGGATTCTTCATGCACTCAAGGAGGAGGGTAAGGATGTAAGAAAGGTTGATTGGAACAACCGAGAGGTGAGTGGAAGGTCTAATTACTGTGACGGGTTTGCTTATTACCTGTTACAGGCAAGTATCTTCTTTCATTCCTCTTGAATGATGATAAAGAGCACATTTGCTTGAAAACCCAGCTCGTCGAGGCGGGAGTAACGCCCCAATATGCCAAAGAGAACTCAGTCTCTCTGACCCTGCACCTAGGTGCTGATGTCCATCGCTGACTGAATTTCTTTTCAGGTCGAAGTCGTCAACAGCCTGATGCTCCTCACCGCTAAACCTGTCACGTATCTCGTAAACTTGAGTGAGAAGGACTTTATCCGGAAGAAGAACAAGTGGTGCGTTCACTCATCTAATGTCTCTCTGAATTACCCCCGATCTAAGACTACCAACCTCACAGGCTACCAAGGATCAAAGCCTGGATTGATGAACACAATCCAGGCGACCCACTCATCCCATTTTCCGTTTCGCTAGAAGAACGCCTGGCGCCATTAGAGCCAGAGGAACAAAAAGAAGAAGAAGACAAAGTGGGCGCGTCCTCTGCACTCGGAAAGATTACTACTGCAGGTTATGCAAGTCTTGATCTTATCCGGTACTTTACGTGTGGTCCGGACGAGGTGCGGGCGTGGACGATCCGCAAGGGAATCAAGGCTCCGCAGGCGGCTGGTGTCATTCAGTGAGTACCCTTGGTGGGCAGACAACTTGTGTAGTATGGACCCTGATGTGCTTGGTGTGTAGCTCGGACTTTGAGAACAAGTTCGTGTGTGGTGAGATTATGAGCTTTGGTGATCTCAAAGAGCTGGGGAGCGACGCGGCAGTCAAGGCTGTGAGTACTCCGGTATATTGTTTGATGTTGTTGCTGCGACTCACAAGTGTCCGGTGCAGGCTGGCAAAGTGCGACAACAAGGCAAGACCTACGAGATGGTGGACGGGGACATCGCGTACTGGAAGGCGGGCGGCTGATCGATTTACGTGTATTATGAGATTAGAAGTAATATAAGCCGTCATTACGCAGTTCATATATTTTCTTGATGGTGTGGCAATTCGGACGGCCTCACGTGCAGGAGGCCAAACAAACTGCTCCAGCTTCTTGAACGCCGACAAGCTGTCTCGACGCGTCTCAACGACGACGACGACGACACAACACCATATATCCGCTCTCTCTCAAGTCCCATATCACAACAGTTCATGTCTTCACGTGTACGCCCCCGCCCCTTGTCCAACTGAGGCTAACTACCGCAACCCACAGCCATTTTCGCGTAACAAGGCATCAAGGTTCAGAGTTGCAGTCGACGAGAATGCCCCAACATCACGCGTCAAGCCCGCCGTCGTCGTCGCTCCCAGTTCAACCGTTACACGTTTGGCGGCCAAGGCAGCAGCCGCGACTGTGTCGAATGCAGCCCGCTCGGCCCTTGGCGAAATCCGTAACGTATCAAAAAAGGTTAATGACGTTATTCTGTATTATTTGCAGATTTTCTGACGCAGCGACAGGACCGCAATCCAACAGTCTTAAAACCAAAGGATGATAGTAAAAACACGAAGACTGCCACGGCTGGTTTCAAACGACAACGCTCAAACTCGCTGGCTGCCTCGACTGCCCGTCCTCAGCGCATCCCCGTCCCCCCAGGCGCTGGTGCGGGCACGGGGACGAAACCCCGTCCAGCGAGCACAACCGCTGCCGTCCTGTCTCGACCAACCACAACGGCAGGTTCGCGCATTTCGCGTGTCATTGAAAACCTCAATTCGCAAAAGACGCGTCTCAACCCCGTCGTCCGACCTG
>Ga0307513_10006550_pt1 | contig 15209 bp, 13 predicted proteins | sample 15_EM_MG_FD_202174 | JGI IMG/M metagenome (GOLD analysis project Ga0307513, IMG submission 202174) | Populus trichocarpa ectomycorrhiza microbial communities from riparian zone in the Pacific Northwest, United States - 15_EM | ecosystem: Host-associated > Plants > Roots > Unclassified | place... | reverse complement strand
CTTTCCCCTTCCCATCTTATCCGTGGAGCATATTGGAACAAGCTTCATTTTATGGCTATAATCTTAAAAGATAGATAGAATTCTTGCAGTCTACTATTATTAATTAATAAACATTAACAAAAGCTAATTTATTATTCATTGAAATAATATAATTACCCTTTTAACCTTCAAAAAAATCATTGAGGATAATACAATCTCTCTGCAAAGTCCATTAGTTATTACCAGACCGATCAGGATAAATTGATCTTTTCATATTTTAAAAACATAATAAAATAATTAAATTACTTTTAAAATCATATTTTTATTTAACTCACATTAGATTATATAATAATATAATCTTAGAGTCCGTTTGTTTTTACGTTTCGAAAGCATTTTTGAAAAAAATTGATTTTTTTTTAAATTGTTTTCTTTATTTTAAATTAATATTTTTGATATTTTCAGATCGCTATAATGTGCTGATATAAAAAATAATTTTAAAAAAATAAAAAAATAATTTTAATAAATTTTCAAATACAACATACTTACAAGAAAATTCATTATCACAGTTACAAATACCGACTAGCACACTCATAAACATACCTCTCATTATTTAATAATCGACACCATGACCCTTCATGTACTAATTTCATAAAAATGATTTATTTTACACGGAAATGTCAGCACGCACGTGATTGTTTTTTTCTTGGTTATAGAAAATTATCGAGGACTCCAGCCGTCTATCCCAATCATCATTTTTTCCAACACAAGCCCCCCCCCCCTCTAAAAATAGTCAATATAACATAAAAAAAATAATTAATAATTAAAAAAAATTCAAAACATAACGCCAATAGTCCGGCAAGAAAGTTGTCAACATTGTAGCCCACAAAGGCACTATCAGCTTTATGGCTGTTCTTTACAAGCTGTGGATTTTTAAGATTCCTCTGTGTCTCTCTCATTTATCAAATTTGAAGGGAAAGTTTAATTTCTCCTCACTCTAGCAGAAGCTAATAGAAGCAAACCATCAGGATAATGGCTACTGGGTTCATATCCCTGTTGTTTTCTCTCCTCTCTTTACTGTTCTTTGGTATCTCATCATTTGCTAAGCCCATACCAAGCTTCCCTTCTTCAATCATTCAAGCAGAGAAGATCTCTCTTTCTACCCCAAATGAGCTCTACCATGAAAAGTTCTTCACTCAAGTGCTCGATCACTACACTTTCAGACCCCAGAGCTACAAAACATTTCAACAAAGATACTTGATCAACGACAAATATTGGGGCGGGGCGGAGAAGAACGCTCCAATCTTCTTGTACACAGGAAATGAAGGAGACATCGAATGGTTTGCACAGAACACTGGATTTATTTTTGACATTGCACCCCATTTCAAACCCCTTCTTGTTTTCATCGAGGTAATTATTTGATTAATCTCTCTCAAATGAAGAATTCATATATATACCATGGCATCTTTTGAAGTTTTTTCTTTTTAGTTTGGTTGCTGGGAAGTGGATGTGAGAGTGTAAGAAAAGTTTGAAATCAACCAAGAAAAAAGATTGCTTAGTTGTTCTCCATGTTTATTGGCTACCAAACAAGACGAATTAAGTAGGCTTTTATGTATATATATATATATATTTCCTTTTTATTGTTTTCCTTATTTAAATAAGTTAATGTGATTAATTGCAGCATAGGTTCTATGGAAAATCCATGCCTTTTGGGGGAAATAAAGAGGTTGCTTATAGCAATTCAAGTACACTTGGTTACCTGACCTCAACTCAGGCATTAGCCGATTATGCCACTCTTATAATTGATCTAAAGAAGAACTTGTCCGCCACCGACTCTCCTGTGGTGGTTTTTGGAGGTTCCTACGGAGGAAGTATGGCTTTCTATCCTTAATTAACACCTTTCCTTCCTTCTTCCTTTCCAATTAGCTCTTTACGCAGTGTCACCATCAGCATACCATCATGGTTCGTATGTATGTATGTATGTATGCATGCATGATTGAAATGTTGATTTTGGGAATGGAGGAATTTCCTAGGAAGTAAGAAATAAACCTCTTTTTTGGGGTACTGTTGCAGTGCTGGCAGCATGGTTCAGATTGAAATATCCTCATGTCGCCATTGGAGCCCTGGCGTCTTCTTCACCAATCCTCAACTTCGAGAACATAACATCACCATACAGCTTCAACAATATCATCACTCAAGACTTCAGGGTCCCCCCTCTCCTTTTCAATCTCAATTATTCATTAAATTTAAACTCCCTTCTTGTCTTCCTGCCACAATTAGAGATCATGATTAGATTTGTGATAAGGTCATAGCATAATCAGCCAAGCAGTCAAATCTCAAATTAAAATCTTACTATATGGTCCAATCTTAACAAGCCTTAACCATATAATCTATAATATATAGTAGCTAGCTAGACGATATTAATTAATATTGTGATCATGATTATATAGAGATTATTAATTAAAAAGGGTAGAGTGCTGAATATTTTAGTGGTTGCACTTGGAAATTAACTCAGGGAGAGAGTGAGAACTGTTACAAAGTAATCAAAAGATCATGGCAAGAAATTGAAGACACTGCAAGCCAACCTGGAGGCCTCGAAATACTTCGAAGTTCATTTAGAATATGCAGGTGAGGAGCATAAACTTAACCAGCAAGCTATGAAAATTGCAACCTATCAAGAATTTAATTCCTTTAATAATGTTGTTGGTGTCTTCTCTGTTACCCGCAGGAACTCCATTAGTGCAAGTTCTCTCCAGAGTTGGCTTTACACTGCTCTGGTCTATACAGCCATGACAGACTATCCCACCCCTTCAAATTTCTTAAATCCCATGCCTGCGTATCCTGTTAAAGAGGTACTTATCATTGCTTCTCTTCAATTGAGATTATATTAATGCTCTATCTGATTATTTGGCATAGTTTAGTCTTAAAGAAACAGCAACTATTTCCTTATCAAATTATTTATTGAAACTACTTTGAAATAAAAAAAAATTTGTTACATATGGTTGATTGATATGGAATTCACTCTCAACAATATTTCAAGGAACGTGTTCTTAAAATTAAGTAATAAAAATAATTTTTAAATTAACATACAAATTGATAAATAGTTTATTATATGTTGTTGAGAAAATAAATCAGAAGCTACCAAAGTACTTAAATGGGCCCTGATTCTTAAATAAATTACAGGGGTACAATGGTACTTATTAATGGGGCCTGATTCTTAAATAAATTTCAGCCTATAAATTTAGCCGGTTATAATTATTTTTAAGAAGTTTTTTACTTAAAAATATATTAAAATAATATTTTTTATTTTTTAAAAATTATGTTATTATCAGCACATCAAAATATTTAAAATTATAAAAAAATATTAATTTAAAATAAATAAAAATATATAAAAAAAATTAAATTTCTTGAAGAACATTTTTAAAACATAAAAAGAAACAGTATATACCATGACAAACAACGTTTGACCTCTGCAGATGTGCAAGGCGATTGATGATCCAAAGACGGGAAATAATACGTTTGCCAAGTTGTACGGTGCGGCTTCTGTTTACTATAACTACAGTGGAAATGCCACGTGTTTCAATCTCGACGACGATTCTGATCCTCACGGTCTTGGCGGATGGTCGTGGCAGGTATGCAGAACATCACTTCATGAAGTTTACAATATAGTACTACTACTTTTTAAAATCTCGCAGATTTTTGGAAACAAGAAGATTGATTATTAACAATGAGAAATTCGAACATCTAGGGACTGAATTGATGTTGGTTTTATAGATGCTACAAATGATTACATTTTAACATCCACATGGTATTATTGGATTCCATTTTGCCATGATTTTCTAAAGAATTTATCTAGATATGTTTGTTTTTTTTTTTTTTTTGTGTAAAAATGAAAATGTTTTTGAAAGAAATTAATTTTTTATTTTGATATGCTGATATAAAAAAATAATTTTTTTAAAATAAAAAAAATAATTTTAATATATTTTTAAACAAAAAAATACTTTAAAAAACAACTGCTCACGATACCAAACAAACAGTATATATATATATATATAACTGGGCTGAAGCCCAGCATCGAAATTATTAATATGGGCAAGGCAAGGGTGCAAACGAACTAAGAACAGAACAGAACAGAACAGAGAAGCATGACAAATCAGGTGGAAGAAAAAATTAAGAACAGAACAGAACAGAGAAGCATGACAAATCAGGTGGAAGAAAAAATTAAACAAGTCTGATAAAATTGCCCTTGTTTTCCTGGGATTGATTTGCAGGCATGTACAGAGATGATACTGCCAACGAGTGGTAACAACAAGGACAGCATATTTCCAGCTTCTGAGTGGAACTACGATGATAGAGCTACTTTCTGCAAAGCCTACTTTGGTGTTGAGCCGAGACCCAATTGGATCACTGCCGAGTTTGGAGGCCATGTGAGTGCATCATTTACCATGGCATTGAGGGCAGGCATGCTATAACATTAGTGGTCTTCATAATACTATTGCACTGCAGACTAACTCAGCAATACCACTAATAAGAATAATCAAATGATCTGACTGTCTGTTTCGAACAGGATATTAAAAGGGTCTTGAAAAGATTCGGCAGCAACATCATCTTCTTTAATGGCTTGAGAGACCCTTGGAGCGGTGGGGGGTATGATCTCTTTCTTATATTTTAATCGAACGTGTGATTGTGCTGCGAAGGAGTTTATCCTTTTTTTAGTAACGTGCTTTCTTCATGGTTATGACAGGGTGCTAGAGAATATATCCAGCAGCATAGTTGCTATCATAGCAAAGCAAGGTTAGTACGAGTAATATAAATTATATTTTAAAATTTCATGTAATAGTTTAATAATTTAAGTTATTGGGTTGAAATGATTTTTTAACATGATATCAAAGCCTTAATAACCAAGCAGTCACGAGTTCGAATCTCACTATCCCCATTTATTTGATAAAAATCAAGTACAATGTAATATGAATCTGTACAAGTTTTAAGTCTAAAAATCTTTCACTTGAGAGGATATGTTAGATAATAATATAAATCATGTGTTGAAATATCACTAATAGTTTAAATTATTGGTTTAAGATGTTATTTAGAATTCAATATAAAATCATCAAGGTAATCTGTTCCTGGGCTATTGAAATCTACAAGTTCCATGCCCCATTTGCTTTCCTTTCTAACACATATTTTATTTTTGTTTTTTGTCGCACAGGGGCTCACCATGTGGACCTGAGATTTGCAACCAGTGAAGATCCAAAATGGCTTCAAGATGTGCGCAAAAGAGAGGTCAGCATCATCGCAAAATGGCTTTCTGAATACTACGACGACTTGGACCCTGCATAGAGTCATTGACCCCCAGCTCCAAGAGTTTATACCACGGGAATTTCCGTGTTTTAAAAGGATTTTTCAACAAATGAAGCTATTCAATCATGCTGCAATCCTCAAGCAGACAGTCAACACTTTAAACTTTGTTGTTTCATAAAGAATTTCAGTTGTGGGACGAGGTTTTCGAATGAACTCAAAAAGGGTACCTCAATTGTTTTCCTCAAATGAAAAAAAAAAAGAAAGAAAAAACTTATCAAGCAAGGCCCAATGGGTTGGTTAAGGAGACTATTGCAAGCATTGAAACATATAATTTTGTCATAGTCTGGTCCAATTGCTTAACATGCCTCATATTTTCGCACATGAAATGTTTCTATCACAAAAAAAATAATTGAAAAACAAAAAAAAAGGTTTGTTTTTTTCTGCAATTAGGACGTGGCACTGTTCTTATTGATATTTCCCTCATTCCAAGGGCTTTTTGACCCTCTCTATGTTTTGCAGTACAGAACTACTGCTTCTGATGGATTTTATCGACATGTCATTGCAAATTTACCTCTCGGGGGTGCTGCCATTTGTAACAAGTGACTACTGCTGCTTGTGAAGGCAAATATGCTACCTAGTCTGACTTTGAATGTAGCCTATATTATACTCCTACACGTTTAATGTAAGGCGTAGATTCCCAAATGGCGTTTTTGAAAGGACTAGCCTTCCTCTGCCTAACAAAGAAACGATAGCATATTTCTGGTATATTAGGAGGAAGTGTGTCTGATCGATAATGGATAAAAGTACTTTTCATATTACTTTTCGAAGTTAGGCCATGAATGAGACATTAAGGTCAGTCCACCATCCATGATTTGGAAATGGGGGGTTAGTCACTCCAAGTCCCTTTCCAAAGTGCAGGTCGTGGGAAAATGCAATGCAATTGACTTGAGAAACACCGTTATTGTGATGATTGTTTTTGTATTTTAAAAGAATTTTAAAAAAAATTTATAAGGTTTTTTTTAAATTATTTTTTTATATTGTTTTGATATGCTAATGTCAAAAATAAATTTTAAAAAATAAAAAAATATATATTATTTCAATATATCTTCAAGTAAAAAATAATTTAAAAAACAATTATTATCACAATTTCAAACATAATCTAATTAAATTAAGATATTTATGTGGATTATATCTAAAGCCAAAGTATTTTGGAATAATATGACCATGCCAATGTACTCCTCCAAAAAAAAGTGAGGGGATAAATCATTATTGTGAAGATAAATACCCACACAATATATGTATATTCAAGATAAATTTACTTATTACACCAAAAATTTCAAAAGTAAATTAATCTTGGGAGGATTTATAGACTCTAAAATTTCTATAAGTCCAATCCATAACTTAAGTTCTTTATGACCAAAACAAAATCCAGATCTGACTGTTAATCAGGGATTCATACACGTAAAAAGCATTTCAAAAAAGTTTTCACTTATTCTTGTAATCAAATTAATTTTCATGATTTTGACATTATTTTTAGTGGATTTTTAATATTTTTATGTGTACAATCATATATATATATATATATATATATATATATATATATATATAAATTAATTCAATTCAATAATTATGGTTAACCTGACCTGTTTTTTTTCTTTGATTTTTTTTATTTAAACTTGTCTAGATAATAAGTTCACGTCGAAACAACTCCAACATAAAACGAGTTAGGAGTTTTGATGTCTAAATTGTTATATAAAATTTAAAGACAATATCGAAAAGTTTTCGGCCATCTATTTTCTTTTATGTTTCAATTATTTTTTATTCAATCTGCGGCGTTAGCTTGAGAAATAAACTAGTGATTAAATTCTAGCCAATGTCCACAGATTTCAACTCCAATCATGCCGAATAATCAATAGAACCCATCAATTTATTTATTTATTTATTTTGCTTATTATCACCTCCAAAGAGCAGTGATGCAGGACCTGTCATCCTCTCCCCGCACAAAGAAGAAAATGATACGCTCATGTAACACGAACGACCGTGGGACGCTTGAGAATGTTGACGAATTTAAAGGTTCGGAACTGCAGCACATGCCTTTCTACCTTCCCATAACTCTATTGAAGCGGCGAGTCAAATGTTTCTCTTGCCTGAACAACTTGTTCATTGCCACTGTTGTAGCAATTAGAAGTCACGGGCTCAGGGGACTTTGCTAAAAAGCCTCCTATCCAGCGGAACCCTACTCGCTGGCTACTTGGTCCCGCCGCCACCACCACCACTAGCAGTACCATGCCACAACCACTTCCCGACACCACACATGCCACGTGGCGATAACCCAGTTGCATCATCTCATGTTCATTGTGTCCCTTTTGTTGTACTTTGTACACAAAAGATAAGGTAAGCGTGCCATGAATGTAGTTGCAGCAGGGCTGGTGGCAGAGGAGGAGCCGAGAAACCGAGAAAGAAAAACTTTGAATTGTTTCATCTGGCGGGCCCACTTTCTAAAAGACAACATTGATCCAGTGGGCCCTTTAGCCGATAGAGCCCATGCAACGCATGCCTAATGCCGCCGTGCTTCCTGATAGATGGAAAAACTGATTCCACGACCATTTACTGCCAGGCCGCACAGCCAGAAAAAAGAGGAGACGTGGCTTCTTGCATATAGTCTTGGATTTACTAGTGTTTTTTAATTGTTTTTTCCAGCCACGACATGAAATCCAAGCTTGTGGTTGTGAACATGATGGGAATTGTTATCTTGAATTTATTATTTAATTGATTAGTTTATTTCTGTTGCATTGGCAGGTAGCCAGTTTCAGGCCATAGTTTGCATACAGAGTGACAAACATGGAGGCAGATATTTGCGAGTTTAAATGCTAGCTAGGCATGTAGGGTGGAGACAGTGAGATGAGAAGGTTGGCTTTCGGTTCCTAAAATATTGAACCCCATGTGTCTAGTCAAGTGTTGGCTATTTAAAATCTGTCTATGGTAGATCATTTGTTATTATCACTTTGACCTGCAGAAGGAATACTCCCGCAAAATCAGAGGAAAATAATATATTTAGTTTGGACTGGAATTTTACCACACGTCAAATGGTTATCTCTTGCGCCTGGACTATATATATATATATTTTTTAATGTGATAAAATAATATCTACATAGAATTCTTTTTTTACATTCTAATTAAACTCGGTATAATAAATTTTTTTCTTTTTTATTATATATTTTTAAGAGCCAATTTTTTTTAAAATAAAAATTTGTTGTTTTTTATTTGTGTTTTTAAAAATGTAGAAACCAACAATTGATTGTCAATTTTTTTTTAAAGTCAAACAAAATGGTTTTCAAAATTTGTGGTAGTTGTTGTTAGTTTTTCTCCCTTTTTTTTCTTAAAAAAATAAAAATAAAAAAGTTTTTAATTTCTATTTCCAAAAACTTGAAAACATGCAACGAAAAAAAAGAAGAAAAGCACAAATGATCGAAACCATTTAATTAAATAATTAGTTGTTAAAATCTCATTAAACGCAAAAGCAGAAAAGTTGCTGCAAGTCGATTAGACCCACCAAAATTTGGTCTAAGATACCGGCTTTCCTTGATTTTATGCACAGCTGTGTCTTAATGTATGGTCCATGTGCGTAATCCTCAGGTTACAAGGTCTACGGTCCCCATTCCAATGCGTTGACAATATTCTATAGAAATTAAAAGTTGGATATAGACGACTGGAATTATTTTTTATATCAATAAATTATTCTGGTTTATCGATTAAGAATTTCTATTAAAACCACTTAATAAAAATATTAAATATCTACAAATGAAATATTCAAAAAAATAGTTCAATTTTGATAAAAATATAGATGAAAAGCCTTAAGACTTGATGGAAGTACTCAATTAAAAATATTAAAAAATCCAGGATAAAATTAATTAATATGAAAAATTATTTGATGGTAAAATTGAGATTATGATGGTATTTTTTTTTGGTTTTCTCAATTAAGTTTGAACAAATTTTACTAAATAAAAATGAAAAAAGAGAAAACCCTCTTTTTTTGTAAATAAATGAAAAAAAAAGAAAGAGGAAGGTTAATTCACGTTTTCTGACAAGGAACATTGCATCTATACGTAGATCATACCACCTTTTTAATTATTTGAAGGATACCCACCACATCTATATCACCACGTGTTTTTTTTTTGTTTTTAATGTAAAGTAGTTGCAATCTTGTGTGAAGACATAAATATGCCATCAACTAAAAAGGCTGCAAAAAGATAAGCTTTGAATTATCAACTAAATAAATAATAAATGCTTCACGAGAAGCTCAATTACTAATATATATATATATATATTATCTAAGTTATCGCAATCACAAACAAATTTCTCATTTATTCTCTATTTACAAATATTTATTATTGTTATTGTATAATTAAGTAAAATATAGTTTAAGAAAAATAAAGCTGTTAAATTTAGTGGAATCCATGACTCGATTCACGGGTTTAGCGGGTTAAGGTACGAAGCCCGGGTCAATTCAATATGTCACCGTCTCAATATTAAATAAAAAAGTGTTTATCTTGGTTTTTTTTTTTAAATCAAACCATGATATTTTTATTAGTAATCTGAGTTATTTTTAAACTATTTTAAAGAAAATTTAACATAGTTTAATTTTAAACCCGGTTTAAACTACAAATCCCATCAAAAAAATTCAAAATTAACTTACTAAGATGATTTTAAATATTTTATTTTAATCTACATAATTTTTTATGTTAATTTTTTTATCCGACCCGCAACACTCGGATTGTAAACTAAATGATCCACTAAAAAGATTTTCAAACTCCACCGCTACAAATAAGAAATATTGAAATTAATTTTTTGAAGAAATATTGAAGACGGACAACATGGCTGCATACTGATATCCCTAAACTATTTATCTTTCCAGAAATTGCATTTATAAATTCCCAACTATTTATCTTTAAAGAAATATTGAAGACGGACAACATGCATGGTTGCATACTGATATATATCCCTAAACGCCCTTGTAAAGCATACACAATGAGCTCTGTAAAATCATAGTACTGCGTGTGTAATTTGCAGGCACCATTAGGGTATGCTACTGTCATTAGCAAGTCCTATAATACACACACACACACACTCTTATAGGATTAATATTAGGTATTCAAAACCATCTAGGTGGTGGCCCAGTGGTAAGAGCTTGGACCAAGAGGTTTGCTCCCTCTGTGGTCTCAGGTTCGAGCCCTGTGGTTGCTCATATGATGGTCACTGGAGGCTTACATGGTCGTTAACTTCAGGGCCCGTGGGATTAGTCGAGGTGCGCGCGAGCTGGCCCGGACACCCACGTTAAATTAAAAAAAAATATTAGGTATTCAAGTGCTATATCTGAATGTAAAGAATACGGTAGATTCATGCCAAGAATTAGAACCTTAAACTATATATTATATTACGTGTAAAGAATAATAAAATTTTATAACTTAAATTCTTATTTAAAAACTTAATTTTTTGAGTACAGATTATTTTTTAATATAATATTATATGTTTAATAACTAAATGATTATGAGTTTTAATTCTATTTCCACTTAAAAAAAATTAACAACTTATAGCATAATATAATGTATATCTATATAAATTACAAGTTTTTTTTGAAGAATATATATTAGAAAATAATATAAATTAAATTATATGCTTCACCGGAGAGTTTAAATTTTAAAATTAAAATGTTTCTTTAATAATTACCATGTTTTCGTTCATAATTTTAAATATTGTTATTGTGATTAGTCATATAGGTAAAAGACACGTATCAAACTATAGATTACGGTACATTGCTCTTGTCCTTCTTGGCGAATTGAGTATGGAAGCACATGAGCTCGCACGACAATTACAAATGTGTAGCATCTCTTTTAATTTATTAGTCGGCATTTCCAAAAAAAAAAAAAAAACATGGATTATTGATCAAATTAATTGTCTAATGTGATTTCAAATAATTTAGAAATGAATTTTGTTCATATCTATACAAAAGATGAGATCAAGAAAAGGACGCTATTCGTGCTGTCTAGAACTAGATGTATATAGAATTACAGACATCAACAATCACTAGACCTCGATGATCAAATCATAATTTGTCACGAAATTAATTTTCGCACGTCACAATCTCTCTCGTTGTCGTTCAACAAAGCTACCATCATGTTTGATTTCTGAAAAAACATGTTTGCATTAATGGATATTTATTGCAGAAAGAGATCCATCGCAAGGTCTCACGGATGGTCTTACACATTATGGGACTCCCAGATACGATAATTGTTTTTTTTATCACAATAGCAACCACTTTCCTTAAATATCTAATGAGGTCTGTCTTATTCCCAGTCTGGTATGAAATAAACTATAAAGATTTCATGATACAGAAACCCTCCACGGATTACAAGGCAGATTGGTCTGGTCACCCCAACCACACCTGTGCTTTCTTCATGGTCAAGGATTCCTCTACGTGGCCCAGACAATATCTTCGAGACAGATGTAGCAGATTTCTGTTTAGGGCATTAATCCGATAGAAATATTCTACGTATTAATTACTGAAAGTTTTAGTTAGATGGTGAACAAATAAAGGAATAAAGTGTGTGTTTTTTTTTTTTAATTTCTGATTAAGGATATTTGTTATAATCGGATGCTTTACATATATACAAGCATAACTATTAATGTTAATAGAAAAGGTGCTGATCAATCTCCTATAATCTTGGCATATCAAAATCTATCTTAATCATATCTATACTTACAATGATCATATCAATTATTTGCATGACAGCAACAATAAGAATACAGCAGAAGGAAGAATAGGCAACGTTGTAAAAGCAACAACAATAATATAAGAGACAATGTATGGATTAATGTAGCTTTCTTCAATACTCCCCCTCAAGCTAGATCAAAGGGATTCATCGATCCAAGCTTGGACAGCAGACGATGAAAATACACAGAAGTCAGGACTTCGACGAACACATCAGCCAATTGATCATGATTGTGGGTGTAATATGTTTTTATAATCAGCGACTGAACTTGTTGACAAATAAAATGACAATAAACTTCAATGTGTTTAGTTCTTTCATGAAACACATGATTAGCTGCAATATGCATGGCAGCTTGACCATCGCAAAACAAAGTCATTGGAATACTACTTGGAAATCCCAGTTCAGACAAAAGACCTTTAAGCTAAATTAATTCACAAGTAGCTGATATCATTACATGATATTCAGTTTCAACCCTAGAATACGCGACAACATGTTATTTCTTGCAACGCCAGGAGACCAAATTACCACCAACAAACATACAATAACCAGTGGTTGACTTGTGATCAATATCATTGCTAGCCCAACCTGAATCATTAAATCTAACGATTTGAGTATGACCATTATTAGTCATAACAATTCCATATCCAATAGAATTCATTTGACAAGACTCAAATGAAAGATTGTGGGAGTATGCATAAACTAACTAACAAGATTAGTTATGTAAGTGATATCAGGTCGTGTAATAGTAAAATAAATGAGCTTACTAACAAGATGTTGATAGTAATTGATAGATCGAAGACGTTCACTAGTTGTTTCAAGCTTCAACTTACTATCCAATGGAGTAGAGGCAAGTTTGACATTCATTATCTCAGCACCTCTAAGCAAGTCAAGAACATACTTGCGTTGGTTAAGGAATAACCTCTTATGAGAAATAACCATTTCGATCCTATAGAAATACTTCAAACTACCGAGATCTGTAATGGGAAAATGATGTTGCAGAGTAATCTTAAGATGAGATATCACTTCATCATTATTACCCTTAATAATAAGGTCATCAACATAGATATGAACCACTAATTTCTCCTTTGGTCCAAGATGAACAAAAAAAAAAAAAAAAGTCGATGTTACTTCTTTTGAAACCAATTTCTTTAAGAACATTACTCAATTGAGCACCCCAAACACATGGAAATTTCTTCAACCCATAAATGGATTTGTGAAGCCAACACACTAAGGTAGGATTTGAACTTTGAGGGTGACCAGAGGACAACTTCATGTAGACTTCTTTTTCAAGATTCTCATGCAATAAAACATTCTTGACATCCATCTGACACATTAACCACCTATTATTCAAGGCAACTGATAGTAGAACATGGACAATATTTATCTTTACAACAGGAGCAAAAGTTTCCTTGTAATCTATGCCAAAGGTTTGAGTATATCTCTTAGCTATAAGACGTGCCTTGTGTTTGTCAACAAATCCATTAGAGTTAAACTTGGTCTTATATACCCATCAGATGCCAACAATATATTTTTCTTTGGGAAGTTTGAAAATGCTCCAGGTTTTATTTTGATTAAAAGCTTGCAGTTTATCATGCATAACCTGTCTCCATTCAACCAGAGAATTGGCTTCATGAAAATTATGTGGCCCATGAACATTAGAGATAAGAATGAGAAAGGCAATATAAGCAGATAAAAGATGTTGATATATAAGGAAATTAGAGATAGGATATCTTGTTGTATAAATAATAAAGTCTTACAACTTTGTTTGGGTAGCACGATTACAGGTTGGATTTGTACAAGGCTGTAAAAGAAGACTTATTAGAATCTCCCATAAAATTACTGATTATAGGATTGATAGCCCTTGAGTTGGAAGATACATTTGCAGTTGATTTAGACAAGTTTCCACCGTGATTGTAGTTGTCATCAGTTCCAGAATCTCTATGATTATTTCTATAATTTGAAATAATAAGACTAACATTCCTTTCATCCGTAAACATATCATCAGAAAATGAAGAGGGGTTACTAGCAAGAGGAAGTATCTTTGAAGATGCAGCAAATTTTGTAGAGGTTGGATAAGGTAAAGGAAATAACTATGTTAAGGTTGCTTGCTGGTTCATGTCATCAAAGTATAAAATTCCTTCCTTAAATCGCACATCTCTTGATATAAATAACCTCCTAGAGGGACAATGATAACATTTATACCCCTTCTTTGTTGATGAATATCCTAATAAAACACACTTAGAAGCCCTTAGATCAAGCTTATCCCGATGTGAAGCTTGTATATACACAAAACAAGTGCAACCAAATACCCTCAATTGTGATAAGTCAAGTGGATGTTTTTGCAAGATTTCAAGTGGTGATTCAAAATGTAACACTCAATTAGGTAGCCAATTAATTATTTATGCAACAGATAACACTTCGTGAGACCTAGGTTTTTCTAATAGGTCTCTATTTTTACATTCAACTACTCCATTTTATTGGGGGTGTACCAACACTATTGGACTGATGTAAGAAGTCATGAGAAGCTAGATATCATATTATTTTTTGAGACATGTATTCAGTGCCACTATTAGATTAAATAATTTTTATTTTCGTAGAAAATTGAGTTGTGACCATCATATGAAAATTTTAAAAACCATCCACAACTTCACTCTTAAATTTCAAAAGATATATTCAAGTAACGCGAGAGAAATCATCAACAAAAATAACAAAATATTTTTAACCATTAAATGATTCAATAGTTGGTCCTCAAATATCAAAATGAACAATATCAAACATCCTATTAGCTCTTGACAATGAAGGTATAAACATAGGTCTAGTAGCTTTAGATAAATGACATGTATCACAAGAGATATTTTTGGTATCCAAATTAGGCATTAATTTGGTATGAATAATTTGTTAGGGATGAGCTAGGAATTGGTGCCATAAAAGTTGATCTTGACAAAGAGAAGAAAGGGTAAAAACTTGATGATACTTGTTGTTCTCAGAATTGCTTGAAAAATAATAAAGTTCTTGGAAAATAAAACCTTCACTAATCGTCTTTTTAGTGGCGAGGTCTTGAAATAAAACTCGGTAAGAATTGAATATAACACGATAATTTAGAGTCCGAGAGATTTTACCAATAAAAAGCAATTGGAATGGAAAAGAAAAAATGTACAAAACTAG
>Ga0307513_10006549_pt1 | contig 15210 bp, 25 predicted proteins | sample 15_EM_MG_FD_202174 | JGI IMG/M metagenome (GOLD analysis project Ga0307513, IMG submission 202174) | Populus trichocarpa ectomycorrhiza microbial communities from riparian zone in the Pacific Northwest, United States - 15_EM | ecosystem: Host-associated > Plants > Roots > Unclassified | place... | reverse complement strand
TCTATTTATACTTTATTTTTACTTTTTACAATTTTTTTTATAACTGAGAGAGAAATATTGAAAGGATAGTGGGTGTTTCTTTTGGTTGCTATGGAGGGGTATGGAAACTTATTAGACATGGGTGTACAACTCCATTCGCAAACTCTTCGCTGAAAGACAGGTATGGTACTGTGGCAAAAGTTGGTGGCGACAAAGGTACCAGGACAACTTTGCAGTTCAGATTATGCACAAAATCTTGTATGATGCCAGTACATTCTTTGTCGCCAAGACACTGCCACAGGAGGTGTACTTGTATATGGGGTTGCCAAGTAAATCAGTAGGTGATGGCAACAGAAACAAAAACACCGAACAGCAACACAGCATGGTATCGTAGCATGTTGCCGCGTTTTCCTATGCAAATAAAAACGATGTCTTAGACATCACTGCCATCCTCATCTTGTACAAAAACATCTTGCCTAGTGCTTGCACTGTACTCGTAAGGACACTTCCAAGTTCCACCAACACCTCAAGATCACTCTTCCTCCCCATCAACTACCATTTCTGCTATTATAATAATCCACCCGCAAACCCATTATATTGTGCCGCCTGACGATACCCACCCCCCCGACTATCGGGCTCCGTACCGGTGCATTCACCAAAACATAAACACAAGTCACTCCCTAAACACCCATCACCATTGTCTCCTGGTCAACTATACAAATTTTCCTCTTCCTATTAGGACCTATAATCTACTCCCGCGGGGCGAATGGAGACACCTGAAGAGAAACCGAGATGGCCCTTGCGATCCGTGGGGATCAGGGTGCTGCGATTACATATGACCAATACAGAATAATAGCGGGGCTCCGTGGTGTCGTTGGTTAGCAGAGTTCCAGTTGGAAGATTTCCCCCCCACTAGGCCCGGCTTAGCGAATCTTCGTAGGGGCAAAGCCTATTATCCGGTAGCCAGTTCCCACTTGCCGTTGGCAATATGAAGGCGTGCGCGGCTGTCGGGGTGAATTGGCCAGTGTGCAGGAATTTCGCAAGAGTGTAGAAAGGCTGTGGGTTGGTATGGTGCGAATCGTCTAAAGCGTGTACCAGTGGTGTTGCAAAATGTAATGCTTTATGTAATTAGGGCTAGATTATTTAATAAGGCAAAAATCATTTCTGGAGGTTCTCGAGGTCAGTTGTTCAAGTCTTGAACAAAGTTTACTTATTATGGTATTGTTTTTACATTGAATATTTCCATGAAAGTATTTAATTACAGTTCGATTTTAATTGCAAGAAGAGTCTATTATACCTTTTATATTATTCAATTAAAGTACATTGCAGTCTAACCAGTTACATGACAATATGACTGCCAGTGGTAGTTTCTACTTGGAAGATTTACATACACCTTCAACTCATATAGGTATATTCAGTCTATCACTCAGGAGAGGATTGGGGTTATGGTAATAGTTAAAGCTACCTATGGGTGCTCAATTGTTTAATTATTATTGTAATATTACTTGAAGAAATTTTACAAAATGTACAAAAATAATAAACTGATCTCGAGACTTGAACAGCAGGCCTTGAGCAATCATTTTTACACTATTAGGGATCCTAACCCTGACTACATAAAGCATTACATTTTGCAACACCAGTGGTACACGCTTTAGACGATTGGCACCATACGGAAGAAGCTTACCTAGAAGGCGGCCTCCGGGTGCGGGAGGTTTAGAGTTTGGAGGTTGGGGTTTGTGGCGGCCCGTACAGTACCTGGCTTATGGAAGTCCGGGGTTCCGGCAGGGGTGGAGATTCCAGAACCACACTAGGAGACATGTTACCTTGTGGGGGTGGAAGCGGCGGTGGGGCTTTGGGAAAGGGAGGTGGTACTACCGTACTGGTATTGAGAGAGCAAGGCTGAGAGAAGCTTCCAGGATGGTTGGGACGGGGAGGGATTACGTTAGTCTTGGCGCAAAGCGCCTCACAAAGTGGCTGAGTGTCATGGGCAGAGTGAGCCCCCGCCGCGGCACTCGAATACTCAAATACGGTATAAGCGAGTGACCATATGGGAGCAGAATGCTTTTTCCTCCAAAGGTTTTATATTTTCACGGGAAAATGTTTCCCCCAGAGGTTTACTCATGCTCACCTTGTGGGCCCGGCTTTTTTACTTGACTGCTTTGCTGCTATTTCGGATTAGCCTAAATTATGCTGCTATCACGTGCCTCAAAGATATCCATGGTATGGTAACCAAATGATTTTCCACCACCCTAGCTGCCAAGGCGACTGTTCTTATTGTAACTCTTCTCATCCTTGCCACGGCGCAACTACCCACCACCACCCACGCCAAACAGAGCATATCATCCATATTCACCAAAGTTCTGAAACCTATTATCACCCATAACTGGTATTATTGCGGAGGGCTCAGATGGCGCAAGCGTGGTCACCCAGTGCTCGTTCCTTGGAAAGCGTTTTTCAGGTTTTAAGCGACCACAATCACCCATTCTTCATGGTTGGAAAATATGCACTTACATGGATGGGCGTTTTAGTGCATACAGGATATGTACCTCTCACTCACGCCCTTATGATTTCCTGCTTCCTATTGCTGACATTACCGTGATGGATAATGGATATCCTGGTAAGAACCTCACAAGCGGCATCCATATGCCAGTCGTTAGCCCAAACAAAGGAATGGATGGAGGTCGACGATGCAAACATTCCAGGGCTAGTTTCATTCGCAGAACGCAGGGCGCCACGCTCCGTCGGTCGATTGAAGAGGCTCGATGATCACTGGTATATTTGCCTGTGCACTGAGGACACCTATAACCTGATGGTCGATACCAAGAAAATCCCCAAGTGCCGCATCCCATTAGCTTGAATGCTGGGTTGGTGGAGTCTGAATTTCATCCCCAATCCCACGGATCGGCGAGCCAGGCCCTTTCTTATTACCGACGAAAAAAATCAAATTTGTGTGGGGCGAGCCAATCAATCACCTTTCCCGTTTTCATACCAACGATCCCCGAATATCTAGACTCGTGTCTGAGCACGACCGGGGGCCGGAGCCATGTCGATGATGATTCATGTCTCGTTCCCGAATGCGACCTGGACTATTTGTCAAGATATCTCGCCCTCGATTCGCCCCACCAGCAGGATAAACTTCTCTCCAAGGTTCGTCAGGTCAAGTTGTTGGAAGGTTATTTTGTTAGCCGCCGCCAGCGGCAAGACACAAGGATGAAAAAGATCCTGGAGAGACGCAGAAAGCGTTCTTCAAATTGTAACTCCGGGCCACAGCTTCCTTTCCCGATGCCAGACTTGTGAGGCTATATTAAACTACACTATCATATAATATCATAATGTAGGACGGTTCCTGTTATCATTGATAGCAATGGCTAATGCTTCTGTGTGTTTCTGCGGCAGCTGGACTCGTTACAAAGCTTGGCAAGTGTTTCTTTTCTAAACTCAGGCGATTGGCGAAGGGGGGTTTTCATATTGTTATTTCTTGGTTCCCGTATTGTTACTTGAGAACTGAATCCAGGTGCGGTGATACATACAAGGTTGGATTACGGTATGTTCATTGTGTTGGGTGTGCACTAGCACTATTTTCTTGATTCATGTTGCGGTACACACGGGAAGACGAATCCCAAGCATAATTTATGTTGCATCCCCATATTTCACACAGTGTCAATCTCGGCTTGACAGCTACAAACTAGTTTTCTTGCTTCTCAATAACAGTGTGCTAATGCCTGGTGTCAGCCGCCTGTGTCCTACGAACCTACTGAAATCCTAACAACATTATTCAGAGGCTGCTTCATTTATAAAAGTCTTGTGATACGCTCCTGCAGCTGCCGGCCCAGTGCCGATCCCACAAACCCGAGTTCTATCCCAATCTCTTCAAGAAGTTCACTTGCCTGCTCATCCAATCCTTTGAAATCCAACCTAGACCTTCGCATCATCGCCACAGCGTATTCCAAACCAATAAGGTTTTTTGGGATTTTTGCGTTCGACCCATGCGGTTCCCTTTCCGATTACAAGATCTATTGGTGTTGCTACCGGAATCCCATCAATGAGGGAATACTCCCCAAGTTCGTGAATACAATCCCTATCCCTATCCCTATTACTAAAATCCACCTTAGCCAGGAAATCGTAGGATGAAGTGTATTCCCACACACCGAACACGGCCTCGTCGAAGCGTGGATCGTCCTTGGCGAGATTAATGAATTTGGTGTATGAATCTGCATTGACTGCTAGGTCTGCATCGTGGGTTATAATGGTCGCACCATGAAACAGGAGGGCTGCTCCTCCTCTCTCGGCGATGAAATTTTCGCGATGGCCTTCACTCAACATTTCCCAAGCAACGTGGGCAGCCTCCATTGCTGCTAATTGTATTGGGAGGAGGGGAGATGGTTGAGGCATGGCCTGAACGGAAGATGTTTGGTTTGAGGCAGACATAGACGATTATTTGCTCCGAAGGTTCGCTTTGGCAGAGAGAGGATGGAAAGAGATGGAATTTTTGCTTCGGAGGCTTGCGGGGGGCAGAAAGAGGATGGAAGCGGGGATGGGGTTCCTGCTTTCGACGCATGAGCGAGGAGGATGTTTTATAAGTGTGTTAACCCCATAGCTGTTTGTCGTGGGACGCGTATACATCTCCGGGCAAGTTGGATCATAGGTAGATGCGATGCTAATGCTAGATGTAAGGCTACGATGGTAGGTTGTGAATGGAATGAAATCGTGGACTACCATACGATCCATAGCCTTTGTTCGTCCGCTCTAGGTGCGTGGCGCTGTGACTTGCTACAACCTTATCGCCAGCTATAAATACCGGCAGCAGATCATCATTATTCCAGAGTTCGTAGCATCATACTATATCAATCGTTTTTTTGCCCCCACCACCCCTCCCACTTCTCACCCCCTCCAATCCTACCTTTGAGAACCTCCCCACTTTTTCGGGTGCGGAAGAAAGGGGAAAAAGAAAGAAGGGGGAAAGAGAAGAAAGAGACCTGACAAGAAATTCAATATGGTCCGCCAATCCCACCCCACGCATGATATGAATTTTTTTGTTTTATACAGTGTAATGTAACTCAATGGAGGTAGTGACAACAAATAAAAAACACCGTTTCCCAATTCGCCGCTCCCACCTACCGCAACAGACAGACCGAAGTAAAGGAAGGAAATACGATGAAAGAAGAAAAAAGTAAAGAAATCCCAAACATAATGTGACTATCCAAGGAAGAACAACTAGTCGAGGATAAGTGAAGAAAGTAAGAGGGAAAGTAAAGAGCATACACCGAAGATGGAAAGTAGGTGACAGAAAGGAAAAATGAAAGGAAATAAGCGCGACAGCAGGAAAGAGGAAAGGGGACCAAGAGGATGGGAGGGGGTGGCGAAAAAAAATGAAAAAAAGGTCAAGTTAATTGTACATCCGATTTTAACCGTTTTTTTATATATAATTTTTTTTCAAAAGGGGGCATCTCACATTACAATGGAATCCTTTATCCTCTTGCTTAAGCCCGATGATGTTACTGCAACAACTCATCCGCGGTACGACGTTTTTTGTGGATCGTCTCGGGATTGGCCTCCTCGCCGAGCCTCTTCGCGTTCCCCTTATCGTGACTGGTGTTCTCTGTGGTGGAAGATGAGCCAACGTTGCCGCCAATGTTGATACCGGAGAGGCTCGGGGACTCTTTGCTTCCTATTTCGGCCTGTGGGTGAGGGGCGGTGGAATTGCCGGTCATAGATGGATCGATGTCGAAGATTGGATTGTTCGCCATATCCTCCCAGCGAACCATATCGTGGGACCCCTCTTGTCCGCTGCCTTGCGCTGGTTCTTTCCCGTTCCCCTGGGCCACGGCGAGGAATTCCTCCGTAATTTGTTCGAGGGTGGTGCCCGTGAAGCCTTCGTTCAGAGCAGGGTCCAGGGCAAGGCTTCCAGGTGCCGGTGATTGGTCGGAAGAGGTAACGGGAGTGTCTCCTGTTGCCCAGCCTGGCGAGAGGTGACCTGCGAGGAGGCTCTGCATCAAAAGTGACGTGTTATCGCCTTTATTCGGCCCTTCCAATCCTACACCACGACGATCCTCCAACTCCCCGTTAGCTTCGATGGGATCAGCAGCCTTTTCCTTGACACTGGAACTCGAGCGCGGGGGTTTAGGGCGCTGTCGAGGCCGAGCTTTAAACCCAGCTGATTCGTACCGATCCGGGAAAGCATTGCGAAATCTAGACCGGTTAAAAAACGCATCACCAGAGGCAAAAATTGATCGATATACCTATCGCGAAGATCTGTTCCTCGACGGTGGCTCAGTTGAAGGTCGGGATCACTCTGGATCTTGGACCATGCTGCTCCGTGCTGCGCAAGTTAGTTTTGATCATATATAGTTTTGGGCGGGCAAGCTGTTGGATGGGCTGCATGATATCCCCGAGAAGTACAAGAGCGCAATACATACAATATTGAAGCCGTGGAGAAGGCGGGCATCTTCCTCAGCAGTGAACTCTCTTCTCTCACGACGTTGAACCTTGGGAAAGCTATTGGGAACACCAAGCTTTTCGAGAACCTCGACATGGTGGAGCTCGGTTTTCGTAGTCTTCTTCCTGCCCTTTTCGCCCTCGACCTTGGGGGTCTTGGGTGGTGGGGGGGCAACGACAATGGTATCACCTTCCGGCGTAGGGCCGGGTATTCGCTCGGTATCCTCCTCAGACTCAAGATCGTTGGGCTTTCTATATTCTTTGGGAAAACACGTGCGAAACCTGTTCGTCTCACGGTTAGAAAGGAAAAGGAAGGGAGGGGACCGCTGCGCAAACAGTCGTGTGTTTCAGCGACGAACCTATCCTTCAAATCTACAGACGAGCGCCCATTGAAATGAAATCTCGGATCTTCAAGAACCTTTTTCCAATTCCCCACACCATGCTAAAATAATGCAGTAGAGATCAATAACACCGTAGTGCATGAATTTGGCGTGCGGCATTGACTTACTGTATGGCATCCCTTGATAAGGTCATTTGTTTCCTCTTCCGTCCATTTCCGACGGACTCGACGGTTAGATGATTTTTCGCCGGGGGTGGAATTTTTGTTTCCAGCCCCACTTTTAGGAGTGCGAACTTCGGACGGTGGCATAGCTGATGGGAGCAGTGTAGGGTATGAGCGACCGCCTGGGGTGGTGACCTGGTCTTGGCGGTCGTTGTTAGATTTTGCTTTCTCCTTTGATTTTTCCTTCTCCTTCGGAGTAGGTGTAGATTTTGTGGAATTCATTCGGACGTTTATCGAGTTTTGAATGGGCTCCGCTTGTGGCTCCTGACGCGAATGGTCATTGGGCGACTCCCGGGAGTGGAGTTGAAGATGCGGTGGTTGCTGTTGCTGCTGCTGCGGTTGTTGCTGCTGCTGCTGCGGGGGTTGTTGCGCCTGTGGCTGTGATTGCTGTTGATTAGGTTCCCTACGTCCCTGTTGATACTGTGGGGAGCTATAAGCGTCTTGAGAAGTTGACGGCTCGAGAGGGAGAGGGCGATCTCTAGGCTGGGTGTCAGATCCTAAAGGAAAGGGAGGAACATCGCGGATTGGAGGCAGATTAAGAGCAGCCAGAAGGTGCCTGGTCATATCCATGATGACCAGAGTGGATGTAGTGGAAGCGACGAATTGAGTGTTGGCGGAATGTGCGGTGCAGAGCGAGGAAACGAATGGAGGACAGTAAGGAAAATACTGCAGTGATGGTGGTGTTAGAGATTGTGGGGGTGTAGGAAGGACAGTGGTGCTTGTCCGTAATGGTCCAAGGAAGAAGAGGGTTGTCTGCCGCCTGACTAAGCGATGGAGAGCTATTACGATGGAAAGTGCCTAAAGACGGGTCCTCCGGTGAAACGGGAGTACCGTGGCAACCGATCCGAGTTGAGCTAATAATTGCCAAGACACCTTGAGTAAAGTGAAATGATATATACATCTCCAGACAACAAGCAGCACCACAGCTGAAGCGGAAATCACTATAATTATCTACTTTTATGTGCTGTGATAACGCCCCCAAGTCTTGTGCTCATGATCTCTTTTCTATCCATTATCACCATGTCTTAGTCATCCGCACCCAACAGTATTTTTCAGCCTGCCACTAGGTAGATTCTATCACTTGTTTTACTCTCACCAAAATTTTCAATTTTTGATCTAGAACTACTTTTGCAGGAAGGACTTAATTTTTTTTAAAAAAAAGAGACCACTGGCCTCTTCTCCTTTCAAATAGCTTCTCCTCAGTGGTTTTATTTTCCAAAATTCCTTGTTGTGATTAACTGGCTCAAGGTCGCGTTTGGCCTATACTCGTGTGCACTCCCTTACACTATCTGGCTATGTGGGCACTGTTCTCTCGCAACTACGGTAAGCCACACCGGTTCCCCGGAATAACTCATCCTAGTGCCTTTGGGTGATGAAGGGGTCAGTTTCCTTAGCTTTTTTTCTTATTCCCTCACTTTGGTGCTTGTACGAGTACTGTACAGTACTGGTCGCTAGTTTGCCTGTTAACTTACCTATTTGTGATGTACGAGTAGGCTCTAAGAAATGCATAGTACTCGTACTTTTATTGCTTTCGGGGCAGTGCCTTCAAGACTGCTGAGTATGTACGATGTTCGGGAGTGCCTAGCAGATCCCCCACTTCAGACCCCCTCCTGCACCAAGCGACTTCGACAGCTCCCTAGACCCTCAAGCTTCATGGCTCTCCTCGGGAATGTGGCAGCGGGTAATATAGCACTATCGCATCTGAGCCGGACCCGCGAGTATCATGTTGGAACTAAAAAAGGGGAGCCGGGTGCCATGACCCGTTCATCATTTCCTTGAGCTCTACTCCTGGGTGTGTCCGTCATGGTCCCACCCTCCTGCCGTAGGGCGGGTGTCGCGCTTCTCGCTGTCGTTCCTTTGCGAGGATTTACCTCACTATCGGTTGGCTATCATACCGTACTTGTATTTACTAGAATAATTGAACCTCACGCTAAGATGTTGGGGTTGCCTTTGCTGGTAAGGTCTGACTCTTTTTTCTTTTTTTTCTGTCTTAAGCTTCGTCAGAGGGGGTCAGTTTTCGCTGTGCGCCCGCCGCCTATCCAAGAGAGGGAATTTCGGACGTCTTAGCGCCTGGCGCGAAGTTTAATTATCCTAGTAAGTGCGGTAGTGGCAGAAGAGACCCTAAGTCTATTCCCTCAAATTGATGGTTTAATTCATCCCTAAGATTTTTCTTTCTTTCAAAATTTAATATCATAGTTATTCCAAGCTCTTTCTCCCACATTGTTGCTACCACTTTTGGTATTATCTCCACTATCTAGCAATGGGAGATCGTATCATGACTGCCCACAAAAGAGCGGTTTCCAGAAAATACCCATGAAAATAGTAAACTATCCTACCCTATTCATAATCTTGCTAAGCTACCCACCGCTTCCTGCTAGTCTCACCTATTCGAGGGTATCTTTCAACTTAGGCCAGCCGGGTAAGTCAACTAGTTCAACACAAGGGTCAGGAGGATGCCAAATCGTCGTCCTATATACCCCCCTCCCACACGCATGGACGAATATGTAAAATTCAAATTGTAGCTTCTGTGGGCTGCTGGGTATTATATAAATACCTTATATAGCCTATTTTTTCATTTTCTTCTTCTCTTCTTTCATTCACTTATTCAATAATTGACAACATTTCTTTGCTCTTTACTACCAATCATACATGCCATATCCATATGCTCGATTTAGTTCATAACACCTCTTTAATTCCATCTTTGTACAATTTAACTTACACATTGCCTAATATCGTAACGTTCTACCAGCTCTTTACTACCCCCTACACCTCATTTCTGAGCCAACTCGATACCACCCGTAAGCGGTAACTCGTTACGGATCCCCTGTCGTGTTATAGGGAGTCTTCTAGGTCCCAAGCTCCTCAGCGTGGAACACCGATTCCTAGTATGATGCTTTTGTTTTTATAGCGTGTACCCGCATTCAGGGTGTGGTAAGAGTTTTTTTGTGTACCCCTTTCTACCGGTTCTTGGCTGAGTGCCTTGAACCACCCTTCCACTAGTATTCACCCAAAGTGAGCACTCATACTATCAACGCTTACCTTAGCTATTGGCAGAGGAGCGCAATTTTTGACCTCCCAGCCCACAGGTCGGCCTTCCTTCGGGGGAGGGTACTATCAGGGTTGTTTATTTTGACTTAGAAGAATCACAAAATATCACTCGATGAGTAATCTCAATTGGGCTTTGGGATAGAGCACAAGACCTCTGGGTCCGAAAAATAGAGGGCCATAGCACACCCCTTACTTTACCACCCTCCGGAACAGCATAACCGGAAGTAGCGTTCGCTCAGGTCTCGTTAGGAAAAAAAAGCAAGGAACTCAACCGGAAAGAAATATTCGAAGGTTCAATAGAAGCTGCTTATATATTATTATACTATTATGAAACCATTCTAGAAAGAGAGTGAGAGAAGCCTCGTTTCCCACCCGCCCCCTCCCTCGGCCCCCTCCTTACTCCAAAGAAATGATTCTCGACCTTCTCCCCACTCCTTATCTCCTTCCACCCAAACCCCGGCACAGAAACACATCCCATAACAAGGACATCCCTCCCCCATCCTTCCCTTCAAAAAACTCTCTCAGATCCTCCGCATTAATGTACTTATTCCAATCGTGCGCCCCCCTCGGCACAATCGCCAGAATATCTTCAGCAACCAGCTTTGTCGCCGCGATCTTAGGCAACATCAGCCACCCCCCGGGCCTAACATGCTCCATGGTAGCCGTCAAGAACGAATTCGGACACAGGATATGCTCTATGACTTCCATTAATGTGACGACGTCGAATTGGCTCTTCTGGCCCTCGAGCTCTTTCGATTGTGGTATTAATTTAGCGGAGTTTGTCGCCGGCGAGAATGGGGTCTTGTTGCGCGTGCTCAAGCACGGCGGAGAGAACCTCCTTGCTCAGGTCGATCACTATGACGGGCTCTGTGCCTGGTAGTCTTGCAAGCGCCTCCGCCGGGATTCTGCCGTCGCAGCCTATGTCAAGGAAACGGAGTTCCTGGGTGCTGTCTGCGCCATGCGCTTCCACTCGGGGGCCGAGTTTTTCCAGGGATGTGCGTGCAGAAGAGGTGGCTCGTATCGGGGAACCTTTGAGGAGGCAGCATTGGATAAAGGAGAGGCGAATTGCGTTCATTAGGTGTAGGAGATGGGAGGAGCTGTGGGGGTCCCACCATGTTGAGGCAAGGTTTGCGAGTGCGAGATCTCGGTTTGGTCGACGGAGCTGGTTGAGTGGACCCTTGTGGGATTCTTCCCGAGGTTCGAAAGACGTATTCGCGGGGGCCTTGCTCGATGGAGGGGCGCGATTTTTGAAGACATTGGCTTGGTGAAGTGGAATTTCGTGGTGGGGGGATGTTTGTTTGAAAGGGATGGTAGGACATTAAGTAAAGCTTCTATAGTAGTACGCAAACCCTAACACTCAGGGAGTATGGCATTTCCGAAAATGGACACCCGGGGACAAGGCAATTCATATTACACCGACGCCCTGGGTAAGGAAATACTAAGGATATTGGAAATACCAGCATGAAATTGGATGCTTTTGGGCTCTCTGCAGCCCAGCGCCACGGTTGCCACGCCATAAACCATAAACCCATAAACCGGTAAAACTCGGTTACTTGAATGGCGTAGATATAGGTTCCACGATAGTACCCGCTTAACCATAACCCTCGGCATCGTAGAATTCTGGAATGTCATATTCGTAGCCCACTCGGGCGCAATAGGGATACGTAAACTGCGTTCGTATTGCTGCTGCGACTCGAAGGGAAAAGGGGGTGCAGATGCTTGATATTTGTCATTTTAAGGGAGTGCTAGCGTTAGCGGTAATAATCGATCCAGTAGTCTCATAACTTTTTCATACGCTTCTTATTGATAATAACCCTCTCAAGCTTCTTATCCTTCCGCTTATTCTTGTCGACACCCTTGATCGTCTTGATGAACTGGTCTCTTTCTTCCCCGTTCGTTCTACGAGACCATGCCGGAATCTTGGTATGGATAACCCGGTCGCCCTCCTCGTCGATCTTTCTCTTCTTCTCTACCTTGAACTCTGCGGCAACATTGTCGCCTGCGGAAGCCCGTTTCACAAGTTCCTGTAGATCAAGATTTATGCCTTTCTTTCCTTTGGCCGGCACCAGATTGATGGCCCCTTCGTAATCCTCACCCCCTTCTCCATCATCGCCGCAATCGCGATGGTTACCGGCTTTACACTTTTTTGAAGGAGATTTAAGCGTGGCACTTATATCAGCCTCCATATCCAGGTTGCGGCTATTACGGGCTTTGAGTGCCTGTTTTCGACTTGGAGGGCCTGGAGTTGATCTTTACATTCTTGGACTCCTGTCTTCCGGCTACCAAAACCGGAGCTTTGGGTCTGACGAGGCCGGAAATGGAGTCTTGAGCACACCATATGTTTGGCTCTAGGGATTCCTTCCCCTCCCTTATCCTAGGAAAAGGCCCAGACGAAATGCATCCCTTCTCGCCAGCCCTTGCTTTCTGATTTAGGAAACTGTAAAGACGATACCCCAGGTTGTGCGAAGGGGTTCTTGAGTACACCAGAAGACGGCTTGTTCACTATCCTAACCTCGGCCTGATCACCACCCCCCCCATCTTCACTCGAGTGTTTAGCCTCCTCGAATTCAGACTTGTTTGGCTCGGGTTTACCGACTACCCCTTCCTTCTTCCTTCCAGCTCTGATGATCGTCCCTCCACTATCATTAATTTCTTCCCCGCCCTCATCAGTCTTATCTGATCTGTCATGGCCTTCTAAAGCCCGCCATAGACCCTCCACTTCAGCCTTATTAGCTTTCTTCTGAGTAGCTTCAGCATTTTGCATAAACTTGAGGCCCATCAACTTACTCTTGTTGTGTTGACCCTTAGTAGAACCATTTTTGTTTTCCAGCTTTTCTAGTTCTGCAAGTAAGAGCTGCTTTGCTTGCTGTTGATCTTCGTTAAACAAATAATCTTCCTCATACTCACTACTCTCGTGCTCCTCGTCTTCCCTAAGAATTGCCTTTCAAACAATCCTCATTCCAAGTTCTTCTGAGCGCTTTGCCATCTCTGCTTCCTCATCCCACTTAGCCCCCCCCCGAGTGATTCATCCCCTTAGAGCACTTGCTCTGCCTATGCCTCAAAGTCATTCGCTCTTCCGCTCTCTTCCTCTCCCTCTCCAAAATATCTTCTTCATTCGGCACTCCGCCATGCCCAAGAGCCAGAGCCTCAACCCCCGCACTAGCATTTTGTTCCTTTATCCTCTCTGTTTTGAGGATTCTATGGTAGGATTTCGGCTTGATCTTCTGGATATTCTTTGCCTTGACTTCTTCCCAGCACAGCAGTTCGCGGGCAAGCTGAAGCTCAGCTGTACGTTTCTGAACCTCCTCTGCGGATAGTTTATTCGTTTTCAGTTCCACAAATTCCTTGATTGACTTTGATGGAGGCTTGCTAACAATCGTTGTGCTTGTGTGCTGATGGGTGGAGAGGCTCCGGTGGGCATTCTCTATGGAGGTTGCTAGCTATTGTTCATCCTAAGTAGTGAAAACACTGCTCGTACATGTGATAGCCCTATGTCTCCGCATATGCCCTATACATCCGTTCATGCCCTAGAACGTTCCTGATGTCCAAATTTTGGTGTTCCTTCATATATGTGAGCGCTCCCCGTGCCTCCGCCATCTCTACTCCCATACAGTGCTCCACTACTGGGGTTATTATGCCATCAGACTTTTCGGAAACCATGGCCGACTCCTTCAGAATTCTAGAGATATGATGGTAGCTTCAATTTCGGTTAACAGGATAGGCTTAGAAGCTGAAAGCATGGTGATTTCTTCGGCACCGATGGCCATGCGTTAGAATAGAAGCATTGGCTAATGGGAAATATGGATGATCCGGCTATCAGCTATACTTCACTGTGTCTTTCCAGCGACCGAGCATCTCTTCGACTTCTCGTGCGTCGCTGCCCGATCTAGCTTGTCCTGCTGCCTCTTTGCCAATGTGACCGAGAGATTCCCCTCTGGTCCTGGCTTACTGGATTTTGGTGGTAGATTGTCGGCACTGAGCTTGAGTGATCGTCTGGGCTTGGGACTGGGACTGGTGATGGTGGGCATGAGGTTTTCCACGGTGAGCTGATCGGAGGCGGGGGGCATAGCTAAATTGTGCTCGTTCGGCGCTTCCCTTCATTAGGATCGTCTTCTGGAGCTCTCCTTGACGATTTAATCGTAGAAGGAAGCGAGGATATGAACTCTTGAAGCTTTGCAAGTTTCGAGGGGCCCTCTGGCGATTCGTCCTCTTCCTTAGCGAAATTTGCCATCGATTCCCCGTCGCCCTCATCTCTGGGTTCGGATTCACTGCCAATCGAGCTGTCACTGGGTTCATCACCCTCTCCTCTGAGGACTCCCTTTTCCTTTTTTATTGACGGCCTCCTCCTCCCCCCCATCTTCCCCCCCATCTTCCCCAGAATCATGCTTATTCATCATCTCCGACAAGTCCATAAGTCCTTCCCCCCCTCTAAGGCTTGCCCTTTTTCCTCTTCCCAGCAGAGGTACCCCCGGGAGGTAAAATCCGCAAACCACTCCTCATGGCTCTCGCCCAGTGCCTTGTCGCTTTCGAGGTCGCTATCATCATCGCTGTCAGCGTACCCAATTTTCCACTCATTCTCTTCAGAATCGCTGCCGTGATCCATCCCGTCTGCATTGTCCTTTCCACCATCCCCACCTTCTCCATCGTCGTCGTTGCCATTTCTTCGAGACCGTGAAGCACCGGTATTGCTGAGTCTACGAACTGGAACGGAAGGTTTCTCGGAGGTCTCTGCAGAAGTGATTGCGAAAGTGTTTTGCGCTCGCGTGGGAGGGTTCTTGCGCCTCATTCGGCGGTTAGAAGGACGCGCCATTGCTGCGCAATTTCTACCTTCCTCACGGTGGAGGTTTTGGAAATGGAGGTCTTCCCATAGGAATCTGGAAAAGTTTGGAGCTTGGAGCAAGAATCTGGATTTCAGGTTGTTCCCTTAGAAAAAAACCATTTTTCAAATTTCTAGATTATGATCATTGTGGGAAAATAAAGCCACGCATATGGAACTTAATAGATACAGATAAGAAGTTATTGTTGATAGGAATGTGTCCTGCAGTAGCCTCATTTTGTGCATTGAGAACTGGGGCCTAATGTGTCGAGAATTGTAACCTTAGGGCCTGTTGATCAATAGGATGCGAGCTTTCAGATTCTAATTTCGAATCTGAACCGGGGGGGGGGGTTGATCTTCTAGATTTTAG
>Ga0307513_10006548_pt1 | contig 15210 bp, 6 predicted proteins | sample 15_EM_MG_FD_202174 | JGI IMG/M metagenome (GOLD analysis project Ga0307513, IMG submission 202174) | Populus trichocarpa ectomycorrhiza microbial communities from riparian zone in the Pacific Northwest, United States - 15_EM | ecosystem: Host-associated > Plants > Roots > Unclassified | place... | reverse complement strand
GCCAGCCGTCAATCGGCTGATCGCCGAGTCCGGTGTCACCGACGTGCAGGCCACCCCCTCGGGGTGGCGGTTGCTGCTGGAGGCCGGCTTTCGCAACACCTCGATCAGCGCCCTGGTCGGCGGCGAAGCGCTGCCGCTGCCGCTCGCCGTCGACCTGCGCGCGCGGGTCGGGCGCCTGGTCAACCTGTACGGGCCGACCGAGACCACGATCTGGTCGTCATTCTGGGAGGTCCCGCAGCACCCGAGCGAGGTGTTGATCGGCGGACCGATCGCCGGAACCCGGCTGCACGTGCTGGACGAGCGGATGGACGTTGTGCCGCTCGGGGTGGCCGGTGAACTGGGCATCGCCGGCGACGGTGTGGCCCTCGGATACCTGCACCGGCCTGGACTGACCGCGGACCGGTTCGTCGCCGACCCGTTCGGGCCGCCCGGGTCGCGGCTGTACCGCACCGGTGATCGGGTCCGGCGGCGAGCCGACGGTCGGATCGAGTTCCTCGGCCGCACCGACCACCAGGTCAAACTTCGCGGCCACCGGGTCGAACTGGGCGAGATCGAGACTGTTCTCGGCGGCCATCCCGCCGTCCGCGCCGCCGCCGTGGTCGTCCGCGGCGAGTCGCTGATCGCATTCGTGACCACGGACGGCTCCAGCAGTGACCTGCTGGCCGGCGTGCGCGCCGCGCTGCCCGCCTACATGGTGCCGGCCGCCGTGGTTGTGCTCGACGCGCTGCCGCTGACGCCGAACGGGAAGATCGACCGGCGGGCACTGCCGGACGTCCAGCGGCCGACCTCGGTCGAATTCGTGGCCCCGCGCACCGACGCCGAACGGCGTGTCGCCGACGTCTTCGCTGAAGTCCTCGGTCTCGCGGCGGTCGGCGCGAACGACGACTTCTTCGCCCTTGGCGGCCACTCGCTGCTGGCTGCGAAGGTGATCGCCCGGCTCGGGTCGGTACCCGTGCGCGACCTGTTCGACCACCCGACGGTCGCCGGTTTCGCCGGCCGGCTGCTGTCGGATCTGGCGCCGACCCCGATCGGGCCACGACCGGCCGGGACGCCGCCCGTCCTCTCCCGGGCCCAGGAGCGGCTGTGGTTCCTACAGCGCCTCGACCCGAAGGACGCGTCGTACAACATGTTCAACGTGCTCCGCCTGCGCGGCCCGCTCGACGTCGATGCACTGCAGCACGCGCTGAACGACCTCGCGGAGCGCCACGAGCCGCTGCGGACCTGGTACCCGGAGGTCGACGGCGAGCCGACGGTGTCGGTCACTGCCACCGCAACCACCGTCGAGCGCCTCGACGTCGCCGACGAGACCCAGACCCGCCGACTCATCGCCGAACGGACCAACGCACCGTTCGACCTCACGAATCGGCCACCGCTCCGGTTGAGCCTGCTGCGGTTCGCCGACGACGACCACGTGCTCGCCCTGGTGCTGCACCACGTCGCCGGCGACGGCTGGTCCCTGAACCTGCTGCGCGACGATCTGGCCGCGCTGTACGCCGCCCGCCGCGACGGACGCCCGGCCGACCAGGCCGGCCTGCCGGTGCTGCCGGTGCAGTACGCCGATGTCGCGTTCCACGAACGCGCCGCTCGAACCCCTCGCCATACCGGCGCGGACACGAAGGAGAGCCGGTCGACGGCCTACTGGCGGGACCGGCTGGCCGATCCCACCGTGCTGGAGTTGCCGACCGACCGGCCCCGACCGGCGACTGCCAGCCATCGAGGCGCGTTCCACGGTTTCCGGCTGCCGGCCGCGCTCGCCGGCGACCTGGAACTGCTGGCCGCGACCCATCGAACCACGCTGTTCACCGTCCTGATGGCGGCGTTCCAGGTTTTCCTCTCCCGGCACACCGGACAGGACGACGTCCTGGTCGGATCCACGTTCGCCGGCCGCAACCGGGTCGAAATCGAGTCAGTTGTCGGGTATTTCACGAACACACCGGTGCTGCGGGGCGACCTCGCCGACGACCCGACGTTCGCCGACCTGGTCAAGCGCACTCGCGAGGACGTGCTGGCCGCGATGGCGCACGACACCCTGCCTTTTGAGGAGTTGCTCGCGGCTCCGAACGTGACCCGGGACCCGTCCCGGAGCCCGCTGTTCCAGACCATGTTCATTCTGCACAGCCAGGACCAGACCGCCCCGACCGGCTTCGCCGACCTGCACCTCAGCTTCTTCGACGCCGGCTACCGGCAGGCGAAGTTCGACCTGATGCTGGAGGCGTGGCGCGACCCGGACGGACTGTTGCTGATCCTCGGCTACGAGACCGACCTGTTCGACCCGGCGACCATTGAGCGCTGGGGCGAGCGCCTGGCTCAGCTCTGCGCCGAGGCCGCCCGCGATCCGCTGTGTCGCGTCGGGGCGCTGCCGGTGCTGACCGCCGCCGACGAGCTGGAGCTCGGCCGAACCGAATTCGCGGCCGACGCCCACGCAGACCCGGGCGCCGCAGCGACCCAGCTGGTGCCCGACTGGGTGGCCCAGGTCGTCGTTGACCTGCCGGAGGCGATCGCGGTCAGCTGTGCCGAAACCGCGATCACCTACGCCGAGCTGGATCGGCGTGCCGGCGCGCTGGCGGCCCGGCTGCGCATGCAGGGTGTCTCGTCCGAAAGCGTTGTGGGCGTGTGCTTGCCGCGGTCGATCGACGCCGTGGTGGCGCTGCTGGCGATCTGGCGCGCCGGCGGCGCCTACCTGCCACTGGAGACCGACCTGCCGGCCGAGCGGATCGGTCGGCTGCTGGCCGACAGCGGAGCGATCCTCGTGGTCAGCGACGCCCGGGTCAGCGTCCCCTGGCCTCCCAGCACGATCGTCGTGGACCCGTCCAACCCCGACCACGGGACGTCCGACCACGACATGGCCGGCCAGGAGGCACCCGGTAACGAGACCCCCGGCGCCACCACACCGGGAACGGCGGCCTACGTCATCTACACCTCCGGGTCGACCGGCGGTCCCAAGGGTGTGGTCGTCGAACACGGCGCCCTGGCCGACCGGATCGCCTGGATGCGGGACGCCTACGGGCTGACGTTCGGCGAGCGGATCGTCCAGTTCGGGTCGCTGACGTTCGACCTGAGCGTTGAGGAGATCTTCACCGCGCTATCCACCGGCGCGACCCTGGAGCTGTTGCCGGACGGGCCGTTGAGCCTGCCAGAAGTCCTCAAAACACCCGCTGGGCAGGATGTTACGGTCCTGGACCTGCCGACCGCGTACTGGCATCAGCTCTGCGAGCAGATGGCCGAGATCAGCTGGCCGCGACGACTCAGGCTGGTCATCCTCGGCGGTGAGCAGGTGCACGCGGCCGCGGTCGCCCGGTGGCGGGCCCGATTCGGTGACACGGTGCGGCTGATCAACACGTACGGGCCGACCGAGGCCACGATCATCGCCACCGCGGCCGAACTCGGCCCGAACGACGCGAGCGGCCGGCCGACCATCGGCACGCCGATCGCAGGCACCCGGATCGCCGTCGTTGACCGGCAGCTCCGGCCGGTACCGCCGGGCGTGCCCGGTGAGCTGCTGCTCGGCGGCGCCGGTCTGGCCCGCGGCTATCTCGGCGCCCCGGAGCTGACCCGGCAGCGCTTCATCAACCAGCGCTTCATCAACCGGGGCCTCATCAATGGGGACGGCGGCCGGTACTTCCGCACCGGCGACCGGGTGCGGCGGCGGCCGAACGGCCTCCTGGAGTTTGTCGGTCGCGTTGACGACCAGCTCAAAGTCCGCGGCTTCCGGGTTGAACCGGGTGAGGTCGAGGCCGAACTGGTGCGCCACCCGGCAGTGGCGGCGGCGGTTGTCGCGGCGCAGGAGGGCGCCCTGGTCGGCTATGTCGTCGGCACCGCCGACCACGACGAGCTCCGGCGTTACCTGAGCAGCTCGCTGCCGCACTACCTGGTCCCCGATCGGTGGGTCAGCGTTGCGGCGTTCCCGATGACCGCGGCCGGCAAGGTCGATCGCCGCGCCCTGGTACCGCCGTCGGAGTCCGGCGTCCGCGAGCAGGTCGCACCCCGGACGGACGCCGAGATGTTGGTCGCCGAGGTGTGGCAGGACGTGCTGCAGGTGGTGCGGGTCGGGGCCTTTGACGACTTCTTCGAGCTGGGCGGCCACTCGCTGCTGGCCGTCCGGGTCGGCGCCCGGCTCAAGGCGGCCATCGACCTCAACGTCCCGATCCGCATCCTGTTCACCCATCGGACGGTGGCCCAGCTGGCCGTCGCGCTCGAGGCGCTGCTGCTCGACGAACTGGCTGACCTCAGCGACGACGACGTCGAACGGCTGCTGGAAAGCGAGACCCGATGACCGTGGACGACTCCCGCCGGGCTTTGGCGACCCAGCGACTGCGCCGCCGGAGCACCACGCTGACGGTCCCGCCGCGCCCGCCGGACAGCGCACCACCGCTGTCCTTTGCGCAGGAACGTATGTGGTTCATGGACCAGTACGCACCCGATTCCGGCTCGTACCTGATCCGGGTCTCCCGACGGCTGCGACGGGCCGTGGACCGGCAGCGGCTGGCCGACGCGTTCGGGCAGGTGGCGGCCCGGCACGAAGTGCTGCGCAGCCGCTTCCCCGGGGCCGCCGACGGCGTCCCGACCCTGGTGATCGACGACGCGGTTACGGCCGAACTGGCTCTCGCCGACGCCGAGGACGAGCCGGCGGCCCGGTCCCTCGTCCAGGCCCTGTACGCACGGCCGTTCGACCTCGCCGTCGAACCGCCGGTGCGCGGTCTACTGATCCGGATCGCCGAGGACGACCACGTGCTGGCGCTGTTGATCCACCACATCGCCGCGGACGGCTGGTCGGTCGAGATCCTGCTTCGCGAGATCATGCAGTGCTACGACGGGCGGCCCCTCAACGACCTGAAGGTGCAGTACGGCGACTACGCGCTCTGGCAGCGGCAGCGGCCGGACCTCGGCGTCGAGTACTGGCGCACCCAGCTCGCCGGGGTCGAACCGCTGGACCTGCCCACCGACCGACCCCGCCCGCCGCTGCTGACCTATGCCGGGGCAGGGGTCGATTTCGAGCTCGACGCCGACCTGGCCGCCGCACTGCGCCGGACCGGCGAGAACCACGGCGCCACGCTGTACATGACGATGCTGGCCGCGTTCACCGACCTGCTCGGGCGCTACAGCGGGCAGAGCGACATCACGGTTGGTTCGCCGGTCGCCGGCCGGTCCGCCCCGGAGCTGGAAGCCGTGGTCGGTTGCTTCGTCAACACGCTGGTGATGCGGACCGACCTGGCCGGCGACCCGAGCTTCAACGAACTGCTGCTGCGGGTACGAGACACCGCACTGGACGCCTTCACCCACCAGGACGTGCCCTTCGAGCACCTCGTCCAGGCGTTGAACGTGACCCGGGACGTCTCCCGCCCGCCGCTGTTCCAGGCGTTGCTCGCGGTACAGAACTACCTGACCGGCGCGGACGACGGCCTGGAAGGGTTTGATGTCGGCGCGGATTCGATCCGCTTCGACGTTGAGCTCTACCTGAATGACGTCGGCACCCACATCTGGGGCCATCTCGCCTACAACACCGACCTGTTCGACCGCGACACCATGGTCCGCCTCGTCGCCCATCTGACGGCGCTGCTGCGGGCGGTCGTCGCGCAGCCGGGCGTGCCGCTGTCCCGGCTGGACATCCTCAGCACCGACGAGCGGGCCCGGCTGGCCGAGTGGAACAACACGACCGAACCGTTCGACGACCGGATTACGCTGCCCGAACTCGTCGCCGCCCAGGTCGCGCGGACACCGGACGCACCGGCCCTGACGTTCGCGGGCGCGAGGCTCTCGTATGCCGAACTCGACGCCCGCGCGGAGGCGATCGCGGCGCTCCTGCGAGGGTACGGAGCCCGCCCGGGGACCCGGATCGGGGTCTGCGCGCAGCGCTCGCCGGAGCTGGTCGCGGGCCTGTACGGGGTGCTCAAGACCGGGGCCGCGTACGTCCCGCTGGACCCGGACTACCCGGCCGAACGGATCGCGTTCATGGTCGGCGACGCCCAGCTCTCGGCCCTGCTCACGCTGGGCGCACCGGCCGGTCTGGCGGACCTCGTGGGCCCGACCGGTCGCGGGGCCGGCTGCCCAGTGATCGACCTGGACGACCTGGCCGACCTTTCGACCGAGCCCGAGGCGGCCCTCAACGAGGGTTCCGCCGAGCAACCGACGGCCACCGCCGACGACGCCGCCTACGTCATCTACACCTCCGGCTCGACCGGCAAGCCCAAGGGCGTGCCGAACGGCCACCGCGGCATCGTCAACCGGCTCGACTGGATGCAGGACCGCTTCGGCCTGACCGCGGACGACGTGGTGCTGCAGAAGACGCCGGCCGGCTTCGACGTCTCGGTGTGGGAGTTCTTCTGGCCCTTGATCACCGGTGCCCGGCTGGTGCTGGCGCAGCCGGGCGGCCACAAGGACGCGGCCTACCTGCGGGACCTGATCGTCACCGAAGGCGTGACAACCCTGCATTTCGTCCCGTCCATGCTGGCGATCTTCCTGGCCGAGAGCGGCCTGGACGCCTGCACGTCAATCCGGCGGATCATCTCCTCCGGCGAAGAACTGCCCGCGGACCTCGCCCGCCGGTGTGTTGAGACGCTTCCGGGCGAGCTGCACAACCTGTACGGGCCGACCGAGGCCGGTATCGACGTGACCGCCTGGTCCTGCACCCGCGACTCGCTGCGCGGTCTGACCCGGGTCCCGATCGGCGCGCCGGTGCCGAACACCACGCTGCACGTGCTGGGGCCGACCATGGTCCCGGTACCGATCGGAGTGCCGGGCGAGCTGCACATCGGTGGCGTGCAGGTGGCGCACGGGTACCTGGGCCGACCCCGGCTGACCGCGGAGCGGTTCCTCCCGGACCCGTTCGGGCCGCCCGGCGCCCGCCTGTACAAGACCGGCGACCGGGCCCGGTGGCGGCCGGACGGGACGATCGAATACCTCGGCCGGCTCGACGACCAGGTCAAACTCCGCGGCCTGCGGATCGAGCTCGGCGAGATCGCCACCGTGCTGCGCGAGCAGCCGGGAGTCGAGGACGCGGCCGTGATCGTCCGTGAGGACCGGCCCGGCGACCAGCGTCTGGTCGGCTACATCGTCGGTGCGACCCCCGACCCGGCGGTGCTCAAGCGACTGCTGCCCGACTACATGGTGCCGACCGCGATCGTGCCGGTCGACGCGCTGCCGCTGTCGCCGAACGGCAAGCTGGACCGGCGAGCCCTGCCGGTGCCGGTCCGGGCGTCATCAGTGTCGACGGCGGTGCCCACCAGCACCACCGAGAAGGCGATCGCGGCGATCTGGACCGAGGTCCTCGACCTCGCCTCGGTCGGCGTCGACGACAGCTTCTTCGACCTCGGCGGCCACTCCCTGCTGGCCACCCGGCTGGTCGCCCGGCTGCGCGCCGAGTTCGGCGCCGGGATCAGCGTGCTGGATGTCTTCAAGAGCCCCACGATCCGCGAACTCGCCGCGCTCGCCGACATGCCTGCAGGCGAGCGAGCGCCGCGCGGCCTGCTGCACGAGCTGACCCCGGCCCGACCGAACGCCGAACTCTCCCTGGTCTGTGTGCCATACGGCGGCGGCAGCGCCGTGGTCTATCAGCCGCTGGCCGACGCGCTTCCAGACACGTACACGGTGTGGGCCGTCGCCATCCCCGGCCACGATGTCGGGATCGAGGAGAAGCATCTCGGCTTCGAGGAGCTGATCGACCGCTGCGTCGCGGAGATCGAAGCCAAGGTGAGCGGCCCGCTCAGCCTGTACGGGCACTGCGGGGTGGGCTCTGCGGCGACCGTAGCCATCGCCCGCCGGCTGGAGGCGACCGGCCGCCGGATCGAGACCGTATACCTGGGTGCTATTTTCCCGTTCGCCAAGCCGGCGGGCCGGATCACCGGCGTGCTCTCGGCAATCGGGCGGATGGACCGGCTGACCGCCGACCGGGCCTACGCGAACTGGCTCACCTCCACCGGCGTAGACCTGAGCAACCTCGATTCGGCCGAGGTCAAGCAGATCATCCAGAACATGCGCAAGGACTCGCTCAGTGCCGAGGCCTATTACACCGGTCTGTTCACCGACGGCGTCGAACGGCTCCGAGCGCCGTTCGTGACCATCGCCGGAACCCGGGACCCGGCGACCGAGTACTACCAGGAACGGTTCCGCGAGTGGCACTTTCTCACCGACGAGTCCGCGGTGGTGGTGCTGGAGGAGGCCGGGCACTTCTTCCTGAAGTACCGATCCGCCGAGCTGGCCGAGATCATCACGGCCGGCGGGTTGGAGATCGCGGACGAGCAGCCCGAACGGAACTGGCGGGTGGCGGGGGTTTCGCACGGGCGAACCCCGTCGTCCGGGCCGCAGCCCAGCATGCGGCGCTTCGGGGCGATCGCGTTCGGACAGTTCATCTCGATGACCGGGTCGGCATTGACGGAGTTCGCGATCCCGATCTGGATCTACCTGAACACCGGCTCGGTCGCGAAGTTCGCCCTGTTCGCGGTGCTGGCGCTGGTCCCCGGCATGCTGGTGCTGCCGTTCGCCGGGGCGGTGGTCGACCGGTACGACCGGCGGATCGTGATGCTCGGCGGCGACCTGGCCGCCGGCTCCGTCCATGCGGTGCTGGCGGCCCTGATCTGGACCGGGCACCTGCACGTGTCGCTGTTCTATCCCACCACCGTGGCCCTGTCGGTCGCGCTGACGTTCCAGCGCATCGCCTACGGCTCGGCGATCCCGCAGCTGGTACCCAAACGCTTTCTCGGGCATGCCAACGGCATCGGCCAGCTCTCCAACGGGGTCGCTCAGTTGATCACCCCCCTGCTGGCGGCCGGCCTGCTCGCGGCCATCGGCCTGAAGGGCATCATCACCATCGACGTGATCAGCTACCTGTTCGCGGTCACCGTCGTGGCCCTGGTGCGCTTCCCGAGCGCGATGGCGTGGCGACGCAAGGAGACGCTGCGGGCCGAGATCCTGGGTGGGGCACGATATGTCTGGGGGAACCGGCATTTCCGTCGCATGCTGCTCTTCTTCGCCGTCCTGAATCTGCCGCTGTCGCCGCTGTTCCTGATGATCTCTCCGCTGGTGCTGTCGTTCCGCGGGCTGCATCAGGTCGGCCAGGTGTCGTTCTGCTCGGCGATCGGGGTGCTGCTCGGCGGCATCACCATGACCTTCTGGGGCGGCCCGCGGCATCGGCGGATGTTCGCCATGCTGATCGCCACCATGGGTCTGGCGGTCGCCTCGTTTGTCACCGGCCTGCGGCCGAGCCTCACGCTGATTGCGGTCGGTGCCTTCGGGATGGCCTTCGGCCTCACCCTCGTCAACGGCCTGTACTTCACGATCGTGCAGGTCAAGGTCCCGCAACGGCTGCACGGCCGGGTGTTCGCGCTGAACACGCTGATCGCCTGGTCCACCGTGCCGATCGGATTCGGCGTCATCGCGCCGTTCGCCAGCACGTTGCTGGAGCCGTTGCTGCGGCCGGACGGCGCCCTCGCCGGATCGGTCGGCCGGTTCATCGGCACCGGCGACGGGCGCGGCATCGCCTTCATGTACCTGGTGTTCGCGGCGGCCATGCTCGCCATCGCCGCCGGCGGGCTGCGCGTGCTGCGCGGCTTCGACGACGCGGTACCGGACGCCGTGGCCGACGACCTGGTCGGCCTGCAAACCCTCGAGGCCGAGGCCGTGCCTACGAAGTCGGGATCACAGAAGGTGAGCTTGCATGAGTGAGCACATGAACACCGCGCCCGAGCGAATCGAGGGCATGAGTGACGATGCCTGGATCCGGGTCTGGCTGGCCGAAGCGGTGGCCGGCGCCAGCGACGGGGAGCTGACGGCGGCCGCGGTGATGGCCGCGGGCTGCTCGTTCACGGCGATGGGGGTGCCTTCGCTCTCGATGGTTCGGCTGGTCGACGCGATCGAGGGCGCATTCGACGTCAGCATTGACTTCGGCGACGGCGACGCGCTGGAGAACCTGGACACGCTGACCAGGTTCGTCGCCGACGGTGTGGGCAGAATGGGGACATGAGTTCAACGAAGGTCAGTCGGCAGCTGAAGGCGCCCCGCGCGACGGTCTACAACGCCCTCATTGACCCTGGCGCCGTGGCCCGGTGGAAGTTTCCGAACGGAATGACCGCTCAGATTCATGCGTTCGACGGCCGCGAAGGCGGCACCTTCCGCATCTCGCTCACCTACGAGGCGCCCGACCGGGTGGGCAAATCCAGTGCCCATACCGACACGTATCACGGCCATTTCGCGAAGCTGGTGCCGAACGAACTGGTCGTCGAGGTGGACGAGTTCGAGACCGACGACCCGAGCCTTCGTGGCGAGATGACGATCACGATCACCCTTGCCGACGTCGAGGGCGGCACCGAACTGGTGGCGGTCCACGACGGGCTGCCGGCCGAGTTGGCGGCCGACAACGAGACCGGATGGCGGGAGTCCCTGACCCGGCTCGCGGCCCTCGTCGAGACCGAGCCGTAAGCCGACGGCTCGTCAGGTCGTCAGGTCGTCAGGTCGCCGGCAGCGTGCCGGTCTTACCGGTCTCCGGCAGCACGCCGGTCTTGTCGTTCTCCGGGGGCAGGCCCGGCGCGGGCTCCGTGCCGGGGACATCGCCACGAGCCCGGGCGCCGGGGGCCAGGACCGGGTCGATGCCGGCCGCGGCGTACGCGTCGGCCTCGTCCAGGGTCTCGGCCACCAGCAACCGGGAGGACAGCGCGTCGAGCTGTTGCCGGTGTTCGCCGAGGATCCGGACCGCCTCCTGATGGCAGTCCTCGATCAAGCGGCGGACCTCCTCGTCAATGATCTGCTTGGTCGCGGGTGAGGCCGGGTCGGACGCGAAGGGCGTCTCCTGGCCCGGGGCGGGCAGGACCGACACCGGGCCGATGGCGGCCGACATCCCCCAGCGCCCGACCATCGATCGGGCGATCCGGGTGCACTGTTCCAGGTCGCTCTCGGCTCCGGTGGTCATGTCGCCGTAGACGACCTCCTCCGCGGCCCGTCCGCCGAGGGCGCCGATGATCCGGCCCCGCAGGTAGTTCGCGGAGTAGCCGTACCGGTCGTCCTGCGGACTCTGCAGGGTGACGCCGAGCGCCTGTCCGCGCGGGATGATCGAGATCTTCCGGACCGGGTCGGCTCCGGGCGTCAGCATGCCGAGCAGCGCGTGGCCGGACTCGTGCACCGCGGTCCGCTCCTTCTCCGACGCCGAGAGCATGATTCCCCGGGCGGTCCCGAGCAGGATCTTCTCCAGGGAGTCGGCCATGTCGGCCTGGGTAACCTGAAAATGCCCACGCCGGGCCGCGGTCAAAGCCGCCTCGTTGAGAATGTTCTTCAGGTCGGCGCCGACCATCCCGACCGTGCTGGCCGCGATCGCGTCCAGGTCGACGTCCGGGCCCAGCGGGATCCCCCGGGAGTGCACGTCCAGGATCGCCCGCCGGCCCTTGAGGTCCGGTGGGCTGACGCTGACCCGCCGGTCGAAGCGGCCAGGTCGCAGCAGCGCGGGGTCCAGGACCTCGGGCCGGTTGGTCGCAGCGAGCACGACCACCCCCTCGTTGCCGGTGAAACCGTCCATCTCCGTGAGGATCTGGTTCAGCGTCTGCTCACGCTCGTCGTTGCCACCGCCGAGCCCGCCGCCGCCACGCGAGCGCCCGATGGCGTCCAGTTCATCGATGAAGACGATGGCCGGGGCGACCTTCTTGGCCTCCACAAACAGATCTCGAACCCGGCTCGCGCCGACCCCCACGACGATCTCGATGAACTCGGACGCCGAGATGGAGAAGAACGGGACGTTCGCCTCACCGGCGGTCGCCCGGGCGAGCAGGGTCTTGCCGGTACCGGGCGGGCCGGACAGCAGGACGCCGTGCGGGATCTGCGCGCCCAGCGCCCGATAGCGGTCGGGGTTGCGGAGGAAGTCGACGATCTCCTCGACCTCGGCCTTGACCTCGTCGATGCCCGCGACATCGGCGAACGTGGTCCGAGGCCCCGCCTCCGGTTCGTAGCGATGCGCCCGGGACCGGCCGAGCCCAGAGATGCCGCCCAGGCCGCCGCCGACCCCCGCGGCCACCCTGCGGAAAGCGTAGTAGAGCAAACCGAAGATCAGGATCGTCGGGCCCACCCCGAGCAGCAACTGCTGCCACAGCGGTGCGGGGGCGTCCGGTGGATTCGCATTGATCGTGACCTTGTTGCGCTCGAGGCTGGCGAACAGGTCGTCGTTCGCGAACGCGGGCCGCTGGGTCTTGAACCGGGTCACCGAGACCGGGTCCTTGCCCTCGGTCGTTGACTGGTACTGGACCGCCTTGCGCAGGGTGCCCTCGATCGTCTCCGCCGTGGAGGTGATCGTGCTGACGTTGTTCGCCGTCACCTGGCTGCTGAAGAACGTGTACGAGACCTCGACGCGAGGCTCGGGTGCCAGCGCCACGGAGGAGAAAATCACGTTGAGCAGCAGCACGATGCCCACCGTGATGAGCAGTCGCCGCCAGGGCATCTTCGGGGTGGGCGGCCGCGGGGCATTGCCGTCCGGCAGGCCTTCGGTCCGCCACGGAGTGGGCTTGGGCTCCGATGGGGTCCCTCGGCCCGGCGTCGGGTTGGCCCGTTCCTGTTGCGGCGGACGTTGGTCGGTGGCCATGGGTGATCCGTTCCTGGTCCATCATCACGACACGGTTGGTCAACGCGCTAGCAAAGTGTAGGTCCAGGCCCAACCCGGGCACCGAGGGACTGCCGGACCAGCTTGGTTCGCTACGGTGCCAAGGTGCAGCTGGTAACCGGGGTCGACGCGCGGGCCGTCGTGCTCGTCGAAGGGCTGAGCGACCGCGGCGCCGTCGAGGCCCTGGCCGAGCGCCGGGGCCGGACGCTCGACGCCGAGGGCATCGCCGTCGTGCCGATGGGTGGGGCCTCGAACATCGGCCACTTCCTCGACCGGTTCGGGCCCCACGGACTCGACCTCCGGCTCGCGGGCCTCTACGACGAGGCTGAGGTCGGCTACTTCCGCCGCGGTCTGGAGCGGGCCGAGCTGCTCCCCCGGTTTCAGGAGTCGCGGTCCGAACTGGCCCTCTCTGAGCCGTCCCGGGCCGAGATGGAGGCACTCGGCTTCTATGTCTGCGTCACCGATCTGGAGGACGAACTGATCCGCGCCCTCGATGTCGACGCGGTGCTGGAGATCGTCGAGGCCGAGGGCGAGCTCGGGTCGTTCCGCACCTTGCAGCAGCAGCCGGCCCACCAGCACCGCACCGTCCACGAGCAGCTGCACCGGTTCCTGGGAACCCGGTCCGGGCGCAAGATCCGGTACGGCCGCCTGCTGGTCGAGGCCCTGGACCTCAGCCGGGTTCCACGCTCTCTCGACTGCGCCCTCGCCCACGTCTGACCGCGCTAGAGGTCGAGGCAATGGCAGCGAAGTAGCCACCGGGCCAGCAAACGGAGGAGATCACGATGCCGACCTGGGACGAGGCCGCCAGTTGGTACCTGGAAATGGTCACTGATCCGGCCCGCGGCTTCAACGACCTCGCCGCGAGCACCTGCCTGGACCTGCTCGGAGACGTCAGCGACCGTGATGTCCTCGACCTGGGCTGCGGCGAAGGCCACGTGGCACGCCGCCTGGCCCGCGCCGGCGCCCGCGTGCACGCCATCGATCCCGTCTCGGCACTCCTGGACGCCGCCACCGCGGCCGAACACGACGACCCACTCGGTATCCGCTACAACCGCGACGACGCAGCGGAGCTCCGTACTGTCGAGACGAACTCGGCGGATCTCGTCTGCGCGGTTCTCGTCCTCCATCACGTCCACGACCTCAGCGCCGCCCTTACTCAGGTCCACCGAGTCCTTCGCCCAGGCGGCGTGCTCGTGGGTGTCCAGCCGCATCCCTGGAGCGACCATCCCGGCGCCATCTGGACCTCCGAGCCCGCCCTCGGAAACACCATGCGCAGAAGCATCGGCGACTACCTGCACGAGGGACCATGGTCCAGCGGCACCACCAACGCTCAGGACATCACCTCGGTGCGCGACATCGGCTGGAACCACCACACGCTCGCGACCTGGCTGACGACGCTGGCCGCCACCGGATTTCACCTTCAAGCCGTCCGCGAACCCACCGGCAGCAACAGCACCCGGGCCGACAATGGTGGCCCATGGGCCACCGTGCCCCGCCTCTTCGCTTTCCGAGCCACGACATCGAATAGCTCAACGTCCGTGCCCTGAGCAGTGGCTATCCTCCGATCATGACTGCCTTGCACCAGACGGAATTGGACGGCGTCCAGACCGTCTGGACACCGGTTCCCGGCCCTTTGCGGGCGGCCCTGACACTGCGCGTCGGCTCGGCCGACGAGACGTTCCTGACCGCCGGCATCTCGCATCTTCTCGAGCATCTCGCCCTTTTCGGACTGGGCCGCCCTGGTGAACACTCGAATGGGTTCGTGGATCAGACCCGGACCGTCTTCACCGTCGAAGGCGACGACGTTGAGGTGCGTGACTTCCTGGGCGCGCTCACCCGGCAACTGGCCGACCCACCGATGCAGCGCCTCGACGACGAGCGCGCCGTCATCACCGCCGAGCAGTCGCGACGAAGCCGGGGGCCGATGGACTCCCAGCTGCTCTGGCGTCACGGTGCCACGGGTTACGGTCTTGCCGGCACGGACCAGTTCGGAGTCCGGCGAACCAGTACCACCGACCTGACCGACTGGAGCCACCGGTTCGCCACCCGCGCGAACAGCGTGCTGTGGATCTCCGGCCCGCCACCGGCCGGGCTCCGGCTGCACCTGCCGGACGGAATCGCCCAGCCGATCCCCGATCCGCGCCGTGGCATCCAGCCCTGGTCGCCGTCCTGGTTCACCGGTCCGCCCGAGCACGTGACCCTCGACTGCCTCCTCACCCGCGGATGGCCCGCCGCTGCGCTGGCCGACGTGCTGCGCGGACGACTGGTGGACGAACTACGCACCCAGATGGCGGTGGCCTACTCCCCGGACGTCGCGTACCTGCGGCTCACCGGCGACACCGCTCGTTTGATCGCCACCTCCGATCTGGTCGCCGGCCGTCAGTTCGAGGGGGTACGCCCGATGCTGACCATGCTGGAAAGGCTCTCCTCCGACCCCGGCTCCGCCGATGCCGTCCAACCTGCCGAGATCCAGAGCTGGATCATGCGCAGCCAGCGGATCGCTCTCGATCCGCAACACGACCTCGTCCTTCTCGACGCCGAGGCCTGGGACATCCTGCATGGATCGATCCCGATCGACGCCGAGCAGTGGCCCCAGGAGGCAACCGAGGTGACCGGCGAGCAGATCGCCGCAGCCGCCCGGG
>Ga0307513_10006547_pt1 | contig 15213 bp, 24 predicted proteins | sample 15_EM_MG_FD_202174 | JGI IMG/M metagenome (GOLD analysis project Ga0307513, IMG submission 202174) | Populus trichocarpa ectomycorrhiza microbial communities from riparian zone in the Pacific Northwest, United States - 15_EM | ecosystem: Host-associated > Plants > Roots > Unclassified | place... | reverse complement strand
GAGGTGTGATGGAACGTTCTTTGTGTTTCCCATGACATCGAACGTTTGCGAAAATTTGAACCTGGGCTTCGTCCGTCGTGCTGAAGGTGCATTGAGGTCGCGAAGGTCATTTGGAGGCGGGACTAGTCAAACGCCAGGGTAGGGTGGACCGACCGGCGGCGGGTGGTGGTTTGACGCATGTCAGTAAACTTCGGGATGCCACGCCGCCGCGCTCGCAGCGGCTGGCGAGGCGGGTGTGGCCTAGCTACACATTCGGGCCTGGTATTGGGCGATACTGTACGTGCGTACCCACATTGTCCGAGGGCGACCCGCCCCAGGTAGATGAACACCCATGCCCCGAGAGAGCTCGAGCGCACAAGCTAACCGCGGCTGGCACCGAAATGCGCCGAACGAGCCATATATATGCATAAGAGATCGGACGTTGCGTCACTACTAAACTGCAGCTATCGCTGAATGGTACGGAATATAAAGGAGAGCAAATGTCCTACATATAACTATAAACCTTGAAGAAACCCAAAATAAAACAATAAAGTAACGTGGAAACACCACGATAACTAAAACGAATGTGCTAAGGATAACCACGGAGCAATCACCCTCGAGGTAATGAGATAGGGGCGCCTGGATTGGTGGAGGATTTCAAAAGGTGAGTCGAGGTAGTCCGTTTCTTCTGAGTTTCTACTTTGCTGCGAGTTTTACGAATGTCATCATCCTTCAACTTTTTTGATATCGCCAACTCGATTAACGCATCTCCGTTTGGCGGAAGACATTGCATAGGAACCTGAGACAAGATGGAAAGCGCCCGGTCTCGACTTTGAGCTTCCAACAACGGACGTCGGCAGCACGTAAACAGTGCTAGACCAACGCGGAACAAGAATGGGACCCCTGAATAAATCGCCATCGTGAGTACTACCCACGATTATAAAGGTTGTAGGATTTATACCTTCAAATAAAAACACATCCCAGACTCGCAGATGATACTCTGCAGGGATGGTGTCATAAAATAACAAGCGGAACCTGTCGGAGCGCGTTAATGTTGTAATGGGAAAGCCATCAGAATGTGATATACCATTGTCGGCAAATGGTCGACGGATGGATTGACATATCAACGAATATCCTTTTCGCGAGTGGGGCATCGTTTGTTTCCAGGGCTTTAGCGAACAAGGCCGCATCAAAATCCAACTGCGCAACACTCGAAGAGAAATACGGTCGGAGGTAAAAGTCCATCATTGAGATGAAGATCCAAAAGGCATCCTCCTCTGGAGACTGAGCCAGGAGCTGGCCAACGATGCAAGTGAGAGCTGGAAGTAACGATTGTGAGCGAAGAACGGTACAAACTGGAAAAGGGAACCAAACCGATGTGGTACTGGACATCAGGCACCATGGTTAAATAAGCCTGTAGAACGGCGATTATGCTTCCGTCCTTCCCCTGTGGTTGGTCCCCGAACCTGTCTGCGCTATCGCGAATAATCGCGGGGGTCGCTGGGACGGCACCCCTCTTAACGAATTGTGGGTACAACCCATTCATGCGCTTGCCCTTGCAGTCCGCTAGGTGTGCCCACACTTGATATCGGACCGAAGCAGGGACACCGTTCAATAACAACTTCTTCACCTTCTTGCTCTTTCTTGCTTGCGTTGGATCGAGAGTAGACATCAATGATACCCATTTGAGTTCTCTATTTCTGTGCGCATTAATGTCTGACGGTGATAAAACATCGGACTGAGCGATCGAGGAAGGGGAAGGTCTTCTGTTCGTGGTAGCTGTGTCCTTCTCCGAAACCACGGAAGATAAGAATGACGAGGGGCTTTCTGTGCGTAAGAAGTTGGTTGAGTCTTGTCGATTTGGATTAGCCTGGTGGTCGCTGTCGTGTTGCTGAGAGGAGAGGGAATCTTGGCTTGATCGGGGTGAAAGAGTGCGAGGGAAGGATGGCTTTACGAGTTCGAAATCCATGTGTTGGACTTGGACTGTCTCCGCACCTGAAGTGGGGGTGGTTGGTGAACGGACCTCACCAAGACCGTCTAAACCAGGTGTCTTCGCAAGGATTGCGGTCTTCGAAAGTTTCAAACGGAGTGACGTGGGCCGCAGTGCACCCGGTGGCGGGGATGCAGAGTGAAGGGAGGGGGAAACCACGGAGGCCGATCGGGTGTCACTGGTCCGCGAAACGTCGGTATCAAAGGAGGCCCGTTTGTTGGGGGAGTTCAATGTAATTGTCTCAAACATGCCCTGCCTCCTTGATTTTTCGGACGAAGACGTTGATGGGCGAGGTTCATCGAGCGGGATCGACGGACGAACGGACTCTGTAGGATGCGACGGTGTTTCGTCACAGGTAGGATCCGGTTGTTGAGAAACTGACGGTGTGGATACCTTGGATAACATCGCGGAAGCCGAATTAACGCCGGGAGTACGTAGTTGGATACTCGAAGCCGCCTGTCTGAGCACCGTAGGGACATTCAAAGCCGGGGTTGTCGCAGAGGACGTTGAGTTGAATGAGCGTGGGCTGAGGGGACTCGGAATCGCAGTCGCAGACAAGGGGGTCCGAGGTTTGTCAACAGTTGGGTCGACAGAAGTCTCGCTACTGATACTGTTTTGCGGCAGCGAAAGGGGGGATGGTTTATGAACGAGTCGATTCATGGTATTCGGACGACGCGAAGACACCGGGCGGTGGGAGTCATCTAATTCGGACTTGGATTGTGATCTAGTGCCTTGGGGATTCTGCTGTTTTGACGTGTCGCCCCTACGAGGAAGATCACATCAGCGTGACGGAACACACATCTATTAGAGCACTCACTCTGAAGTCCCAAGGACCGGATTGACTTGTGGTGACGTGGAGTCAAAACCTGAGAACGACCTTGACCGTGGACGAATCTGAGGCTTTTGGGGGAAGAAGTTCGGCCTTGGGATGGTCCCAGAACCTGGACCCGTGCTGCTTGGTTTCAGCGGGGAACCTGAACCACTTGAGGGGAAGGACTGGTTGGTCGGGGTGGAGGATTGAGAATGGGGGGTAGGGATTGGATTGGAGTCGCTGCTTTGTGACCGATGTGGGACGATCCTATTAGCAGGAATAGAATTCGGGTTTTCCAAAGAAAAGGCGATTGGCACTGGACCGGTTGCACTTGTCAGGTCAATCTCGCATATACCATAGACAGTCATTTTCCGCGGAGCACCATTAGGGTGCGTCTTTGTTGTGGCCGCGAGGTACAACAATTGAGTGAGGGATGTCCGAGGGTACTCCACACCCGGTGCCGGAGGTGGTGACTGGACACGTCCATACAAGGGTCCGATCGGTACCGTTCCTGGAGCCTTTGGTGCGCCTGGATGTGGTAGGAATATGCTCGTTCTAGAGGAACCGAAGTCAAACGCGGATGGTTTACTTGGCCGAGGCTGAGCTATGGCAAGTTGCTGGGGAGGGGGGGAGGGGTCTGTCTGTTGTGGGGGCGGCGAAGTAGGAGACCTCTGGAGTCGTAAAGGTTGCGTTTCTGGAAGTGGATGGGTGGTAAGCACAGTTTCATCCGTGGTGATACTGTCGTCCCCTGCAGTCTGGGATGAGGTCGTTGAGTCGAAAGTATCATTCCCAATGTCTGTGGGAGAAGATGGATGGGACGAATTGTCAGTGAGAACAACCTCAGGACCCTCCTCGTCATCGGAAATGACTATTTCTCCTTCACGTGCGGGAGTCAAATGTGCATCTGTGGCGGTGGGAACTTCTGGGCTCCTCTCACTCTCCAACCGATATCTGATGACGGTTGCTATCCCAGCGGTGCTCGGCGGAGCGGAAGTAGTCGATGCAGTGGTGTGTTCAGGGGAGTTAAGTGGAGAACCAAAGGTGGTGTGAAGGAGAGGTGACCGGACTTCCAGGTCAAGGGGAGTAGGACGCTTGGCAACGACTTCCTGCTCGAAACTAGGACGCTGGCCTGAAAGAGGAATCGGTGGCGGAGCTTTCATCGACACCTTGGAGAGTCTGGACACCTTGGATGCGATCGAAAATCGAGAGTACCGGTAGTTGTCGTAGATGTCTGAAGCACCCTCCCATTCTTCTCCCCCTAGGTCCGAATACTCAGAGGGGTGGGATGAAGTCCGCGAAACGCGGGATCCCGGACTCGTGGGTGAAGTGGAAGCGTCAGGTCGAGGGGCTGGGTGATGACCGTCTACGGATTGTGGAGGTGTTGAGTCGTAATTCAGGCCGCGACCATCACCGGCGGAATCTGGGGACCCCTGACAAGCGTAACCAGCCATGTCAGTGTCACTGCTGGCATCGGAGTCATCTTCACCCTCCAAACCCATAAAGTTTTGCAAAAGTGATAGTCCTATACCTTCAGCGCCATCGAGTGTTGCTACTGACATTCTCGTGCTTTGCTCTGATGGGACAAAGGACGATTCCAGGTCCTTGGTATCGTCAAATGTGGGATTCTCAAGGGAATCAGGACTACCGCTTAACCGCGGTTCAGATCCCGCATCTTGGGTACGGTGACCTGAATCAAAATCGGCTGGCGTTGCGGGTGCGGATTCAATCGCGGAGGAGGCAGAAGAATACGATGCCAACGACGGTAGCACTAGCGGTTCGTCGTCCAAGTCATGAGATTCGGTATATGAATGCGTGGGTGGGGATGTGGTCTCCGGTCGTGCGATCTCGTTTGGTGGCGAATAATTCAGAGGAACAGACGGTGGCGATCCCTCCCTGGGTTCAAGCTGAGGTGCGGGTGACGGTGACGGGCGTGGGCTGTTCGATGGAGGACGGGTGCTGGATGGGCTAGGGGTCTGATGGCCAGAAGCTCGCTTGGTGAGGACTGGCCGCTTAAGTGTACCATGAAACCTGACGAAGGAACCTTCGAACTTGCCGACGACGCCCTCACAATAGCCCTACGGGTCCGTTGGAGTGTGAGCGGAAGGACGAGCGAACGGACATGAACACTGACCAGATACGTGTCAGGCTGCTCCTGAAGCTGCATAAGAACAATGATCTCGTCATCCTGCATACAGTGAGATATCTGGGGATTGCCTGTGACTAAGCGGAGAGAACGCACCCTCAAAAACATGAGGTCATTGGATGACTGGGCAACACAATCGCGCACTGCGGTGCACTTTCCAATACCGCCCTTGGCCGCAAACCTCGTCCAACGCGCCAACTCGTGAACCTTCATGTTGAGGAGTGACAAGGAAGCCGGGGAGTCGTTCGTCGGCAAACGGCAGACTTAGCCGAGAGGACTGCTGGCCAGGCCGTGATGAAGAGTACCCGAGATGGGATCAGAGTTTCCGATTCTTTCTGAAACTGCTGATGGGGGGGCGGGGACGCAGGAGGGAGCGACGGACGGAGGACGGGGAGCGGAGGACCTAACCGACGTGACTTGTCGGACGAGATGTTTGCCACCGCGCACCGAACCCGCGGGAACGAGCCAAAGCCAATCTGCGGTGACTTACGGCATGTAGAAATCCAGAAGGTCCCTTACACGTCTACACATACACCATTCTATTGCTTCCGGCACCCACCGTCATCGCCAGCTAATTGTATCCAGAGTCAAGCCATTCAGGCCAACCCCGACCCCCTCTACCACCAACTTCCCGAGCTTCCCATCCCAGCTCCACGAATTCCAGGTTTCACCCCCAACCCGCACCTCTGTGACTTCGAAAGCCGCCTCCTGCTCGCCACGGACATCGTTGACGAGAACAACCACCTTCTGTAGTTTTGGTTGAGACACATACGTCCCCTCGCCAACAAACCGTATTTTCCCGCCGTTTCTCCCGCCCTCGGCGAAGATTCCGACCTCCCGATACGGGGTGGGGGGCAGGCTCTCACCGTCATCAAGGTAAACCCTCCCGTGAGCGTAGTAGCCATCAGTTCCTGGCGATAGAGAAACGAGCAAAGAGAGATCCGAACGGCGGGTAGACGCAATTGTGTAACCTGGTTCTTGATGAAGCACTATGGCAGTTCCAGATCTAATATGAAGTCCAATCTTCCCCAGCGGAACCTCCAAGGTCTGCTTCTGAGTGGGATTCGACAATCGTTCGTGTGTAAAGAAGTCGCGCCATATAACGGACCCTGTGCCAGGGAATCGACCTGTCGTTGTCCTGAGCGTGAGCTGGAAATGAAAGACCGGAAGCCCTCGAACCTTGGACGGTTGTGACGTTCGGATGTATGACCGGGGTAACAAGGAGAGCACTCCCAATCATGAATTGGTTGTCGACAGCGAACAGCTCGGGCTCGTCTGGGAACTCGTAAAACAGCGCCTTGATAGGGGGAGTCCCGTATCTTGAGGCGTCCGCGAACAGCGTGTACTTAATTAAAATGACACCCATTCAAAACCGTTAGACGCCCACATCGAGCTCCGTCAGCAGGTGGCTTCCCAGCAGACTCACCCAGTACGGTAGCAACGAGTAGCGAACGGCGATGTTATCCCTTGATGCATCTGCAACGCTGTCCCAGACATACGGCTCCTGAGGGATGGCCGAGAGGATATTGTGGTTCCTGAAGAACGGGAGGTAGGCAGAGAGGGTCATCCAACGATTGCACAGCTCCTCGTCCGAGTTTCCAACTATAGGCAGAGTAACTCGTCAGAAGGCACCACAGTGAAGCGCAGAGCTGAACCGCACTGAAGCCACAGGTGTCCGCCCCAACGAATGGAATTTGAAAAATCTGGAATTGCAAGACGCCTTGGATGCTGTGTCGCAGGTACTCCCATCTGCTGAAGTTGTCTCCAAGCTGCAACGAATTCAGGCGAAGACTTTAGGTGGGGTTATGAGAATCATACCCAGTGCCCTGCCCATGTCCCTGAACCAGCAAACGTCGAGCGACTGATAATGAAAGGCCGTTTCCCGTTCCGAACTTCGAGTAGCGCTTTGAATGTGGCCTGGGAATTCATGAGACCCCAGAGGTTATGAACGTCCAACTCGCTGAATCCGGGACCATGGGTGGCGTTTATTGCGAGTGTCAGAGAGGAGAGTGGACCGTTTCCTGCAGGTGCGCATAAGGATCCGCCCAAGCGAAGGACTGGGATGGATGATAATACCGTTGTGTAGAGAGTACGGAGGACCAGCTCCATGGCGTTTGCCGCCGTGCTCGGGGGTTACGTCGTTGCCTCTTCCATCGGTACGAGTGGATGGATCGTATGTGTGCGTTCCATTAACAGTGATGTTTCCGCTGGGCCCAAACCTCGTGGCGTCGTATCTTGAGGCGTTCAGCTGGGTGTGCCTGAATGAGACCAGATAGAACGCACCCTTCTGGGTAATCTGTCGCAGGATTGTTCGGATGTCCTGGGAGATAGAACGGGACACTTGTGTTACTCAAATCTGCGCCGGTACCACTGCGGCGAAACGATCATCATCATGGATCAAGGATGCTAGAATGAATTGTGCGAACCAGGAGCCATCACAGAAGGAGCTGACTTCGTTCATATCCAACCAGATCCCTGAAAACTGAACACCGGCGGTGAACCAATCGGAGAGCAGTGTTGTCCACCAACTCTGTGCGTTTGGAGCAAACCAATCAGGGAAAACCTAACCGAAACGTTTGCGCGCAGTGAGTTTGGTGACACAGCACGTCATTGTGATGTAATACCGTGTAACCCGGCCAAACCTAGGAGGGCTCTGTTCGTATCAGTGGGCGCATATCCAAGGGAGAGTCGGTTACCTGACCGACGTGTTCTGTCCCGTCAGGGTTCTTGACGAAAACATCCCTGAAGAATGCCTTAGCCAGATAGCACCGCCCACCATCCACTCGCCGACTTACAAATCCCTCCCAGTCTGATAAGGTGGGTACTGTAGTCTCCGATGTCAGAGCTGTACTCCAACTGTCCGCTACGCACATACAGTATCGGTCTTGTTGGTTAACACGGGAATCGCCGCATCCACGATCGGCACATAGTGTTGCTCGTTTGCGGCCTACAATAGTACGCATATCAATCAAAACCCGGCCACCGGGCGCGCGAACACTTGCAAGATCGGAAATGAACTCTCTCAGATCCCCAACTGGGTATCTAACCGGATCTGTCGTGAAGTCGCGGTACGCATGATACAGGTCGATATCATTCCATATCACTTCAAGACGTAAGCACACGCGGCCAGTATGGTCGAAGAGGTACGAGCTAACCTTCCAAAGGAATCCTTGAGTCATTCATCCTTCGAACAACCTCCCGCAACTCCGATACACCTTCGTAACCCCACCGACACTGTTGGTAACCAAACGCCCAGGCGTTTTGCCACGCCGGCTTCCCGACAACCTCGCTATATTGTTCAATCACTTGAGACGGGGTCGGACCAGAGAAAAAGTAGAAGTCGAGAATCCCCCCCAGCATTCTGTACTGGATCAGCGATACAGGTGAACCCGGAGGCGTTAGCAAGAGTATATCGGATGCCGCAGCGCTAGAAACCTGCGTCAAGAGCTGCGGACGTAGGCAACACGAGGAGGTTACCTGTGCAAGTAGACACCGTGGGATCGAGGCGTGACCGCGGCTCCATTGAAACGATGCTCGAGATAGACGGGGTGGCTACCGTACCTAACGCTCAAGACGTGAGGAAACCCACTGGGGAGAAAGATGGAGCGGGCATACATGTTTTCGTCGATCGGGTCGGCGCTGTCCCTATTCCACATAGTTTGGACAGACCCACGCCCGGAGCCCCCCCCAACATCTCGCCTAAACCCGCTGCTGGCGACAACCTCACCTAGGCCATAGATATTGGTGTCGAGTGGGAGCGCGGAAGTAAGCTACGAAACACTTCAGGAAATTTGCACCGTGGAGGTTACTCGATGCAGACCTGCAGGTATCGATCCTCAAAGACCAGGGGGAAACCATCCAAGGATGTGGAAGGTATGTTCGGGATCACAGCCGATACAGGTGCGTGTGGTAACGAAGATATACGAGTATCGAACAGTGGGAATGCCTGAGGGTCTGAACGACGAGTGATCCAGAATGAGAACGGAGACGCTTCGTAATTGAACACAAGGTCAGACAAGTGAGCGAGAGTCTCGGAAGCCCGCGGGGGTAACCCCACTACGGTAACCGGGATCGTAAACTGGGACTTTTCGGAGTCGTGGATGTTCACGCGAAGTCTACAACCGTTCAAGAAAGCGGCGAGGGTTAGTTGGCGCATGCGTCGGAACTTTGTTACTCTACCGTGTCTTGGTTTCGTAAGTAACTTCGACTGTAAGCTTCTTGTAATCAATTCCGTACGCGTGGCAGTCTTCACCAGCAAGGATGAGGTTGGCGAGGAGGCCGTACTCGGAGGTTTCAACAGAGATTAGATCGTAACCTACGACTTGGTTCGAACCAATTGACAGGGGAGAGAGGTGTAACGGTACCTGGACACGACGACACGTTTCTCGTAAATCTTGCATCCAAGCTGATGATTGGGTTGACCCATGTTTTGAACAACAAATAAGGCTCGAAGGAAAAGGCTCGAAGGTAAAGAGCAAGAGCAGCAAAGATGCCTGCGAGCGCAATAGGGAGTGGGCTACCCCAGAGCCCTCTGGGCTGGTCCTTGAGAGCGGGCATGGAGTGCAGTAATCGCCTGGCAAAGTCGTGGTGACTTTCCAAGACGATGACACTCGCCTTGGAGTACTTTACGTCATACTTGCTCAATCACCTGTCAATTAAAGGCGACGGGATAGTAACATCCCGTGTTTTGCAGAGGAGATGAGAAGGGTACATTGAAGGAAGCCGTGGTACAGGATGCGGGTATTACTCCAACTGGAGGAGGGATGGCAACCTTAGTTTTTCCTGGCAGGATCGGGAGATACCGATCACACAGAATGCACGCATCTTCTATTCTCCCCCCACAATCCATTTGCTCTTTCTGGGGCCCATCACTGTAGCTCGATGGCGGCGCGCTCGACGGAGAAAACAAACTGTTTTCGCAAAGTTCCGATCCCACGACTCTCACCTCGACCTGGAAGAAACCTCCGGAACTGCCCCTCCCCTCTTTGTTGGCGGAAAATCCCCGGTACCTGTGCCTGTAGTGGCTTCTCGACGTTTCAGCCCTCCTTTGATGGCACGGGCCCTAAACATGGGTTTAGACACACCGGAGAATCAGGCCCTACCTGATACCACCGTGATCCTGGAGATTCTCCCGGTCACCATATGACTTTCCTATCCCTACGAACGCTGACTGCCTGGATCCCATCCGAGGCCTTTACCATGATTGGTTGGTGACCGGGGGCGACGACCACCTCACTTGGGCTCTCGAATCCAGGCCTAGATCGCAAAGGTGGAAAGCATTGGTTAGAGAAGCGTAGTTGTGTATGAAATGCCGATAGTGGTGCTTTCGCATCCCTCGCACCCTTGTATTCTGATTGGAAGGTTTTCTCGTGTTACCTGCCAACTTCGGGACTGTCAGCGAGGAAACTTCTACCTCACACCGTAGCGCCTCCGTTCCACTGGGAAATCGGTTACGTCCCAGCGTTCCTACAGGCGTCTCAAGCCCTGATGCAATTCATCCCCGGAGAACCCCGCTCATCAGAGGTGGTTTAACCGGCTAGGGGCCTGGTCGGCCTGTCGAGGTTGTTGCTTGTTGCGACAACGCCTCAGCCCTGGTATGATGTTGTCCCGTCTTGTGCTCATTAATAAAGTGGTTCCATCTCAAGGATAGGCCCCATATAGCAGATGTCAACGTTGACGCGGGGTATCTACCCAGTGTGACGTTTGCCTCATATCTATGAACGCATAAGAGATCTCCCTGTGCCAGGATTTCCAACGAGCTTCCGCCCAAGAATTCCTGTGACCCTGGCGCCAGGCAAAGCAGGGTTCTCTTCTATGGCATTCAGCGAGGCTATTGTACGACCTTCCACCAGAAGGGGATGTGTCTCCATGATCTTGCACTCTCGTCGTGTTCCTAACATAAGGGTTGGGTCCGGGGTGTTCTAACTCGTTTCAGTTCTGCCCCCGCTCTCAGTTCTAGCGCGCTCCAGCCTCTAGCATGAAAATCCGTCCCCATTCGCCCCCTGTCTTGGGTAGGCCAATCGGTATTGCCACCGGAACACGCGGCATAATCAATACATTTTGGTCGTCTGCGCTACTTTAGCTGATGAACGTTATTTACATCCAGACGTGATATGCTGATTGAAACCTCTTTTTCGCGGCAAGCTCCGGTAGAGATTGGCCATCGGAGCCCGAAATGGGGCACTGATAAGCGTGAACCGCGGAGCGTCGGAGTTTATGGCTCTGCTGTCCGTTGTTCCGAATGCGCGCTTCGGAAAGAAAAAATCGGCAGGTGGAAACCAGAGTACTGTAGAGGCAAAAAATATAACGAACAATAGCAGACATGCCAAAGTATTGAAGTGACCATTGGTGTTCCTCAATCGTTCGTCTCTCGCCCCCGCTGGAGACTCTTCGCCGGCACATCATCCGAGAGAGAGACATCGCAACCTTTACGAGAGCGGGAGCTTCATGAGATACCAACGGAAAGCTCCGTGTTCTAGACCAGAGGGCCCATGGATAGTGAAGTGGTGAATTGGGAGAACGGGATGACTCGGGGCGAATGTTTTTTTTACATAACCTACAAACCTCTACATAGTCTCGGCCTCAAATGGGATGAGCGTAGCCGCGGTACTGGTCCACCCCAGCACGAGGGATAGATCTATGATCATCTGACTGAATTGGATAGACCGGGTGTATGGTCCTGAGGCGGTGAACACACTGTCATGTCTAACTTGTGATTTCTTCAAATCTACGCGGTTGTTCAAAATCCGTCGAATTGGCTTCGCTCAGATTCGATCATGAGCCACCGCTCATTCAATCCCAGCGTGTTATATTCCCGTTTCTACGCGCGTACAGGCGAGACATAATATAAAATTAGAGGTAGAATGGAAGGCACGACTCTTTCATCGTTTGAGTTTGTTAGTGCACATCCACGACGTCGACATGGTGTGGTCCTGACATGCAGCAGAGGTCGTCTGGATTTTACGTTTGCCGACCTTGTGCTCGAATTGCCAGTGCTCCCGAAATTGGGGTGGTCGAGGACTGGAAATTTTCGCATCACATGTGCACGTCAGGCGCATTTCCACCACCGCAAGGATTTTGTCCAGCCCAAACGAGGGAGTGATCACGATGCCAACCGGCTGGTGACCGGGTGTTGATGGAGAACCTTGACGTGAGATCCTAAACGGACCCGGAAAAGATCGGACCTCCGCCGTGTCAGGGATGTGGACAGGCACCCTGCAAGACGAGGAAGTGGGCAGGGAACTGGTTATCGACAACCGGGGGGTCGGAGAGGCGGGGCCAGGAATTTGGATGCATGCCGTCAGGGAAGGATTCGAGGGTTGGCATTCCGTACTGCATCGGCCATACGAACCGCTGGGAATGACAGGAATCAAATTAAGAAAATGCTGTCCCGTGTCACCGTGACTGCTCACAGAATTGCGGCCGAGGAAGGCGAAACAAGCAAAGGTTGCCAGAGGGGGTGCCCTGAACTGAAACTCTAAAATCATGCGAGACCCGTCCAAGACGTAAGAAGAGACCGGTAGATCAGAAGAGAGGGTGTCAAAAATTGCCTCCGTGAGCTGGGAAGCGTCAGCCGTCCGAATTCGCGGCTCCTTGTTGCTTTCAAGGCCAGCGTCTCCCAGGCAAGGGAGGCTGCCTGTTTCCACCGTCGCCGTCAGATGGGTTCGCGAGCGCGGGGTGGCAAAACTATCTGGAGACGAAACAAGAAGCCGGTCGGCCCAAGGCGTGAGCAGCGTTTCTCCCCAGCTATTGGGGTCGTCGGTTTTCGGAAATAAGGATCGCAGCGGTATCAGGCGCAAAATCGCGGAGAGATGGGCGCACGTAAGTGGACCGGTGGCATTACGCTAGGACCCAGAAGTGATGAAGAGTTATGGGCGTCCTGGTTCTTGGTTAGTGGGAGAGAAACAAGCAACACCCGTAACGGAAAGTTACGAGACGAGCCGTCGACTTGACCCGAGTAAGGCCCGTCGCTCAGACCGGTTGGAGTTTCACCTCCTCGGGCATCTCCTTCAGCTCCAAAATCCTCGTGTCTCTATCGGATGTTTCCTCGTCCTACCTCCCGCCTTCTTCGACCTGCCACCCTCGTGCCCTCTCTGACGACCACGCTACCGCATAAAGTGGTTAGCCACGGGAAGCAGCAACGATGGGTTGGACACGCAATGCGGACCGGCGATGCCATCAGGGAAACCCTACCGCCGTCGGTCTCTCGTGGCTTCGGGGTTTGCCAGGACCCCTAAGACGTAATACGCCCGTCCATGTCCCAAGGCGCGAGGACCATGATCTGGTTTCCTACGCGTCCACCCCACCCAGCGAAAGTAAATCCGTTTGGGTCGTTTACTAGGATTCCTCTGATCTAGAGCGTCTGCTTCATATCAGAACGACGTTCTCCCCTCCATCGACTTTCGAGACTATCCATGATAGTGCGCCCGGCCCGCAGGCGGTGGCAAACAGTGATCTTCAAATTTACCCTTATCCCTCAAGCTCCAGAAGCCCTGACCCTTCCCTCCACCACTCGCTCAGGTTGGTCTCGTGGCGGTTCTTCTGATAATGATTTCTGATCTCCTCTCAATCCTCGAGGCATTCGAGATCACTCCACTATCTCTCCTCGGGACCCGTCACGTTTCTCATCCGCTTAGTCCGGAAGCCACTCGCCAGGGTCTGGAAAGGAGGCAGGCAGTAATCACAAAGCGTCGTGGGGGTGACTCGCGTTTCCGGACCTTGCGGGACATCTTCGCCGACCTTATCCGTTTTGTTTCTTGCGAATGAAACGGGCTCACTCATTTCCGTCTTTCCGGAGACCGCGGAGCCTCCGTTTCATCTGATATTGGTGCCGATCCAGGTGTCTTATCGAGCTCAACAGGTGGTATCGGTAGGGATGCGTCGAGTCCTGACCAGTTCAGTTCTCTGGCTGCTACCTCGTGGAGAGGCTGCGAATTGGGGTAACGATCTAGGCCTGGGATTATCCGCGCCTACGGAAGGTACTATGGCTCGAAGGGTTTCGAACGAAGCATGCACCTGACATACGGCGGAACGCATGGAGCGGGCAGGTCGGACTTGCTTTGGCTAGTCGAGTGTTGTATGTTGTTGGGTAAGTGTTAAATCGAAAGGTGTCGGCGTCATAGTTTGGATCTCTGGCTCTGGCATCTCGAACCTTATCTCTGGGACTCGGATATGAACGTGTTCGGGACGAGCGTATGTCATGTTTATGTCCATTGCTGTTCATCAAACGCACCCGCCTCAAAGTGGATGCGGATGATCAACGCCGGTTCGATCTGCGACAGTCGAATCGGAAAATTGGGTTGATTTTACGTGTTTACCCTGTTCCTCTCTGGAGGATGTGGCGGCAGCGGGGTTGTTTGGGCCTCGGGGGCGCGACCATGCGCAGTGGATTGGATCATTTCTCCAAATCACGCCTTCATTTGCCGCCGCCCACTTACCGAGTTCATGGCTCGCACTGTTTTAATTGCTGGGGCAGAATGGTACGGATTCGTACGTACAAAAGGCTGCTTCAAGGTGGCCTGTTTGTGTTGATTGAGCCATTTCTAAACCATTGAAAGAGATCGGTATGAATACAGAAAGCAAGGCGGGATCGACGAATTGAGAAAGGCGTTTCTTTCTGTGTCGAGCTTGGAAGGATTGGCGCACGAGGTTCACCGAGAGACGATCAAGGACTGCCTTGGAGGAAACGACGAGTGATTCTGGTGATTCCTCGTGCTGGCTGGATGATGAACAACGGTTGGACCTGGAAGATCCCGCAGGAACAAAGCGAAGACGAGGGCGGCAGATGGGATGGGGCACCGGCCCTGATGTGTGGTGCGGATTGGCGCGCTTTCGTGTTCGTAGGGTCGGAAACACGCGTCGGAAGGAGGTCGCCTTGGAGGGTTTGTGGTTAGGGAGGACGTTAATCTGATATAGATAAGAAGCCACGAAACACGGCGGGTGGGTTCTGAAGATCGCATGGGGGACGAGCCAGTCCTCGTGTTATGTGGTGATTGATAGGATGATGAGATGTGAGACACAATGGCACTATGGCCTTTCAGGGTGAGACAAAGCTGTGTGTCGCGCATGTGTAATTGTACGGCGACCTAAGGTGGACCGGGGGGAATATTTTCAGGGAGAAGGGGAGAAAGAGCGAAGAAAAAACGAGGAAGAGTGTATATCCTCGAATGGGCTACTTTACGCTACCGCCAACGTTGCGAGGATGAGGAGAAGGGGCGTGGCGGCGGAAGCAAACGAAGCGAGACGTTCTCTTTGCGCGAGTTTGTTACCAGGGTCGATCGAACCGGAAAA
>Ga0307513_10006545_pt1 | contig 15216 bp, 13 predicted proteins | sample 15_EM_MG_FD_202174 | JGI IMG/M metagenome (GOLD analysis project Ga0307513, IMG submission 202174) | Populus trichocarpa ectomycorrhiza microbial communities from riparian zone in the Pacific Northwest, United States - 15_EM | ecosystem: Host-associated > Plants > Roots > Unclassified | place... | reverse complement strand
ATATCAACCCCCCCATGAATTTGATAAAGCGCCAGCACAAAGCCCCCCCCCCCTTCCGACACAAGGTTTTACATCAAATTTAACGAAAAATGGACACCCCTAAACAAACAATTCTCACCGCTACTTGCGTGAAACACTTCAGATCTTCCCACCAGCTAGGGAATTACTATGCATTTAACCTTCTAGAAATAGAAGCGAAAGTGATTAAAATTGTGTTCATTGTTTGTGGTTGCGCCGACTACTGTGAAAGTGAGCTAAATTTTCGTATCAGGCTCCATACGAAAACGTATAGTACCTGGAAACTAATACACACCTAAACGACCTTTCCTTCAATCCTTTATAATAATATTTAAAAATTCTGTGATATTTCTGATGCACTGCTAGACTCCCGCAAATTCTCATAGGCATTATGCTATGGGAGAGGTGGCTAAGGCGGATTCTTTTGGACTACCGGGGTAAAGCGGCATGGGGAGAAATGCTCCTCCCTATGGTAGTACTGTATGTGCCACAAGGAGTAGTTAAGAATCTAAGGATCTAAAGTCTGGGCACTACCCTGCTGGCTAAGCTACGACTTTATAGATCATTCTATGCAGACAAGCTCTAAATTTCAGCATAAGCTCGAAAAGATTTGTATGGGTATCCACAGAAAAGCAAGACACTTAGTTCGAAACCTCCTGATATCAGGTGCTCTCACACAACACACGCCACTCTCAATGGGTGAGTGCTCCCCCCATAGTGCGGTGTAATGATTGAGCAATAAGTTGTTTTAAAGTGAGATGAAATGGCGTTTGGGGTGCGAGATCCACAAGCGGGGATAAGCCATATCACTGTGCAATATAGTATTATTCTTTTCTCTCCCCACCAGCTCCGTAGATAACCCCATCCGGCCAGCATTAGATGAGGAAAATCCAACTTCCCTGGCTAAAGAGTGTTTCTAGCCACAATAGTTTCAAGCCACAATATCCTCGGTTCTCTGATGAGAAATTACGGCTCTAGAATCCCTTATACAGCCAATGATAAAAAATCAAAAAACGGTGAAAGAGCTTCTGGGGTTCTGGCCGGAATTTTCAGCGTGCTCTAGCCAATTGAGCAGCCCATGTTTGACAATTTATTTCCGCATTTCCGATCTTTTTTTCGCCGTACCCTGTAACTGATTTATAATGGCTTCCTCTGCTTCTTTTAGAATAAAGAGGAATTTGGGTTCAGGAAGTGCGATTCAGAGCCGTTTTCCGGGTACTCTGGGATCACTCGTAAGCTTCCCACGAGTTACCATACTGGCACCCACCGAAAAGAACATACATATAACCCAACCTCGCAGGTATAACAATAACTTAAGTTTTCCTACCTCCTTCACAGACAAAATTACCTACAGTACATTCAATCCGACACAGCTCCCGCCATTTGTCTCTCCCCTTCATAGTGCCAACATACTTGCTAGGAGACACACCCTGGATGAATGGCACCTGTAAACCTGACTAGTTCTCCGACTACCTGATTTGCTAATGCGAATTTCGCGCACAAGGTCTCAGATCGAATATCCAGCTATAGGGGTGACTCGCAATTTCCCAGGTCTCAAGAAATACAAGGAGCCCAAGTTACAGCCACAAGGCAATGAGGGAGGGAAGCGACCGAGGCGAAGTCAAGACGCCAGCATGAGAATACATCAACATAACGTTTAAGTCAGTACATTATCCTTTTAGGTATAGAGAAACATAGGAGGGCTTTATGAAGGGACCCTTCGTGGCCCACTTTGGGAGTCAGATACTCCCTTTCCCCCCCAGTGTTAGTTATGCTGGCAAGAGAATATATTGCCTTATGATAGAATGCTAGACTAGCTTAGGGTACAAATCTTGCTCAGCGCATGAAGTTTCCCCTTGGATAACTGACGTCTGAGCTCTCGATAGCAACCCTCAAGCCTAGGACGCAAAAGAACAGGTCCCCAGGCCTCCTCCTCCCCTAAAGTACCTTATTCGAGTATTTTGCATTGAATGTTTGAGAAAACATAGTACCGGTGTCAGGGTCACTGTGCTGCGGCATATACTCCCTATGACCGTGTCAAGAACCCAAGCCCCACTTTTCCTAGTAGCGTAAAACCCCCGTCTCGGGCACAAGATTTATGTCTCGCAAACCGCTATTGTTAAAGGCCCTATGCGGTTCCTGCATACTAATTTACGGATCCTGTTTTTCTTTGTCCTCCCTTTAGAAGCGGGCAAATCAGCCCCCGCGGATGATCTAGTTAGCCATTCATACCTGACCCACCATCCTTACCACACTCAGATAAGAGCCGGGCATAATGGCTTCCGAATATTTTTAAGCTAGGAAGCTGTGGAAACGCAGGGGGGGCAGAAAATAGAGGGGGCAGTGGACAATACACCAAACAATCTGGTGGGAAATATCGAATATGGTAGAGATAGTAACCGCCCTCTGCTACGTTGCCCCCCGGACCGTGGTGGCGCCGGGCCGGAAGATTGGCTAGCTAAGGGATCTTCAAGTTTGAAAAAGAGTTTTGACACTACTGTGTCCAGGTGCAAATACTGGTTTTTATAAAACTAAGGCTAGTGTTGTCATAGGCGTTGTGAGTCATCGAGGCTCACTCGGCCCTTGGACTGGCTAAATTTTTAGGGTACACTTTCCTAGTTCTTTTCGATTCTTAGTTGGTTTCTATGCTCTCCTTTGTTGTTTTGCATATGCTAGAGCCTGATGGCTTATATAGAATGTCATCACAGATGTCACAGCCTCTAAGGATACTGTACTGTAAGTGACCACGCGGCAAGAAAGGGCTCAACCCCGCCATCAGAGGGGGGTGCTTAAAAGGATAAGGAGTGACGAAAGAGAAGAACCGCGGCCGCCTCCGGTGATTGAGATAGACACAATGAGAGAAGGAGATACATTGAGAACCATATCCAGAGGAGGAGGTGTTTTTGTTATATAATGTTAAAGACTTTCGTTTACCGGAACACCGGAAAATGAAGATACAGAGCCATCGATTCACATCAAATTTACCGGCATGTCGCCAGAGAAGCAGGAAGAATTAGTCAGGGTGAATGGCAGTGTGGTTGTATTATACGTTAGAAATTCCTTCACTGTATGAACCAAAAGTTCAGTTAATTTTGAGTAGAGGTAACGAGGTATCATACTATCATACTACAGAAATGAAACAACGAAAATAGCCCGCCTTCTCCGATTCCTCAGACCCCCCTAGATTCAGCTCACGGTCCCCTCACCCCCAATTCCCCGCGAGCTTAAGCTACTTCAATTCTCATCCTAACCCAGCCTAATTCTGTTTAGAATTCTTCTGCTAAACTCGAAAAATTCATCGACCAATCCGTCCCTAATGTCCCAAGTAGCCAATCCAAAACCCCTCGTACCCATATCAAAGCGTGGCCGGGAAACCCTAATCCGACAGCATTACCGATCTGGGGCCCTACCGCATCGATTGCCCCAGATATTTCCGAATAGCCCCCGAACCAAAACCCAGAATATAGGGCCCTTGACCTCCCCCCGCTTCCCAATTACCCAATGAACGCCAAAAAGGAACCAGATCCCTAATCCTCATAAACACAGCTTTACCGCCAGAGCAACCCATCCCCACTGTGCCAGCCCGCAAATCATAGGGGACTATAACAAGCCACAAATGCACCTGTTCAATTACCCGCAATCATTGTCCTAAGCAGAAGCCAGTGAAGTTGATCATTGCCACCGCCAGGGAATTCAATAGAAGTTCCCGCATGCCGTAGTCCCAGGGGACGCTGCTGCAAACGCATCAGGTTACCCTGAAACGAAGGAAGATGGAGAGAGGGGTATCCGGGGTGTACACCCAAGGGCGTATCTGGAGAAATGTAAATGGAAAGTGCCCTAGCTTATAGATGCCTGTGTGCTTTCAACGGAATTAGAGTTTCACCCATCTAAAGGCAAATTAGTTGTTTAGATTTGGCAAGTTTGTGGATGAGCGAAGGGAGGAACTCAAGGATCAACTTTTAACTGATGATAAAGCGATAATGCGCGAAACAAAGAAGATGGATCAGTTAGTTCCGTATGGTCCACTAGAGAGGGAAGAGGTAAGGAGGAAGAAGGAGAAAGTCAAGGCCATGCCCCCCCCGAGTCGGCAGCAGTGATATCGAATGGGGTTTGTCCGGGTGGTCGGGCCGGCTGGCTCGAGGATGAGCTCTAAGCTAAATTGGGCTTTGACTACCATTGCCAATAATACTCTCGAGAAAAGGTTTAGGAAAGGCCGAACCTATAATTACCCGGGGCTGGATGCAATGCCCTCGGCATGCTGGCGGCCGTGGCCCCGGCGAAAAAAGCGCCAGCATTTCCCTCCTGCAATCCCCTTGGCCAAACAAGTTTCAACTACCACCTTTTCATCTTTTTCCCCCTACAGTGTAATAAGATCGTCATGAGAGCAACTCGTTATAGCATTATTGCCCTATGACCAAATATATAAACCTGGAGGAACAACTTGGCCAAGGGAAAAACATCCTCTATTATGGCAACACAGCGGATCACTACTAGTAGTCAGAGAGTGCTTGTTGACAGAAAATCATGGCTAGATGGCATGTACCTCGCTCCCATGGATTACATAAAAAACCAGGGATTTTATGCTAGTTGAAGGTATTGTAGTGACATTTAAGGCCGGATAAACACTATCTACGGCAGCTAAACCCCATGTTGCCCCCGCCGGTCCCAAAAAGGCTCCATAGTGAGACCACACCCCGGAACTATGATATGTAGTTAATTAGGAACTCTCCATAAATAGCGCTAGCTCTACACTCTCAGTTTCCAAGATGGTGCTGTACCATGGCGTTTAAGTTCAACTGTTTCTTAAAATACCACTACACGTCACCATCACAGATTCACTATATTCAACTCTCTCTTCGGCTTACTTTGTAGAACTCCGCAGCTCTCTAGATATTAAATATGGTCAGCAGCGTAAGTGGCCTATAATGCAAACAAAGACCAGATAGGTTAAGAGCATGATTTCACTACGATCAGTGGTTTTACCGTGGTTCAAAACGGTGCAAGGCAAGCTTCCCTATCATATTCAAGGGAACCCATTTCACCGTAGCCATTTATTAGCACAAGCACTTCTACATGTTGTTAGGCGGATGTGCTTGGCTTTGTTACGGGAGTGGGAAGGATAGTTCAGGAGATATGCAGGTGGAACGGGTACGGGAGAATGTTCTATGGAGGTTTTATCCGCAATGTTCTTTCCTTTGTTATCACGGGAGTGTAAGGAGGAATAGGGACATGTGGCTATCTCTGTGTGGTGATCCTTGGGAGGATCAGGAAGTCGTATTATGCTTTACTTATACACCTGTCTTTACCGATAGTTTGATTAAGTAGAGTTGAGAGAGCGAGAGCAAGTGAATGAAGTATTACAGGCGGAAAACTTACGTTCCATATCCTTCCTCCAAAGTGTCTAAGTTCCAGGCGAAATCTATCAGTCTATTGGCTACTTCCGTGCGATCATTTCCCTACATTGACACTACAGACGGTCTTTCCATTTTTAATGTTATTGTTATATAGGACATTCTTTGAGGCTTCAAGTTGCTTTTTAACCTAACATCCATCTAGCCACTTCTCTAGTTAGAACTCTTGTATGCTAGCAAGTCAACAAAACCACCTTGAACCATGTAATCAACAGTGGCCAGCGAAGAGTCTTTAATATTCTTTGCTCGATTGATAAACGGAACCTCTCATGATACTGAGCTCTTGTTAGGCTGGGGGCTGAGCAGAGTCCGTTCAGGAACACTGTGTGGACAGATGGATACGCAAAGATCTAACACACTAGATAAAACTACCTCCGTACTAAGTACTCAACTTATTTGCATCCCTATCTCCCAAACTTTCTCTGGACTTGGATCAAAGATATTCCCACGTCATCCAGATCCGCTATTTTCTTTCAACTTACCGCAACTTACATTACCAGTCAACTCTCTCCTGCCACCACAGTCCCAAACCCAAGAAACACGCACACACACAACATGAAGAACACGCGATGATTGAAGCTCCAGACATCCGGCACCCTCTTCTTGCAGAATCCCATTACCGGCAGAATATGAATCCAAGTCGTCGAATCCTAATCCCCTGCCTGGAAGCACTGAAAAATCAGGTGTCTCCGATAGATAGAAACTCTAGAAGGTAAATTTAGGCGACCCCCGGAAACCCGCAACACCACAAAGCTTACCACACTGCAACCCCTCCGCACTTTAATTCGCCACCTTTGTCACAACCTCTCACTCGCTCCTCCAATGGCAGAAGACCCCCTTCAAATCCTCTATATAAATCCCCCGATCCAACGCTGCACAGAACCCAACCCAGAAATCGGGGGCGTATGCAACAGGAAGGCTTCAGACCTCACCCCACCCCGCCTCGCCCCACTGGGCGGCGCGCAAGAACACGACATGACAGCCCCGCACGGAATAGCTTCCTATTCAGGCCCCCCGTCATGCACAGTGGTGGTGGGAATGATATTGATGGTCTATATACCAAAAAATGCTCCATATCGATCTTCTCCCCCAGTTCCAAATTATAATACAAGAGTGTGCTATCTCTAAGGATGAAGATTTAATGAAGTGTCGTGCTTCCATCAGCACACGTAAGCCACATCCCCACCGACCGGCAGGCAGGCAGGCAGGCAGGAAGAGAGTCCGACCGTCAGCACGGGAAGTGCCACCTTTCTGGGCTGTAAATATTCGGCACAGTAATGCCCTTACGCCCCACTCTTAATCTTTTGCTAGTATGCTCCGGACACCCCGAGCCAACGCCCAACCAACCGATAATAGTACCAACTTCAAACTCGTGCAGTTTAATAGCCACGACCTCCACATTTAAGATCTTCCGCGAATGTGTTCAGTTTATTACTCTCTAGTGATTTACAGAAGGGGTTTTGGGGGCGTTGACTTGGGCGGGGGCTAGGCTGATTTTAAGTTTGTAGGGGTCACTGTTTAATTGTAATTGAGGCGAACCTTAGTAAGCAATACCTTGGCACAATCCTTCCCGATTAGGAGGCAAAATATGCAGATCATTATTGTATCAGGAGAGGATCTATATATCTTAATAAGCGAGGTTGTGATTTGGCATCCGGAACCACTGTGAGTGGACAGCTGTGGGCTTCTGGTTTATGGTTGGTTAAGCAGGTGGTTTGAAGTTAGTGTAACAACCCCTAAGCACTGCTCCCCCGGAGACCGAATGGACTGACGGAGGCCTCCCAAGGGCTGCCTAAGATACTTCCTACCACCGACAAAACATGCCGAAGTGGGGGTGGATAGAGAGTAGGTGGAGGAATAGAGGATGGTGGGAGCAGGGAGGAATCCTTTCAGAGCCGAGGAAGGAGAGGGGGGTGGATGAGGGAGGGGGATGGAAGGAGAAGAGAGATTTTGGCGGGGGCGGGGGAGAGGAGGAATAGGGGGGAGGTGGTAGGGAGAGTTAATAAGGAGGAGGATAGGAGAATGAGATCGAAGGGGAGTAGGAGCAAGGCGAACTGGGGTGTCTGAGAGGCTTAGAGGGGAGCGGAATCAGGGGGAGATCGTATTTTTGTTTTTTGTTTTTTGATTTAGAGGAGTTTGCGCAGACAGTTTTGTTTGGCATGGAAAGCGCAGAGTGAATAAAGTTTTGTAAAAGAATAAAAACAAAGCATGCCGAAGTGATAGTGAATGGTTGGGAAACAATTATTTACTGTAGACACCTTTACTGGACTAGCCTGCCTAGCTTAGCCTCGCGTGGGTGTTTTAGGCGGCGGGGGCAACCTCTGGTGCAATGTTTTTATTGGCTGTTTCGTTCGAGGGAGTCACGGGGATGGTGGGAGGGCCACCCGTGCCCCCGGAGCACAGCACCCCAGACCAATACCACAGTCACCAAATAGCCGGCCTCCATTGAAAGACACTATGCTTGTACTCGAGTACTGTGTCTCTAGAAACAGTCAAGAGGCTGCACAAGTGCCAGAGGAGATGTTTGGGTAGTGCGCAAGACGGGGGATGCTGTACCAGTACTTTCGTGATTTGCTTGAAGATTTGAGTGTGGGAGTTTGATAGGAAAAAGGAGGGGCTGTGGTACACGGAGTGTTTGTAGGGAACAGGGAATTGTGGATAAGTTTTAAACAGTTTTGGGACACAAACTACGGTCATGGTTATCCCTGCTCCTCAGTCCCAGCCCCGGAGTTAAGAACACCATGATACGCGAAGCATGGATTGGTTGGCCATTAAGAGAGCAAACTAATCTACACTTGTACGAGTAACCAGAGCGACCCAACTCAAACCGAACAAATATCTTCAACAAATTATGATATCAGCAAAAACCCTTGCGATTCGCTATCGGACTACCCCTGTGAATCCCGGCACTACTCGTATAGGTTTAGTTAAGCAGGTTAGCTGAGTCGGGAAAACCGGTTAATGAGACCCAACATAACAAAACGGCCCAGGCTATACCGTATTAGGAAAGCACTAATCCTCCTCAAGAACTTTGTCCCTGAGTCCGGAGACTACAAGCGCAGAACCAGCTAGCAAGTCGATGAACAGTTGACCTAGGTTATCCCGAGAAATAATCCCAGTATTGTGCTACGAAAACATCTCTCCATGTGCCTTGCCTTCGACAATAGCCACCTGCCATCACGAATTGCAAGGGTTTCCCACTTCCGGGAGAGGCATTCAGCCCCGGGGTTGAAAAAGCTTTTTCAAGTGCCAAGTTTCTAGTTGATCTGTCAGTTTTGGCATGCAAAAAGGTGTACTACGCCATGGTTTTTCCCTTCGAAAAACCTGCATAACCGTTTTTCAACCCCGGGGCTGAATACCTCTACTGTACTGGACCGTATTACCAAACATCACTCGACGGATAAAATGTCTACCCCCCTGAACCCTAATCTGTCAAAAAAAAACTGGAAAATCCCTCTCCCCTAAAAGGCAGCTCCCTTTCCCCGCGCGAACCAATCAATCCATAAAATGATGCAGTCTCCAACCAAAGCATGACGAATACAGGCCTGTGGTGAACAGGGGTATCTGGCAAGCAGAAAGTGAATTCGTCGAAGCAGCTACAGGTACGACTAATCCTTGCTGATCACCACCTGGTTTTCGCCGTGCCCCAGTCGAAGACCATCCCACATCCCAACAGCCGTACAGCACTCGAGCACAGCAGCGGCGGGATTCTGCTCCATCAGGTACATAATCTCGTCAGAGGGAGGGCAAGGGTTCGGCTAGGATGGATGGTGCTCGAGTAGTTGTATCATAGAAATCCTTTTATCGCGCGAACTAACGATGAAAAACTAGGGAGAGCTAGCCCTACATACCGAAGTAAATATCAAACCTTCCCATATTAGCCGACTGCTCGATTTTTGCCACCCTAACTTAAGTCCTTGCATAGGTTTGGATTGCTGAGTTAGTCTGACACTTCTTTGTTTCCCAATTATGAAAATCCTCCGGCAGAGGCTGAAGGGAACATATATTTCTCTTAGCATACAATTGTAGATGTCCAGAGATAATGTGCACGACGGAGCAGAATCTTGCCAGTATTCTGCACACAAACTCACTCGCCGCCACCACAAGTGCAGAAACCCCTCCCACTAACCGATGCCACTAGATTATCAAAACCCACACAACAGACTCCAAATCGGACGCAAAGGGGAATGCTCCCTTGCCATAACGGGACGGGAATCCATGGGGGCTCACGTCTCAATCCCTGCCTTTTTTCTCTTTTCTTTTTCCTTTACGGTCTTATTCCGACCAACAACCAACTATCCAACCAGCCAACATCCCTAACGATCTTGTGCGTCCCCAATTCCCCCTCCTAAAGGTACTAGTAAATTTCCCCCTCTCTTGAGAATCATGTTGGTAGGCAAACAGTAGAAATAGTCTGGGTTCTCCCTTATTTCTTTAGTACCTTCCTCTGGAACGACGATGAGATGAGATGAGGATTTAGATAAATACAGACTTTATTCAAAAGTAATAAAAAGAATCTACAAATCATAACTACCCACCCATATTCACGGAGTACCGGGTTCCGTATATACACTCACACCAACCCACGATTAGGTGTGGGGGACAAAAAAAATAAAAAATTCAAGACCGAAAACGGGAAAAACCAAAAACCATATCCCACACCGATCAGATCCACAATGCTATACTCCAAGACCCATATAAAACAGTAAGAGAATAATAATATAAAGGAAAAGAAAAAAGTGCTCTAGACAATATACAAGGGGGAAGGTTACTTTTTTGTGTGGCACAAGAAGTAACGTCCGTCCGTTAATTAAAACTACTAAAGTAAAGACCGTGTGTGTATCCATAATCCAGCGGATTTCTAAAAAAAGAATCACAAACTTGCTTGCCCTTTTCCGCCGTTTTTCTGGCCTCGGATAGATAGGGAGGAAGGGAGGGAGAGTAAGGGGTAAGCAAAGTTAAAGCGAGCGGAAGAAAAAAAACTCAATAAAAAAAAACCAAAGAGAAGGAAAGGCCGATGCGCGTGTGTTGTCGTGCGTGAAGGCTTCTCGGCATGATGTTGAGGCTGTGAGGTAAGGAGAGTGATTCCAGCTCAGCTAGGCGGAGAAGGCTAGAAACCCGCGAATAGGTCTACCATCCGAAGGTCTCAGAATGCAGGTAAATCTCCTCCCGCTCTTCACAAGCCCAGATATCAGATTGCATGTCTGCAACCGCATTTGCAACATCAACCTTCATAGAGTGCGGACCGCACACTACTTTCGTCAGTCATGACACTTCAAGTGCAGAAGATTCAGAGGGCATACCATAAATGCAAGTCCTCCTTCCAAAAGTCTCCGACCAAGACGGTAACCCATCCCGCAACGGTGGTCTTCCAAACTCCAATAACACCTCATCTCCCATGGGCGGAACCGGAGCAGAGGATCGAACAGCGGGAAATGGGAACTCGTGAGGCTCATCGTCAGAGGAAGAGCCAATATCCTTCTCCATCATCTGGAGTTGGAAGTCTTTCTCCGCCTCTGAGGTTCCGGGTGGGCGAAGGAGTGCTGGTGGGAGTTGGCTCGGGCTTATGGGGCTTTGCGGCCATTCCCGGGTTGCGGAGACAGGGCCCTTAGGAAGCTCAACGGCGGTTTCCTCGGTTACATAGTATTGGCAAAGTAACATGTTTCTTGGAAGGCTTCTGGCGGCAGCGGAGATTTCGTCTTTAAACCATTCGAGAGATTCTAGATTGTATCAGTAAGGAGTTTATCAAAGGTTTTGTACAAGTGACACCGTACCAAAGCGCTTGACCGTCCAGATTATTCTGATATCTCTTGTCAAAGCCTCACCCTCACGGATCTTTGACGCTAGATGTTGAAGATGCGCTACGATTGGGGTGATTCCTGAGCCACCGGCTACCATGAGCACCGTTTCGAATGCTTCCAGCTTACGTGACAATCCACCATATGGCCCATCCAGATACGCCCTATAGGAGACGTCAGGGTGAGTCCTGGAGATGTCAAATACACGTCTGGTGAAGCCCTTATGTGGCTTGAATACCAAGACCAGATCGTTATATCCGCAATCCTTAGTGTCATCAGACATGATAGAGGCCACGGTGAACGGATGATTATCAAGCAGCGAGATACCAGGAATCCGGATAAAGATATGCTGCCCGGCTTGCCACCGCATGCGGGTTGGTACAGTGATTTTTACCCCGCCGTCCGTGAGGGGCGTGAAGTGTGCTTGGTCGCCCTGGAAGAAGCGAGGACCAAACCAGTTGGTCCTCCAAATGAACCTGTACGCTAGGTGCGAGACCCAGATAATACATGTAGCGTAAAGGTAATGCCACTGTAATAGCGTGTCAGTACGTTCTGGGCCCTGAGTGATGAGGGATGATGCGAACCGAAGTCAACACGTTAGCGCAATGCCAGAACATTAACCCCACGTACCCCACTCCCAAAATAATATGCAAATGAACAAAAACTTCATAACACCATGCCCTATATATATAGTTAGCGTCGAGTAGATAATATTGAAGGAAGGAAGGAAGGAAGGAAGTATACCTTATAAAATTCAAAGAACCAAAAGTCAACCAGAACATGCATACAAGTGCCCCAACCCCATTCCAATACGTTACATGGTTGAAATTCTCTGCCAATTTGGCCCACCCGCCATTCTTCAACGGCTCGACAATGTACGGCACCGAGTGGACCAGACTGAAGAAACCACACACGAATCCCAACCACCGATGCAAAACATTCAACTTCTCATGTCCCATGCCCGTCACCATGCTGATCAAATTTGCCTTCATCCCGAGTAGGATGATAAATGGCGTCATGGCAAGGGCAATCATCCCGCTTCTCCCTGTGAGCGGAGGAGGCCCAAATCTCGGCTCCCTCTCGTAATACGGATGCTGAGAAAAGACATACAGAAGGGGGTAGATGAACCCAGCCAGGATGAGGGCACCCAGGCCGAAAGAAGTTGTTGCGAGGCCTGTTACTGAACTACGGAGGTAGCAAAAGGCGCGGAAATGTAGCGACATTCGGTCGAATAGTGATCGCTCGCTGGATAATACTCTGTTCTTATTATTATTTGCTAGAGTGTATCCCAGTCGCCGCCTATCCAGCAGAATATCGCGAAGGTTAAGTAACCCGAATATCAGGACCAGCCCGCAAGCGAAGAAGACCCAACTCAATGCATGCACCCCTCCCCTCGTCCATGGCCATTGCTTCCGCTGCTGGTAAAAGTAAACCTCGACGTCGCCGTTGTTGTATAGTGCTGGGTTCAGCACATCCTTCACGCTAGTCGGGGCGGCCATGATGAGCACTTGCTGGAAGGAAAAGGGCTAATTTGGGGGATTAGTGGTCCAGTCAAGGTAATGGGTTTCTTCCTCGTCCCCCGTTATCAAAGCCGTTCGGGGTGGGTTATTAGGAAAAGGAAAAAATGTGTCGTAATATAGCCCAGGCTCCTTAGAGCGTTTCCTTTCGTTTTCCTTCACATACACACATTCGCACGGGTAGTAGAGGAGAGGGTTGATGGGATGTCAGCAGTTCTTATTACTTTAGCCAGGGAGGAACAAGAGTCGGTAGTGCTGTGGTGCTGTGATACAAGTCGCCGCGAGGGAGAGGATGCAGCGGTGCTGCAGTGACACCCACCCCAATCAACCTCTACTTCCCTTCACACACCGACAGATCTTTTGATATCCACACCCCCGCACCCACGGGGGGGCAAGAAACACATCCTATCCTCTTCTCGCGAGGAGTAGTCCAAGCGAAAAAGGCTTGGGCGGGAAGCGAATTACCCCTGCGTGAAAGGCCAACAGAGGGCGGTGAGTGGAAGGGTCCCCCAACAGCCAACAACGGTACCCCAGGATAATCTTCCCAAAAAAGCAAAAGACCCTTGAATACTTGGCACTCTCTCGCTTGGGCACTTTCAAGCGCCCTTGCCATTTCTTCGAAAAAACAAAAGTTGTTTCTAAAGGAAAAAAAGAAAGTGCAGAAAGTGGTAGACCGATTAAGATCACTAGGTGCATCCTGATTGGATATCATCATCAGATCGTCTTACAGCAAAGTGGGACCTTATTTAAGTTGTTCCCTCCTGCTCGGCAATTTATCCCAACTAGCCAGTGTTGAGAAGTTCATGACTGAGCTGGCGCAGTATCGGACAGTACCGTAGGATGCTCGAGCTGTGTGCCTAGCTTAACATTTGAAGCCAGGCTGAGAAATGTGCGGTCTAAGATTTGTCGGTTAAATTCTCACACCCATATAGCCTTTGTTTCCTCGTTTCTAGCATGTAATAACTCCAACCGTTATAGTAAAATCTATTCTAAGCGCCGTGGTCCACCCATCTGCAGGGGAAACCAATAGATCCTCGCCAAGATGTGACACTTTGGAGGATTTTCTTCAGCACGAAAGGAACCACCCGTTCCCACCGGGTAAAAGCATTTTTTTCTAAAGATCCTAAGCAGACATCAGACGAAATAGGACTTTTGACATAAAGGTGTCGACTATCGTACCACGGTATCCCTAGGTCGCAATACCGCACTCAAGTATTTGACCCGTGATAGGATGCCGGCACTGTAATTTCACCTGCTATCGCGCCATCCACTAGGAAAAACAAACCCGGCTGCGACCACACAAAGCACGACATCTGAGCCGCTTCGGTTGCTAAATATCTTTACCATCCCCGAGACTGGTATGTTGCTCAATTCGCAACTAACATTAACTGCATGGTGGACCCTCCAACCTCTCTATCCAGCTGGCTCTGTCAGCGACAAGGTACGACCAGGGCTCCTTCCTCATGCCAGCACAAAACCACGAGAGGTTCCCGCCGGGATCTACCGGTACCCGAGCAGTGAATGTTTGCGGGCCGGGCGAAACCACCCGTGGTTGAGCTTCAGTACCGGCAGTCAGTCCTTGTGAGAATTTTGCCAGTATGCAAAAGTGAGTTGCTGAAAGGTTACTCTAGAGGAGGTGAGACTCTCATGTTCACCTGACCTTATTGGGGCGGGGGGAGCCCGATGTGATGCGAGAAATATTAAGGAGAGTTCCTATCTGGAACCTACTCGAGCACTCGTGCAAGCATACCGGTACCGGTACTCTGCGGTATTGTGCGAGTACAAGTGAACAGCCAATGACATATGGTTCATGTGCTATGATGTGGTGTGATCTCTTGTATCGTTACTAGCTTTGGAGAAGCTCATTCGTCGGGAGTCAAGAGTCCATGAGAAGGCGCATCTTGGCATCTCATATCCACCATTTTCACTTCAGCTGCTAACGACCAACGAGCGCATTCCCCTTTCCCTCGCGGGGCTTACTTTATGTACCAGTACGAGTAGTACTCTATGATGCATCTGCAGATTTTATGTCCCTTCTTGAGCTCTCCCCACTACTTTTCTTTTTTCCACAGCCCTCACTCTTCCTTGACTCGAGCACCGGTACTTGAGTACGGCACCTTTATTTCCCCCCGGCTTCCCATACTTTTTCCTCGTTGATGGTCATACCCTTAAATAGCCGCCCACCATGTCTCAGTTGACATTTCGTGGCTGCCATGTGTTGCCCTCGATCAATTTCGTTCCTCGCTTGAAACATTTGCACTTTTGGCTTTTACTTTTTTGTGCTCCATTACAACGAACGGGGAAGGGGAAGAAGCATTTTTAGAGATTTGGTTCAATACCATGCGAGGTACCGTAACCACTGTGTATATACAGACCGTTGCCAAGGATGTGGCTGGCAGGACTATCCACATTGGGAGCTCGCCTAAGATGATAAAAACAACATCAACTCAATCACATTAACATCACCATAAA
>Ga0307513_10006544_pt1 | contig 15216 bp, 15 predicted proteins | sample 15_EM_MG_FD_202174 | JGI IMG/M metagenome (GOLD analysis project Ga0307513, IMG submission 202174) | Populus trichocarpa ectomycorrhiza microbial communities from riparian zone in the Pacific Northwest, United States - 15_EM | ecosystem: Host-associated > Plants > Roots > Unclassified | place... | reverse complement strand
CTGCATCGGCAGCGAAAACTGCATCGCTGCCGATTTCTGTATCGGCAGCGGAAACTAGGTCGCTGCCGATTTCTGTATCGGCAGCGCATACTGTGTCGCTGCCGATCCAGAATCGGCAGCGGAACTGCCGATCCAGAATCGGCAGCGGAACTGCGTCGCTGCCGATCCAGAATCGGCAGCGGAACTGCATCGCTGCCGATTTCTGCATCAGCAGCGAAAACTGCATTCATCATCATCCCTCTCTCTCTAAATATATATATATTTTCCTTTGGGTGTTTACAATTAGGATCCGATCACCATGTATTGGCTAGCATACATTTAGTGTATGTTAGGATCCTGGGTAAGGGGATACATTTAGTGTATGTTAGGATCCCGGGTAAGGGGATCACCTTGCATCGACTCCTACGGGATGATGATGATGATACCAGTGCAAGGGGTATCGGTAATGTGTTAAACAAAGATAATCATGTTTGATCTTATAAAGTCTGGAATGGAGGTTAATATTGACAGAGGGAACGGTTATTAATAGTTGAATAAGGAAGAGATTCTAATGAAAACCAGAAAGGAGAAGTGAACAAAATATGAATGCATGTTACCCTGTTGAAATTGTTAGATATTCGTGTTGTTATATTTATGTGATATTCACCTTTCAATAATATGTATTTTGTTTCAGGATCATCACATGCATGACAGGAGTAGATCCTAGCTTATGTTCCCTTCTTGTAATTTAGGTTCTAGGGGGTATACCCTTGTATTTTGTAAACATGAAAATGTTTGTATAACTTAATTTGTATAATTAATGTTTAAACTTGATTGAATGAACTTAATGTCTGTAGTTCATATAACCATTTTTCATGTCTACGTATTTATGTTTTATGTATTTATGTTTTATCCATCCATAATGATATTTTGTTACATAAAGTATATCATGAATATTGTGGGTAATAGGTGTGAGAATATTGTGGAAATTGAAACCCAAGATGATTGGGTCGGGATTAAGTTATGAGATGCGAGTTATTAGAAGTGTAAATAGGTTACAGGTCGATAACTTGGGACCTTCCAGTATAGGGTGGACTCCATCGAAATTTCGGTAGATTTTAATATGAAAACCATGAATATATATATATAAGGAAAAAAAAATTTACTATGTTTTCGGTTGACATGAGAGTGTTGTTTTTATCCCGGAATGGGGGATGTTACAATTGACATGACTCACCAGGAAGAACATAAGATGGGAGTGGTCAAATAAGTGCGATGAGAGCTTTCAAGAATAGAAGAGAAGGCTTACTACTGCCCCCATTCTAATCCTTCCATCCAGAACAGAAGGTTTTGTAGTATACAGTGATGCCTCAAGAAAAGGATTGGGTTGTGTCCTAATACAGCATGGAAGAGTAGTTGCCTATGCATCGAGACAACTGAAGACTCATGAAATCAACTACCCAGTTCATGACTTAGAATTGGCAGCAATATGTTTTGCCTTACGAGTATGAAGGCACTACTGATACGAATCCCAGGTTTAAATTTTCACAGATCATAAGAGCCTTAAATATTTGATGTCACAGAAGGAGTTGAACATGCGACAACAAAGATAGGTGGAATTAATTAAAGACTACGATTGTATTATAGATTATCATCCAGGAAAAGCGAATGTAGTCGCGGATGCTCTCGGCCGTAAAGATAAGGCAATTATGGGTGGACCAACAACTTGGGATGAGAAAGCCGTGATTGAGCTAGATAGATTTGGGGCAGTATTAAATGTGAGTCCGAAAGGATCCTTAATGGCTCAACTAAGTGTGAAGTCAGGATATCGAGAGCATATATTAGAGGCATAATAGCTCAAACTGGAATCAGGGGGTGAAGCTCTTTTTTGAATGGGGATAATGGAATAGTGATGTTGCGGCGACGCATGTATGTGCCTGACAACAAAGTCCTTAAACAAAAGTTACTACGAGAGGCCCACGAGTCTAAGTTCACTGTACATCCAGTTAGTACTAAGATGTACCAGGATCTAAAATAGTACTACTAGTGGCCAAATATGAGAAATGAAGTGGCTGACTACGTGGCAAAATATAGTATTTGCCAACAAGTACAACTAGAGCATCGAAAGCCGGTAGGGCTGTTACAACCATTACCAATCCCTGAGTGGAAGTGGGAGATGGTCACAATGGACTTTGTGTCAGGACTACCCAGAAGGAAGAGGGGAAATGATACAATCTGGGTCATTGTGGATCGACTAAGTCTGCCCTTTTCCTACCTATCACATGTCCCCCGCGCAACATCGATGGTGATTTTTTATTTGTTTGCTTGATTTGGGAGTCGCCACCTAGTATTTGATTGAAGGTTACTAGGAAACCCGAATGTACTAGTCTTTGTCAGAGATTCACGGGTAAGGGACTGGTTGTGGCTAGGGAAGGTATTAGCACCCCTAGCGCACCCTACCTGAGGTAAGCTGCTTCGTGATTTTGATGTGAATTAAAATTTTGAAATATTAGTCAAATTCTTAGGGCTTTAATAAATCAGTTATTAAATCCCAAAATATATGTAGAAACATGTTCTTACATTTTCACGAGAAGTACAATATGATTTTATTTGTCCTTAAAATACTTGATCGTATACAAATTAAAACACTTAATTTTTTTTTCTTTCTTTTTATTTATTTTTTGTCTTTTTTAATTTTAACATTAAAAGAAAACATACATAAAAAAATTACAAACACACAGACATCACCTTTTAGTATGTTTACTCACACACTCACACTTCCATATTCATTACAAAATATCCATAATTCAAAATAACCCTAACAAACATATTAAACAAAAATTTACATCAAGCAGTTAATTTACAAATAGACCCCTCAAAACTCGGGAACAGTGCTGGGGACATCAGTGAAGCTTCTAGTGTTGCGGAACAGTGGCGGCGCGTCTTCTCCACGCGCCACCGCCAGAAAATCCAAGCAAATAGGGGATCTAGAATGGTTTCCTCCCTTCTTCCCTCCCCTGCCGGTGGTGAAGGCAACGTCACCAGTAAAGCCAAGAAAACATAATAGTTATTTTTATTTTATTTTTTCTCCTTAGATCTGGTTCTTCCGGGTTTGATTCTCAGTTTGTTGTTCTTTCCTTCTTTAGGTGGCAGATCTGTCATGGTGCGTGGAGGGACTCCCCGGTGACTCGCATGGTTGAAGGCCCGTTGGATCAGGTAGATCGTCGACCCCTCTTTCTTCTTTTGTCGACGATGAGGCAAGCAGAGGTCTAAGGAGGGGGAACAAACCACAATAAGTCTGGAGTCTAAGAGATGCTAGTAGACAAACTTAAGTGGCAAAGGTATGTCAATCTTTGGCAAAGACATTTGAGTAGTTGATGCTTGAGCGAGAGTTGACTAGACCACATAACTATGGTTTCCCACCTTCAAAGTCATCTCTTGATTCATCTCTCATCATTGTTATGGAATCCATGACAAAACCTTCAATTTTTCCCCTCTTCATAGCTTGTTCAATTCTTTCAGTAATCCTCACAACATCATGTCAATCTTTCAATGTTGTTGTGGTTATCTGAGGATTGTTGGAAACCTTTCAATAGCTAGGTAATCTTGGCAGCGCCCAGAAACTTGAAGCACCTTCATTGCCGCCGTGTGGAATCACGTATTGTCTTAACTAGAGAACCTGATGAATCTAAAACTCCTTTATTTCCTATTTGATTCCTCATTGAAGGTGCAACAAACAAACACCTGTAGAGGGAGTTCTGCTCTGTTGAATTTTTAGTCTTCTTCTTATTTTTCAGTCCAAGTCTATCTCTTGCCCCTATTTTTGCGTTTTGATGCTAACACTAGTGAGAGAAAATTATTGATAATTTGAAACTTCTACACCCCTTCTTGGATTCCCCACTTGCAAATCCGCAAACAAATCTCTACAGAGAGAGCTCTGCCACATAGAATTTCGATGTTTGCTCATGTTTTTCAGACCAGATCTGGCTCTTCAACCTACTACAGTGTCTTGGTGCTGAAATTGATGAGAGAAAGTTTTATAGCGTATGCAACTACTAAATCCCCTCTTGCATTCCCAACTTGCAGAGCCACAAACAGATTTTTGTAGAGAGAGCTCTGCCACGTTGAAGTTCGATGACTGTTCATGTTTTCAGACCAGGTCTGACTCTTCTGCATACTATAGAGTTTTGCTGGTGCCACTGGTGGGATAAAGTTTCATATCATATGAAATTATTGCATCCCATCTTGCATTCCTCATTAGCAGATCCACAAACAAATCTCTATAAAGAGAGCTCTGCAAAGTAGAAGTTCAGTGTCTAATCATGTTTTTTTAGACCAACATTGTGTGCTGCTGAACTGGAATTGAGCTCACATTGGGGGTAACTTGAAAGAAGGCTAATGCACCATGCACAGAAGGCTAAAAACTATTGGGTGCCATTCGAAGATGTAGAGGCTATGAACAACTATCAGTACAGCTGAACAAAAACAAGGGCTGTCATTCATTGATGATTGAAGGCATTGTTGTCGTTGTTCATGACTGAAAAGACAGAGAGGCGGTACAGCTTTGGTGTTGTGACCGCTGCTAGTGGAGTGCTGACAAGAAGAATCAATTATGTTTTCCTGTGTGGGACGTAGAGTGACGATGTTCCCACAAAAAATGGTGCAAACATTCCTTTTCTATTCCTTAAAGCTCAGCACTTGCTCAAGCAGATGTGAGTCTAACTACTTCACCTTTGATGCTCTCAACTTTCTTTTGACAATGAGCCTCTCTCTGACCTCTTTCTTTATTATCCATCTTTTTCAGTCCAGTGCAGTAAACCTTAGGTGGGGGAACCTATTTTTCATCCCAGTACATGCATGATAAATGTATGAACATGTAATCTATATGATGAACTCGCCCTTTGAGGGGTGACATATGGTTGTAAATCTTTAATGATGACTTAAGAATTTTTATTCTTACTCAAACACTACAATAGAAATTTCTTGAGTGATGACCATTATATCCCCTGTAAGTCCTGAATTCAAGATGCTTCAAGAAGGGCTTGCTCAGATGCAAAACAATGTGTATGGAACATACATCCTAAAGGCAGGTCCTAATCTTTTTATGTGAGACAGATGGTAGGTTTACTACTTGGTCTCTAAAAAGGGATCTCTCGTTATCCTAGTGATCACCCTCTTGAAGGCAATATGGGGGCTCAGTAGGCAATAAGATGACACGTGTACCAACCGTTACTAGTCTAAGCACTCAACGAAGAGTTGGGGTTTACACAAACTTAGACCTTGACTAAAAGTTGTAAGGTAAGCTGCTAGTCCCCCACCTAACCTGAAGCTTGTGTGTGCTTTCAAAATTTAAAACATATGATGCATAAGACAATTTTATACAATGCATGGATAAAAACAAAAAATAAAATAAGACAAAAGCAAAAAATTTAAACACATCAAAAACACAAAGCTTAGTCTAATAATGTTGAAAATAGTACCTTCCCCAGTGGAGTCGCCATTCTGTCGCATGTCCCCCAGGCGACATCGATGGCGATTTTTCGTTCGTTTGCTTGATTTGGGAGTCACCACCTAGTATTTGATTGAAGGTTACTAGGAAACCCGAATGTACTAGTCTTTGTCAGAGATTCATGGGTAAGGCTAGGGAAGGTATTAGCACCCCTAGCGCACCCTACCTGAGGTAAGCTGCTTCATGATTTTGATGTGAATTAAAATTTTGAAATATTAGTCAAATTCTTAGGGCTTTAATAAATCAGTTATTAAATCCCAAAATATATGTAGAAACATGTTCTTACATTTTCACGAGAAGTACAACATGATTTTATTTGTCCTTAAAATACTTGACCGTATACAAATTAAAACACTTAATTCTTTTTTTTCATTCTTTTATTTATTTTGTCTTCTCCATGCGCCTCCACCATTGGCGGCGCGTGGGTTCAAGCGCCGCTGCCAGAAAATCCAAGCAAACAGGGGATCTGGAACGGTTTCCTCCCCTCTTCCCTTCCCTACCGGTGGTGAAGGTAACGTCACCTGCAAAAGCCAAGAAAACACAACAATTATTTTTATTTTATTTTTCTCCTCAAAGCTGGTTCTTCCGAGTCTGATTCTCGGTTTGTTGTTCTTTCCTTCTTTAGGTGGCAGATTTGTTGTGGTGCGTGGAGGGACTCCTCGGCGACTTGCATGGTCGTAGGCCTGCTGGATCAGGTAGATCGTCGACCCCTCTTTCTTCCTTTCTTTATCGGTGGTGAGGCAAGCAGAGGTCTAAGGAGAGGGGACAAACCACATTAAGCTCGGCTCCTTCTCCTCTCTTTCTCTTTTGGTTAGCATTGAGGCAAGCAGAGGACTGCTGGTATCTGTGATGTTGCTTGTGGTTATTTGCAGAAGATGAAAAAGAGCGGGGGCTATCTTGGCTGGTCTATGGTCATAGCTGTTGAGGAGACCAAAGGAGAAGAAGACGCTGCTGAGGGGAAGGCTTCGGTGATGAAGGTTGAAGACGAGAGGCAATGTGGGAAGGAGAGGTGAGCCGCCTCTCTGTAAGGCTGAATTAACAGCTGTTTCGGGGTTGGTCTAGTGAGGTGGAGAGTCGTCTGAGGGAGGGAAGATGGGGACGGCTGTTATGGAGAGGGAGAGCGGCGACTGCCTCTTGGTTGGGAGAGAAGACCGTGAGTTTGTGTTCTGCTGAAGAGGGAAGGTCATGCATGTGGGGGCTAAGGGAGGAGAAGAAGATAGGGAAAAAGCCAGGGGGAGGGGGCTTGAGTGACTGGGAGGGAGCGTGGGGTTCTCTGGTTTTCTTTTGGTAAAAGAGAAGGGGAGGGTGGCAGTTGTTTGGGAGAGATAGCTTTAGGTTTATGTTTCTTTTTGTTACCCTGATTTTCTCTTTTAAAAAATTGCTCCCTTTTGTCAATTTTCCCCCTTCTTTGTGTGTGTTGTGACCTCTATTTATAGTCAAAGTGATTTGGTTTTTTCTTATTTTTTTGTCAATTTTGATTTTTTCTTATTTTTTTGTATTTTTTTGAAAACGAGCAATATCAACGTCGGCTCAACAAGGAAAATCAGTGATTATAAAATTAACGCGTTAAAAGTTGAACACGTTCAAAATACCTTTGAAAATTTAAATCATTTTGAGACGACGTTGAAAATGCTAAAAACGATGCAAATATATCAAAAATATATTTTTTGGGGTTTTCATTGTTTTTTTGCTATTTTTGGTTTTTTTTGAAAATTTATCAAAAACATGGGTCAAAAATTGGGTAGCAACACTACTAGTAAAAATGACGGATCCAATTGACAAGATGGCTAAGATTTATGTGAACGAAGTTATGAGGCTTCATGGAGTCCCAGTTTCAATTGTTTCAGACCGAGACCCAAGGTTTACTTCACGTCTCTGGCCAAGCATACAACGTGCCTTGGGAACAAATTTGAATATCAATACTGCCTTTTCATCTGCAAATTGATGGCCAATCTGAGAGAGTTATTCAGATCATATAAGATTTACTAAGGGCATGTGCTTTGGAATTTAGTGGAAACTAGGAGGAGCACCTGTCGCTAGTAGAATTCACATATAACAACAGTTATCAGACAACAATTGGAATGGCTCCATTTGAAGCTCTTTATGGCAGAAAGTGTAGGACACCCTTGTGTTAGTAAGAAGTTGGGGACATAAAGTTGTATAGGGCAGAATTAGTACAAATCACTTCTGAAAAAGTGAGGATCATTAAGGATTGAATGAAGGTGGCTCAAGATAGACAGAAGAAGTATGCAAATATTCAAAGAAGACCCCTTGAATTTTGTCCTGGAGATAAAGTATTTCTGAAGGTAGCTCCATGGAAGCACATGCTGAGATTCGGCATGAAGGGGAAGTTAGCTCCAAGGTTCATTGGACCATTTGAAATCCTGAAACGTATCGGATCTGTAGCATATGAAATAAACTTGCCCTCACAATTGGCCAAGGTTCACAATGTATTCCATGTTTCTTTGCTATGAAAAGCCGATATAGACCCTTCGAGAGTGTTACCTCAAGTGCCAGTGGAGGTGAAAGAAGACTTAACACTTAAGGTAAGTTCGATAAAGATACTTGATTAGGGCGAGAAAGAACTTTGTAATAAGAAAGTTCCCATCATCAGAGTCTTATGGCGAAGCTCACAAATCGAGGAAGAAACATGGGAGAGAATAAAAAATGAGATGAAAATTTCTCAACTTGTTTATAAACTCAAGTACATCACTCAAATTTGGAGGATGAAATTTCTTATAAGGAGGGGAGAATGTAAACCCCGGTTGAAAATTAGGCAGAAAAGCAATCTAAATGCTCATAAAATAGATTTATCAGAAGTACCAAATAAGCATTAAAACAAACCAAGTAAGAAAAAAAATACAGAAAAGTGAATAAAATATTACTAGGAGTGAGTTACCAGGAAATAAAATTATCAATATGTAACTAAATGAAATTTAAATTCACCTAGATAAAAAAAGTTTATATAGACAAATACTAGGATCTAGGAATTTTATCTCGGGAACAAGAAATTTACTCCATGATGTGAGTTAGGGTAAATAATTTGAAATTTGGAAAGTTAGGGTTCTTGAATGAATTTGGGGGACATAAAAATTTACTGTAAATTATCATCGGGAATAATGTGAAAGTTAGAGTAAAGTGATTAAATTATTGTAATTGAAGTAAAAAAAATTGATAATTAAATAGAGTTAGTGGTCGGACAATGTTGAGAGTCTTTAAATCTTGTTTTATGCTACTTTGTTAATGCTTTATACTCCATGATGTGAATTGATGAATAATGTAGGTAGTAGACCTATTTTTTTTTAATATCTCTTTACAACTTCCTAAATTTCATAGAGATGTCTGATGAAGAATATAGTTGATTGCTGGTCCTTATTAGATTTTGTATGTGATGGAGTTATGAGACATTAATAATTCATTAGAGATGTTAAATTGGTGGCTAAAATCCATGAAATTCAACGGGACTGTTACAAAAGGTGAGATATCTAAGACAGTAACAGATTAAACAGTAACAGTTGAGGTCTAAGACAGTAACAGATCAAATAGTAATAGTTCAGGTCTAAGACAATAACAATTCAAGTCTAAGATAGTAACAGATCAAAAGTAGCAGTTGAGGTCTAAGACAATAACAAATCAAACAGTAACAGTTCAGGTTTAAGACAATAACAGTTGAGGTTTAAAACAGTAACAGATCAAACAGTAACAGTTCAGGTCAAGATAGTAACAATTGAGGTTTAAGACAGTAACATATTAAGTTTGGTGAATGGTTCCATCTAAGGCAAACAACTCATGGAATTTATTAGAGGTGTATTCCCCACCGAAATCACACCTAAAACATTTGATAATAGCAGAATGTTGAGTTTTGACAAGAGCTCGAAAGGCTGTATGTATCTCAAAGAATTCAGAATGAGGTTTCATTAAATAAACCCAACAATAACGAGTATGATCATCAATAAAAGACACATAATATCAAGACCCTTCTTTTATGGCAACAGGAGAAGGTCCTCATATATTAGAATGAATCAAGTCAAATAGGAAAGAAAAAAAAATACTTCGATTAAAAGATAAAGCGGGAAATTTTGCCAGTTTACATCCACTACAATCAGAAATATCACAAGGTTGCAAATTTTCTAAAGCTCATGTGAATACCAAAAATCTCAAACGAGAAGATGAAACATGACCTAGAAGAGAATGCCATAAATAAAAACTAGAAGAGGAATGACTCAAATGAAAAGAAGACAAATCAACAGTAGCAGCAACAACAGACACTTTTAACTCATCCAAAATATATAGTCCATTCTCCCTACGACCTGTCCCAATCAACTTTTGAGACTACAGATCCTGTACACAAAAAAAGAAAGAGGAAAAAATAACTAAATAATCACCAGAATCACATAGTTGTCCAATAAAAACAAGATTCAATCTGATTTTCGGAATAAGATAAACATTAAGAAAAGACAAGTGAGGTGTGACAATAGAACCAACACTTGCTAAGGGCATTGAAGTGCCATTAATAGTTATAATAGGAATGGAGGGCGGAGGGGATATAGAGGTAAAAGATGAAGAATCTCGAGGTATGTGATGTAAAGCACCAGAATCCAAGACCCATTCAAAATATGACATACTTGAGCAACTATGAGGAAACTGACTTGCGAAAGAAGAAGCAAACATTGTTTGTGGTTGTAAGGAGAAAAACTTCTAAAATTACTTAGCTAAAGTACTAGGATCGATGATAGGGCCTGATGAAACTACTGTTGCAGTATTATTGTGTGGTGGTCTATAACTTTATGGTGCTTTATGAGCATTAGATTGTGATTGGTTGTCAGACTTCAAAGCTTGATTTTGCTGTCTTAACTTGGGACACTGAGCCTTCCAATGATTTCTGCTTGTAGAAACTGCACTCATCGAAGGCCATAGTTTACCTTTGCATTATTTTCCAAACACCAAGAGTTGTGCCAAGCTAAAGCCACTCCTCGTGTCCATTGACTTCAAAGGAAACTTCCAATGGTATTGCTTTGCGAAAACAAAGACATCGTTTACGTTGCGGAGTCTAGCTTTTGAGTTGATTTCGATTAGACCATAGTGAGGTCTACTCTGATTCCTCTGTTAGTGGTGTCATACCAATAGCATTTGAACAAAAACACTTTATTCTGCTCGCTATTATATTGTAATTCGACGACCTCTTCTAATTTTCCATAGTAGTCAACTTCAAACTCACTACAAGTCAATCCTTACAAACACCATTGTTGTATGTCTCTCTTTCATGCCCGTATTCTTCAGTATTAAACACTTATCCATTGACAAAATACCCGTTATAGCACTTGACTTTTCTTTCAGGGCCCAGGCTTAGTAAATACAATGAAATAGAAGCACTACCTCCCATTTGATACACCTTGTATATCAAATACAACAATAATCAATAAACGGACATCTGTAATTTTGACGTACAGTTACCTTGCAAAAGATAATGAGTTTGTAATAGGACTTACATGTGTTCTAAACCACGTGGCAAATTGTTCATCTTGTAATTGAAAGATTTGGGATTCGGTCAGCTGTGAGTTATTGGACAGTAAATAACATCGATGTTGCCTACAAGGTTGTTCCAAATTATATGAGTTTATGATATCACAATAAATAAGTAGTACACTCTTGACAAAGTTTAAGTAGTACATCTACTTACTTAATAAAAGGTCTCAGCTCATCACAGTTAAATAGAACATAATTGTGTGTTTGTCTGAACTCTATTTCAGACAAATATCTTCCCCTTAAGGAATTTTTAGGTGTGGGTCGTTCAGGATTGGAAAATATTGACAAGTTCCCACTTGAAGGCACTTCACCACAATCATCATGTCGTGGAACATGGTTGATTCTCGTTCTCAAATGAGGTTCGAAATACCACGAGATAAATGTTAAGATCTTCTCAACAATATAGGCCTCACATATTGAAGCCCCAACATGCACCTTGTTCTTAACGTTTTTCTTAAGATTGAACAAGTACCTGCATATATAGAATTAAACAAAAAATATCAATTAAAAAAACAATGAAAAACTTTTAATTATAAATTACATTGCAATTGTAATATCTAACCTCTCGAATGGATACATCCATCTATACTGGACCGGTCCTCCAACGTTTACCTCATACGGTAAATGTACAGGTAGATGCTCTATTGAGTCAAAAAATGATGGAGGGAATATCATCTCAAGTTTGCATATTGTCTAGACAATATTCGTTTCAAGCCTTTCAATGTGATCAACATTCAACTTGTTGGAGCATATATCTCTAAAGAAATGACTAATCTCCGTGAGTGCATCCTATATCCCCTTTGGCAACAAATCACGAATAGCTAATGTAATGAGTGTTTGCATAAACACATGGCAGTCATGACTCTTCATTCCATATAATCTGCATTCCTCCATATTAACCAGCCTTGATATGTTCGAGGCATGTCCATCAGAAAAACACAGACTCTTAAGCCATTTGTAGACTATTAGTTGTGCATTTTTCTCTAACATGAAGCTTGCTCTAGGTTTTGTGACTGTGACCCATCAAAAACCAACTCCATATTTTTTCAGTTACAGAACAATGCTAAATCCATTCTAGCCTTGATGTTGTACTTTGTCTTCCCCTTCACATCATGACGGTGTTGAAAATGTTCTCAAACACGTTCTTTTCTATGTGCATGACGTCAAGGTTATGGCGGAGGAGATTGGTCTTCTAATAAGAAAGCTCCCAAAAAATACTTTGCTTTACCTAATTATGGGTCAAACCAAAACCAGGAAACTTCTGCTTACCTGATTGGAAACCAAACACAATGTCACCGTACTCTGATAAAACATCATGCAATTCATCACCAGCAAGACACGGGGGTGCAACATCCTTTTCAACTCTGCTAATAAAAAAATCCTTTATGTTCTTTCTGTACCTGTGATTCGATGGCAAGAAACGACGGTGACAGTCAAAAGAAGAAGCCTTACCTCCGTTTGTTAGCATGAATGCCTTGTTGTTTTCCATGCAGTGTGGACAAGCTAGTTTTCCATGCGTGCTCCAACCAGAAACCATTCCATAAGCTAGGAAATCATTGATAGTCCACATCAAAGCCGCCCTTAAACAAAATTTTGTTTCCTCGATATATCATAAGTCAAAGCTCCGAAGGACCACAACTGTGGCAACTCATCAATCAATGGTCGAAGACAAACATCTATATTCCGACCTGTACTGCTCGGACCTGGTATGACAATAGATAAAAACATGAACTCTGACCTCATACACATCCCCGATGGCAAGTTATAAACCGTCAGTATGACTGGCCAACAAGAATAAGAAGCAGCAAATGACCCGAATGGGTTGAATCTGTTTGTACACAACCCAGGACCATGTTCCTTGATTCATTTGAAAAGTGAGGATGCACACTGTTAAAGTGTTTCCTTGCTTCGCCGTCAAAAGGATGCACCATCACTCCATCAACTGTATTATGTGATTGGTGCCATGTCATGTGCTCAGCAGTCCTTGGTGACATGAATAACCTCTGCAATCTGGGTATGATTGGGAAGTATCTAAGTTTCTTATATGCCATGAGATTCTTTCCCATGCCAGTTCTGGGTTTGTAACGGGAATGCCCACATGTCATGCACTCGGTCAGCTCAGCATTTTCAAGGTAGTAAATCATGCAAAAGTTAGGACACATGTCAATTTTCTGGTATCCTAAACCGAGGGGTTTCATGAAGTTCTCTTTAAGCTTGTTCCCTTCAGGTAAAATGCTTCTCACTCATTCCATAATTTTGTCATAACTGGCCTCACTCAACCCGTGATCTGACTTGATGGTGAACACATGCGCTACGACCGATAATTTATTGTGGTTCGTGCACCGATCCCATAATGGTTCGTCAGAATCTTTCAATAGATAAAAAAACCTTGCTGCATCTGCATTAGGTTCTTCTACGATTGGACATTGACTGACATTACCTTGATTCATTCTCATTGCATCCATAACCATATTTCTGTAAGGATTACCGTTGTCATTTACAACTTCATGTACATTGCTAGCACTAGAAGTTGACCCAACCACCCTTTCTATCTCATTAGGAACAAATAGTTCTCCGTGTGCATACCAACACAGGTAATCCTCTATGAACCCCTTGGTTAGAAGATGCATCGTTACAACATCTGGATGCATAAACTTTTTATTTTTACACTTCCTGCATAGACACCTAATACCGCCATCAGTAAAATTCCTCAGAATAGATGTTGCAAAATTAATAAAACCCTGAACCCCATTACAATAATTCATCCTCTGCAATCCTTAGGGTGAGTCTCGATACATCCATGAACGATCATCTATGACTTCTATTGAACCTCTATAAAATTATGATAACAACATGTATTACTTAACTATGTTACGTAAATAAATTTGCAAAAATATTGGTTTGCCCTAACATTATCCAACAAACTAAAAAAACACTTATTAAATATTCATTATCAATTATCAATTATCAACATCCATACAAATTTATACATATATAAATTTACGGAAATCACAACTCCGCAATAGAATTGATAAAAATTAAAACGGACCCATTAAACAAGCTATTATTTATTTCATCACAACACATCTAATTCAGTAATTCAAACAAAGTTTCAACAATTTACAAACAAATACAATTTGACAAAATCTAAAACAAACTATAACAACTACAAAATTATACATTCATACTACAAGTTTCTTTGACAAATAACAATAAAACAAGTACATACGTTAACAAAATACATATACTAAAACAAATAAAAAAAATAAAATTGACATTTAAATGTTAAAATTAAAAAGGATAGATTTACTTATAAAAAATAATAAAATCCACAATAAATCGAAGAACGGATGTATAAGAAAGATGAGTGCTTGTGTTGAGAAGAGGGGGATATTTTTAGGGGGGTGGGTGGTTGTTTGCAGTTTGGGAGGGGAGAGTTGGGACGGGGAAGAAGAAGGAGAAATAGAGGAGGAGAGAGTCGGCAGAGTGTGGATATATTGGCTTTTACTTATGGAATCACCGATGGACATGTCATGTCGGTATACCCGTTGATAATTCTGACGGTAAACGGGCCACGTCACTATACGGAGATCCTGATTTGAAAATCCCTCAGTCATTTTGTCAGTAAAATCATCTGAAAAAATTTCATGTCATCAAACTGTTTCTTTTTTTTCAAAATTCTATATATTCCATCGGCAATTTGGTTAGTATGGTGTTACTTAGATAAGATGATTAATATGATCATGTTAATGATTTATAATGAGCTAATAATGATAAATCATCCGATTGGATCCTCCTTTGTGTGTGGTTTCTAGTTGAGTAATATAAAGAGTTTATATTATATTTATTTGAAATACCATTAATGGATCCTCTAACCTTGACAACTGTTTTAATCTTTGATTAAATCTTTATATCAATATCACATCTCAAAAGTTCTCTTCAACTTTTCTCCTTTTATTATTGATAATTTATATAGTTCACCTCTCTGTGGTTCGACCCCGGTCTTGCCGGGTTATTTATTACTTTGACACTCCTGCACTTGGGATAAGACATCAACACTCTTTGATCGTGTCAAGGACTAGATAGAAAGATTAAGGAGAATGGGGGCTGGATGGGGGGACCTATTCTAGAAACATTGACAAAAAAGAAATGGATGAACATGATGAACAAAACCTAGACTAAGGGCCACCCAAGGGAAAAAA
>Ga0307513_10006542_pt1 | contig 15219 bp, 10 predicted proteins | sample 15_EM_MG_FD_202174 | JGI IMG/M metagenome (GOLD analysis project Ga0307513, IMG submission 202174) | Populus trichocarpa ectomycorrhiza microbial communities from riparian zone in the Pacific Northwest, United States - 15_EM | ecosystem: Host-associated > Plants > Roots > Unclassified | place... | reverse complement strand
TTCTACTCATAATTTTAACTATATCTGGAGTTATAGAAGTCCGTTTTAAGCGAGATTAGTCTCGTTGGAAAGCTAAGACATGAGGCTACAAGTTCAATGATCAAGATGAACCCAGTTCTGCCTCTAAGATAGTCAAAATTGCTCATCAACAAACACATGAACTGATACAATCCAACTGTTACTGTCTCGTTTTTTAACTGTTAGCATCTGACCTCTACACAGAATTTTAACTATCTCTGGAGATATAGAAGTCCGATTTAAGCGAGATTAGTCTCGTTGGAAAGATAAGACATGTGGCTACAAGTTCAATGCATCAAGAAAACCCAGTTCCGCCTCTAAGATAGTCAAAATTGCTCATCAACAAAAACTTGGAGTGTTACTGTCCAACTGTTACTGTCTCGTTTTTGAATTGTTACTGTCTAACCTCTACTCAGAATTTTAACTATATCTGGAGTTATAGAATTCCGATTCAAGCGAGATTAGTCTCGTTGGAAAGATAAGACATGAGGCTACAAGTTCAATGCATCAACAAGAACCCAGTTCTGCCTCTAAGATAGTCAAAATTGCTCATCAACAAACACATTGACTTTTACTATGCAACCGTTACTGTCTCGTTTTTTAACTATTACTCTCTAACCTCTACTCATAATTTTAAGTATATATAGAGTTATAAAACACCGATTCAAGCGAGATTAGTCTCGTAGGAAAGCTAAGACATGAGGCTACAAGTTCAATGCATCATGAAGAACCCAGTTCCGCCTTTAAGATAGTCAAAATTGCTCAACAACAAACACATGGACTGTTACTGTCTCCTTTTTGAACTGTTACTTTCTGACTTCTACTCAGAATTTTAACTATATCTGGAGTTATAGAAGTCCATTTTAAGCGAGATTAGTCTCGTTGGAAAGATACGACATGAGGCTACAAGTTCAATGATCAAGAAGAACCCAGTTCTGCCTTTAAGATAGTCAAAATTTCTCATCAACAAACACATGAACTGATACTATCCAACTGTTACTGCCTGACCTCTACTCAGAATTTTAACTATATCTGGACTTATAGAACTCCGATTCAAGCGAGTTTAGTCTCGTTGGAAAGCTAAGACATGAGGCTACAAGTTCTATGTACCAAGAAGAACCCAATTCTATGTCTAAGATAGTCAAAATTGCCCATCAACAAACACTTGGACCATTACTGTCCAACTGTTACTGTCTCGTTTTTCAACAGTTACTGCCTGACCTCTCCTCATATTTTTAACTATGTCTAGAGGTATAGAACTCCGATTCAAGCGAGATTAGTCTTGTTGGAAAGCTAAGACGTGAGGCTACAAGTTCTATGATCAAGGAGAACCTAGTTCTGCTTCTAAGATAGTCAAAATTGCCCAATAACAAACACATGGACTGTTATTGTCCAACTGTTACTGTCTCGTTTTTTAACTGTTACTGCCTGACCTCTCCTCATATTTTTAACTATGTCTAGAGGTATAGAACTCCGATTCAAGCGATATTAGTCTCGTTGGAAAGCTAAGACGTGAGGCTACAAGTTCTATGATCAAGGAGAACCTAGTTCTGCTTCTAAGATAGTAAAAATTGCCCAATAACAAACACATGGACTGTTACTGTCCAACTGTTACTGTCTCGTTTTTTAACTGTTACTGTCTGACCTATCCTCAAATTTTTACCTATATCTGGGGTTATAAAACTGTGATTCAAGCACGATTAGTCTCGTTGGAAAGATAAGACATGAGGCTACAAGTTCAATGCATCAAGAAGAACCCAGTTCTGCCTCTAAGATAGTCAAAATTGGTCATCAACAAAAACTTGGACTGTTACTGTCCAACTGTTACTGTCTCGTTTTTCAACAGTTACTGCCTGACCTCTCCTCATATTTTTAACTATGTCTAGAGGTATAGAACTCCGATTCAAGCGAGATTAGTCTCGTTGGAAAGCTAAGACGTGAGGTTACAAGTTCTATGAGTAAGGAGAACCTAGTTCTGCTTCTAAGATAGTAAAAATTGCCCAATAACAAACACATGGACCATTACTGTCCAACTGTTACTGTCTCGTTTTTTTACTGTTACTGTCTGACCTCTACTCAGAATTTTAACTATATCTGGAGTTATAGAACTCCGATTCAAGCGAGATTAGTCTCGTTGGAAAGCTAAGACATGAGGCTACAAGTTCAATGCATCAAGAAGAACCCAGTTCTGCCTCTAAGATAGTCAAAATAGCTCATCAACAAAAACTTTGACTGTTCCTGTCCAACTGTTACTGTCTCGTTCTTGAACTGTTACTGTATGACCTCTACTCAGAATTTTAACTATATCTGGAGTTATAGAACTTCAATTCAAGCGCAATTAGTCTCGTTGGAAAGATAAGACATGAGGCTACAAGTTCAATGCATCAAGAAGAACCCAGTTCTCCCTCTAAGATAGTTAAAATTGCTCATCAACAAACAATTGGACTATTACTGTCCAACTGTTACTGTCTCGTTTTTGAACTTTTACTGTCTGACCTCTACTCAGAATTTTAACTATATCTGGAGTTATAGAACTCCGATTCAAGCGAGATTAGACTCGTTGCAAAGATAAGACATGAGGCTACAAGTTCAATGCATCAACAAGAACCTAGTTCTGCCTCTAAGATAGTCAAAATTGCTCATCAACAAACACTTGGACTGTTACTGTCCAACTCTTACTGTCTTGTTTTTGAACTGTTACTATGTGACCTCTACTCAGTATTTTAACTATATCTAGAGTTATAGAACTGCGATTCAAGCGCGATTAGTCTCGTTAGAAAGCTAAGACATGAGACTACAAGTTCAATGATTCAAGAAGAACCCAGTTCGCCCTCTAAGATAATCAAAATTGCTCATCAACAAACAATTGGATTGTTACTGTCCAACTGTTACTGTCTCCTTTTTTAGCTGTTATTCTACTCAGAATTTTAACTATATCTAGAGTTATAGAACGCTGATTCAAGCGAGATTAGTCTCGTAGGAAAGCTAAGACATGACGCTTCAAGTTCAATGCATCAAGAAGAACCAAGTTCCGCCTCTAAAATAGTCAAAATTGCTCAACAAAAAACTCTTGGACTGTTACTATCCAACTGTTACTGTCTCGTTTTTTAACTGTTACTGTCTGACCTCTACTCATAATTTTAACTACATCTGGAGTTATAGAACTTCGATTCAAGCGCGATTAGTCTCGTTGGAAAGCTAAGACGTGAGGCTACTAGTTCTATGATCAAGAAGAACCCAGTTCTGCCTATAAGACAGTCAAAATAGCTCAATAACAAACACATGGACTATTGCTTTCCAACTGTTACTGTCTCGTTTTTTAACTCTTACTGTCTGACCTCTCCTCAATTGTTTACCTATATATGGAGCATAGAACTCCGATTCAAGCGCTATTAGTCTAGTTGGAAAGCTAATACATGAGACTACAACTTCAATGCATCAAGAAGAACCCAGTTCTGCCTCTAAGATTGTCAAAATTGCTCAATAACAAACACATGGACTGTTACTTTTCAACTGTTACTGTGTCGTTTTTTAACTGTTACTGTCTGACCTCTCCTCAGATTTTTACCTTTATCTGGAGCATAGAACTCCGATTCAAGCGCTATTAGTCTCGTTGGAAAGCTAAGACATGAGGCTACAAGTTCAATGAATCAAGAAGAACCCAGTTCTGCCTCTAAGATAGTCAAAATTGCTCATCAACAAACACTTGGACTGTTACTGTTCAACTATTACTGTTTCGTTTTTGAACTGTTACTGTCTGACCTCTCCTCAGATTTTTACCTTTATCTGGAGCATAGAACTCCGATTCAAGCGCGATTAGTCTCGTTGGAAAGCTAAGACATAAGGCTACAAGTTCAATGATTCAAGAAGAACCCAGTTCTCCCTCTAAGATAGTCAAAATTGCTCATCAACAAACAAATGGACTGTTACTGTCTCATTTTTTAACTGTTACTATCTGGCATCTCCTCACATTTTTAACTATATCTAAAGTTATAGAACTGCGATTCAAGCGCAATTAGTCTCGGTGGAAAGCTAAGACATGAGGCTACAAGTTCTAAGATCAAGAAGAACCCAATTCTGCATCTAAGATAGTCAAATTGCTCATCAACAGACACTTGGACTGTTACTGTCCAACTGTTACTGTCTCGTTTTTTAACTGTTACTGTATGACCTCTCCTCATTTTTTAACTATATCTAGAGGTATAGAACTCCGATTCAAGCGAGATTAGTGTCGTTGGAAAGCTAAGACATGAGGCTACAAGTTCTATGATCAAGAAGAACCCAGTTCTGCCTCTAAGATAGTCAAAATTGCTCATCAACATACACTTGGACCGTTACTGTCCAACTGTTACTGTCTCGTTTCTTAACTGTTACTGTATGACCTCTCCTCATTTTTTAACTATATCTAGAGTTATAGAACTCCGATTCAAGCGAGATTAGTCTCGTAGGAAAGCTAAGACATGAGGCTACAAGTTCAATGCATGAAGAAGAACCCAGTTCCGCCTCTAAGATAGTCAAAATTACTCAACAACAAACACATGGACTGTTACTGTCTCGTTTTTTAACTGTTACTGTCTAGCCTCTCCTCAGAATTTTAGCTATATCTGGAGCTATTAAACTTCAATTCAAGCGAGATTAGTCTACTTGGAAAGCTAAGACATGAGGCTACAAGTTCAATGATTAAGAAGAACCCAGTTCTGCCATAAAATAGTCAAAATTACTCATCAACAAACTCTTGGACTGTTATTGTCCAACTGTTACTGTCTCGTTTTTTAATTGTTACTGTCTTACCTCTACTCATAATTTTATCTATATCTGGAGTTATAGAACTTCGATTCAAGCGCGATTAGTCTCGTTGGAAAGCTAAGACATGAGGCTACAAATTTAATTAATCAAGAAGAACCTTGTTCTGCCTCTAAGATAGTCAAAATTGCTTGTCAACAAACACTTGGACTGTTACTGTCCAACTCTTACTGTCTCGTTTTTGAACTATTAATGTCTGACCTCTACTCAGAATTTTAACTATATCTGGAGTTATAGAAGTCCGATTTAAGCGAGATTAGTCTCGTTGGAAAGGTAAGACATGAGGCTACAAGTTCAATGATCAAGAAGAGCCCAGTTCTGCCTCTAAAATAATCAAAATTGCTCATCAACAAACCCTTGGACTGTTACTGTCCAACTGTTACTGTCTTGTTTCTAAACTGTTACTGTCTGACCTCTACTCATAATTTTAACTATATCTGGAGTTATAGAACTTCGATTCAAGCGCGATTAGTCTCGTTGGAAAGCTAAGACGTGAGGCTACTAGTTCTATGATCAAGAAGAACCCAGTTCTGCCTCTAAGATAGTCAAAATTGTTCAATAACAAACACATGGACTGTTACTTTCCAACTGTTACTGTCTCGTTTTTTAACTCTTATTGTCTGACCTCTCCTCATATGTTTACCTATATATGGAGCATAGAACTCCGATTGAAGCGCTATTAGTCTCGTTGGAAATCTAAGACATGAGGCTACAAGTTCAATGCATCAAGAAGAACCCAGTTCTGCCTCTAAGATAGTGAAAATTGCTCATCAACAAACACTTGGACTGTTACTGTCCAACTGATACTGTCTAGCTTTTCAACTGTTACTGTCTGACCTCTACTCAGAATTTTAACTATATATGGAGTTATAGAACTTCGATTCAAGCGCAATTAGTCTCGTTAGAAAGATAAGACATGAAGCTACAAGTTCAATGCATCAAGAAGAACCCAGTTCTGCCTCAAAGATAGTCAAAATTGCTCATCAACAAACACATGAACTGATACTATCCAACTGTTACTGTCTCGTTTTTTAAATATTACCATCTGACCTCTACTCAGAATTTTAACTATATCTGGAGTTATAGAAGTCCGATTTAAGCGACATTAGTCTCGTTGGAAAGATAAGACATGAGGCTACAAGTTCAATGCATCAAGAAGAACCCAGTTCTGCCTCTAAGATAGTGAAAATTGCTCATCAACAAACACTTGGACTGTTACTGTCTAGCTTTTGAACTGTTACTGTCTGACCCCTACTCAGAATTTAACTATATATGGAGTTATAGAACTTCGATTCAAGCGCAATTAGTCTCGTTAGAAAGATAAGACATGAAGCTACAAGTTCAATGCATCAAGAAGAACCCACTTCTGCCTTTAAGATAGTCAAAATTGCTCATCAATAAACACTTGGACTGTTACTGTCTCGTTTTTTAACTGTACTATCTGACCTCTACTCAGAATTTTAACTCTATCTGGAGTTATATAAGTCCGATTTAAGCGAGATTAGTCTCGTTGGAAAGCTAAGACATGAGGCTACAAGTTCAATGAATCAAGAAGAATCCTCTTCTGCCTCTAAGATAGTCAAAATTGCTCATCAACAAACACATGAACTGATAATGTCCAACTGTTACTGTCCCGTTTTTTTAACTGTTACTGTCTGACCTCTCCTCATATTTTTAACTATGTCTGGAGGTATAGAACTCCGATTCAAGCGAGATTACTCTCGTTGGAAAGCTAAGACGTGAGGCTACAAGTTCTATGATCAAGGAGAACCTAGTTCTGCTTCTAAGATTGTAAAAATTGCCCAATAACAAACACATGGACTGTTATTGTCCAACTGTTACTGTCTCGTTTTTGAACTGTTACTGTCTGACCTCTACTCATAATTTTAACTATATCTGGAGTTATAGAACATCGATTCAAGCGCGTTTAGTCTCGTTGGAAAGCTAAGACATGAGGCTACAAATTCAATTATCAAGAAGAACACAATTCGGACTCTAAGATAGTCAAAATTGCTCATCAACAGACACTTGGATCGTTACTGTCCAACTGTTACTGTCTCGTTTTTTAACTGTTACTGTATGACCTCTCCTCATATTTTTAACTATATCTGGAGGTATAGAACTCCAATTCAAGCGAGATTAATCTCGTTGGAAAGCTAAGACATGACGCTACAAGTTCAATACATCAAGAAGAACCCAGTTCCGCCTGTAAGATAGTCAAAATTGCTCATCAACAAACACTTTGATTTTTACTGTGCAACCATTACTGTCTTGCTTTTTAATTATTACTCTTTGACCTCTATTCAGAATTTTAACTATATCTAGAGTTATAGAACTCCGATTGAAGGGAGATTAGTCTTGCAGGAAAGCTAAGACATGAGGCTACAAGTTCAATGCATCAAGAAGAACCCAGTTCTGCCTCTAAGATAGTCAAAATTGCTCAACAACAAACACATGGACTGTTACTGTCTCGTTTTTTAACTGTTACTGTCTAAGCTCTCCTCAGAATTTTAACTATATCTGGAGCTATTGAACTTCGATTCAAGCGAGATTAGTCTACTTGGAAAGCTAAGACATGAGGCTACAAGTTCAATGATCAAGAAGAACCCAGTTCTGCCTCTAAAATAGTCAAAATTGCTCATCAACAAACTTTTGGACTGTTACTATCCAACTGTTACTGTCTCATTTTTTAATTGTTACTGTCTGACCTCTACTCATAATTTTAACTATATCTGGAGTTATAGAACTTCGATTCAAGCGCGATTAGTCTCGTTGGAAAGCTAAGACATGAGGCTACAAGTTCTATGCATCAAGAAGAACCCAGTTCTGCCTCTAAGATAGTCAAAATTGGTCATCAACAAACACTTGGACTGTTACTGTCCAACTGTTACTGTCTTGTTTTTTAACTATTACTGTCTGACCTCTCCTCATATTTTTAACTATATCAGGAGGTATAGAACTCCGATTCAAGCGAGATTAGTCTCGTTGGAAAGATAAGACAGGAGGCTACAAGTTCAATGCATCAAGAAGAACCCAGTTCTGCCTCTAAGATAGTCAAAATTGCTCATCAACAAACACTTGGACTGTTCCTGTCCAACTGTTACTGTCTTGTTTTTTAAGTCTTACTGTCTGATCTCTCCTCATATTTTTAACTATATCTGGAGTTATAGAACTTCTATTCAAGCGCGATTAGTCTCATTGGAAAGCTAAGACGTGAGGCTACTAGTTCTATGATCAAGAAGAACCCAGTTCTGCCTCTAAGATAGTAAAAATTGCTCAATAACAAACACATGGACTGTTACTTTCCAACTGTTACTGTCTCGTTTTTTAACTGTTACTGTCTGACCTCTCCTCAGATGTTTACCTATATATGGAGCATAGAACTCCGATTCAAGCGCTATTAGTCTCGTTGGAAATCTAAGACATGAGGCTACAAGTTCAATGCATCAAGAAGAACCCAGTTCTGCCTCTAAGATAGTCAAAATTGCTCAATAACAAACACATGGACTGTTACTTTACAACTGTTATTGTCTCGTTTTTTAACTGTTACTGTCTGACCTCTCATCAGAATTTTAACTATATCTGGAGCATAGAACTTCGATTCAAGCACTATTAGTCTCGTTGGAAAGCTAAGACATGAGGCTACAAGTTCAATGAATCAAGAAGAACCCAGTTCTGCCTCTAAGATAGTCAAAATTGCTCATCAACAAACACATGGACTGTTACTGTCGAACTGTTACTGTCTCGTTTTTTAACTGTTACTGTCTGACCTCTCCTCAGAATTTTAACTATATCTTGAGTTATAGAACTCCGATTTAAGCGCGATTATTCTCGTTGGAAAGCTAAGACATGAGACTACAAGTTATATGATTAAGAAGAACCTAGTTATGCCTCTAAGATAGTCAAAATTTCTCATCAACAAATACTTGGATTGTTACTGTTTATTTTCTTTAATTTAATCCAACCCTAAATATTTTCGGGTTGATTTATAATGTCTCAAAATATTTCGTCCAGAAACTTATATCCAAAAATTTCTGAATTCCCGTTTTTGTTTAACCATATGCATGAATTTCTTCACTTTTATTTCTAATGTATTTAATTTGCAATCCAAGCAACCTTTACTTTTCCTCGGGGTTTACATTCGCCTCTCCTAATAGAAATTTCGTCCTTAAAATTTAAGTAACGTACCTATGTTGAAGAATAAATGCGGGAACTTTTTCTTCATCTCAGATTCTTTTTCCCTCGTTTCTTCTTCTATTCGAGAGTTTCTCCACAATACTCTCACCAGGGAAACTCTCTTATTCCTTAACACCCTCACATCTTGATCCAAGATCTTGATAGGCTTAGCTTCCATGGTTAAATCCCCTTTAATCTTCATAAGAACGTGTGGCAATAACCGTGAGGGGTCTATCTTGACCTTTCGCAGCAATGACTCATGGAACACTTTGTGAATCTTATCCAAATATGCAGGCAACTCTAACAATAGGCAACTCGTCTGATTCTTTCCTTAATCTCGAAAGGGCCAATGTATATTGGAGCAAATTTCCCTTTTACTCCAAATCGAATGATGCCTTTCCAAGGCGCCACCTTAAAAAATACCTTATCCCCCACTTAGAATTCTAAAGGCCTTTTTTTTTGTTATCTGCATAACCTTTTTTTTTGTCTATCCTGGGCTTCCTTCATCCTCTTTCTGATCACGCTCACCTTGTCAGGTGTCAGTTGCACCATTTCAGGTCCCAAAAGCTTCATTTTTCCTACTTCCTCCTAATAAATTGGGGTACGACATCATTCCTTTTCTTTCCCCTAGGTAATTCCATCACAAAAATCCATAGAAATACCCTTCCATTTCCATTCTGAAATCGACAATAACTGTAAATCCCCTGCAGGTCTCTGGTGTTCTATCTTTACTTGTTGACAGATCCCACAGTTCGACACAAATTCTGCTATTTCCCTCTTTATATTTGGCCACCAGTAGTATTCCTTTAAATCTTTATACATCTTCGTACTTCTAGGATGAGTAGCGAATCGGGATTCATGAGCTTCTCTCCATACTTCATCCTTCAAAGTCTTATGATCAGGTAAATAAATTCGCCTACCCATAGCTATTAGCCCACTAGATAACATTTGGAATGCTTTCTCTATACCCTGGTTTACACTCTCGTTGATATCCTTTAACTGATTGGATCTTTTCATCTACCTGTTGAGCCACCAAAACCTTGTCTCGAAGCACAGATTGGATCTTTAACTGAGCTAATAGTGATCCCTCAGGCCCTACACTTAGTCGCAAGCCTAATTTCTTTAATTCCACTATACTTCCCTATTCCTTAATCTCCATATCATTCATCATTGTTTTATTTCTTCAATTCCACTATACTTCCCTGTTCCTTAATCTCCATATCATTCATCATTGTTTTTGCTTTCCTAATCAATGCATCGACTACTAAATTAGCCTTACTAGGATAGTAGTCAATCACACAATCGTAATCTTTTATTAACTCTATGCATCTTCTTTGTCACATATTCAACTCCTTATGTGACATCAAATACTTCAAACTTTTATGGTTTGTAAAGATTTAACGTTGTGACCACACAAACAATGTCTCCATACTCTTAAGGCAAACACCACTGCTGCAAGTTCAAGGCCATGAATTGGGAATTCACCTCATACGACTTTAGTTGTCTTGATGCATAAGCAATCACACGCCCGTGTTGCATCAACACCCATCCTAGACCCCTTTTTGAGGTATCACTATATACCATAAACCTTTCTGTCCCTGATGGAAGGGCCAACGCAAGAGCAAAAGTGAGTCTCTCATTCAGTTCTTGAAAGCTCGCTTCACACTCTTCCTGACCAAACAAACCTGACTTCCTTACAGGTTAGCTTAGTCAAAGGTGATGCTATGGTGAAGAAACCCTCAATAAACCTCCTATAATGCCCAACAAGGCCCAAGAACTCCGGATTTCTGTCACGTTGGTAGGCCTTTCGCATTTCAACACGACCCCAACCTTTCTTGGATCCACAATATTCCTTCTATGGATATTACATGGCCTAAAAAAAATTACTTCTTTGATCTAGAACTCACACTTATCCAACTTTGCATATAATTGATTCTCCCTTACAGTTTGTAGCACAACCCTAAGATGTTGTTCATGTTCCAAGTAAGAGCTTGAATATACCAAGATATTGTCAATAAATACCCCCGCATTTTGGTCCAGGTAAGGCTAAAACACCCGATTCATCAAGTCCATAAGTATGGCCAGAGCATTGGTTAACCTGAAAGGCATCACTAAAAACTCGTAATGTGGATAAAGGGTTCGGAATACAGTCATTTATCTATCTTGTTCCTTGATTCTCAACTGGCGATATCCAGATCTCAACTCTATCTTAGAGAACACCTTAGCACCCTTCAACTGATCAAACAAATTATCTATTTGTGGGAATGGGTACTTGTTCTTCACCATCACTTTATTCAATTGACGATAATCAATGCACAAACGAAGTGTGCCATCCTTCTTCTTTTTTTACAAACAATACCGAAGCTTCCTAGGGCGAGTTACTAGACCGAATGAAGCCTTTATCTAACAATTTCGGAAGCTGGACCTTCAGTTCAGCCAATTCCATAGGTGTCATCCTATAAGGAGACTAGGCTATAGGAGAAATTCCTGGAATAATTTCTATGGAAACTTCAATTTCTCTACGGGAGGTAATCCAGGCAACTCTTCTGGGAATACATCTCGAAACTCCATCACAACGGGAATACTAGCCAAATCTATACTACCCTTTCTAGCTCTCTTATAAGGGTTAACCAAGTAGAACAACCCTTCCTCAGTAACTTTCTAGCCACCAAGACTGAGATTACACAACTTGGAATATCTTTTCGTTCCCCTTTAACCACTACTCTTTTATCACTTATTCCTTGGATTGTCACTGTCTTGGTGAAACAATCCACTTATGTCTTATGTTTACTTAGCCAAACCATGCCCAGATTCAAGTCAAAATCATATAACTCTAGCGGCAAAAGATCTACCCTCAATTCTTACTCTCACATATAAAGTTGTACCCCTCTATAAAAAAACTGTCAAATCTTTGGCACCAATATCTGATTTATAACTCTTTCCTTTTTTTTTTCATTCATTATCAAATTTGAAATGACTTATAAGATCATGTTTAGAACACCTTACCCGGTACGAATTAAGGTTTTGATCTTCAACTAGTTGAAGATTTTTTCAACTTCCTTCTTTCTTATCTAATGATAGTCAGCCCTCCATCTTCTCTTCTTGTTCAATTTCCTCGTTAATCCCTTGCCCACAAGTGTTTATTCCATCTATAAACCCTTAATCTTGGATGGTTTTCTTGAAATTTTGGTGTTTCTCTCTTGATTTTGCAAGAATGAATACAAAAAAGTCCCTTTTTTCTTTCCTTATGATTTCTGCAGATTTTGATGAGAATATGAGTATTTATGCCCTATAATTTTTCTTATTTGCATTTAGGCCCCTACATCTTCTTTTTTTCTTATAATTAAGTTATACCTCTTTTCATTTCTTATAATTTCACCCCACAACTTTTAGTTTAGTTTATTTTCTTTAATTTAATCCAACCCTCAACATTTTCAGGTTGACTTATAATGTCTCGAAATATTTCATCCAGAAACTTATATCCAAAAATTTCTAAATTCCTGTTTTTATTTAACCATATGCATGAATTTTTACACTTTTATTTCTCATGTAGTTAGTTTGCAATCCAAGCAACCTTTATTTTTCCTCGGGGTTTACATTCTCCCCTCCTAATAGAAATTTTGTCCTTAAAATTTAAGTTACGTACCTATGTTGAAGAATAAATGCGGGAACTTTTTCTTCATCTCGGATTCTTTTTCCATCGTTTCTTCTTCTATTCGAGAGTTTCTCCACAATACTCTCACCAGGGAAACTCTCTTATTCCGTAACACCCTCACATCTCAATCCAAGATCTTGACAGGCTTAGCTTCCATGGTTAAATCCCCCTTTAATCTTCATAGGAACGTGTGGCAATACTCGTGAAGGGTCTATCTTGACCTTTCGCAGCAATGACTCATGGAACGCTTTGTGAATTTTATCCAAATATGCAGGCAACTCGTCCGATTCTTTCCTTAATCTCGAAAGGGCCAATATATCTCGGAGCTAATTTCCCTTTTACTTCAAATCGAATGATGATTTTCCAAGGCGCCACCTTCAAAAATACCTTATCCCCCACTTAGAATTCTAAAGGCCTTTTTTTTTCCAGCCAAAGCCCAGCAACCTCAGCATCCTCTTCACAATGGTAAGTCATACAACCCATCCCTCTCATACACCTCACCCACTGAACTATGGTGACTACTCCCCCTGATTTAGGAGCTACACTGGAGGCTCCCGCTGCCATTCCTGCTGCTACAGCTCTCACTATATGATCCATAAAAGCAAAATCCTAAACTGGGTTTGACCCGTCTACCGGTGTCACTGATGGGGGTATATTATCTCCCCCTCCTGTATGTCTTATACATCGGCATTGTTACCCTAGCTTGACGGGACAACAAATCATCTCAAAATCTCACTAACTCAACTCTTTCAGAGTATACTGATGTTGCAGGTATATGATAGAAAGTGTCTGTCAAGGGATCCCAATTTGGATCACTTTCATAATGAAGACTCTGATCACTTCCCCGAACTGGGAATGAATCAGTCCTGGCTCCTTGCCTTGTTCTCACTATTCCGAACCACATTTCAAAACCTTACACTCATTCCTATCCCCGGAATAGCAACCTACGCTCTGATACCAAAATGTAACATCCCCATATTCGGGATAAAGCAACGATCTCATGTTAACTGATAAACAAAGTGACTAATTTTTTTTTATATCTATTCATGGTATCTGTATTAAGGTCTACCAAAATTTCGACAGAGTCTCCCCTATACCGGGAGGTCCCAAGTTATCGACATACGACCTGTTTACACTTTTAATATACCACATCTCCTAACTCAATTTAGCCCAATCATCCTGGTTCTCAATCCCACAAACATCATCATTCATATCAACCACAATGTTTAGAGCACCTTACCCGGTAAGAATTAAGGTTTTGATCTTCAACTAGTTGAAGATTTTTTTCAACTCCCTCCTTTCTTATCTAATGATAGCCACCCCTCCATCTTCTCTTCTTGTTCAATTTCCTCGTTAATCCCTTGCCCACAAGTGTTTATTCCATCTATAAACTCTTAATCTTGGATGGTTTTCTTGAAATTTTGGTGTTTCTCTCTTGATTTTGCAAGAATGAATACAAAAAGTCCCTCTTTTCTTTCCTTATGATTTCTGCAGATTTTGATGAGAATATAAGTATTTATGCCCTATAATTTTTCTTATTTGCATTTAGGCCCCTATATTTTTTTTTCTTCTTATAATTAAGTTATACCTCTTTTCATTTCTTATCATTTCACCCAACTTTTAGTTTAGTTTATTTTCTTTAATTTAATCCAACCCTCAACATTTTCGGGTTGATTTATAATGTCTCGAAATATTTTGTCCAGAAACTTATATCCAAAAATTTCTGAATTCCTGTTATTATTTAACCATATGCATTAATTTCTTCACTTTTATTTCTCATGTAGTTAGTTTGCAATCCAAGCAACCTTTATTTTTCCCTGGGGTTTACACTCCTCATGAATGTTTTAGGCCTATATCGTAGCTTTTTAGCCATATAAACCAAATTGAAATCCAAGATCTACAGCTCCAGATATGATCCAGTGACTGAACAGTGTTCTAGTTTGGACTGAACCAGCATCTCTTTTCTAAGCTTAGCCCTCTCTGTCTCTTCTAAATTTCAGTAGTTAAACTCATCAATCAATCCTTTGATTTATGTGATAGGCCTGCATTTAAGATAAACATTTACCATAAATTAAAGGTATCTTATATTATTAGACATGTTATTATAAAACATACTCTAGTTAAGGAGTTATTGATACTTGATAAAAATACACTTTTAAGTACTAATCACACCCCCCAACCAGCTTATTACTAGTCCCTAGTAATTAAAGCGTTAAAATAGAAAAACAATTTGCAAGTTCCACAAAGCAAGGCATTCATCATTCAACTTCCATTAATCTATTTAGATAAACAAACTCTTATTAAATTTATATATCTGCTCAATACCTCTTAAACAAAATATTAATAAACCTTTCTTTTGTGCTCAATATATCATCAACACATAGTTATGGGGCTTTACTTGGAAGAAAACAAAATTTTGTTCTAATGTTTAAAGTTAACTTCCTTGGCTTGAGATTATTATCTTTTTTTTAATATATATACATATAACTTAAAACACAATGTATCTTTAACCCATGTAACGAGCTTTAGGCTAATGACTCCCAGACCAGTTGGTCTTAGGGCATTAG
>Ga0307513_10006541_pt1 | contig 15220 bp, 14 predicted proteins | sample 15_EM_MG_FD_202174 | JGI IMG/M metagenome (GOLD analysis project Ga0307513, IMG submission 202174) | Populus trichocarpa ectomycorrhiza microbial communities from riparian zone in the Pacific Northwest, United States - 15_EM | ecosystem: Host-associated > Plants > Roots > Unclassified | place... | reverse complement strand
AGCTCAGCCCGCCCTTCCCCACCACCTCGAACGTGGAGATGAACTGGGTGACGCCGAAGCCGGTCGCGAAGATGATGACGTCGAGCTCATAGGTCTTACCGGAACTGGTGACGATGCCCTCGGGGACAATCTTCGCGATCGAATCCGCTTCCAAGGTCACGTTGCCGCGGCGAAGGGTGTCGTACCAGCCGTTGTCCAGCAGCATGCGCTTCGCATAGGGCGGGAACGGCGGCGTGCATTTGGCGACCAGGTCCTCGCGATCGCCCAATTTCTCGCGGATATAGTTTTCATAGAACCGGCGGTGGGACTCGTTCTGCTTGTTGAGCGAGCGCTGGGGCGTCGGCCAGGCGGGGTCCTTGTACAGCGACCGATAGTTCCGGTCGCCGAAGATCCACCCCTGACGCTCCCGGAACCAGGCGCGATAGATCGGCACCTCGCGCAGCAGCAGGGCGACGTCGTCCGGAATGTCCTTCTGGAACTTGGAGAAGGGCGCGATCCAGTGCGGGGAGCGCTGGAAGATGGCGAGCGAGGCCACGTCCGGAGCGATCGCCGGGGCGGTCTGCATCGCGCTCGCGCCATTGCCGACCACGGCGACCCGCTTGCCCTTCAGCTCGACCCCCGCCTGCGGCCATTCGGCGGTATGGAAGGCGGGACCCTTGAAGGTCGAGCGGCCGGTAATAGTCGGCGTGATCGGCGGATTGAAGATGCCGACCCCGCACACCACCACGTTGGCCCGGATCGTGTCCTGCCCGCCGTCCGCGTCGCGAACGCTCAACGTCCAGGTCTGGCTGGCCTCGTCGAAGGTCGCCGTTTCGACCTCCGTTCCCAAGCGGATGTGAGGCTTGAGACGAAACTGGTTGGCGATGTGGTGCAGATATTCGTGAACCTGGTCGCGGTCGGCGTAATAGCGCTTCCACGGATAGGGGGCGAACGAGAGCGAATAGAGGTAGCTGGGCGTATCCACGCCGGCGCCGGGATAGTGGTTGCTCCACCAGACGCCGCCCAGATCGGTCTCCTTCTCGAGGATCACGAATGGCACGCCGGCTTCCGTGAGGCGCGCGGCCATCGTCAGGCCTGAAAAGCCGGCGCCGATGATGGCCACCTTGAAGTCCTTCGGGACCGTGATTGGCGCAAAGGCGGTGCTCTTCGGGTCGATGGACGCCTTCAGCGTCTCCGCCATCCGGGGGCCGAGCTCGGCCGGGATCCGCTCACCCATGCACACGCTGAGCATTTCGACGATCAGCTCATCGTCCGGCAGGGGGATCGCCACCTTGCCGTCGTGACGCCATTTGACGATGGCGTCCGCGGCGGCGGCGCGAACCTCGCCCTGCAGTTCCGGCGAAAAGCCCGCCTCGTCGTTGTCGTCCATGCCGATGGTGCGGCTGGGCTTGTAGGGCCCCTCCAGCCAGCGATGGTCTCCGGTCAGCTGGACCAGCACCATGAGAAGAATTGGAATGTTCGCTTTGCTGACCGCTGCGCGAAGCTCATCGTCGCTCACGATTTGATGGCTCATTGTCTGTCTCCAACTCCAAGGGCTGGCGGCTCGTCCGATGGGTCGGCGCTCCGCGCAACGGCGTTTTCCTGGGCCGCCTAGAAGGCGTCTTGCTCCCTGAGGGCCAGAAGCTGCGCCGGCGCATAGCCGAGCTCGGCCAATATCTGTTCGTTGTGCTCGCCGAGGGCCGGCGCCGCCCGGACCGGTTGAGCGTAAGGGGTCGCGAAGTTCACCGGGCGTCCCACGACCCTGGCGTCGCCCTCGTCCAGGCCGGCGATCGGCACCATGGTTCCGATGGCCTCGACCTGCTCGTGCTGCAGCACCTGGCTCAGGGTGTTGATCGGCGAGACCGGAATCCTGGCGGGCTCCAGCAGGGTCACGACCTCGGCGACGGTCATCGCCTCGACCCGCTCGTGGATGCGGTCGACGATCGCCTGACGGTTGTCGATGCGCCCCTTCGCCGTCGCATAGGCCGGGTTCTCAGCGAGATCGCCGAGCTCGGCGGCGGCGCAGAACCGCAGCCATGCGGGGTCGTTGGTGACGCCGATCAGGACCCAGCCGTCCGCGGCCTTGAACGCCTGGTAGGGAACGAGATTCCATAGGCCCGATCCCTGCCGCCGCGGTTCGGCGCCGCCGATGGCGAGGTTGGCGATGTGGGTGCTCATCAGCTCCAGGCCGCTCTGGAGCAGCGAGGCCTGGACGTTTTCGCCCCCGGCCCTCCCGACGGCCCGCGCATAGAGCGCGCTCATGGCGTGGCCGAAGGCCAGCATGCCCGTGGAGATGTCGACGACCGAGGCGCCGGCGCGACTGGGGGGGCCGTCCGCCTCGCCGGTCATCGACATGATGCCGGTAAAGGCCTGGGCGAGGAGGTCATAGCCCGGATGGTCGCGCATGGGTCCCGTGGTCCCGTAGGCGCTGATGGAGATGTGGATGAGCCGGGGGTTCATCTCCATCAGTCGATCGTGGGAGAGGCCCAGGGCCGCGGAGTCCGCAGGCAGGTAACTCTGGATGAGCACGTCGGCGCTCGCCACCAGCGTCCGCAGCACCTCCTGGCCGGCGGCGCTCTTCAGGTTGAGCGTCATGCCGCGCTTGCCGCGGTTGAGATAGAAGAAGCCGGCGCTCGTGCCCGCCAAGGTCGGCTCCCACCGGCGGTTTTCGTCGCCACCGGGGGCTTCCACCTTGATCACCTCGGCGCCGAGATCGGTGAAGTAGAGGCCACAGAGCGGGCCGGCCACGACCCGGCTGAAGTCCAGCACCCGCAGCCCGGCCAGGGGACCGTCAAAGCCCCCGCCGACGGCGCGCCCATGGTCGCCCGCACCGGCGCCCTCGGTTCCAGCGTTCATGGTTTCATGCTCGCGCGCTTGGCCTTGTAGCCGTCGATCCACGCCGCGGTTTCGGGATGGGCGACGGTGACGGCGTATTCGAGAATGCTGATGCGATGGGCGTCCCGCAGCGGGAGCTGCAGCCAGGCTTCGAAGATCCGCTTCTGGGCGGCGAGCGTGCGCGGCGGCAGCTCGCGAAACACATTGGCGAACTCCTGGGCGGCGGCCACCGCCCCGCCCTCGTCGGTAAGCCGGTTCAGATAGCCCCACTGGTCCATCTGCTCGGCCGAATACCACCCGCCGGTGAGCAGCATCTCCTTGGCGCGGGCCAGCCCGACATATTGCGCGAAAAGGCCGGAGTCCCCGATCACCGGGAGGCCGATCTTCACCTCGGGCATGCTGAAGCGGGCTGTTTTTCCGGCGACGCGGATATCGCAGACCGTGGCCAGCACCATCGCCAGGCCGACGCAGTAGCCCTCGATCGCGGCGACCGTGGGACGCTGGCAGGTGCGAACCTCCCGGATCATCTTCTGGCCAACGCTGTCCTCGCCGACCTCGAGCTTGCCCATCGACGCCGCGCTGAAGTCGGAGACATCTGCCCCGGCGGCGAAGTGGCCGTTCTCGCCTGCGAAGACGATGCAGGCGCAATCCTCCGGCGCGGCGTTGACAGCCTCGCGGATCGCCTCGACGTCCTCGATCCTGAATGCGTTCCGTTTTTCCGGGCGGTCGAACCGAACCCAGCGGACCCTGTCGATATCTTCAATCCTCATTTCATCACTCACCGAAAATGCGCCCATCCACGACTTCCGCCCTGTCGCCTTGGGCCGCGGCGAGCCCTGACGGTCCAATCCTACAGCCTGTTCCGCTTCACATGCTCATTGACAAAGCTCACGCTCAGCCCGCGCGTCAGCGCATTGCCCGAGCGCCAGTCCGTGGCCGATTCCGTAAGGTTCAGGGCGGCCTTCATGGCGGTCAACGCGACCCGGCCGTGCCTGGCGAGATGCTTCGCCCAGGCAAGCGCATCCTCATGGAAGCTCTCGTCCGGGAACACCCGGTCGACCAGGCCTTCCTTGAGCGCGACGTCGACGCCGAAGGTGTCGCCGTTCAGCAGAAGGTCGCGGATGAAGCCTTCGCGCAGGCCGAGGCGACGAAGCTGCGAGCCGCCGCCGGCGACGGAGATGCCGACAGCGATCTCGGGCATGGAGAACTGGCAGCTTGCCGACGCCAGCCGGAAGTCGCAGAGCATCGAGGTCACCAGGCCGGCGCCGACAGCGAAACCGTGCATGGCGGCGACGACCGGCACCTGCACGTCATAGACGGCCTCCCAGAAGCGCGTTCCGTCGCTGAGGGAATTCATGGTCCTGACCGGATCGCCTCCCCGGCCGGCGAACTCCTTCGTATCCGCCCCCGCCGAGAAGCCCTTCCCCTCGCCGCGGATCAGGATGACGCTGGCCTGGCTCGCCACCAGCGCGTTCAGGGCCTCGATCAGTTCCGAACGCAGGCCGCTGCTGATTGCGTTAACCGGCGGCCGGCGCAAGGTGATGATCCCGACCTCGCCGTCTTCAAAGTGAACCTGCGCCCCGTTGGTCATGTTTCGTCCCTGAACAGATGTCGTACTTGCTTGTCGGCGGATGCGGATGCGCGCCACGGCGTCGGCCGCGTCAGCTCAACAGAAGCGGGTGCTCGTCACCCAGTCGTTTGGCGAGCAGCGGGATCGTCTTCTCTGCGAAGACGCGAATGTCCTCGACGCAGTTGTAGAACTGCAGGCAGCAGCCGTGTGGCCGGTGGGTCAGGATCCACTCGGCGAGGCCCTCGGCGACGGTCTCGGGGCTCCCGATGATCGCGTCAGCGAGGAAGTAGCGGTCGTAGTCCTCCTGCTTGGCCAGCAGGTCTTCGATCGTTTTCTTCTTTGTGGCGCCGGCGGCCACCATGTGCTGGCGGATGGCGGACTTGTCGGCCCGGTCGCAGATCTCGCGCGCCAGCCTCTGGGCGTCCTCGTCCGTCTTGCCCAGAATGATCCGCTTGTTGCCGATGAAGCCGACCTCGCGTCCCACCTTGGCGCAGATCTCCCGGAAGGTCGGGATATTGGCCGGGTAGCTGAAGGCGTAGTCGACCTGCTCGGCCGAAAAGGTCATGCCCGTATAGGACTGGCCGGCGTTCACCAGCAGCGGACGGGGGTTCTGCACCGGCCGCGGCCAGGCCGTGGCTTCCTTGATGGTGAAGTGTTCGCCCTCGAAGCTGAAGACACCGTGCTCCCAAAGGCCACGCACGATGTCCAGCCACTCGGCCGTGTAGGCATAACGCGCCTTGTGGTCGAGCAGGGGAATGCCCATCGCCTCGAACTCGTGGGCGCCCCAGCCGCTGACGATATTCATCGCCCAGCGGCCGCCGCTGATCTGGTCCATGTCGGCGCCGAACTTGGCGGCCACCACCGGATTGAACACGTTCGTATGAAGCGTCGTCATCACCGTGATCTTGCGGGTCGCCTCCAGGAGAGCCGCCGAGAGGGTCACCACGTCGAGGCTGGCGCCCCGCCAGTTGATGTCGTCCCCCTGCAAGCCCTTCCACCGCCCCGGCGGCAGGACGAACTCGAACCCGGCCTCCTCGGCCACCAGCGTCGCCTCGCGATTGTAGGCATAGGTCCATTCCGTGGTGGTCGGCGCCAGGGTGGGGAATTCCGCCCAGGACTCGTTCGGCAGGAAGAGCCCCAGGACGCACCCCTTGCGGAGCGGCATCGTCCGATCCTTGAAGAGCTCAAGCGGCCGGGTCGCGGGATTCGCGTGCGGCGGATAGACGCCATGGATCGCCGCCGCCCCGGCGCCTAGCGCATCGGCCCTGGAAGCCTGCGCTACTTTGCTCGCCACAGTTTTCATTTCGACCGTCATCTTACCACTCTCACCCGATTGCTTTCGCCACGCCGCCGGCATGCGGCGAACCACAGTCCTGTTCTCAGGTTCCCGAGAATTTCGGCGCTCTTTTTCCGGTGACCGCGTCAAGGCCCTCGCGGAAGTCGTTGGCGCCAAGAAGCATGGCCTGGGCGAGCACGTTGTTCGCCCATTCCCGCTCCATCGTGGATTCCAAGCCCCGGTGGAGCCCCTGCTTGGCGGCGGCGTAGGCCTGGGGCGCGATATCAGCCAACTCCGCGGCGAAGGACTCAAGCCGCTGCGCAAGGCCTTCGACGGAAACCACCTCTTGGACGAGACCAAGGCGCAGGGCTTCGTTCGCTCGCATGACCCGCCCGCGCAGCACCATGTCCGAGGCCACCCCGAGGCCGACGAAGCGGGGCAGCAGCATCAGCCCTCCGAGGGGCGGCAGCAGGCCGAGCTTGATCCAGCTTTCCTGAAAATAGGCGGTCTCCGAGACGATCCGGAAATCGCAGGCCAGCGCCAGTTCGCAGCCGACGGTGATCGCGGCCCCAGAAAACGCCGCCAAGGTCGGTTTGGGGCAGTGCCAGAGGGCGCGCGCCGCGCCTTGGAAGTTCTCGTAGACTTGGTCCTTGACCTGCAGCGCCGGCGTCGTGGCCAGGCTCTCAAGAAATGAGAACTCCGCTCCGGCGACGAAATGCTTGCCGAGCGAGGTCAGGACGATCACCCGAACCGCAGGATCGGCCGCCAGGCGCTGCAGAGCGTCGCGCAGGTCTTCCATGGTTTCGGCGCGCACGGAGTTGTTGGCGTCCGCGCGGTCGATCGCGATGGTGCCCACCCGCGCGGCGATTGAAACGGCGATATCCCTATACATCGACTTCGATCTCGAACCTGGACGCCCTCGTCGCCGCCCCGACTGCATTGAGCGCCACGTGAGGGACGTCGCGTCCCCGATCCTCTGCGCTCGTCATGGCGGTCATGGGCCATCTCGCCTCTATATTGGAATGCTATTTGTAATGCATTCCACTTACCAGCACGTTGGTCAACTGCGGCCCACCCTCGTCGCCCACGCGAAATTGTCGAAGCGACTGACGATTCCTCATGCCGGCCCGGCGGCGAAGTTGGCTGGGCGGGTCGGTTTTTGCGGGGCGGGGTGAGCCGTCGTCGCCAACCCAGACGTGATGTATTTCGGAATGTATTTCAATTGAATTGCCTGCAGGGCCCAATGAGCTAAGCTCAAGCCCAACGCCGGCGACGCCCCGGACTCGGGCGATTGCTGGAGTCTGGCGGTGGCGCGCCGGCGCTTCGTTTGCGCTTGCGCCCCTCGGGCGCAGGCGCGTCCTCAGCTGGCGGGCAGGGTCCTGGCCGCGTCTCGCGCGCGAATGAAGCCAAGCATCTGATCGACCATGACCGAGAGGTTGGACATCACGCCGTCGTCCATGCACTGGCCGTCTTCGTCGAAGATCTTCAGCGACGAATTGATGGCGACGCCGAGCGGCGTCGGCCAGGCGCGCAGGGCGTGGGCGACGGAACGCAGAGCGGCCAGAGTCGAGCCGGTGGCCTGCCAGCCGTAGGCGCAGGCGATGGCGCCGAACGGCTTGCCGTCGAGGTAGGGGCTGGCGTCGCGCGCCATGTCCTCGGTGTAGTCCAGAACGTTCTTGAGGAGCCCGGAGACGGATCCGTGATAGCCGGGCGAGGCCACGATGACCCCGTCGCAGCGCCGCAGCAGGTCGATCAGGCGCACCGCGTTGGGGTCGCGCCAGGACTCCTCGGGCGCATAGAGCGGCAGGACGAGGTCCGGCCCGGTCAGCTGCACGGTTTCGGCGCCCAGCCGCTCGGCCTTCGCCAGAGCCGCGCGCACGACCAGTTCAGAAGACGATAGCGCCCGGGTCGTGCCCCCAAGCCCCAGGATCAACGGCCGCGACGACATGACTGCGCTCCAGACCAGAACATACGGCGCAGCATCCCCGCATCCGCAACGGACACAATCGATGTATACTCATAACGGACGCCATTTTCTTCATGCTGCGTCAGCCGTCTGAAGAATACGCCTCTCTCGAGATCCACGGATCGATAGCGAATTTTCCACGAAACATCGATCGATGGGGATTTCGGAAGAACTCGTAGGGCGACACGACTTCCAGTGCGCTCGCCTCGTCCAGCTTGGCTCGCAACTCGTCTGGAAGCACCAGGGACGCTGCGCCCAGGTTCTGCTTGAACTGCTCCAGCTTCGTCGCGCCGAGGATGATCGAGGTGACGCCCGGCCTTCCGGCCAGCCAGCTGAGGGCGACCTGGGCGTGGGGAACGCCTAGCGCATCCGCCGCCTCGTCCAGGGCCTCAAGGATGCGCCAATTGCGCGCCTTGTCGCGATCAAACAACGGCGAGCCCGCGGTCGAATCCAGCCGCCCCACCGACTCCGCCTTGCCCTCGTCGACGCCGATGCTCCTGTACTTGCCCGACAGGAAACCCGAGCCCAGCGGGCTCCAGGTACAGATGCCCATGCCCAGGTCCTGGCAGGCCGGGCGGTGCTCGCGCTCGATCGATCGCGACACCAGGGAATATTCCATCTGCAGGGCGATCGGTCGCTCCTTGCCGCTGGCCTGGGCATAGCAGTGGGCGCGCGTCATCCACCAGGCCGGCACGTTGGACAATCCATAGTGGAGGATCTTGCCGGCGCGGACGAGGGCGTCAAAGCTGTCGACCACCTCCTCCGGCGGCGTCACCGTGTCCCAGAAATGCAGCCAGTATAGATCGATGTAGTCGGTGCCCAGGCGCTTGAGCGATGTGTCGACCGCGAACCTGATGTTCTTCCGCCCGTTGCCGCCCGTATTCGGATTCGTCATGTCGATGTTGGGCCCAAACTTGGTCCCGATGACGATTTTGTCGCGGATCCCCCGCTCCCGGATGAACTTGCCAACCAGCGTCTCGCTTTGGCCCATCGTGTAGCCGATCGCGGTGTCGATGAAGTTCCCGCCGCTCTCCACGTAGTAGTCGAAGATCTCTCTGGAGGACGCTTCGTCCGCGCCCCACTGATTGGCGTTCCACTGGTGCGCTTGCCCGAAGGTCATTGCCCCCAGGCAGAAGGGGCTGACGCGAAGTCCAGACTTACCGAGGACACTATATATATTGCTGATCATGCAGCCCTCTTCACGGATAAATCTCAGGAAGGCTCAAAACCCCGACTATACAACCCGTTACGACTAGACAACTGCTCAAGGCAAATGAGTTTTTTTCGCCCCGTCCGATCTGAACGCCATGCTAGCGTGCGACGTTTTCAGGACGTCGCCGCGGCTGGTTTCGGCGAGGGAGAGCCCATTGAGCCAGACGCCGTTCAAGGACATCGTCATGCTCCCCGTCGTCGACCGTATCCGCTCCTGGCGGATCGGCCAGGTCAAGATCACGAAGATCGTCGAGACCGAGATGCTTCGGTCGGTGAAGGGGGGGTTCCCCAACGCTGAATCGGAGGGCGTCGACGAGATCGACTGGCTGCGGCCCCAGTTCGTCAGCGCGGACGGTCGCCTCAGGTTCAGCTTCCACGCGCTGGTGATCGAAACATCCAGCCGGCGCATCGTCGTCGACACCTGCTTCGGGAACGACAAGCAGCGGTCGGCCGCCCCCTTCTCCGCCAACCTGCAACTCCCCTTTCTTCGCGACCTGGAAACGGCGGGCTATGACCGGGGCGAGATCGACACGGTCGTATGCACCCATCTTCACGCCGACCACATTGGCTGGAACACCATGTTGGTCGACGGTCGCTGGACGCCGACCTTCCCCAATGCGCGCTATCTCATCACCCGTGCCGAGTTCGAGCATTGGCGCTCGGAGCTCGACGCGCAGGACAAGGTGATGGCGGCGATCTTCAAGGAATCCTTCGACGACTCCATCCAGCCGGTCCTGGACGCCGGCCTCCTGGACCTCGTATCGCCCCACCATCGCCTTTGCGATGAAATCCGCTTGATGGCGACGCCTGGCCACACGCCAGGTCATGTCAGCGTCGTCATCACCTCCGAGGGCCAGGCGGCGATCATCACGGGCGATTCAATCCATCACCCTTGCCAGTTGGTCCATACCCACTGGTCGCCTGGCGTCGACCACGATGCGGCCCAGGCCGAAGGCACCCGGAGGCAGATCCTTGCTGACCTGGCCGACACCCCTACCCTCGTCATCGGGACCCATTGGGCGGGCGCCACGGCCGGACATGTCATCCGCGATGGCGAGCACTACAGACTGGCCACCTAGGGCGTGCCAGCCTGAAGTGGATACCGGTCCAGGCGCCCGTCAGGCTCCAAATTCCTGAAGATAGCCCCCCTTCGACGGCAGGCCGGCTTCGGGCGAATGAGCGGTGATCCGGCCGCACCTCATGGGCCCCGCGCCCCCGGGGCGCCCACACGCACGGCCACTGCCCTGAGGCCTGTCGCCTCAGGCGCGCCACCGCCCCTCCGCCTGGCGCCGGCCTATGCGCTCTTCTTCGTGCCGATCATGCCGATCTTCTGCGCATCCTCGAGCTGGCCGGGGGCGCCGTATTTCTCGAAGGTCGCCTGGGCGGCGGCGTGACTGGCGTCGCTGAACTCCGCCGAACGCTCCTTCCACACGTCGAAGGACGCCGTCCTGTTGAGGTTGGTGTTGTTGAAGTGCGGACGCACGAAGCGGGCGTAGAGTTCGTAGGATCGCTTGGTTTCCGGCCAGTCCGCCCAGTCATGGCACTGATGGAGGAAGGTGCCGAAGTCGCCCTGCTTCGCCTGCAGCTTCTTGAGCACCGCCACCGCGTCGTCCGGCGTGCCGATCACGACGTGGCCGGAGTCGAGGAGGACATCGACCGGATCGCGCCCTTGGAAGTTGCCGAAACGCCCCGGCGTCAGCACGCGCGCATATTCGAGATACTTGTGCAAACCGTGCAGCACGTTCTCGCGCGCCTTTTCACGCGTCTCGGCAATGTGCATCGGCCCCATCAGGCGCAGCCGCGAGCGATCCATGGTGCGGCCGTGTTCAGCCGCGACATCACAGGCATGTTTCCAGTTGACGTCGAGCACGTTGAACCCGCCGCGCGCGTCCGTGGCGGCGACGCAGAGCATCGTCAGGTCATACTTGCCCGCCAGCCGCCCGCCCGAGGGGGTCGCGGCGCTCGCCACGGCGATCTCCGGGCGAGGCTGCGTGTAGGGCAGCAGATGCACCCGCGCATCTTCCAGGGTGTACCAGTCGGTCTTCTCTGTGACCGTCTGACCGTCGAGGAGGCGCAGGATGACGTCCAGCGCCTGGGCCATGCGATCGCGCTGGGTGTTGGGATCGACTCCGAGCATCCTGGCGTCCGACACCAGCAGGCCCGGGCCGAAGCCGAACATCACCCGGCCGCGCGATTGATGGTCGAGCTGGATGATCCGATTGGCCACCATCAAGGGCTGGTGATAGGGCAGCGAGATCACTCCCGTTCCGAAGCGAAGGGTCTTGGTTCGCTCGACGGCGGCGGCGATGAAGAGCTCGGGCGAGGCGATGGTCTCGAACCCGCCCGAGTGGTGTTCCCCGATCCAGGCTTCGTCGAAGCCCAGCCGATCCAGCCACTCCATCAGCTCTAGATCGCGATGGATGAGACTGTTCGCATCCTCGTCCACGGGGTGCAGGGGCGCCATAAAGACGCCATGGCGCATGGGAAGGTGTGACATCTCTGACGCTCTCCGTCCTGACAATCGCGACTTCTGTGAACTAAATTATGGAACCATTTCCGTTTAGCAGAACATCAAAAGCTTGAAAACTGTGCGTCACCCGCTCAATTCTAATAAGCCATGACAGATGCTCATGCGGAACCGGCGCTGCCGCCCCGGTCGGCCTCGCCGCTGCCGGCGAGGCGGGCATCCCCGTCTTGAGGGCGCCGCGCGCGCCCATGGCTCCCTGATCAATTTTCGCGAGCGAATGAGGAATTCTGGCTGTCTGGGCGCCGGCGGGCGACGTAGGACCGTGGTCGAACGCCTCACCTCATCCGCGCCGGACCCTGGGGGAAACGCCATGGCGGTTTGTCGATACTATCTCATGACCGCCCGGGACGATCAGGTCGATGCGCTCCGGACGGCGCTCGTTGACCTGGCGGAAGCGGTCAAGACCATACCCGGATGCCGCGGCGTCGAGATCCTGCAGGAGCAGGACACGCCGACCGCCTTTCATTTCATCGAGCGCTGGGACACGATCGAGGCGCACAAGGACGGCGGCAAGCAGCTTGGCAAGGACGCGTCCGCCGACGTCCGCGCCGTCATCGCCCGGCCCCCCGTGTCCGCCTATCTTAACCCGGTCGGGTAGGACGCCCCGCTGCCTTGCGGCCGGCGCCCCAGGTCGGCGGAAGGACATCCCTCGGCCGCCTTCTCCCTCGCCTGCGCGAACCAAGAGGAGGAAGGCGCTCGATGAGCGAATCCGAGCTGTTTCCAGTTCCGCAGGCCTGGGCGATGCGCGCCCACATGGATGGCATTTTCGCAGCGCGCTCCGCGCCGCGAATTTCGGAGAAGAGGTCCAGGCCCCGTTCGGTCAGATCGCCGATGATCTTCTCCTTGCGCCGATTCAATTGACCGACCGGATGGCGCCGCCATCGACACGCAGCACCGCGCCGCTGACATAGTCGGCGTGGCGGCTTGCAAGGTAGCCGACGGCTGCGGCGATCTCATTGGGCCTTCCAAGCCGTCCGACGTCGTTGGGAACCATGTCCCGCACGCAGCCGCGCTCGATCTCTTCCCAACTGGCCCCCCATCCGAAGCGTGGGGCCACCTCGACCAGCAGGTCTTCGACCGACCGCACGCGGATGGCGCCCGGGGCGACCACGTTCGACGTGACCCCGGTATCTTTGAGTTCGCGTGCGAGCGAGACCGCGAGATTGTGCCGCGCGGCCAGTGAGGCTTCGTAGTCCGGTTGCATTGGAATCGGTTGGATCGCGAGGCCGCCGCCGATCTGTATGACGCGGCCCCAGCGGCGCTCCTTCATTGCAGGCGCCAGTCGATGGATCATCCGCACGCAGGACACGACATTCGATTGATAGGTCTCGATCCAGCGATCCGGCGTCGCCTCCATCCAGGAAAGATGATGGTAGGATCCAGCATTGTTGACGAGGATGTCTATGCCGCCGCCGGCTTGCGCGGCGGAGGCCACGGCATCCGCACCGCGATCGGTCGAAAGATCGCCGATCGCAACCTCGGCCCTTCCGCCCGCCGCATGAATTGCGTGGGCGACTGCATTTGTCCGCCCCACGTCACGACCGTGAACGACGACGGTGACGCCTTCTTCGGCAAGGAATTTGGCAATCGCCTCGCCCAGTCCGGCGCTTGATCCGGTTACCAGCGCCCGTTTTCCAGCAAGTCCCAAATCCATGTCCGTCCCTTCTTTTTGCTTTCTGGGGGTCGCCGCCGCGAGGCCGAGACGGGGCCAGGGATTTCCGCCGACTAACCACCGACGCCACCCAAGATCGCCTTCGGTTCGAGGTAGGCCTGGAGCCCGAAAACGCCGTATTCGCGGCCGATGCCCGACTGCTTGAACCCTCCGAAGGGCGCCGCCGGGTCGTGGGGCGCGCCGTTTATGACGACACGCCCAGCCTCGAGTTGGCTCGCCACCGCCGACGCCCGATCCGGGTTGGAAGAGATGACATAGGCCTGCAACCCATATGGCGTGTCGTTGGCGATCGCGATCGCCTCCGCCTCGTCCTCATAGGTCAGCATGCACAGCACCGGACCGAAGATCTCTTCCCTGGCGATCGCCATGTCATTGGTGACGTTGGCGAAGACTGTCGGCCTCACGAAATAGCCGCCGAGGCCGTCGGGATGGCCTTCGCCACCAGCCACAACGGTAGCGCCCGCCTCGACGCCGAGCCGGATGTAGCGCTGAACCCGCTCGTACTGGATCTGACTGACCATTGGCCCGATCGTCGTGTCCGCATCACGTGGGGCGCCCGCCTTGATCTTCCGGAGGGCGGCCTTGGTCTCGGCGATCGCCTCGTCAAGCCGCGGGGCGGGGACGAGGATCCGGGAGCCGGCGATGCAAGCCTGGCCGCTGTTCGTGAAACCTGCCTCCAGCGCCAGGGGAATCGCCTTTGCCAAATCGGCGTCATCAAGGATCACCGTCGGCGACTTGCCGCCAAGTTCCAGGGTCACGCGCTTCAGCGTTTCGGCGGCGCCGCGCAGGATCGACTTGCCAACCGCGGTGGAGCCCGTGAAGGAGATTTTCGCGATGTCGGGGTTCGCCGTGATCTCCGCGCCCACGACGTCGCCCCGTCCATTGACGATGTTGAACAGGCCGGCCGGCGCGCCGGCCTCGTGAAGGGCCTCCAGCACGACCTGCGTCTGGGCCGCGCTCATTTCGCTCGGCTTGATGACCGCCGTGCATCCGGCAGCCAGCGCGTAGGCGAGCTTGTTGCAGACGAAACCGGCGTTGCTGTTCCAGGGCGTGATCAGCCCGACCACGCCGAGGGGCTCCATGACGACATCCGTCGTGCCGATCTGCCGCCTCAGATCGAATTCCTCGAGGGTGCGTGCCGCCTCCATGAAGCTGTCCGCTGCGTGAGCGGCCATCCAAGTGGACCTGGAAATGGGAGCGCCGTACTCCAGAATGATGGCGTCCAGCAGCGCGTCCTTACGCGCGTCCATCGCCTCGTGAAGGCGATGCAGGAGGGAGAGCCGCTCGGTCTTCGTGCTGCGCGACCAGGATGGAAAAGCGCGCTTCGCCGCAGCGACCGCTGCGCGCGCATCCTCGACGTCTCCGAGCCTGACACGGCCGAACACTTCCCCGGTCGCCGGATTATGCAGATCAAACCGCTCGGACCCGTGCGGCTCGACGAACCGGCCGTCGATGTAGATCGTGTCGATGGCGCGCATGACGCAACTCCTTCCATCGGTTCGGATGGAGGTAGGCGCCAGAAAATGATCCTATAAGCTCATCAAATAGAGACAGTCTGATGAGTATAATAAGACAATGAGCCGGACGAGCCTCGCCGAACTGGAGGCGGTCGCCACCGTGGCGCGCGCCGGCGGGTTTCGCGCGGCGGCACGCGAACTCGGCGTGTCGTCCTCAGCGCTGAGCCACGCCATCGCCGCGCTGGAAGATCGCCTCCATGTCCGCCTCTTCAACCGCACGACACGCAGCGTCGCACTGACGGCCGCGGGAGAGACCTTCGTTGCGGAAGTCGCTCCCGCGCTGGCCGCGATCGACGGGGCGCTTGAAAACGCCAGCGAGGGCAGCAACGAGATATCGGGCGTGCTGCGCATCAACACCGCCCGCGGCGCCGCCCAGATGCTGCTCCAGCCCCTGTTCCTGCGCTATCTGCGCCGTCACCCGCGCGTTGAGCTGGAGATCGCCACCGAGGAGGCGCTGATCGACGTGCTAGGCCAAGGTTTCGACGCGGGCGTTCGGCTGGCGGACACCGTGCCGCCGGACATGATCGCCGTTCCGATCCTGCCGACGATTCGATCTGTGGTTGTCGGCGCACCCGACTATTTCGTCGGGCGGAAGCGGCCCGCAGCGCCAGCCGACCTTATGCGTCATCAGTGCATCCGGGCCCGGATGGGCACGGGAAAGCTCTA
>Ga0307513_10006540_pt1 | contig 15221 bp, 14 predicted proteins | sample 15_EM_MG_FD_202174 | JGI IMG/M metagenome (GOLD analysis project Ga0307513, IMG submission 202174) | Populus trichocarpa ectomycorrhiza microbial communities from riparian zone in the Pacific Northwest, United States - 15_EM | ecosystem: Host-associated > Plants > Roots > Unclassified | place... | reverse complement strand
CCCATTGCATATTCTAATCGGGAGGCCGGGTGGGGGAGTGGGCCGGTGCCGCAATTGAACGAAAGCTCCGCGTGAAGATCGTCAGCTACAACGTCAACGGCATCAGGGCGCGGCTCGAGCGGCTGGTCGAATATCTGGCCGAGCAACAGCCCGACATCGTCTGCCTCCAGGAATTGAAGGCGGCCGATGATGGGTTTCCCATCGATGCCATCCGCGAGGCCGGCTATGGCGCGGTCTGGCATGGGCAAAAGGGGTTCAACGGCGTCGCGGTGCTTGCCCGCGGTGCTGATCCGGTCGAGCGCCAGCGTGGTCTTGCCGGTGATCCCGAGGACGCGCATAGCCGCTATCTTGAATGCGAGGTCGACGGGCTCGTGGTCGCCTCGATCTATTTGCCCAACGGCAACCCGCAGCCGGGGCCCAAGTTCGATTACAAGCTCAAATGGATGGAACGGCTGGCCGATCGTGCGCGCGACCTGCTCGCCGAGGAAGTGCCGGTGGTGCTCGCCGGCGATTATAACGTCATCCCCAATGACGACGATACCTTCTCGGTCCGCGCGATGGCCGAAGACGCGCTGATGCAGCCCGAGAGCCGCGAGCGTTATCGCACATTGCTCGCCCAGGGTTGGACCGACAGCCTGCGCACGCGCCACCCCACAGGTCGAGTGTGGACGTTCTGGGACTATCAGGCGGGCGCGTGGCAGCGCGATGCGGGCTTTCGCATCGACCATCTGCTGTTGAGCCCGATCGCCGCCGACCGGCTGGCCGATGCCGGCGTCGACAAGGATTATCGCGGTCGCGAAAAGGCGAGCGATCACGCGCCCACCTGGGTGCGGCTGCGCTAGGGTCGATGGCCCGCGATCTTCAGAAGGCCGGCATTAGGCTCGCCCTGCTCGCGGCGGCGCTGCTCATTCCCGCCGCCGCGCAGGCCGACGATCAGGATCGCGATTATTGTCCTGCGCGACCGGGACTCGGCACACCGGCGTGCACCATGGCACCGGGGCAGGTGTCGGTCGAAACCTCGCTCGGCGACTGGACTCTCGACAAGCAAGGCGGAGACCGGACCGATACGGTGCTGATCGGCGATAGTTTGATCCGGATCGGGCTGAGCGACACGATCGAGGCTCAGATCGGCTGGGCGCCATTGGGTGTCGTTCGCGAGCGATCAGGGACCAATATCGATCGCGCGACCCGCACCGGCGACGCGACGCTCGGCCTCAAGGCCAACCTGCGCAATCCCGACGGCAGCGGCCTGTCGGTCGCGGTCCAGCCGTTCGTGACGCTGCCGATCGGTCGTGCGCCGGTCGGGGCGGGGGATTGGGGGGCGGGACTGGTCGTGCCGATAACCTATGACCTCTCCAAAACGGTGAACCTGGAAGTCACGCCCGAAGTCGACGCCGCGGTCGACCAGGACGGACGTGGCCGCCATCTGGCGTATAGCGGCGTGGTCGGCGTCGGCATCGCGCTCGACGATACGCTGACGTTCACGCTGGAGGATCAGTTGGTCCGCGACGAGGATCCGTCGGGAGCCACCACGCAGGATCTCGCATCGGCGTCGCTGGCCTGGATGCCACGCAAGACTCTCCAACTGGACGTCGGCGCGGTCGCCGGCCTCGATCGCAACGCCCCCGATGTCGAGATCTACGCGGGGATCGCGCGCCGCTTTTGACGCGGGCGTAAATCGCGCCGCGGCTTTCGCCGATCTTTGGTGAAAATCACCGCGCTTTGGCTCGTCGCGCCAACGTCTACAGATGTAGTCGTAACATAACACATTGATTTATAACGATTTTAGTGTTTGGCATACTTAATGCACCAATACACGTGCTGGTCACCCCCAACCAGTGTTGTAAGGAGCAAGTAGATGTTCAAGTACACGATCGCTGCCGCCGCGGCGCTGGGTGTTTTGGCCGGCGGTCCCGCGCTCGCCTCCGGCAAGGTCAAGAGCGACGCTGGCGCCGTGAAGAATCAGCAGGCCGCCGCCAATGGATCGACGCGCTATTGCTACCTCGTCCCAGCGTCGACCGGCACGATCATCGATCGCAAGATCTGCAAGACGCTCGATCAATGGCGCGCCGAAGGCGTCGATCCGACCAAGCCGCAGAACAACTGAGCAATTGGAGGCGCGGCACCTGCTGCGCCCCGTTCGAGAGGATGAAGCTATGATCAAGACCCTGATGACAGGTTTCGCGACGATTGCCGCGCTGACCATGATCGCCGGTTCGGCCCAGGCCTCTGAGCGTCAGGCCGCCGACGAGGCTGTCCCCGCCGCGCGTGCCACGCCGACCGCGACGCCGTCGCCGCAGACCAAATATTGCATGGTCGACACCGTCACCGGATCCCGGATCCCGCAAAAGATCTGCAAGACGCGTGACGCCTGGATGCGCGAGGACGGTTTCGATCCGCTCAACCGTTGAGCGGGTTCCGGCCCTGGCCGTACACCAATGGCCCCGTCCGGCCAGGGTCGGAACATCGCTGAAGCGCGCCAATCGGCGGCAGGTCGAGGTTAAAGGCGCTTTTCGTAGATCTGATAGACCTTGTTGACCTTGCTATCGATCGCGTCGGCGATCGCGTTCATGCCCTGGTTGTCGTCGAGGACCCAGCCGATCTCGCCGCGCGTCGCGCCGTAATTGGCGACCGCGGCGCGGCGGATATATTCGATCATCATGAAGGCGAGCTGGCTCGCCATCCGCGATGCCTGCAATTCCTTGACCACGCCCATCAGCGGCACGCGCATCGTCTTCACCTGGGGCTTGCGCAACCATAGCAGCAGCTTGGCCCAGCCGAACGGCAGCAAATTGCCATTCAACGGCTTGATCGCTTCGTTGAGGTCGGGAAGCGTGATCATGAACGCGACCGGCTTGCCGTCGAGTTCGGCGATGCGGATCAGGTCGTTATAGACGATCGGCTTCAGCATCACACCGATATCGTCGATCTCGGGCTGGGTGAACGGCACGAATCCCCAATTGTCCGACCAGGCATCGTTGAGGATGTAGAGGATGATCGCCGCCTCGTCGTCGAACTTCGATTTGTCGACCTCGCGGATGCGGATACGCTCGTTGCGCTCGCCCATCTGGACGATGCGCTGGATGAGGGGCGGAAATTCCTTGGCGACGTTGAGCTCATAGGTCTTGACCTGCTTGGCCGGCTGGTAGCCGGCACGTTCGATCCAGCCCTGATATTCGGGCTTGTTGTGCCCCATCATGATCGTCGGCGGATGGTCGAAGCCCTGGATCAGCAGGCCCGGCTCTTCCCAGATCGACGCGCTCAGCGGCCCGAGCACGCGCGTGGTGCCCTGACCCTTCAGCCAGTCCTCGGCGGCGGCGATCAACGCCTTCGCGATGTCCTCGTCCTCGGCATCGAAATAGCCGAACTGACCGCAGCCCGGCCCGAAGCCCTGGTCTGCCGGCATTTCGAGCGCCAGCGTGTCGATATGCGCTGAAATGCGGCCGACAACCTTGCCGTCGCGCTCGGCCAGGAACAATTGCTGCTTGGCGTGGCTCAGCCAGCCATTCTTGCCCGGGATCAGCTTCTTCAGCGCGTCGCCCTTCAGCGGCGGCACGAAATTGGGATCGTTCTTGTACAGGCGATAGGGCAGGGCGACGAACTTCTTCAGGTCGCCCTTGCTGTCGATCGGGCGGATGGTCACTTGGCCGGGCATCGGCACCTCATAGACTGGAGCAGACCGCGCGTTAGGCTTTGTCTGTCCCTTCGACAATCCCGCAGGTGCGCCGTTTCACGCGTGATGAGAAATTGCGATCACGCTGATCGCGGCGGCTTCCTCGTTGGCATGCCACCGTGTCGCCACTATGTTCGGCCAATGGCGCTCCCCATGGATACATCCGTGACTCTCGACCGTCGTACTACCGGTGCGGCCAATGCCGCGCCGGTGCGCGTGCGGATCGACGACGACAAGGCGATGCTGAGGGCGGCGGCCGACCTCACCCGCGACCTCAACACGCCCAATCCGCGCCTCTATTGGATCGACATGCTGGTGTCGGCGGCGATCGGCTATGCGGCATTGCTCGGCGCGATGCTGGCGCCGTCGCTCGGCTGGGCGATCGCGGCGGGCGTTGTCGCGGTGCTCGCGCTCTATCGCGCGGAAAGCTTCATCCACGAACTCACGCATATCAAGCATTCGGCAGTGCCGGGCTTCCGGCTCGGCTGGAACCTGCTCGTCGGCATACCGCTGCTGACGCCGAGCTTCATGTACGAAGGCGTGCACAACCTCCATCATGCGCGGACGCGCTACGGCACGGTGGAAGACCCCGAATATCTGCCGCTCGCGTTGATGAAGCCGTGGACGCTTCCAGTGTTCCTGTTGGTTTCCGCACTGGCGCCGGTCGCCTTGCTGCTGCGCTACGCGATCCTGACGCCGCTATCGTCGGTCGTCCCCGCGCTGCGCCGCGTCATCGTCGCGCGCTATTCGGGGCTGCAGATCAATCCGTCGTTCCAGCGCAAGGCGCCGGAGGGAGAGGCTCGGCGGCTGTGGCACCGGTTGGAGGCCGCCGCGAGCCTGTGGTCGATCGCGCTGATCGCGCTGACCGCGACTGGAATTATCCCGCTCAGGGCGTTGATGACCTTCCTGATCGTCGCCTCGGCGGTTGCGGTCATCAACCAAATACGCACGCTCGTCGCGCACCTGTGGGAGAATGACGGCGATGCGATGACGGTGACCGCGCAATATCTCGATTCGGTCAACGTACCGCCACCAGCGGTATTGCCGATGCTGTGGGCGCCGGTCGGGCTGCGCTACCACGCGCTGCACCATTTGCTGCCGGGCCTGCCCTATCACGCACTGGGCGCCGCGCACCGCCGCATCTCCGCGGCGCTCGAGCCGGACTCGCCGTATCACAAGGGCAATTACAAGGGCCTGCCGCACCTTGCGACGCGGCTGGCGAAGAGCACGTTCGAGCGCCGCTGAATTGTTCCCCTCCCGCTGGCGGGAGGGGTTAGGGGAGGGCGTGTCCGCCTCTTCCCGAGGATCCAGAAATCCAGGGCGACAGGCCCTCCCCCACCCCCTCCCGCAAGCGGGGGGGAGTGCTCACTCCTCGGTTCGGATCAGTACCGCTTCGCCGATCATCAGGAACAGCACGAACGGCGCCCAGGCCGCGAGCATTGGCGGATAGGCGCCCAGATTGCCCATCGCGAGCGCGAAATTGTCGACCACGAAATAGGTGAAGCCGAGCGCCATGCCGATCACGGCGCGGATGAACAGCCTGCCCGATCGCGCGATGCCGAACGCCGCGATGGCGCCGAGCAGCGGCATCAGGATCGAGGACAGCGGTCCGGACAATTTGTGCCACAGATCGCCCTCCAGCGCCTTGGTCGGGCGGCCCGCCGCCTTGAGGTCACCGATCGCCGACCATAATTCCAGGAACGACATGCCGTCGGCATCGACCGTGGCCAGTGTGAACTGGTCTGGCCGCACGCCTTCGCCGACTATCACCGCGCCCAGATTGGTCGCCATGCCAGCGGCGACGTCGAATTTTTGCGCCGGCCAAATCCGCCAGCCTTTGCCCTCGCGGCGGCCATGGGGGGCAGAGATGGTCGCCTGGAGTTCGCCGGCCTTGTCGCGATCGTAGAACGTGACGTCGGTCAGCGTCGCCGCGTCGCCGCGGCCTTTGACCAGCTTGACACTGATCAAATCGTCGCCCGATCGCGTCCACACATTGACGCGATCGCCGCGGTCGATCGGGATCGGCGCATAGTCGACCTTTTGCCAGCGATTGAGCGTGGCGGTCGCCCGGCTGACGACCCGGTCGTTGAACGCGAAGCTGATCGCGGCGACGCCAATCGCGGCGATGATCATCGGCGCCAGGACCTGATGCGCCGAGAGACCCGACGCCTTCATCGCAATGACTTCCGAGTTCTGGTTGAGCGTCGAATAGGTGATGATCGCGCCCAACAGCACCGAATAGGGCAGGAACCGTGCAATGATCTCGGGCGTGCGCAGGCTTATGTAACGCCAGACCTCGGCCTGGCCGTTGCCGGCATAAGCGAGGATGTGCCCCGATTCGCTCAGCGCGTCGAGGAACTGGAGGACGATAACCAACGCCGCGAGCACCGCGAAGGTGCGCACGATGAAGCTTTTCGCCATGTAGATCGTCACCGTCCGCGACGGGAAGAACTGCATCGAGATCATGCCGGCTGGGTCTCCGGCTCATCGTCATCATCGTGATTCCGGCGTTCCCGGCGGAACGGGAGCCAGCGCACGACGACCTTGCTGATCTTGGCGAACACGCGTTCCAGCGCGCCGATCGGCTGGCCGCCGGGGACGAAAGCGATCGTGTAGTACATCCACGACACCAGTCCGGCGAAGATTGCGAACGGTACCCACAAGGCGATGATCGGGTCGACCCGGCCCAGCCCGCCAATCCCTTCGCCATATTGGTTGACCTTGAAATAGGTCACGATGATCACGATCGACAGGAACACGCCCAGCGCGGACGACGACCTTTTGGGCGGAATGCCGAGCGCCAGCGCCAGCATCGGCAGCAGGAACATCGACACCACTTCGGTGATGCGGAAATGGAACGCCGCGCGGCTGGTATCGCGCAACGGTTCGGGTTGCGATCGATCGCGGCCGATCTTGGCAAGTTCGGGCAGGGTGAATTCCAGATTGCGCCCACCGCGCGCGCGGAACGCGCTGGTCGGGGGCAAGCGGATCGGGAAGTTCCACATGTTGAAACGCAGCACGCGCGGCACCGCAACCTTCGCCTCCCTGCTGACCAGCGTGCCGTTGGTCAGCTGGAAGATGATCTCATCGGGATCGGGTGCGGCATAGAATTTGCCCTTTTCCGCGGTGACCGCGAACGAGCCGCCCTTGTCGTCGTTCCGCTGGACGAAGATGCCCTTCAGCTCGCGTCCTTCGTCCTTGCTTTCCTCGATCCGCACGGTCGGGCCGTTATTGGGGAAAGTGGTGAACTCGCCGACCTTGATCGAAGCGCCGAGCGCGCCGGTGCGCAGCTCGTAGCGCAAATTCTCGTAAGCGTAGCGCGCCTTGGGCTGGACATAGCCGACGATGAACAGGTTCAGGATCGCGAGGACGATCGTGTACATATACGGCACGCGCAGCAGCCGACCGTAGCTCATCCCCACCGCGCGCAGGATGTCGAGCTCCGACGACGTCGCCAGCCGCCGAAAGGCGAGCAGGCAGCCGAGCATCAACCCGATCGGGATACCGAGCCCGAAATATTCGGGCAGCAGATTGGCCAGCATCTGCCACACCACGCTGATCGGTCCGCCCTCGGTCGCGACGAAGTCGAACAGCCGCAGCATGCGGTCGAGGACGAGCAACATCGCCGCGATCACCAGCGTGGAGAACAGCGGCAACGCGATCAGCCGGGCCATGTAGCGGTCGATGGACTTCATGGCTGACGGAAAAAGGGTCCTTCTCGGCCGGGAGCGGCTAGGGAGATGATCGAACGGCTATAGGGCGGCATTCGGTCCGCGTCAGCCGGAAAAACTCCGCTATTCGGCAGCCAGCTGATCGGTTGGCGTGGGGCGATCCGTCGCGACCGCGTCGGCGATCGCGCGTTCCAGCCCGGCGATGGTGAATGGCTTGCGTAGAACCGGGCGCCCGCCGAAATCGGCCGCCGATCCTTCGCCGGCATAACCTGTGACGAACAGCACCGCCAGATCGGGTCGGCGCGACAACAATCCGGTGATCATCTCCGGCCCGGTCTGGCCGGGCATCAGGACATCGGTGATGACGAGGTCGAATGGCCCGAGATCGTCGACCATGCGCGGCGCATCGAGCGGGTCGGGACAGGGCACCGCGCGATGCTTCAGTTCCTCGAGCGCGCCGATCGTGGCGTTGAGAACGCGTGGATCGTCCTCGACCACCAGCACGCCGAGGCCGCGAAGCGACGGCACCGCGGACGGCGACGCGACGTCGGCTTTCGCCGCGACTTCTCCGACGCCGGCGTGACGGGGAAGGTAGAGCGTCACCGTCGTCCCTTCGCCCTCGACCGAGGCGATCGCGATCTCGCCGCCGGACTGACGGACGAAGGCGAATATCTGGCTGAGGCCCAGACCGGTACCCTTGCCGACCGGCTTGGTCGTGAAGAACGGTTCGAACACGCGCTCCAGCACCTCGGGCGCCATCCCGCAACCGGTGTCGCTGACCGCAATGGCGACATGGTCGCCCGCCAGGCAATGGCCGATCTCATTCGCCGCGAGTGTCCTCGCGCCAGCCCGGATCGTCAGTAGTCCGCGGCCGTCCATCGCGTCGCGTGCGTTGACCGCGAGATTGAGGATGGTGTTTTCGAGCTCATGGCGATCGGCCCAGATATGCCAGCACGATCCGTCGTCGCTCGTCTCCACCGTGATCGCGTCGCCCAGCGTGCGGTCGAGCAGGTCGGACATGCCTTCGATCGCGGCGATCGGGCTCAGCGCTTCGGGATTGAGCGCTTCCTCGCGTGAAAAAGCGAGCAGGCGCCTGGTCAGCGCGGCTGCCCGGTGCGCGCCCTCGGTCGCGTTGTCGAGATGACGGCCGACGCCGGCCGGGTCGCTTTTCAGGGTGCGCCGGGCGAGTTCCAGCCCGCCCAGAACCACTGCGAGCATATTGTTGAAATCGTGCGCGATCCCGCCCGTCAGCTGGCCGACGGCTTCCATCTTCTGCACCTGGCGCAGCTTCGCTTCCTGCACGCGCAGCGCCTGGGTGGCTTCACTCACCGCGTCCTCGAGCACTGCCGACCGTTCGCGTTCGACATCTGCGTCGGCGCGCGCGGCGGCGCGCTCGCGCATCACGCCGATCGTCAGCAAGCCGAGCACGATCGCCGCGATCACGATCAGCACGCCGAACGCCGCCAGGATCATCGCCACCGTGTTGGAGCGCTCGATCGAGGCTGCGGCGGTCGCGACGCGCTGATCGAGCAGCGTGTGTTCGGAATCGATGATTGCGTCGAGCTGACGATCGATGTCGCGCAACGTCGCCGATTTCCCCGCGGCGTAAAAGCGCGAATAGGCCTGGCTATCCTTCTTGTACGACGTGCTGAGCGCGGTGATCGCCAGTTCCTTGCCACGCTCCTCGTAGGTCGCGCGCAATTGATCGATCAGATGCTGCTGTACGGGGTTATCGTTGGTCAGCGCATCGAGCCGGTCGATCTGGTTTCGTGCCGAATCCCATTCGTCATAATATTCGCGGCCGACCAACTGATCGCGGCTCATCACGTACCGCCCGAGCGCCGCTTCGGCATGCGCGATCGTCCCCGACAGCGTCCGCGCCAGGATCATGACGTCGTAGCTGTGGCTCTGCGCCTTCAGCGCGCGGTCGCGCTGCGCGGTCGTATCCGACAGGATAACGATCAGCGCGACGACAATGCCGGTGCCGAGTAACGCCATGACCGCCAGGGCAATGCCCCGCCAGACCGTGCGTGCTTGATCGACGAGCCCTAGCTCGGCGTCGTTCCCGCTCATGATTGCCTTGTATCGAATCGGCTGAATCGAGGAAACCCCGCGAGTTCCTTCAACTTAGCGCGTGTGTTGCTCGTCCTGCCGCTTCGAAATGCTGCAGCACGGCGGCTATCTGTTCCCGCGTGTGCTCGGCACAGAGCGAACAGCGGAGCAAATACGTGCCCGCGGGCGTCGCCGGCGGGCGCGCCATGTTCACATAGACGCCGCTGTCGAGCAGTGCCTGCCACATCATTACCGCCTGCGCTTGGTCGTCCAGGATCACCGCGATGATCGCACTGTCGGGGTTTTCGGTGCCAAGCTTGAAGCCAAGCCTGGTCAGCCCGCCATGCAATTCTCTGGCGTTTTCCCACAAATGTGCACGCTTGTTGTGTGCGTGCTGGAGCTTGCGGATCGACATCGCCGCGGTGGCGACGACCGAGGGCGGCAGGCTGGCGGTGAAGATATAGGGGCGGCAGGCCAGGCGGATCGCCTCGAACTTGGGATGGTTGGACACGCAGAAGCCGCCGACCGTGCCGACCGATTTGGAGAAGGTGCCGACGATGAAATCGACATCGCCTTCGCACCCTTGCGCTTCGTACACGCCGCGGCCGTTGGGGCCGTAGAAACCCATCGAATGCGCTTCGTCGGACAGCACCATCGCATTGTGCTTCTTGGCAACCGCGACCATTTCCTTGAGCGGCGCGATGTCGCCCAGCATCGAATAGACGCCTTCGAGCACGACCAGTTTGCCCGGTTCCTTGGGCAAACGACCGAGCCGTTTGTCGAGATCCTCGATATCGTTGTGACGGAACCGGACGATCTCGGCATAGCCCTGTTTGCAGCCGTCATAGATCGAGGCATGGCTGTCGGCGTCGAGGATGACATATTCGCCCTTGCCGGCGAGCGTCGAGATCATGCCGAGATTGGCCATGTAGCCGGTCGAAAAGACGATCGCTCCGGTGGTGCCGTAGAAATCTCGCAATGCCTGCTCGACTTCCATATGGTCGCGGAAGGTGCCGTTGAGCATGCGGCTGCCGTTGGTGCCCGATCCGAACTGGTCGAGCGCGTCCTTGCCCGCCTGGATGACGTCGGGATCGAACGTCATGCCCATGTAATTGTAGGTGCCGAGCAGGATCGTGTCCTTGCCTCTGATCACCGCCTCGGTCGGCGACTTGACCTGCTCCATCACGATCGCGAACGGATCCGTCACGCCGCTGTCGAGCAGTGCCTGGCGCTCGGCGATCAGGCCGTCGAACTTGGACATCAAGTCGCGCTCAGGGGCGACCGTAGCGGGATGTTCGGGCAGTGCTTCCGCAGTGTCGATCGCGTCCGTCATTACGCGTCCTTCAGCTTCTGGACGGCATCGACGAGCTGGCCGACCGTCTCGATCTCGGCCTGCATGTTCATCGTGATGATGATGTCGAATTCGTCCTCGATCGCCGCGACGAAATCCATCACCGTCAGCGAATCCCATTCCAGATCGTGCTGGAACGAGGTCGCGTCCGATAGGGCGACGCCCTTCTTGTTGAACGGCTGAATCAGCCCGGTGACGGTCTCGAATATTGCTGCGCGGTCGCTCATGGTCTTGTCCTTGTGGTCGCGAAGGCGTTGCCCGCCAAATGCGGCGGCTTTCCGGCGGCATCGCGCTTTGGTTTGCCCCCGGCAAGCCAAGATTGTGGTCTTTCGACCACAATCTCGCTGCGACGCTATAGCAACCCTTGGGCGCGATACCATTGTGCGGTCGTTTCGAGCGCGGCGCTGGTATCTTCTTGCGGCGCCCAGACGTCCGTCGGCGGCCGGGCGTGGCTGACCCAGTCGCGATGGCAGAAATAGGCGACGCGGTCGGGAGTGAGCTTGGCGTTCTTGCCCCGGATCAGGCCGTCGAGCGCAGCGATCGCATTCAAGACGGGGCGGGGCAGGGGAAGCGGTAGTACCTTGCTGCCCATCGCGGTGCCGATCGCGCGGGCGAAATCGCGATGATCCCAACCGTCGGGCGTGCCATCGTCGGGTTCGACGATCTCGCGGGTCAACGCGTTGCTGGCGGGCAGCGCCAGGAGCAGCCGGATGAGTTCGTCGACCGCGATCACCGACATGCGCCCGCCGGCCGGGGGCAGGGGAACGACATGGCGCTTGGCGAGCTTGAAGAGGTCAAGCATCTCCTGATCGCGCGGGCCGAAGATCGCAGGCGGGCGCACGATCGTCCAATCGAGACCGCTCGCCATCAACAATTTGTCCGCTTCCGCCTTCGACCAGCCATAATCCGACAATTCGGGTTCGCGTGCGGCGAGCGACGAGACCTGCACGAAGCGGCGGATGCCGGCGGCCGTGGTCGCGGCGATCACCGCGCGCGTCCCTTCGATGTTACCCGCGGCGAAGCCCGCGCGGTCGGGGGTATTGATCACCCCCGCGATGTGCAGCACCGCGTCGGCACCCTGGACCAGTGCCGCGAGGCTGTCGGGCTTGTCGAGCGCGCCTTCGATCCAGGTGATTCCGGCGCGCTCGGCCTGCGGGCGGCGCGTCAGGGCGCGCAGTTGATGCCCCTCAGCCAAGGCATGTTCGATGAAATGGCTGCCGACGAACCCGGTGCCGCCGGTGACTGCGATTACGGTCATGCCAGCACCATATGGTTGCGATGGACCAGTGCGGCGCGCGGCGCATAGCCCAGGATCGCGGCGGCCTCATCGCTGCGCTTGCCCGCGATCCGAAGGGCGTCTGCGGCGTCATATTCGGCTAGCCCGCTGGCGATCACGCCATCGGGGCCTGCGATCGTGATCAGGTCGCCGCGTAAGAAAGCGCCGTCGATCCGAACGGCACCCGCCGGCAACAGGCTCTTGCCCTGGTTAAGCGCGGCGACGGCCCCCGCGTCGACATGGACCGTCCCGCGCACGGTAAGCCGCCCGCCCAGCCACGCCTTGCGCGCCGGCGCGGCACGTTGCGCCGGGAACAGCGTGCCGTGACCGGTCTCGACATAGCGCGCGAACGGATGATCAACCCGGCCGGAGGCGATCGCCAGCGCGATGCCCGCGCGGGTCGCGATCTTGGCGGCCTGGATCTTCGACGTCATGCCGCCCGATCCCATGCCGGAGGTCGATCCGCCGGCCATCGCCTCGATCGCGGCGTCGATCCGTGGCACTCGATCGATCAGCGTCGCGCCGGGCAGCGAGGGCGCGCGGTCGTAGAGCCCGTCGATGTCGGACAGCAGCAACACGCCTTGCGCCCCCGCTGCCTGGGCGACGCGCGCCGCCAGCCGGTCATTGTCGCCGAAGCGGATTTCCTCGGTCGCGACCGAATCGTTCTCGTTGATCACCGGCACGACACCGAGCCCGAGCAGCCGGCCCAAGGTCGCCGCGGCGTTGAGATAGCGCCGCCGGTCCTCGAGATCGTCGAGCGTCACCAGCATCTGTGCCGCGGTCAGTCCTTCGGTGCCGAGACATTCAGCCCAGACCTGGCTCAGCGCGATCTGGCCAGTGGCGGCGGCCGCCTGTGCGTCTTCGAGACTGGCACGTCCGCCCTTGGCGAGTTTCAGCCGTCGCGCGCCCAAGGCGATCGCGCCCGACGACACAATCGCGACCTGTTGTCCGCTGCGCGCCGCCGCGGCGATGTCGGCGGCCAGGCCAGCCAACCAATCGCGCCGCACTTCACCCTCGGGCGTCACGAGCAGCGACGACCCGACCTTGACGATCAGGCGCGGGCAGCGCGCCGCGGCAAAGGGCGAAGTCTCCGACATCGCGCTCCGCTTAGCGGGCGTCACGCCGTCCCGCTACAGATACGATCAGACCGGCGACCATTGCACCTCATCCTCGGCGCCATCGTCGTCGACGGGCGACTCGTTGGTCGGGATGGCTTCGAGCAGCTTGTCGAGCACCCAATCGACGCCGACCCCGCTGGCGCCCGAAATCGGAATCACCTCGCCACCGCTGGCTTCCTCGAGCTCGGCGGACAGTGCGGCGATCAGCTCGTCGTCGAGCGTGTCGATCTTGTTGAGCGCGACCACGACCGGTTTGTCGACCAGCCCGCCGCCATAGGCCTCGAGCTCGTCGCGCACGATGCGATAACTTTCCGCGACATTGGCGTCATTGGCGTCGACCAGATGAAGCAGCACCCGGCATCGCTCGATATGGCCGAGGAAGCGATCGCCAACCCCGGCGCCTTCGGCCGCGCCTTCGATCAGCCCGGGGATGTCGGCCACGACGAATTCGCGCCCCTTGTGCCGCACCACGCCCAATTGGGGTCGCGTCGTGGTGAAGGCATATTCGCCGACCTTGGCCTGCGCGTTGGTCACCTGGTTGATGAAGGTCGACTTGCCGGCATTGGGCAGCCCGACCAGGCCGGCATCGGCGAGCAGCTTGAGTCGCAACCAGACCCAGGCTTCCTCGTGCGGCCAGCCGGTGCCGTGCTGGCGCGGCGCGCGATTGGTTGACGTCTTGTAGCTGGCGTTGCCGCGGCCGCCGTCCCCGCCGCGCAGGAAGACGATGCGCTGGCCTACCTTGGTGAGGTCGACGAGCAGCGAACGCTCTTCGTCATCGGCCAGGATCTGGGTGCCCACCGGGACCTTGATGACGAGATCGTCACCGCCGGCACCGGTCCGGTTCGACCCCGCGCCGCCGGTACCGCGCGGTGCGCGAAAATGCTGCGTATAGCGGAAATCGATCAACGTATTGAGGCCGGCTACTGCCTCGAACACGATGTCGCCGCCCTTGCCGCCGTCGCCGCCGTCGGGGCCGCCATATTCGATATACTTCTCGCGCCGAAAGCCGACCGCGCCGGGGCCACCGGCGCCCGAACGGACGAAGATTTTGGCCTGATCCAGAAAATGCATGGCCCGCTGTAGCGACGGAACGGCGCGCTGCTAACCCCCCGACCGCCTTTCCCGAAATTGGACCGATCGAAGATTGCGATATTTACCTATTTTGTTGCGGCGCACATAAGGGGGGTGGCGGGGAATGTATCATGGCAAGCATTGTACCTTATCCATTGGGCTCGACGATTTTCGCCGGGCGCTTCAGCACGATCGATTTGGCGCAAGGTGATCGCCACGAAGCCTGGCGCAGTCGGTCGCCCTCGGCCGCCAGCCGCGTGTACGAAACACGGCCCAACGAACCGTTTGACGTCACCACCGATCTGGTCATGCTCGGGCCGCTGAAGATCCACTTTTCGACGATATCGGGCCAGTATTTCGACCGCACGCCCGCCATGGCGAGCGATGGCGTGGACGACCTAGTCGTGAACGTCCGATTTCGCGGCGGCGCGTTGGGCGACATGAATGGAATTTCGTTCGACGGGCCGAGCGGGTCGATCGTGCTCACCGACATGGCGCAGCCGCAGGGGCATGTCTCTGAAGCATGTTCCTGCGCTTATTTCCACGTGCCGCGTGCGCTCGCCGAACAATTCCTGCCCAGCGTTCGATCGCTCCACGGGATGGTGATCGCTCCCGAGATCGCCACGTTGCTGCGCGAGCATTTGCTGCAGATCTGGCGGGGTGCGGATCATCTGCCGATCGACCAGGGCGGCAGGTTGGCAGGGACGGTGCTCGATTTGCTCGCGGTTGCGGTCGCGCAGGAACGCGGCGGGCAGGCGGCGCCCAACGTCATCGCCACTGCGGCGCTGATGCGCGCGCGCGCCGAAATAGAGATTCGGCTCGGCTCGGCAACGCTCTCGGTCGCCAATTTGTGTCGCACGTTGGGCGCGTCGCGCTCGGCGATCTATCGCCTGTTCGCCGACGAGAGCGGGGTTCACGCCTATATCACGCGGCGTCGGCTCGAATGTGTCGCCGCCACCTTGAGCGACCCGCTCGATCACGACCGGATCGCCGATATCGCCGAGCGTTG